>Ga0316204_10001503_pt1 | contig 62167 bp, 98 predicted proteins | sample 6monrhotite_MG_2_FD_205661 | JGI IMG/M metagenome (GOLD analysis project Ga0316204, IMG submission 205661) | Microbial mat bacterial communities from mineral coupon in-situ incubated in ocean water Damariscotta River, Maine, United States -... | ecosystem: Environmental > Aquatic > Marine >...
TTGCTCGGGATACTCTGCGGGCTGTGGTGTGGCTTCGATGACGTCCAGGAGCTGAACCACGGTGAGTTCCAGCTGCCGGGTTCGCGTCCTTGCTGCCAGGAGCTGGCCATCGAGGTGCTCTGCCTTCGCTGTCTGCACCCGGAGCCTGGTCTGCACCCGGAGCCTGCGCTCGGCAGCACCCTCGGTCAGGAGGTCACGGAGCACGTCGAGGTCGGCCGGGTTGAGGACGACGGTCATCCGGGGATCTCGGTGGGACGGAGGGTCATCGGGGTGCCGGGCCGTCGAACTCGTGACGGCCTGCCTGGCGCGCATTCCTCACCAAGCGCTCACCCTCGATCTTCGACAGGTAGAGCATGGCTGCGGCGTTGACGGTTGGTGCTGCGGCATAGGCGCTGAACAGCATTCCGCCACGGGTGATCTCAACGCTGTCGAGCTGGATGGTGACGAGGGGGGATCCTGAGCGCCCGATCGTGGCGCTCTTCTTCACCCTCGACCCGATCGCCCTAGCGATGTCCTCGAGACGCTGAAGCGCAGCCCCGCCATCGTCTGCGGGCTCGGGGGTGGCCGGGCTGTCGAGGTCCAAGGCTTGTCCGATGAGGGTGTGGGCGGCGCGCAGCTGCACCTCGTCGAGGTCGAGCACAGTGTCGGACTCATCGGTGAAGATTGACCAGTAGGCGATGCCGCATGAGCCTCTGGAGTTGGTCAGGCTTACGCCGTGTCGCTTGATGGTGCTCATGGTGATTCCGTTTCCGCGGCCTGCGCGAGCATCTCGTCTCGCTCGGCGGCGGTGATGAGGCCCACGGCGAACATGCCGAGAGCCAGGGTGGTGAGTCGTTGGGTGGGGGTCATTGGTCGGTGTCCGACTGGTCGTAGTCGCGGGCCACTTGGTCGAGCCGGTCGGCCTCGGCAAGCTGCTGGTCAGCGGCTGCGCGGTCGGTGGTGTAGCGCGCGTCCTCGCGGAGGAAACCGGCCTCTTGCTGGAGGAGCGCGGCGTATCCGGGCAGGGGGTCGGGGCGGGTCATCGGATCGTGATCGGCTGGCTGGGGTCGAAGTCGATGCCGTTGTCTGCCATCCAGGCAAGCCACTCGGGGTCAGGCTCACCAAGGCGGTAGACGCTGCCGGACTTGGTCTGCACCAGCCGCCCGTCGGATTCGACGATGCGGGAGGTGGTGAAGTACATGCCTGGCTTGATGGGATGGTCGGCGTGCAGGTGCTTGCGGGGCCCCACGGTCTCGGGGGCCCGGTAGATGTCGCCGGCTCTGGGCGGGCCTTCCTGCATGGACCAGTTCTCAAGGGTGGCCTTTGGGGTGGTGGTGATACTCATGGTCGGCTCCGTGGTCGGTGGCGCCGGGGTTCTCCCCTCCGGCCCCTCTACATTAGGCCACCCCGGCTAATCATGCAAGGGTGTTTCTGTTCGATTCTGCGAAATAGCTACCCAGCGGGCCACGGCCTCACGTCAGAGCCCAGAGCGGTTGCTGCTCGCCCTTCGCTTCCTTCCAACTCCACCCAGGGACAACCTCAGAGGGGCCCGCATAGCCGCGCTGGAACCAGAACCAGCCGTAGGCAGACGAGCCCGAGCCGCTGCTCGTGAACGGGACGCGCTCAGCCAGGACCCAGACCTTCCGCAGGGGCCAACGCTCCCAGCAGGGGACCCGAGCCCCGGACTCCATGACCGCCAGGCGCAGCAAGAAGGCGACGTTCGGGGCCACAGTCAGGGCGTGGTCCACGTGAGCCTCGAAGCCCTCATAGGGTGGGTTGCCCACCACCCACTCGTATCCGGGCACCACGAAGTCCTGGAAGTCTGAGGACCACGGCTCCACGCCTGGGATCTTGAGAGCTCGGGCGTCCGGGTTGATATCGTTGGCGAGGATCTCGAGGCCGATGCCCAGGCCCAGCAGGGCGCGCACGAAGGCCCCTCCGCCACAGTGGGGCTCGATGACTGCGCTCCCCTTGGCGATGGGCAGCACGGCCACGCAGGACCGGGCACACTCGTCGGGGGTGTAGTAGGCGTCCCCTTCGCGGCGGTCGCCCTTGGGGTGGTGGTTCACTTCTTCCGCCAGCAGCCCGGGCTGGCGCCCGGCAGGTGAGCCCAACTTCTGCCGCTGGCCACATCCTTGATTGTGGAGCGTGCCACGCCGTACTCTGCGGCAAGGGCCGTTGATGATGTGTGCGGAATTCGTGTGCGGATATCCATCACATCGGCAGCCGACAGCCTCGCGTTGGGGTGCCCTGAGCCGCGAGGCCTCCTGCCATGTTGGATGCAGTCATCCGCGTTCTCTTGATGTGTCCCCCACCGCAGGTTGGCGAGAGAGTTGTTGACAGGGTCGCCATCTATGTGGCGACAGACCATCCCAGCAGGGCAGGGTCCCACGAAGGCAAGCAGCATGAGGCGATGGATCCCACATCTACGCGCACCGTTCCTGTTCAATTCGACGGTGCGGTGCCCATACGGGCCGGACACGTAGCGAAGAATGCGGCCCTTTCGGTTTGTGAACCTGGAGCCCGCACGGCGTTGCTCCCACACCACCCGGTCCAGGCTCCGCACCCTCCCCTGATCGCTGACTTCGTAGATGCCGACGTACCCGGGAACGGGTCGCCACTCTTCGATCGTGGTAGCTTCGTCTTGCATGAGCCCTCCAATCGGCTTGTGCAGGTGGGTCGAGGCGTTGGCGCGCCTCCCCACCATCCTATCATGCTTCACTGCCCGAACAGGTCCACCTGCGCCGCCGGCGGAACCTCGTGCCACTGGATGGTCTTCCCGCTGCCGTCAGCCTCCCGGATCCAGGCCATGCGCCGAGCCTGAGCGCACTCGATGGCCTCGCCCAGGTCCATGTGGCTCTGCTTGCAGTCGCAGTACCAGGACGAACTCCAGCCGGTCTTGGCCTCGTACTGCTCCTGGGTCAGCGTCATCGGGTGGAACAGGCGCCGATCCTTGCGGTCCTTCCACTCGACCCACCACTCCGAGGCAGAGGCCATGCACTTGGAGCAGGCAGCCCCAGGCCGGCAGATGGTCTTGCCCGCGCAGTCCCCGTCCGAGGGCTTGCCGTTGGCGACCTGCTCGTGGGTGATGCACTCCAGGCGCCAGACGCGGTGGTCAGCTCGGTCGAGATCCTTGCTGTTCACCGGCCCCTCGTGGTCGCTCACCTTGGCGACGATGCCGATGCCTTCGATGTGGACGGCAGCCCACACGCGGACGATCCCTTCAGCCAGCATCGGAGGGCTCCTCGATGACCAGGCGGACAGCGCCGGCCTTTCCCGCGTCAGCCACGAAGCTGTGCAGCTCGGGGGCGTTCCCCTCCAGGGTAGCCTCAATGCGGAAGGTGGTGGATCCAGGCTGGCCCTCGTAGCAGATGGTCTCCACCCTGGTGATTCGGGCCAGGTTCGGGCAGGCGCGAGCATGGGCGCTGGGGGTGGTGAACAGCGGGATTCTGCCACTAAGCACTTCCCGCCTCTTGATGAAGGCGTTGAACTTGTCCATGAACTCCTGTCGGTGGTCAGCCGGCAGAGCATCTGCCTCGACTGGCTCAGGGGCCCCATCTGCATCCTCGTCGGGCCAGGGCACGGTGTGGCCCTCGTCGTCCACCGGGCGGAAGAGGGTGCCGTCCTCGTTGCGCGAGTCGGGCACGATGCCGATCTCCTTGCCGTGCTCCCCGTAGACCTTGCCGCCCTGGACCCAGAGCAGGAACATGATGGGGTAGCTGCTGCTGTTGTTGGCGACCCAGCACCGGCCGCGGTCTTCATGGGCTCGCACATCTTCGACGCTGGGGATGCCTGGGCGGAATGCGCCCACCTCGGGGCCATGCTTGGCCTCCAGTTCCTTCACGCGAGCCACCAGCCCGTCCCGCTGGTCGGTCAGGCTGGCGATGCTCTGGATGTCGCCGGACGGGTCACACTTCGTCTCCAGGTCGTGGATGTAGACCCGGAGGGGTCGGGGCAGGGCGTTGACGTTGTCGGCGGTCGGGAGCCAGTTGTCAGGGATGATCACGACGCACCCCCAGCCCGCACCCAGCCGATTCGGTCGAGCCGGAACTGCCGCTTGGCATCCTTGTCGAGATCGGTGGCGTAGACGCTCGACCCCTTGCGGCCTGGGGCCACGCCATCGACGCGCCGGGTGCGCTCCTCAGTGTCCTTCGTGCCCTGGTAGCCAATCTCGAAGGGCTTGCCGGCCAGGATGGCGTCGGCGAGCTCCGCGGCGATCCGCACAGGCTCGCGCTTGGCTTCTCGAGGATGCGGGTAGCTGCCGTCCTTGGCGGGGATGGTGCTCTGGGGCTGCACCGCGAGCAGCTGGACCTCCTGGCCAGCGACAAGCACCAGGACCATCTCGGCAGGGCCCTCGGCGGTGTCGATGGTGAGCAGGCCGCAGGGCCACCAGAAGTCTGGGGCGGCGTCGAGCCAGCAGGGGGTGGTGAGGTAGTCAGCGATGGGTCGGGATGAGGTGGTCATGTGGTGCTCCTACCAGCTGCGCAGGGCGCGCTTGATGGTTTCGATGTGTTCCTTGGCGATGTCGCAGGTGCGCTTGTCCAACTCGCCTGGACGGGGCTTCTCTGGGTCGACGGTGAGGATTGCGTCCAGCGCCTTGAGGCGGGCCAGGGCGTGGTCCAGCATCTCGCGACGCCCTGCCAGCTGCGCGTTCCGGCACTGGCGCGCAATTCCAGTCACGACGCTGAGCGGGGTGTCGCCCGGCAGCAGCGCGATGATATCGTCGTAGTTGACGTCTGGGTCCTTCATGGTCAGTCTCCTGTGGGGGTGATCGGCTTGGGTGTGGGGATGCGCAGCCACACGACTGCGCGGCCCCCTCGCTCGGTGTGGATGAGTCCAGGGAGCGCCCGAATCTCGTGGGCCTTCAGGTGGCGCCACTTGCAGGTGCCCTCGCCCGCTCGAAAGATGCCCTGCGGGCACCCGGTGCAGCTTGAGCCGTAGTCCAGGCCGCGCTCCCGGATCCACCGGATCGCCAGATCGCGAGCTGACCAGACCTTCGTGTTCTCGAAGACGGCGACAGGCTCGCACTCCTTGAGCATCAGCCGGGTGGCGTTGGCGCAGGTCTTGTTCATCCCGTGCGGCGCCGACATGTAGACCGGGCGCTCTGGCGGCATCGCCTCGGCAGGCTCCTCGTGCCAGTCGTCGCCACGCAGGACCCAGAAGGTGACCACGTCGAACTCGGAGGGGCGTAGGCCCAGCTTCAGGCCCTCGGGAGACACGGCGCAGACGGCCCCGTAGCTGTTGGTCCAGGCGCCGTAGATCTCGCCGTTCTCGACGCGCAGGGCCGGCTCCTTGGTGAGCCCTGCGATGTCCGAACCTCGCGAGCCCACGGCCCGGATGGTGGCAGGGACACGGTCGCCGTAGCGCTTCGGGTAGTGCTTGGGATCTCGGAGCTGAAGCGCTGGACAGTCGATCATGGGGGTGGTCATCGGGGTTCTCGGGTGGTTAGTGGATAGTCGGGGTCAACCCCCAGGCGCTTGAGTTGGGCGCGGGCTGCGCGGGCCTCAGCCTCCCAGGTCGCAGCGTTGTGCCGGAGCTGGGTGTTGGCCTCGCGGAGCTGCTCAGCGGCAGCCAGGGCCTGGGTCTTGAGGCTTCGGGTGGTCGCGGGCTCCTCGGCCTTGGCGAGCAGCCGCACGAAGCGCTTGAGGTCGTCGATGGCGGGGCAGGTGGCCCCGATGGGGGTGTGGGTGGGCATCGTCTGTCCTGTGGTCAGTCTTCGTCGATGGGTGAGGTGAGCGTGAAGGATGCGACCTGGCCCACGTTCTCGCCCCGGAACTGCTCCACCACATCGTCGTCGTCGATGGCAGCGACCCAGGTCTCGACGTCCTCGATGGCGACCTGGAGGGCTTGCTCCAGGGTGGGCGCGGTCCACTTGTAGTGACGGCTCGGGCCGAGCAGGTAGCAGTGGAGAGTGAGCGAGGCGGACGCGGGGTCGTCGATCTCAGGGTTGTGGATGGAGGGCAGGTAGGCCTCGGCCTTGATCTGGCCTTCGTACCTCTTGCCGCCTTCGCCCTGCTCGTCCCGCATCTTGGCGATGCCTGCGGTGACGAGGGCGCGGAAGTCTGCGAGGGTGGGCGGTGGCGCGGGAGGCGGCAGTCTCGCCTTCTTCCGGCATGCTGGGCACGTGGCTGCGCCCTTGTCCATGGTTGCGTTGGCGTCTGCTGGGGCGCTGAAGAAGCCTCGACCGCAGGCGGTCCAGGTGGTTTGCCAGACGAGACAGATGGGCTGGTCGGTGGTCGGCATGGTCAGTCCTGTGGGTCTCGGAGGCCGTGAGGGTGGGGCGGTCGTGAGACCTGCCCCTGCAGGCTTTCCCTGCGCGTCCTCATGGTGGCCTCCGGGTGTGGTGGGTGGCCGGATAAAGCTCCGGCGGGCTGGGGCGCTCAGGCTGCAGCGATGAGCCATGGGCCGCCGCTTGAGCGGTTGCCGCTGGGGCCAGCGTTCGCGGCCTTGGCAGGGTTCATTGCGCGCCAGCCGTTGGGGGTCTGGAAGTCGGCGCACCACTGAGCAGCATCAGCGGCAGCGGTGCGGAGCGCATCGGCGGTCGATTCCGCCGTGTACGCGTGATGACCGACCACGCCACCGGGGCCCTCGATGCTGACGATGTAGAGGCGGTCGAAGTCGGCGTAAAACGGGACGGTGACGGTGCGGGGCATGGTGTCTTCCTTGGTGGTTGCCGGTTGGTTTCCCCCTCCCGGCCCCCAAACTATAGGCCATCGCGGCTAAGGCTGCAAGGCCCATCGAGTCGATAGGGCTATTTTTCTACGGCATCGCTTCCAGCCACCGAGCCCTGCTCCTGCACTTCTGCCCCATATCGAGGGCCCCCTGCATCGACAGCGACGCCGGAGCCCCGCCCTCCCGATACCAGCGCCACCACGCCTCGCGCAGATCAGCCCACGGCACCAGCACAGTCACCAACGGCCAAGCCAGGAGCACGAAGGCCACACCTCCGCACCTCAAGCAGGCATCGAAGGCGAGGGCTTGGTCAGGGGTCGCGGCCCGCTTGTTGTGGCAGAGCCGCGCGAAGCTCCAGAGGTCGGAGTCCTTGCCGATCACCTTGGCATCGAAGTGCAGGCCGACAGTGCGCCCTTCAACCACTGCCCAGCCGGTGTAGTCACCATCACCTGCGCCCTCGAAGAAGCCCGAGCACCGAGCGCCGGCCTGGCCGGTCACCCGGAACTTTGGGGGGCTGTGGCGGATGAAGGCGAGCCCCTGCTGGTCGTAGGCGGCGTGCTGGGCCTCCAGGGCCTTCTCGAAGGCTGCGCCCCGCCTGGAGGCGACGCTGCGGGCCTGGGCAGCCTTGTGCTGCTTGCCTGCTCCTGCGTTGCGGCGCCTGGGCATCAGGGCCTCACCCCAGCAACGATTGGCCCGCCCCAAGCACCAACCTTGGCCCGCCGGCGCATGTCCTGGATCTCCTCCTCGCTCCCTCCCCAGCGCATGTGCAGCTTGCGTCTTTCCACATGGGTCAGGGTGATGCCACGCTCCACCACGCGGAGCACGATGGCCCGACGCCCACGCCATGTGGGGAAGTGGTCTTCATCGGACCGCTCCAGATCTCCGAGCAGCTTGACCAGGTAGAGGTCGCCACCCACAGCCCTGGAGGCGTAGTAGCGGGCGTATGGCTTGTCTCTGGTGGCGTAGACCCACCCCTCTGGGGTTGCAGGGTCCAGGATGCCCTCACGGCCCTCCCGCTGAGCGTCACAGCACGGGCAGCCCTCGACGTAGCGATGGGCAGCCATGCCGGGCCGGATGACTGAGCCCTTGCCGAGCCCAGGCACCCCACCGTGAAAGAGTTTCGGTTGCCGGTGGCGGCGTGGAGACCTACTCACGAGACACCCGTGGACCCGAAGCCGCCAGTCCCGCGCTCGGTCTCGTCCAGCGACTCCACCGCCACGAGCTCCACCTGGGGCACGGGCACGATCACGAGCTGGGCGATGCGGTCGCCACGCTCCCACCGGACGCTGGCGCCTGCTGCGTGCAGGATGACACCCACAGGGCCGCGATACGAGCTGTCCACTGTGCCTGGGCTGTTGGGGATGGTGAGGCCGTAGCGCAGGGCGAGGCCCGACCTGGGGCGCACCTGGCCCTCGTAGCCTGCGGGGATGGCGACTCGGAGCCCGGTCGGAACCAGTCGGCGCTCACCAGCCATGAGGTGGCCAGCCTCAGCTGCGCGCAGGTCCATGCCAGCGTCGCCAGGGTGGGCCTGTATTGGGGTCAGGTCGGGGTGGGTGATGGTGAAGGGGACTCGGATCATGGGTATGCGCTCCCAGCCTGTCCAGGCTCGTTGCTGTTGGTGCAGTCGCTGTCGTGGTGGTTGGCCTTGGGACAGCGCTTGTTGCCGCAGTCCGGGCAGACGATGAAGATGAAGCCCTTGAGCTCGCTGGAGCGGCAGGCGCGGCAGGGGCAGCCATCGCCCACGAGGCGCTGCATGGAGGATGCGGCAAAGCTGGCCGACCTGGGTGGCGCGCTCCACCGCAGGATCGTATCCAGCCAGGCAGCCTCAGCCCCCGGCATGTCGCAGGGGATGCCCTCGAAGGTGCGGCCAGCAGACCGAAGCCGAGACGCCATCGCGGCGCGGCCCCGGATGTTGATGCTCGTGAGGATGCAGGGCGGCCAGTCCGCCACAGGCAGGCGCCTCGCCACGTCCTTGAGCACGTCCTGCCCCGTGTAGAGCACAAACTCCTTGCGGCTCCAGGGCTTGCCCTTGCGGGAGACCATGAGCGTCTCCATGCGTGGGCCTCGAGGTGCATCCTGGGTCGGCAGGGGCCGAAGGTCGTGGTCGAGGAGCAGGGCCACCACCTTGATGCCTGGCGGGCGGTAGTCGGGCCACAGCAGGGGCTTGAGGGCCTCGGGATGCTCGACGGTGACCAGGATGATGCCGTGCGGGGCCAGGAGCTTCGCCAGGGTGTGGTAGCGGGTGGGGTCGTCGTCGTAGGCGATCACGAGGTTCATGGCGCGCCTTCCACCAGCTTCAGGCTGACCAGGGTGATGTCTTCGTCCTTGTCCCAGGCGAGCGTGGCCACAGCTTCGCCGCGCGTCTCGCTGCTCCAGCTGTGCAAGATCTGCGGCGCGTCGAGTTCGTCGTGGGTCATGCCGCAGAGGCAGTCCTCATCCTCCTCGGTTGGCCCTGTGCACCAGACAGCGTCGCGGTAGAGGGTGACCTTGAAGCGGTCTTCGCCGGGCTCCCCACCGTAGCCGTTCAGCATCTCCTCGTAGTCCTCCACCAGGTCGGCGAGCGCCTCGGCGAGGGTTGCAGCTTTGGTGGGGTAGGCCCAGGAGCGCCCGAAGTCGCCCCAGATGACATCAGCCATCAGTTGCTCAGCAGGTACGATGCGCAGACACGGACCGTCTTCGGCGCCATCGGCACAGCTGCCGAGGCTGACGTCATGCCCAGCTTGCAGGCGGTTCGTCGCAGCAGTTCAACACGCCGAACGTAGGCATCCCAGAACCCGTCTGGGGTGGGGCGTCCTGCGGCGTGCTCATCGCAACCATCGCGCAGAAGGGTCATGTCGGCGTCTTCGTCGTGGCTGCCAATCACGCCAGCGCCAGGGGCGAGCGTTGATGGGGGGCAGGGCGAGGGCTGGGTGCTCATGGTCGGATCCTGTGGGTGAGAAGGTGCACGCTGCGGCCTCCGCTCGGAGGGCAGCTCTCGAGGGCGTGCGGCCCCGTCACTTCACTGCTCAGCGCCATGTCATCACCCTTCCGAGTGCGTGGGCGACGCTGAGCGCTTGAGTCGGCGTTGGTGACAAACCGAGGAAGCTGCCCACGTCTGCAAAGTGTTCAGCCCTGGTCGCGTTTGGGGGTCCAGTCGTCGATCTCCGCGCCCAGGCGCTCGAAGAGGTCGGACTCCTCCCACCCGTCAGCGCTCGCGTCGAGGCACCAGTGGGAGCCGGCGGAGTTGATGAGGTCGAAGAGCTCAGGAGCGAGGCCGGCGCGCTTGGCCTTGACCAGCACGGCGAAGAGGATGTCTTCGGTGATGGGCTGGGTGTCGGTGAAAGGGCGGGTGGGGTGCATGGTCGGTGCTCCTGTGGTGCGATAGCTTAGCCGTTGTGGCGATAAATGCAAGGGGCTATCCCGCCTCCATGGCGGCCACTCGGGCTTCGGCGACGGCCACAGCAGCCTCAGCTCGGCGCAGGGCTTCGTGGGATGCCTCAGCAGCAGCGCGGAGCAGGGGCAGGGCCTCAACCTTGAGGTCTGGGGCATCGTCGCCAGACCGTCCGCACAGCATCGGCAGGGCGTCCTCGGTCCATATCCCTGCCTCGATCGGGTTGTCGGTGTAGCCCTTGCCGTTCGGGCGCCAGAAATAGCCCCCTCGGCTCGGTGGGCACTGGATGAAGTAGAGCTTGGTCATGGTCGGCGTCTCCTGGCTCGCTGTGGCCGTGCGGCCCTGGCGGTGGTAGGCTTGGGGTGAAGGTAGTACCTTGGTCGGTGGCTACTGGTCCTGTGGTGAGTCGGCGTCCCTGGGTGGGGGCGCCGGCTCCTTGCGTTGGGGGTCAGAAAAGGATCTCATCCATCTCGTCGGGCTCAGCCTGCTCCACCTCAGCCACCGCGCCCAGCGCCTCGGCAATGAACCGGGACGGCCCAGCCTGCCGAGTCGAGCACATGCGCAGGCGGTCGCGAGCTCGCGAGCAGGCCACGTAGAAGAGCCGGCGCTCCTCTTCGAGCCCTGGGCCTGGCTTGCGGCTCCTGGGCAGCTGGCCATCCTCGGCGAGCACCCAGACGGCGGTCCACTCCAGGCCCTTGGCGGCGTGGATGCTGTAGAGCTTGACGGCGCCCTCGCCCTCCTCGGGCTTCTCTGCGTCGTGGATCTCGCGCTCGGTGTACCAGTCGAGGAAGGCTAGGGCGGTCTTGTCCTCGGCGGCCGCGCGCCAGGCGATGAAGGCAGCCCAGACGCGGTCCAGCTCCTGGAGGCGGCCAGCCAGGTGGTGGCGGGTCAGGTCGTCGCGCATGGCTGTGACGGCGGTGGCGAAGGCGATCATGTCGTTGCCCTCGGCGATGCTGATCCGGGTCTCGGTGATGCCCAGCACCAGGTCGGCAGCTGCTGGCCTCACCATCTTACGGAGAGCCACGGCCAGGATGGGCTCGCCCGAGCGCACGGACTCCGAGCGGAGTTCGGCCCACTCCCAGGGCTTGCAGCGGGCCGCGGCGTGGTGAAGGGCCGAGTACAGGGAGAGGTGATCGTGGGGCTCGATGGCGACGCGCAGCAGGTTGACGAGCCACCTGGCCTCTTCGGAGCGCCAGACGTCGGACTCGTTCTTCGGACAGCTGTGCGGGATGCCGGCATCCTCGAGATGCTTGGCCAGGTCTTGGAGCGGGGCCCACACCGGAGACAGCACGGCCATCTCGCCCCAGGGGGTGCCGGCGTCATGCTGGCGGTGCAGGTCGGCGGTGATGTCGGCGTGGAGGCCCCAGGCGGTGGCGGACTCGATGGTGCCCACGGCGTCGTCGCCCAGGGAATCGCGGTGGGCTGTCTGCTGAAGCCCGGGGATCTCCATGGCCCCAGCGATGCGGTTGACCACCTCCACCACCTCGGGCACGCTGCGGAAGTTGATGCTGAGGCTTCGCGATTCGCAGCCCTCGACCTCGGCCAGGGCCAGGAAGCCAGCAGGGTAGGCGCCACGGAAGGAAAAAATCGCCTGCGAGTAGTCGCCCACATCGAGGCGGTTGGTTGGGGCGAGTGCTGCGAGGATGGCCTGCTGCTTTGGGTTGGCATCTTGGGCTTCGTCGTGGAGCAGCCATGGGTGGCGCCTGCGGATCTGCTCGCAAGCCATCGGGCTGGTGCGGAGCAGTTGGAGGGTGAAGTCCAGGATCATCTCGTAGTCGCAAGCTCCACATTCCAGCATGACCCGGCGATAGGCTCGCTGGATGTCGGGCTTCTTGATCTGGGACTCTGCTCGGCGCTTCCTGCCGGAGGCGGAGGTGCATGGCTTCAACGTGGGGTCAGCCTCGCGGGCAAGGTGGCAGATCACGTCGACGCGATCGCGGCCGTCTCTCACTACGATGGTCTTGGGTAGGCCCAGGATGTCGTGGTACGTTCGGATGAGGGTGAGGCACCATGAGTGCACAGTCGTCAGGCGGACCCGTTTCGCTGACCATCGGGCGCCGAGTAACTCGCGATACTCTTCCAGTCTGGTGGCCATTCCGTTCGCTGCGAGCCTAGTAAAAGTCAGGTTCAGCAGTTCATCCTCATGGACACCAGCCTCAAGTAGGGCCACGTTCCTCGACACGAGCGTGTGGGTCTTTCCTGACCCCGGACCGGCCGCCACGGCCACACGGGCAGCGCGGGTGTCGACGATGGCCCGCTGTTCAGGGGTGAGCATCAGGACCGATCCTCTGCCCACGCGGACAGCATCTCGGCAGTGAGGCGGTCAGGCTGGCCACCTGTCTTCGCAGCCCGGAGCACCAGATCGGCAACCTCGCGATGCCGGAGATCTCCACAGACTTGCCGCCAGTAGCCTGCCTCCTGACTCTCTCCACGTACCTCGGGCAGCTGCGCAGCGCTCTCCGCAGCCATGGCCACAGCTGCGCTGCGGACCACCAGGGCCACATTGGGAGGGAGGCGCTGCACTAGGGCCCGCACAGCGGACTCCCAGGTCTCGAAGGCGTCCCCAAGCCCGTCGCCGTAGGCTGCGCTTCGCTCATCTCTGCGGGCAGACTCGACATCCTGGGCCATCCGCTCGCGGGAGACTGTTGGGCTGAGGATGAGTGCAGTGGGCATGGTCGGTGTCCTCGCGTGGGTGGCGCTGCAGGTCTCCCAGCAGCACCAAGACTATAGGCCATTGCGGCTAAGAATGCAAGGGATGGTTCTCCTGTGTTTGCCGTCGCCTCCACCAAGCGACCCGAGAATCCCGCGGGGCCTTATTCATCGGCACGCCCTCCTCGCATTGCGTGTCGATCTTGGGCCACGTCTCGCCGGTTGGGTAGTACTCCCCAGACATGTCCTGCTCCTGCTCGAAGCTGTAGCCGCGCACCTCGTGCCACTCGCCATCGACGTAGATCATGCCGAAGTTGTCGGGCTCCCAGCCCTTGCCATAGTTGTCGTGATCGAGGCCGTAGACCTCGCCCTGCCTGGGGGTGCGCGCGGCGTTTCGCCAGCAGTGCTTCTCGTGTCGGCGGGTGTCAGCCTTCCGGGCATAGTGCTTCGCGCAGAAGTCGCACTGGTAGCGGGTGATGGTCTTCATGTTGGCCTCTCAGTAGAAGATGGACTCGTCGAGATAGGAGCCCAGGTACTCCCGCTCCCTGCGCTTGGGCTTGATCCCCAGGAACTCCGCGAAGGTCCGGGAGCTGTCCTCAGCCAGCCAGTCCCGGTACCGCTTCTGCCCCCTCGTCAGCTTCGGCTTGGCCCGGATGTGCGCCGACTGCGCCCGAGCCTTGCCCAGGTCAGTGCAGCGGAAGCACCGCGACTCCTTCGGGATGAAGCCCGGCGACTGCGACTGGTAGACGAAGCCACCGGCCTCGAGCTCGCGGAGCTGGGCCAGCTCGGGCGCTCCTTCGGAGGTCACGTAGAGGTTGCGGTAGGCCTTGTGGGTCCACTCGTCGAGGCCTCGCATGTGGCAGAGGATCTGGTCGAGGGGGTCGGCGACGTGGTAGCGGGGGCGGGTCATGATGACCTCCGCATCTGCGCAGCCCGCACCGCCCGAGCATGGGCCAGCTTTGCCTGCCTCACCTCGGGGATGGTGTCCAGTCGGTGCCGCCTCGTCGCAGGCTCCAACTCGCGCAGTTCGACCTCCAACCGGTCGAGGATGCCCAGCTTGTCGCCGTCGCCATAGAGCTCCTTGGCGTAGCTGCCAGAGAACGCCGGCTCAGACCAGCACAGCCCCTCCAGGATGTTGCAGTCGTCGCAAGGCTCAGCCTCCCCGGTGATGTAGGCGGCGGCCTCGCGGGCGTCGTCTCCATGAGGCCAGGAGGTGTGCAGGCTGACACCCCACACGAAGGGCTCCTCGCCTCGCCCGGTGTCGAAGCCCAGGTGCAGGGCGATGTCTCCGAGGCTGACTGCGAGGGCGTGTGTGAAGCGCCCGGGACGATCCTGGCGCTCGCGGATGATGTGGTGGCGGGTCACGTGGTGCTCCTGGTGGTTGCGGTCTCGGTCATCTCTCGGGCCAGCTTCCCCGCGCGCTCAGCTGCCAGCGCCGCCCGCCGGGCAGACCTGGCCGCAGCCTTCGCAGCAGCGGTGATGACGGCGTGATCGGGGGCGGACTTGCGGACTCCGTGGAGCCAGCCCGAGTCGATGAGATCGCCAGACGGGGTCTGCGTCTCCCAGCGCCAGCCGATCCCTCTGAACCACCAAGCCTTGATGGGCAGGAAGGGGGCAGGGATCTCGGTGGTCATGCGCCACCGCCCAGCCACCGCTTGGTGACACCCTTGGGCGCCTCGGGCTCCTCGTTGGCAGCCTCGCTGACTATGGCCTGAGAGATGGCCCCTGATGCCTGGAGCTCCACCAGCGCAGCCAGGACAGTCTCACGGGACCGCGGCTGTTGCGCGTGCTGTCCCACCGCCTCGAAGTTGTCCAGGATGACCGGGCTCCAGGATGCCTTGGACAGGCGAGCCAGGGCCACGGAGACAGCAGCGCCCAGCACGGCCCCCTCGGATGCCGACAGGCTCCAGTAGGGGATGCGGATGGCGCTCGGCCCCTCGCCCCGGATGGCCCCGAAGTCACTGGCCCCGTCGAGGTAGAACCGATCGGTGATGCCGCAGGCTGCCAGGAATGCATCGACCGCCCCGCAGATGGGCCCAGACGCTGCCCGCGCCATCTCCTCGCGCACCTCGGCCACAGCCTTGCCGATCGCCTTGATCGTGGCGAGCCGGCCCTGGGCGAGCGCCACCTGGCCGATGGCCGTCTGCCGGTCTGCCTCGCGCTGGGCATAGGCCTTGTGGGCGTCCACGATGGCCACCTGCTCGGCGATGAGGGCATCGACCTGGCCCACCTCCTGGCGGAGCTTGTCGGGGTCTCCTGGGACGGTCTCGTCCTTGCTGGGGATGGCAGCCATGTCGGCAGTGGTCTGCTCGAGCGCCTCCTGGGCTCGGGTCAGGCGAGCCTTGGCGGCAGGGGTCAGGGTGCTGGTAGGTGCGGCAGGCTCCTCGGGGATGGCCTGGAGGTCGTGCCGAGCAGTCTGTGCCGCAACCCGGGCATGGCCGCGGGTATTCAGCAGCGCAGTTCGCTGCTCCCGGGCCTGCCGCAGAGCCTCGCCCTTGGCGCGCTCCCGCGACTCTGCCAGCTTCACCTCGGCTGCAGCAAAGCTGGCCTCGCGCTTCGCAGCAGCGTAGGCTGCTCGACTCTTCGCCAGGGCCTGGGCAGCCTCGGCCACGACACCCTCGCCGGCCTTCACTCGGCCAGCCAGGTCCAGGGGGTCGGCTACCCCGCATTCCTTGCAGTGGGCAACGTCGGCCCCCTCAGCCAGCCCCCGCAGGGTCTCCAGCTCGGCCGCTGCCTTGTCGTGGACGCTCCGCACGTCTCCGCCGGCCTGCACGTGCTGCTCCACCACCCGGAGCGCCTGAGCAGCATCCTTGCGGGCCTTGTCGGCCTTCTCCTTGGCGACCCGCAGCTGCTCCTCAGCGCCAGCCACATCGGGCTCGGGCTTCGCTTGGGCGGCAGCCAGGGCCTTCTCTGCGAGGTCGAGGGCAGCGACTGCGCCAGCGCGGTGGTGCTTGTGGTTCGCGTCGCGCTCCTTCAGGGCGTTGGCATCTCCCAGCTTCGCCACGCGCAGACCTTCGTCAGCGGCATCCACTTCCTTCTGCGCACGGTTCACGGCGGCCAGAGCCCGCCCGGCTGCGCTCTGGGCGTCGGTGTTGCGCTTCACGGCGGCCTCAGCCCGCTCCAGAGCCACGAGGGCAGCGTCCCGCTCACCCCGGAGCTTCACCAGCTGCGCCTCGGCAGCAGAGCGGCGGCCAGCGGGCGGGTCCTGCTCGTCGTGGAGCTTGGCCGCAGCCTTGGCAGCGCTGAAGGCCCCGTTGGCGGTGGTGTAGGCCGACCCCTTGCCAGGCCCGTACCAGCTGAGCGCAGCGGAGAGCCAGGCATCAGCAGCCGCGAGCCCGAAGGCCATGCCGATCAGGTCCTCGACCACCGGCAGATCCTCGAGGGTGAGCCCGGCGTGCCCCACGATGTCGGAGACCACGCGGTCGACTGTCCAGCCGTCGAGCAGCCCTCCAGCCTGCACCACGCTGTCGAGCACCTGCTGCCGGGCCTTGTCCGTGCCGTTGGCGAAGTCGCCCAGGTCCCAGGACGTGGGCAGGGTGCCGACTGCGACGCCGATCTGCTCGTTGGTCTCCTCGACGGCCTTGCCCTTGACGAGAGTCAGGTCGCGCTCGACTCGGCAGTCCCCGAAGTCGAGCAGGATGGTGGCCTTGGGGCGCCTGGGGCCGAGGTAGAGGCCGACCCCGGTGGGCCTGCTGTCGAGGCCGTGCAGGGCGGCAGTGATGGCCTGGAGGCGGGTGGACTTGCCTGAGCCGTTGGGGCCGCAGATGAGGGTGACGGCGGCGAAGGTCTCGGTGAAGCGCTGAGCCTTGAGGCCCTCGCGGCCGGAGACGGTGAGGGACTGGAGGGTGCGGGGGTCGGTCATGGGTGGGGTCCTGTGTTGGGGGTGAGGGGTGGCCGGGATGATCTCCCGGTGAGCCGTAGGCTCAGCGCGCAGCCCGGAACATCGCTGCGATCTCTTCCTCGGTCAGGTCGTCGCTGGATGAGGCGGTGATCGTGAGGTTGTACGGCAGCCCGATTCGGTCAGCCTCCTGCTCGCACCACGCGCGGCAGATGGCGAACCCTTCGTCACGGGATGCAGCGGACACGTCCGGGAGCGTTGAGGGGTCGAGTTGGAGAAGCAGCGGATGCTGCTTTGCGCACCGCTCCCCGACGCTCTTCAACATGCGCGCCATCCCCATCGTCATGATCCCGGGGTGGAACAGGTCGACGAGGTCGTGAACCTTGGAGTATTCGAGCGTGAGGCCCGTGACTGCTGTGAAAACCGTGCTCACGTGGTACGTCTTGTTCCTTTCCATGGCGCTCTCCTGTGGTGACTGCTGGCAGGCTGTTTCCTTCCAGCCCTCAATACATAGGCCACCACGGCTAAGCGCGCAAGGTCTACCAGTTCGATTAGGCAAAGAAAAGGGCCGACCCACCGAAGCGGACCGGCCCAGATGCTCACGCCCCGCTCATGTCGTGAGGAAGCCCATCAGCTTCTCGGCCTGGGCATCAGTCAGGTCTGCCACTGGGGTCTTGCCGAAGCCGAGTAGCTCCCGCCCCTCCACCACTGCCGCGGCCATGTCCGGGTCAGCCTCGAAGCCAGCGACCAGCTTCTGAGCTCGCCCGAGCTCGGGGCCAGGCTCAGCTGGGGGTCGGTCAGCGAACAGGGCGCCGCTGGCCCTGGGCTCCTCCGCCTTGGCCTCGACCACCTCGGGGCGATCCTCGAGCTGCTCCCGCTCGGCCTCGTAGTCGGGGGCCTGCTCCTCGATCTGGGGCGCGCCGTTGGCCATCTCATCGACCATGTTGGCGTCATCGGGGTTGGCGTCATCGTCCACGGTCTCCCATGATGCGTCCAGGGCGTCCGCGCCCTTTTCCATCATGGCGTCGATGCTGGCCTGTCGGCCCACCTCCGGCTCGCACTCCACCCAGCTGTTGATAAGCAGCCGGTAGAACATGGGCCCGTAGTAGCGGCCATCGTTGTCGCGCTTCTGGCCGAGCTGGCCCTGAGTGAAGCTCATGGGCACCACGTTGGCCTGCTTGAGCGCCAGCCTCACGGCCTTGCTGGTGGCGAAGCCCAGAGCCTTGTCGGTGCGGGCCTGCTCGCGGTGCGACTCCAGCACCTGGCGGACCGTGGCGTTCATGACGTTCGCGGCGATCCAGGTCCCAGCGCCGTAGGGGTAGAAGGCCCAGTCGTCGTGCTTCGTATCCCCAGCCATGCGCTCCTTGACTCGGGTCGTGATGACTCGGCAGACGTCGGAGCGGCCATCGCCTGCCTTCTTGATGAAGGCCTGCATCAGGAGATGGTGGAGGTCGATCTGACCGGTGGCGATGATGTCGATCTTGGTGCCGTTGGCCGGGTGGCGTCCGGTCAGGCGCACATCGACCTCGATGCGGGTAGGCACGCCGCTCTCGGGGTCCTTGTAGATGCGCCGCCCCTCGCGGAGCTCGATGCCGTCGCCCGTGGCGTTGAGCTTCGGGCTCACGACCATGGGTGTAGCCTTGAAGCCGAGAGCGGCGATGATCTTGGTGACCCCAGAGCCCCACACGTCCCACTTCGGGCGCTTGGCACTGTAGAGGTCGGGGCCCTCGATCAGGGTGATGAACTCGGAGGAGCGGCGCAGATTGCCGCCGTCGTCGGTCTCGATGACGATGTGGCCGTCGCCAGCCTGCACGAGGGCGCGGCGGGTCTGTCGGGTGGTCTGAAGTTCGTCGGGCATGTTGGGTCCTGTGGTTGGTCGGTGGCTTCTATTCAGCTGTGGCGTGGGTGGGTCTAGAACGGAATCGTGTCGACGCTCTTGGCATCCTGCGCGTACCACTCGTCCATAGTCATGGCGAACCCGCCATCGAGCACCACGTGGCCCTCGTAGACCGCGGTCACCTGCAGGGCTGCGTCATCGTTGAACCTGTGGTTGTGGACGTAGAGGTCGACTGCTGGGGGCATGGGTCGAGGCTGGCTATAGTCGGGCTTCGGCTTGGCTGGCGCCGCAGAGAAGACAGCGCAGGGCCCATGCCGGGTGCCGTCCTCAAGTTCCAGGATGCACCCAAGCCAGCGGGCCTGAACGATGCCGAGGTTCTGTTCTCCCATGAGGGAGACGAGCCAGGGGGTGAAGGGTGGAAGGTACTCGGGCATGGTCGGCTCCTGTGGTCATCGTCGGGGGCTGGCGGCGTCTTCCATGGCCTGCACTTCCCAGTCGGAGAGGCAGGCTTCGGGAAGTCCAGGGGTGAGGTAGCGGGGGCGGTTGGGTGGTGGGCGCGGGGGCTGCTTGTCGAGCTTGGCCCAGAGCTCCTCCCATGCTTGGCGGGTCATGCTGAGAAGTCGGCGCTGGCCTTGTTGATCGCGTCCTCCAGCATGGCGAGCATCTCCGGGGCGATGGCTGCGCCCTTGTTCTCGTGGATGGACCAGGCTTGCCTCGTGAACCCCGCGAACATGGCGCACTGATCCTGGGTCAGGCCCTTGGAGAGGCGCATCTCGCGGAGAGTCTTCGGCTTGGGCGCCGGCACAGGGCCATCGCTGGCGTACTTGCGGCCCTCTGAGGTGAGGACCAGGCGGTCATCGTCGGTGAACCCCCTCTTGACCACCACGAAGCCCTGCAGCATGAGACGGTTGAGGATGTGGTCAGCGCTCCGCAGCTCGCCGTAGACAGACCGAAGCCTGGCCATGGTGGCGGGGATGGTTGGGGTCTCGCTCTGGATCCAGCGGAGCAGCTGCGCGTCGCCTTCGAGGAGCACCGGGCTGAAGATCTCGCTGGGGTCCACGCCCAGGGCCTTGAGCGCAGCCACCAGATCCTTGGGCTGGAGCGAGCGGGTGGTCCCGCCGACTCCGAGCGGGTTGGTGCGCCGGTAGCCGGTGGTGGTGTGCCAGCCGATGACTTCGCAGGCAGCAGCGACTGATCCGCACGTCCGCTCCATGATGGCGCGGAGGCGGACTCTGCGCTCATTGGCGGTGTTGACAGGTGGGAAGGTGGGCATGGTCGGGGCTCCTGTGGTCGGTTCAACTTAGCCATTGTGGCACACCCGCGCAAGCGTGGGCGTGCCATGGGAGCCTACTCTGCGTCGCTGTCGAGGGTCAGCGTCATGCGGATGCCGAGGCGCTTGGCGCTGCGTGCTGCCTCGGGCCAGAGTTTGAGGTGGCAGGAAAGGAAGCGGGCAGCCTTAGCCTCCTCTACTGCGGCGTTCCTGGGCTGGAGCGCCTCGATCTGCTCCTGCAGCCTCATGTTCTCGGCCTGGAGGGCGTCGCGAGTGTGGGCAAGGGTGCAGATGGCGTCCCCGACAGCCTTGTCGATTCGCTCCTGCACAGATGGCGTCCTGCTGGCGTCGTCCAGGACGTCGTCGCAGTCGACGCTGGGGAACTCGACCGCCCGCGCGCGGACAGCCCTGTTGAACCACCCTGCCCGGAACATCGGCTCCGCACCGGGGTCAGGCGGCAGGAAGGGCGGGGCCTTGCTCACCGTCGGCTGCTCGTTGCCCCACGGATGGCCGGTGATCTCGGACCAGCGGGCCTCGATGTCGTCGATGAGGCACCATGCTTCGCTACGGACTGTGCTGGCGGACATGACGTCGTGGGCGTCGGCGAGCTGGGCAGGGTCATCCTGGTGCTGCACCATCTCCTTGGCATGGGCGTACCTGTACTCCGCACGCAGCAGCTGCGCCCAGGTGGGGCCGGGCGGGGGCGGGTCATCGTCCACCAGAGCAGCCAGGGCCTCGTCGGGGGCAGGGGGCTCCTCGATGACCTCCTCCAGCTCCGGGCAGCGCACGCACGGGCCCTCGTCGTAGCCGTCGGAGATGGTGCCTGTGTCGTTGCAGAAGCCGCACTCCTCAGCAGCAGGCCCCTCCGGACCCGGGTCCTCCGGCGCTTCCACCAGGTCCGGCTGAGGCACCATCGGCGACGCGCCAAGGATGGCGTTCAGCTCTCGGGCGATGCGGGCCATGGCACCGGGGCGGATCTTGATGCGGGCGTGGTCCTGGAGCTCGCGGAGGCGGGCCACTGCGTCCTTGGTCAGGGTGTAGCCGGCTGCGTGGTCGATCTTCTCGATGGCGCGCTCGTGGGCCTCCATGTCTCGACGCACGGCCACCTGGAAGCTGTCTGTGCTGTTGTCGTGGAGGCAGGTGAGGGCATCCATGGTCTCGGTGGCGCGCACCACGGCGATGCGCTCGGTGGTGGTCTTGGCGGTGCCCCATGGGTCCATGATGTCGGGGTCCTCGATCGCATCGTAGCGCTCGTCTTCGTCGGCATCGGTCGCAGAGTCATCGAGCAGGCCACCCAGAGGCGAGGAGTCCTCCGCTTCCCACCCAGCGGCCCAGCCCTTGCGCTGCTCGTCGTCGGTGTAGGGGTTGGCATCGAGGGGCTCGCTTGCCTTGTGGGAGGCGCGGCCCTCAGCCATGGTGCGGGCGCTGATCTCGTGGGGCTGCTCGGGGCAGTAGGCGTCTGCGTAGTCGGCAGCCCGGGTCAGGGTCTCAGCACTCGCGAATTCGCCAACCACGGGCGGCTCGGGGTCCATCGCTGCGGCCCCTGCCGCCTCATCCCACCCGCGGAGCCATGCGGCCGGCTGGGATGCGTCCCGCTTTGCGCCACCGAAGTGGGCCTCGCTGCCGGCGTACTCCAGGTCGTCGTCGTCGACAGTGATCTCCACCCTGGCCACCCTCCCCGGCCCCAGCAGCCGCACCAGGCGCCCGAGAGCATGTCCCAAGCGGTCCATCTGCGCCCCGGTCGGCTCCTCCGCTTCGATGACCTCCTGGATCGTCACCTCAGCCCCAGCCATGTCGGGCAGCTTGATCACGTCCCGCACCAGGTCCTTCAGGTCGTCGACCAGGAACCCATCGAGGCCGTGCGCCTTGAAGGCATCGCGGGCGCGGGTGGCTCGACGCCGAAGGGCGCCACGGGTCGCAGCTGCCACATCCTCGTCCTCGATGTGCTGGGGGGTGGCGTCCTCGAGCAGGTCGCCCTTGCTCTCCCGGATGTCGACGGGGGGTCGCTGCTCTGGGGTGTCCTCGGCCACAGTCTGGATGACTCCGCGGCCATCCTTCTCGTAGGCGTCGGAGGCAGCAACGGACACGCCGACGCCGTCCGCAGCCTCAGAGCCATCAGACTCGAAGAGGCGGAAGGTGTCGCCAGCCCGGACGGACATGAACGGCACATCGAACCACTCGCCCTCACGCTGCACTTGGGCCTTGCGGTCACGGATGGGGGGGCTCTCCGGCAGTTCGTCCTCCACCTCGGTCAGGGGGTAGTCCCAGGGCAGGGAGATGGTCTCCCCTTCGGGGGTGCTGACGGCGCGGAAGCGCTCGGAACTGTGGGGCTCGGCGAGTTCGTCGCCGGCGATCACGAGGTCGCCTTTGATGGTGGCGTAGGACTGGCCAGGGATGGCGTCTCGGGCTTCGATGGTCGTAGGCATCAGGAGAGCTCCTGTGGGTCGGTGGCTGGGATGTTGAGGGCTCAAACGTTGTCGAAGGCGATGGTGATGCGGGTGCCGGCCGGGACGGTCTCCAACCAGCGGTGAAGCTCATGTTCCGAGATCTGCTCGGGCCAGTCCGCTGCCAGTAGTTCCTCCGCCGTGAACCACGTCCAGTATGTGAGATCGTCTGCATCGCAGGCCGGGCAGTCGAAGTCGTGCCAGCCATGGTCCTGGCGACCGTAGCGGGCCATCACCTCGTGGTGCGCATCGGGGCTGAATCCGGCGGAGGTGCCGCGCAGGGGGAACGCCTGCAGTTCGGGCCTACGAACGCCAGCCAGCCAGCCGTACAGGGTGTAGGACCTGCTACTCAGCCACGGGTCTGGGATCTCGTTCGAGTCAGGCGGACAGACCCACCCATCCAGCAGGCTGTGTGCTGGTCGCCAGATACCGTCGGCGCCCAGCGCTTCCGGGTAGATGTGGATATCGGCGCCCATGGTCGGTGGCTCCTTGTTGCCTCCTATCCTTAGCCGCACTGGCTACTCCGCGCAAGCTGAATAGCTCCGAATCGCCAGCACCACGACCGGGTGTGTCCGAGTGCATCACATGGTAGACTGTGCAGGATACGCCTGGAGGAGCCGGTGGCGCCACTCAGAGCCCCGAACCACGCAGGCGGCGCCAAGACCCTCAGCGACGAGCTGCAGCAGCTTGCAGACCAGGCAGCGCTCGACGACGACGACCGGGGCCGGCGCATCGCTGAACTGGCTGCTCGCCTCGGGCTGGCCGCCTACCACCTGCACGTGCGCCTCGACCGCTTGCAGGGGCGGGAGCGCAGCCTGCGGGCCTTCACCCTTGCCCTGCTTGGCGTGTGGGTCGTGTCCCTGTGCACGGCGGCGGCCATCACAGCGCTGCACGTCTGGGGGCACGGCGGATAGGGCTACGGTGCTGGCTTCGCGACCTTGGAGTCAGCGAGGATCTGCAGCTGCCCGGCCCTGACAAAGACGTGCAGGCGACACTTGCTGGGCTGGCCGCTGGGATTCGAGAGGTAGCTCGGGCTCAGCGTGATCGCCCCAACAGACTCCTCACCATCAATCTTCCACACGTTCTGCCCAGATGGGGTCTTTGCGGAGTTCGGCCCGAAGGGGATGGCGTGCCAGCAGTATTCGCTCCAGCACAGGGGGCACTCGAACCACAGGCTGCGGAAGGCCTGGCCACCGTCTTGGAATGTGTGGAACCTGGCACGCAGCCTCGGGTCCGTGAGGGCGATAGTGTTTACAGCCATCGAATCCACCCCTCGGCAGCGTCTGCCAAGCGGCGCTGCTCCAGGACCTGGGCCTGGGTGGTCGCGATGCCCCGGCCGGTCTGGTAGGCAGCGACCGCGGTGGCGTCCGCCTGAAGCCAGGTCCAGACCGCCCCAAAGCTCGACGAGAGCAAGGAGGACCAGTCGGAATAGCCGTCGACGGCGGCGTCTCGGATGTCGTCGACGTCGACCTTGCTGATCACCCGAGGCGAGACAGCTGCGAACCCGCTGCGAGTCGTCGAGTAGACCCAGCCCACAACGGGGCCAGAGGCAGTCAGCTCGCGGTCGATGTGCAGGCCGTTGATGTCGGGGTCAGCGCCTTGTCCCATAAAAACTCCGGTGGCTCAGTGGCCGTGTGTCTTCTTGCGCTTGGCAGGCTTGGCATCGCGGCCCATCAGCTTGTCGAACCACGACAGCTTCGGAACCTCGATGACATCTACCACGGCCCGGACTTCATTGCCTCGGCGCCTGGGGCTCAGGGTGTCAGGATCCAGGGGGCCGACGAAGGGGGCAGCGTCCTCGAGCGAGACGCGGGCTGCCTCGATCTCCTCGGGGGTCAGAAAGAAGCACGCGGCTTCCATGACGTTGGACTGGCTCATGGGACACTGGCCACAGATGTCGACGTCAAGGCGCTCAGGGCATCCAGGTGCCCGCTGAGGAGGGAGATAATCACCGCCAGTAGCCATGCCAGCTCCCTTGCCTTGCCAGGCGACTGCAGCCACTTGGACCACTCTATCCGGGACATGGCCGTATGCACGAGGGGCTCGAACAGCTTGCGCCAGGCCTCCAGCTCTACACCGAGGGTCTGGAGCGTCGCGGTGAGCGTCGCTCGGTCGGCGCTGGCGATCTTCATCTCCGACCGCACGTCCAGGAACAGCTTCTCGATGGTGGCGCGGCCGTCGCTGGCCAGGGCCCAGGCCTGCACGGACTTGACGGCCTCTCGGTGCTCGCTGTCGGGTGGTAGGTGAGCCAGGATCGGGATGAGTCGATCGTTGGCCTCCACGCCGCTGGTGATGTCGGCGGGCATGGCTACTCTCCGTCCGGGACGCCGACGAGCTCGAAGTGCGGCCCATCGAAGAAGCGGTGATCCTTGGTGCGGCCGTCGCCATCCCAGTCCCCGCCCCACCGCACCTCGTAGGTCATGCGGCCCTCAGCCTTGAGTCTGCGGGCCGTCTCCAGCACCTTGCCTGCGAAGAGGGCGAAGGCTGGGATGTCCTTCCAGTCGATGCCGTTGCGCACATCCACGAAGTAGGGGCCCACGTCAGCAGCCCACGAGGTCGTCCGCTTGACGCCGTCGACGTTGTGGTTGCTGTTGGGCCAGCTGACCTTGCTCCACCCCTTCCGCTTCGCCTCGTTCTGCTCTGCCTTTGGACGCTCTCCATCCAGCACCTTGCAGTCGGTGTGGACGATCACCTCGTTGAACAGAACCTGCAGGTCACCGTGGCACTCTGCGAGATGGGCAGCGGAGGATCGGGAGAAGCGTGCCATAGCTCAGTCCTGGCCGTTCAGATCGGCGAAGGCAGCTTCGACCAGTTCCTCGCGGATCTTGTCGAGGCCAGCGTCCACGACTTGACCAAGCTCCTCGCGAGTGATCTTGGCCCCACCATCAGAGTTCTCCTCGATGGCCATGGAGACAGCCACGAGTGCGGCGCGGATGCCCTTGACGGCAGTACGGACGATGCGGCCCCAGGGAATGCGGGTGTGGCGGCGGGTCTTGGGCATGGTCAGTTCCTGTGGTTGTGGTGCTGGGGTCTACATTCCGAGCGCAGCGGCGAACTGCCCGAAGACTGCCGAGTTGTCCGGCCCGTGCATGATGCAGTCGAGCCCTGCGCGCCTGGCAGCCTTCCACTGCCTTGGGGTGCAGCGGGCCACTGTGATGTCTTCGTGCCTGCGCCAGAGCTCGCCGCCGGCTGGGGTGAACACCGGGCCCGCCACATGGGCAGTCCTGGGCGGGCCGCGGCGAACCTCACGCAGGGCCTCGACCTGGTCACCCTCCAGAATGTAGATCAGGCGCTTCATGCTGAGTCTGCCTCCGCCACTGTGACCTTCAGGTTGCTCACCTGGATGTCGACGTCGGTGCTGGCCACCACGGTGCCGAGAGCCGCAAGGAGCATGATCGGGTCGCCGTCGCCGCCCATCTCGCCGGAGCAGTCGTACTTGTTGTCTCGACCGTGCTCTTCCAGGTTGCTCGCAGGCTTGCGAAGCGCGCGGTAGTGGATGTGGTTCCCGACCCACCCGGTGGAGCTCCACTTCTTACTGAGATGGATGACCACCTCGAACCAGTCGGTGTCCTTCACAGGGGACAGGCGGTCCATGCCGGCGTCGCCACCCACGTCGCCAAGCGCATCCGGTGAGGCAGAGCCTGTGTCGCCCCACCGAGGGCCAGCAGCCACGAAGGCAGCAGAAGCCAGGGCGTAGCCTGTGCCAGCGACTCCGAAGAGCAGCTGCGCACCAGAGCGGTACAGCGTGGCCGGGTTGTCTATCTTGCCCGTGATGGTGATCACGAGACTCTTGTCGAGGTCGACTACCACGGCATCGCCGTTGGCATCGAGCAGCGGGGCATAGCCGTGGGCGCCATCGAGGCCAGAGGCGCTCGCCTCCGTGCCCGCATCGCCGGCCACAGGGAAGGTCGTCACGCCGGCCGCGGTGGACACCGCGCCATCGAGGATGCTGCCCGTATCGACCCAGGTGAAGGTCGCCGGGTCTGGCTCCCAGTCAGCAGCGACAGCAGCGGCAGCAGCCCCCGGCTTTGTGGGCCACGATGGGGTTGCTGGCCAGCTCACGAGCCAACCCCAGAGACGATGTCGAGGTAGGCGTAGCCGTCGTTGTCGGTGCCACTGTCGTGGTTCGGGAAGTAGGTAGCCTTGCCATCAGGCGTGTAGGCGAATGCGCCTGGAGCGTCGCCTACCTCGGTGCTGTCGGCGACAACTGCTGCCGCATGCCGGTAGATCCGCGTCTTGACGCTCGTCGCAGTGGCCGACGACTCGCAGAGCTCAGGGTTGTAGGTCGTGCCGGTGGCCCCAGCAGTCACCGCAGCTCGGACGCTCAGCACAGTCCAGCGCTTCGGGAGGCCCTCGATCAGGATGGCAGAGTCCGCGCCGCTGCTCTCCGCGTCCTCATACTCCAGCTCGACCCGGTAGTGGTCACGGCCTCCGACTCGGCCCGTGTGGACAACTCTGTTGCGGGTGACGCTGATAGCCATGGATGCCTCTCAAGTGTAGGACGAAGGCACCGAGGCGTAGCCCAGGTAGATCCCGCCACCAGGGCGGAAGATGGGCCCGGTCGCGCTCTTTCGCCCTTCGATGTTGTAGGTCAGGGTCGAGTTGTTGCCTGCGCTGTCGGAGCCGTGACCGGCGAGCGTGTCGACCTGGGCGTAGATCTGCGAGGCAGTCCCGGTGTGCAGCCCGTAGAAGGTCGCGCCGCCAGAGTCCAAGGCGATGGAGTCGTAGTGCGTGCTGGACACGGCGTCGTAGAGCTTCGACCAGCCCCCAGCATAGTTGCCGTCGCCGTCGCCGCTGGTGCCGGTGTCCAGGTTGGGGTCGTAGACCCAGACCGAGACGTTGCAGGACTCGGGCTCCGCTACCCCGGCCAGGATGCCAGAGGCGCCCGATGAGTCGAGCTGGATGGAGCTATACGAGTTGCCGTCTGCGCCGGCCACCTCGAGCCGCACCGCAGCATTCCCGCCAGCAGCCGTGCCCACCGTGACGGCGCCGCTCGTGTCGTAGAGGATGCAGTCGCACAGCAGGGTCAAGGTGCCGTCTGCATCGATCGCTGTCTTGAGCGCCACTAGCGCAGCATCAGCTGAGCCAGCGCCCGCCGATGTCACGGGCGTCTCGCCGTCCAGGCCCACCGAGTAGGTCTCGCCCACGTCGTAGGTCACGGAGAGGAACACGCGCCGGATGTGGGGCTGCTGCCGTAGCCCAACCCGAACCGCTGCGAGTCCAGCTCGGCCGAACCCCGCGTTGGATGTCGCCAGCGACACCCCGTCCGAGGATGAGCCTGGGACCTCCGTGTAGGTCAGCGACGTCAGCGGCTGTTTGGCCCAGGTCAGGTTCCTGCCACCCCGCAGAACGGCTTCCTGAGATGCAGCCAGGGCGGTGCTTGCCACGATGGAACCTCCGCCGGCTATGTAGCTGCCGGCGTTGTCGTTGCACGACTGTCGCGAATACCATGAGGGGGCCCCGCGTAGAAGGGAACAGGAGGCCTCATGCGACCACTGCTCACCCTGGCTCTGTTGACGGCCTGCGCCCCAGAGGCTTCACCCGAGGCGGCCGCTGAGGGCACGGCAGTCGAAGGGGCCCACCAGGTGCTCGACGCCCAACCCGACCCCTGTGCGGGCCCAGAGCTGCCATACAACGGCCTTGACGACGACTGCGACCCGGCAACCCCTGACGATGACCTGGACGGCGACGGCTTCTCCGCCATGAGCGAGAACGGGGCCAAGGGTATCGACTGCGACGACAGCGACCCCGAGAGCTACCCGCAGGCCCCGGAGATCTACGGCGACGGCATCGACCAGGACTGCGACGGGAGCATCGACGAGGGATGTGGGGGCCAGCAGGCAGACCTCGAGGTGCGGGGCCTCGGCGTTGACCAGCTGGAGCTCGGGGAGGTTGCGGCCGTCCTGCGCTTCGATGGTGATGGCGGCGTGTGCGAGGCCGGCGTGGACGGCATCGCCTCGGGGGTCGCGCTCTGGTTCTCCTGGGCGCCTCACTGCGACGGTGAGATGCTCTGGCCTGGGGGCTCGGCCTTCGATGGCCTGCCGCTCTACCTCTGTGCGGAGATGGGCAACGGGCCCGCCCACGTGGGGAAGAGCTTCACGGTGTGGGCGCTGACCGAGGATGGCCAGGAGGTAGATGCCTCGATCGATGTGGTCGAGGGGTAGCCCTCAGTCCATCGGCTGAGCAGACAGGTGAGGGTAGCGCAGGAAGGACGCGCCGCTCGCAGGAATCAGGTACTGCGTCGGCCCGGCCTGGCCCCGATACAGGCGCACCAGAGACTTGTCGGTACCCCCATCCTGCCCGAAGATGAACACGGCCTGCCCATCGCTGGCGACGCTGGTGATCCTCCGGTAGGTCGAGGCGCTGTCCCCGTCGGAGTATCGCCAAGCCTGGGCCAGGGTGCGCTTGTCGAATGCCTGCACCTCCCCATCGGTCGTGTCGTCGATGGCCACGAAGACCATGGACTGATCCACAGAGAGGCCCACAGCAGTAGCCACGCCGGCCGCCAGGTCGAGCAGGTCGCGGCTGAGCACCAGGACCCCGTCACCGGCCCCGTAGACCGCCAGCTCGTCACTGCCGCCCCCAGGGTACGCCGCATAGACATGCTGGCCGTCGGTCGCCAGGAGCTTGGGCCCCGTGACGGCCGTGGGTGAGGCGCTCCAGGCCCGGTAGATGTCGCTGCTGTCGTCGTCGCCACTGCTCGCCACAAGGCAGCGCAGGGTTGATGTGCCGGTGCCAGCTGACCCAGCCACGAAGAGGCGCCCATCGGCCACGCAGACGCTGTAGAGCGTTGCTCCGTGGTCATACTCCCAGTCGATCGTGCCGTCTGCGATGGCGTAGGCGGTGCACTGGTTCGTCCCACCACCGCCCGAACTGGTGGCCGACGAGACCACATAGACCTGGTCAGCGTCCACCGCGAGGTCGTAGCCGGTCGCACTGTTGCCCAGGAGCTTGTTCCACTGGCTCACACCAGCCCAGGTGAAGAGCTCCACATAGCTGCCGCCGGCGGTGTTGTAGAGCAGGGCCACATAGGTGTCAGAGCAGGCGATCGAGTAGGCGCCGCTTGTGGCCGTGGTGGTCGGGGCGAGCAGGGTGGGCGATCCGCCGCTCCCAGACTCCGAGAGCAGCCGGTCATCGACCCGCGCATCAGAGATGCCGTTGAACCAGGCCACCTGGTGGCCGTTGGTGACGATCTTGCCAGGCCCGAGGCCCGAGGCTACCGTCACCCTCGGCGTGCCCGGCTGGCCTGCGCCTGTCGTGTCCTCTGAGCAGGGCGCGTGCATCCCAGCGCTGAGATCATCAACGAGCGAGCCCAGGTCTGTGTAGGGCATCGCGGCCTGGGTGAGCTGGCCGACCATGTCTGCGAGCCAGTTGAAGTGGGCAGCCGTGATCCCCTCGTCGCTCGCGTAGCCGCTGCCGATGCGGGAGTCAGCAGGGCGGGTGGGGTAGTCAGCATCGGCTGCGGGGCGGTCCTCGCCCCAACCATCGAACGGCTTCAAGTCAGGTGGCATCGGGCTCTCTCAGGCAGTCGTGTAGATGAGGCGGCTGAGGCCGGAGCCGCTGAAGCTCATGCCCCCGCCCCAGGTGTAGGCCGTTGGCAGGCTCTCGTAGAAGTCAGCGCCCTTGCCCAGCGGAATTGCGCGCTCGATGACCAGCCCCACGCGAGGGCGGATGCTGTCGGGGATGAAGGTCTCCCGGTTGCACCGGATGGAGAAGCCGCCATGGTACAGGTGCGTGTAGAGCACCGAGTCAGCCCGGGTCACCGTCCTGCACAGGATGATCATGGCGTCCTTGACGGCCTTCCCGAAGGGGAAGGCGTTGGCCATGGCTCTCGACTTGATGATCTCCCTATACCAGTCGTCGGGCAGCCCGTTGCGCCTCTCGCCCACGATGGCTCCCCAGCGGTCCAGGTGGACGCCGTAGGAGCCCTGCAGAGTCCGGGTGACGAGCACCTCGAAGCCGAAGTCCTCCACGATCTGGAAGCCGTCGCCGATGCCGGCCATGACATGGTGCAGCATCCCGCCTTCGGTGCTGGTGGGGTCTGGGTGCTGGAGCAGGGCTCGGGGGATGGCCTCGAGAAGGTCCCGGGGCACGTTTTCGTTGTGGACGATGGCGAGAGGTGATCTCACTCAGCTCACCGTCGGCGTGCCGCTGAGCGTCGGCAGCTGCACAGCCGTGGGCGCCACAGACGTGCCCCCGTCCAGGGTGACGACGATGCGCCGGATGCCCTGCACCTGGTCGCTGACGTAGCACTCCACCTCGGAGTCGTAGATCGCCCTCCCGGGCTCGGCGTAGAGACTGAAGTAGTCGGCGATGGCTTCCTGGATGCCCGTGGTCAGGCTGGCCACGGTGTAGCCGGCGGCAGCGGTCACAGTCACAGCTGCCACGACTGCCAGCGACGAGGCATAGCTCCAGGCCACCGACTCGGTCTGCCCATCCTCCCGGGTCACCGTCGCCGACTCCGAGCCCATGATGCCCGTGCCCAGGCTCTGGGACCAGCGGTAGATGGTCTCCGCCAGGGACGTCTTCTGCGCGTCCGTGGGGGTCACGGGGTAGACGATCACCCCGAAGCTGTGGGGGTCGAGGGTGACCCCGCTCGATGTGGTCGTGCTGGCGCTGGGGTTGTTCACCACGGTGCAGTGGGTGACCCAGGACAGCTCCAGGACACGACCCCGGAGGGCTCCAGCGTTCAGCTGGCCGGGGTTGGCCAGGCTCCGCTCTTGGCGTAGGCGGTAGGCTGGGCCTGCCTCGCGATCCTTGCCGATCAGCAGCGAACTCGCCGTGTAGGCGGAGGACGTCCAGCCCGACACAACAGTGACGGGCGTGAGCGCCCCAGAGAGCGAAATGGCCCCGGGGGTCAGGCACCTCACGTCGAAGTCGCCGCCGTGCACGGTCGCCTCCTCGGTGAACTCCCAGAAGTAGCCTGCCGAGTCCTTCATCACCTTGTAGATGGGCACGACGGTGGCAGCCATACCGGACAGCTCGACCTGGGCAGTCGAGTAGGTCTGACCCTGCCGGCCCGTGCCCCGGATGGCGCCGATGTCGTCGAGGTGCACCCCGGTCGCCGCCGCGGGGTTCGTGGCGTCTGTGGCTGCCTGGATGTACTGGGCGATCTTGCCGCCCATGAGAGCCGCAGCGTCTACCAGGACAGCCCAGGTCAGATCGTTGTCCCAGTCGATGGCCTCGAAGCCGGCCCCAGACAGGCGGCTGGCGATGAAGGCCCGCGTCTCTGCGCGAAGCTCTGCGGTGGTCGGGGCCACCGTGCCGGTCGAGTCTACGCCGTAGGTCACGGGCTGGCCTCCTGGTGAGGGTATGTAGCTGCCGGGCGAAGCTACATAGCAGCATGTCCCTTGCCATCGAACTCACCGACGCCTTGCAGGTCCCGAACCACCCACGCATCGTCACGGGCGACGACTACGTGATCCAGAGCATCCGGCTGGCGCTGGCACTGCACCAGGGCTCGGTGATCTCCGACTCGCGCAAGGGTCTGCCCTGGGTGACGTGGCTGGACACCGTGCCCTTCCCCTCGGCTGTGGCCTCTGCGCGCATCAGGGCCACCCTGCGGGCCATCCCGGGTGTGGCCTCGGTGGGCAACGTGACGATCACCGAAGAGCCCACGACGCGAGCCCTGGCCATCACCGTCGACGAGGTCAAGACAGACTCGGGGTCGATCCTGCGGGCGGCGAACAGGCAGTCAGCTGCGCGGTTCAACGCGGGCGGCTGGCGGGTGACGGTGGTGCGCTGAACTGGCGCTACGCGAGCAGATCGAGGCGCATCCCTGGCGGTCTCGAGGTCGTGGTGGCGCGCTACTCGGCCTTGACCTTGGACGCGCCCGTCGAGCCTGAGCTGCCGGCATACGTGGCGACTCCTGACACGCCAGCCCCAACGGTGACCCCTGCGTGCACGTGCGCCTGTATGGCCGTCCAGAGCCGGTTGATCTCCGCCTCCACAAGGGATGCCAGAGCTACAGCATCCGACGCGCTGGAGCTCCCCAGCCGAATGTCAGAGGTGCCCCGGTCCCAGAGCACCACGGCGCCAGAATCGTAGGCTTCAGCGTCCAGGGGCGCACCTGACGGGCTCACCCCAGGCAGGAACACCGCGTCCGAGACGTCGAAGCGCCTAGGGTCAGCCGGTGTGGTGCCCGCCAGGCCGGTCGCCTTCCACTCGTCGATGGAGCGGTCGCAGATGACGGCCATGCCGGTGTCTCCTGCCTCCAGATCCCAAGTGATGCCGAGCCACTGCACGGGCACGCTCGGGGTGGGCTTGTAGGTCCGCACCTTCGTCTTGCCCCGGTTGCTGGTGCAGTAGGGGATGGCGATCTGGATCACGGCGGTTTGCGTGGCCCGGTCGTAGGTGACCACCTCAGCCGGATAGGCGACCTTCACGGGACCGCGGGCGCTCACCCCCATACGGTCGGCGAAGTCTCCTCCTGTGGGCTTGGCTGTCAACGTGGCCTCCCGATCGCCTCGACGTAGAAGTCTCGGCCGTGGGTGCTGCCCCGGAAGCTCACATCCTCGGCGACAAAGTCCCCGTTGACGTAGCGCGACACCACCCGGAAGGGGCGGCCAGGGCGAAGGGTCGGGGCCAGCAGGGCGCGGATCTCGACCCGGCCCTCGTCGCGACGGATAGGAGAGCCGACCAAGTTACCCGGGTTACTTGAGCCCTCGCCGGACCTAAAGATGATGGCCGACTCGCCCGAGCTGCTGCCAGATGGGTAGACGTGCAGAGCCCGGTCTCGGGTAGTGACCACCAGGCCAGCGAGCCCAGCCACGCGCCGCAGCTGCTCACGGACGGGCCCGGAGAGCATCATGGTGGGCAGCCTCGGGTCGGCATCGCCCAGGTCGAAGGTGCCCAGACTCAGGCCCATCGCGTCGGCTGCGAGGGCGGCGAACTGCTCGATGGTGGTCTCGGCGTTGTAGCTCTCGTCCAGGTAGGCGGAGCGGTACTCGCGGCCCCCGTCCTGGGCCTCGATGGTCAGGATGGTGTCCCGGGTGCGGCTCTCGACCTGGACCCCGCCCTCGATGGGCTCGCCAGCGAACACCAGCCGCGGGGCCTCGTCTGCGTAGCCGGCGTACAGGCGGACGACCGACTCGGCCTCCTGGGCCAGGGCGATGCTCTCGTCGTTGGCATTCCAGAGCTTGATCTTGCCCTCGTTGGGCGTCCCGCTCTCGGTGCAATCCACGTCGAAGTCGATGCGCAGGCCTGTGAACTCACGCCCATCCGAGCCGGGGGTGCCGATGCGCAGCACGACGACGCGACCGAACGCCATCAGGGCACGGTGATGACGAGGGTGGTGGAGTCCGCTGACGTCGAGGGGAACTCTGCCGCCGGCACGAACTTGATCCCCACGGCTTGGCCCAGGTCTTCACGCAGGTAGGGGTCTGGGCCAGTCACGTAGAAGCCCCCGTCGGGCTGCCCCTGGACGTTCACGCCGGCGAGGGGGTCAGCCAGGGGAGACACGCGAGCGCCTTGGCGCAGGGCAACGCCAGCAGCGTCGTGACAGTCCATGTACCAGGAGCCGCCTGCGATGCGGTCGAGGTAGCGGAAGACAAGGGTGTAGCGGGTGCCGCCGAGATCGATGCTGTAGCGGACGTTCCGGTCGGTCTGGGGGATAGGCAGCTTGATCGGCATCGGTCACCACTTCCCAAGGGCGCGGCCCCAGGACCAGAAGGTGCTTCCGTCCTCTTCGGTGGCTTCGCCTTCCAGGTCATCCGGCTCCGCCACCACCCCGTCCTCGAGGTCTGTATCGTCCGTGCTCTCGCCCACCTGCTCGCCCGCGTCTGACTCCTCCAGGAACTCATCGAGCACCGGGAGCACCACGAAGGTGGTCTGGGCGATGAGCACCTGGACGAGCTCCAAGCTGAAGGCCCGAGCGAAGCTCGCACCGTCGGTGCTGGAGTAGTCCCGGAGCACCATGCCCTCGCGGACCTCACCATCAGGCAAAACCACCGTCAGGGGCTTGTTGGCAGCCAGGGCCAGGAAGTCCTTGGCCGCCTGGATGCGCGCAGGACCCACAGGCTGGCCGAAGGTCCGGTCTTCGAAGGGGGTCTGTGTGACGGTCGCACGCACCCGGACGGTGCCAGGCAAGGAGTAGGCGTGGTCCGTGACCGGGACCCCATCTTCCAGTGGGTGATCGGTGACCTGGCTGCGGTTGCCACGGAAGAGGCCAGCAGACACGCCGTCGAAGCCCCAGGTGGTGCCGTCGTCGAGGGTCAGGGACAGAGGAGGGGTGACGGCCATCAGACCACCCCGCCGTCAGCTGCGGCCATGGACTGCAGGACGAAGCTGCGGACCTTCTCGGCGGCCTGGCTGGCCACGTCCTCGGGGTTCATGCCGGCGGTGATGTGCGCGGTGAAGCCGCCGAGGCTGACGGAGCTGGACGCATCGACGGTGGTGCTGGCCTGTGGACCCCCAAGGGCGCCTGAGTCCGACGCCAGCCCGCCCACCATCGAGCGGGCCTGCCCCCCCAGCCCGCCGCCCCCACCGATGCCGAGGATGTCGCCGAAGTTGCGGGCAGCATCGAGGCCCACCTCCACCGTGGCGAGCAGCTCCTGGATCTCCCGCAGGGCGTTGGTGATGCCGACCAGCAATGCCTCGAGCATGGTGAGCGGCTTGATCGCGCCGTCCTCAATACTCACCCCCATAGCCTCGAAGAGTGCCGCGACCTGGGGCCCGAACTGGTCGATGAGCGGCAGGAAGACGTCGCCGATGATGTCGCCGAGCTGCTTGCCGGTGGCCACGAACTGCTCGAAGAGCCGCACCATCTGACCCAGGGTGCTGTCGGCCTCTCGGTTGTTGGCGATGAACTCACCGAGCGCCGAGTTGGTGCCCATGAGGAAGGCTCGGAAGTCCTCCATCGCCAAGGGGATCATGACCAGGGTCGCGGCGATGCCGGCCAGGGATGCCCCGACCACGATGATGGCCGCCTCGAAGAGGAGCACCACGGGGTTGAGGCTGAGCAGCAGGGAGCCAAGGGTGGCGATGGCGCCCACGACCCCGGCGACGCCCAGGGCGCCAGCCAGGCCAAGCGCGGCCAGCGTGAGGCCGGTGAGGATGGTTTCCAGGCCACCCAGCTGCTCGGCGAGCTCGTAGGCTTCGGCCCCGATTTCCACCAGCTCCTCGAAGGCAGCAGCCAGCCCGCGCGCCCAGAGCTCTACCTCCTGCACGATCAGGTCACGGTTGGCCAGATACCATGCCTGAATGCCCTCGATGAAGTCGTTGAGCACCGGCAGCAGGTCCTCGGCCAGCTCGTTGCGGAGCGCTCCCGCGATATCAAGCAGCCGCGCCATATTGTCCAGGAACTGCTCAGACTCCCTGGCCTGCTCCTCGCCGATGACCAGGCCGAGCGCCGTGGCCTCGTCCTTCATGGCCGCCAGGGCGTCGCTGCCGCCCTTCAGGGCCGTCACCATGCGGGCGCCCACCTCCTCGCCATAGAACGACGTGGCGATGGTCAGGCGCTTCTGCTTGTCCTCGGTGGTCGCCATCACATCGGCAACGCGGTCCATGATCTCGGACTGCCCGAGTAGGGCCCCGTTGACGTCGGTGATCTTGACCCGGGTCCCGTCGAGTGCCTCCAGGTAGTCCTGCTCTGCGGCGATGGCCGACTGGACCTTCTGGTTCTGCATCCGCAGGGCGTTCAGGCGCTGCTCTTCCTTGAGCCCAGCCAGACCCAGGGCGTAGGACAGGCGCTGGTACTCCTCGACCTGGAGGGCTACCGCGTCGGCGTTCTTTGCAGCCTCGTTGCCAGCCATGGCAGACGTGGCGATGAGCGCAGTGAGGCCCACCCCAGCGGCAGCGAAGCCGGCCACCGAGACCTCGAGCAGCCCGGAGAGCTCATCGAGCGCCGTCTGGAAGTCGTCCAGCAGGTCCATGGACCCGGCGTCTGCTTTGATGCCCAGCAGGGCGAGCAGCTCTCTGACGACGACGGTCTCAGCCATGACGGGGCGCCTTCGCCTCAGCTGCCGCTATCGCGCGCTCGGTGCGAATCACCTCGCTCAGGGCGTTCTGGGCGATGGTGAGTTCGACGATGTCGCGGAAGGGCATGGTGCGGACCTGGGCGTAGCGGACCGGGTCAACCCGGCCTTCATGGATGGCGAAGCGAATCAGCCACCAGTCGACACCGGCTCGGACTCCTCGCCCGAGGATGCTGGCTCGCTGGGCAGGGCTGAGGTGCTCTCCAGGCGCGCGAGAATGCGCGTCCACATCTGCCCGAGCTTCGTGCTCTTGAGTGCTGGCGACGAACCGAAAAAACCGTTGGCTTCGACCGCCCTCCATAGGACGCCGTCCGCCTCCTGGTAGTTGCCGCGGTAGGCCTTGGCGTACTCAGCAGAGAGCCCGCCGTCACGGGTCAGGGGCTTGCCGTCCCTGGTGGTGTGGGCGAGGATCTGGGAGACAAGGGCATCGTCGACGAGGTCCACCAGCCGGGCGATGGCGTCGGTCTTCCCTGCGACGAGGGAGATGCCGGCTGAGGCAGCGATGACCTTGAGGCGAGTCGCAACAGGGCGCCCCTCGCGGCCGTCGTGGAGCTCCACCACGTAGTCGTGCGGGTTCCCCTCAGCATCCTGGAGGGTGAAGCGCAGCACATCGTCCGCGCCGGACATCAGAGGTCACCCTGCTCGTCCACTTCCGGGTTGAGCATCATGATCTGATACTCCATCGTCCCGAGCTTCTCGGCCATCTCGTGGGAGGGGCCGCGGATGATGACGCTGTGCCGGCAACTCCAGAGTTTGCCAGTAGAGGGGTCCTTGCAGCGCATCCCCACGGCAGGCATGGCGCCTTCGCTCCAGCCCTCCTGGGCCTTCTCCTGCTCGGCGAGGTCGCCTGCGGCCTGCGAGCCGGGCCCCATCACCAAGATGGCCAGGCGGTTCTTGTTCGAGGTCAGCGAGGCCATCGTCGACATGCCATCGCCAGTGGTCTCGACCGTGGCGCGCTCGGGGGTCACCCGGTCGAGCTTGATGGAGATCAGGCCCTGGAGGTTGACCCTGTCTCGCGAGCACGCGACCGCGCTCTGGGAGTAGACCCGAGGGGTACTGGTCTGGATGGTCGAGGATGACATATGCTGGCTCCCAGACTCAGACGGTCAGGTTGACGGTGATGGTGGTTCCGAGCAGGGACTCCAGCTCGTAGATCTCAAACTCGACGGTGATGGTCCGCGTGGTCGCGTTGGCCGAGGATGCAGCGTCGTCGATGGTCAGGCCGGATAGCTCGGGGTTGGCAGGCTGCACTCGGGCGAAGTGCCCAGCGTCCACGCCTCGCAGCCAGACCTCGGTGATGATGCCCTTGATGACCTCGAGGCCGTCGGTGTTGACCGGAATGTAGCGGCCCTTGTTCTCCAGCGTGGTCTTGGCGTCGGCCAGGGCCTCGCGGAGCCGGACCTCGTACCAGTCCGCAGACACGATCTGCTTGAGGTGGCGGCCGGCGAGGTTCACACCGGGATCGTTGACCTGGGTGTAGATGGTGCCCTGGGGCGCGATGACGTTGCAGTTGTTGGCGACGGCCAGCTGAATCTCTGCGGTCGTCGGGCTCGAAGCATTGGCTACCGAGCCCTGCACCGGGCCAGTCCAGGGGGCAGAGCGAACGTCGGGGCTCTCACACAGCTTCTTGGCAGCCACAGCCTCAGCGGCCGTGGTGGCGTCGGTGTCGCAGTAGACGACGGCCGTGCGCTCGTTCTGGCCGGTCGTGAGGCTTGCGTAGGCCGTGGGCTTGCCCGAAGTCAGCCAGTCGCCATCATCGTCCTGCAGGATGGCCACGAGCTTGGTGCCGGAGCCTGCGAGAGTGTCGAGCTTGGCAGCGACTGCGGCGTTGGTGGCTGGGAGCCGGTCGCTCACACCGAAGACGTAGAAGTCGGCCTCGGCTGCGATGGCATCGTCGATGGCCGTGGCGATGGCGTCGCCGCCCGCATCGTCCCAGGGCATGACCACGACCTTCTGGGGCCGCTTGGGGGTCTGCGCGAATGCAGCGGTGACGAAGGCCAGGGCGATCGTCGAGATGTTGCCTGCAGCCTCTGCCGTGGTGGCCGTGGCTACATCGGTGAACTCGAGAAAGCCCGATGCATCGACCGTTTCATCCTTGTCGAAGAAGCCGACGTTGAAGCTCTGCGCAGTGACCGACAACGCCGCCAGATTCAGCGTGATCGCGAATCGGTAGTCGTGGCCAGCGGGAAGGATGGGCATTCGAGCCTCTCAGGTCATGTCGATTGTAGCGGCGATGCTGAGATCGGAGGGTGCGGACGGGTGGGTCAGCGTTCCCGAGAGCACCACCGACTCGACCGGGACCCCGGCTTCGGTTGATGTCTCCGTGCGGTATGTAGCTGTCAGGTCGGCCACCACGTGCCGCTCGAAGCCCACGTCTCGGAGCGCGGTGAGGTCGCGCATCCCTGCACCCCTGGCGGATGTTAGGCGGATGCCGCTGAGGTCCGTGGTGCCCGACGAGCCTGACCCGGTAACGTCGGCCATGGTGGTGGTGTAGGAGCTGTGGTCGAGGTGCGCGATGGCGCGCTCGAGCCAGCCCACCGCCTCGGGGCCGTAGGCATGGACTGAGAGCGAGGCCTCCTTGAAGGCCACCTGCGACTCGGTCGGCACACCGCCAGCGTCTCCGTCGGCGATCCAGGAGTCGAAGGTGCGGTCCAGGCCGATCACCTGCACCGAGAGGTAGTCAGCGGTCGGCCTGGGGCCATTCTCGAAGGCCCGGATGATCTGGTTCACCGTCAGCGGAGTGCCTGAGATGGCGTAGGCGCGCAGGAACTTGATCGCGGCGTACTCGAGCCAGTCGATGGTGGTGGTCATGGTCCAGCCACCTCGGGCACAGCAACCAGCAGGGTCTTGTAGTGCGCGATGATGGAGCGCTGCCGGTCCACGTCGAGCACCATGCAGACCCGGCCGTCGATGGTCACGCGGTCGGCCTCCAGGACCCCGTCGACGTCGGCAACGCGCAGGGCGTCCGCGCCATAGGCCTTGTACGCTCGGCGAGCTCGGAGGCCCTCGGGGAGCTGCTGCAGTTCCTCCCCGCTCATGGGCTGTACCGTCAGGTAGATGGTCGAGGTGGCGCTGGAGCCCGAGGACCACTCGCCGTCAGCGTTGCGAGACCCTCCGCTGTAGCGGGTGAGGGTGTAGGGGGCGCGGCCGAGGATGCTCACGAGACACCTGACCCAGGGTTGCGGCCGTCGGTGCGGACCTCGTGGGAGATGCTGTTCACCATCCGGCCGCTGTCGATGAGGGGGTTGGCCGATCCCTTCATCGCGATCGTGGCAGGAGCGTTGGGCGGGTCGTCGAGCTCTACGATCGCCCGCTTCACGTCCGCAGCCACCACCATGCCCACGCGGTCAAGAGCGTCCACAGGGTCCTCGCCGTCAAGCATCTGCACGCCTGCGCGCTGCAGGAACTTCTTGTAGCGCTCCTCATTGCCATCGACCGTCGACCGCAGGAACGACCGCTCAGGCACACCCAGCCCGAACTCGTTGTACGTGGCGTAGTCAGCCACCCGAGCCTCTCCACCCTCGGCCCTGGTGTCGCCGTCGTCCTCACGGATGCCCACGGCCACCTGGAGCGAGGGAAGCTCCTCCCACTGCTTGAGCAGCCGGGCGAGGATCCCATGGTCCCGATCGGTGAGGGAGGGCATCAGGCCCCCCAGGTGGCGCCCAGGGGGCTCACGTGATGACCCCGAAGCCGACATGCCCACGGGAGCGCCGCAGCGCCAGGAAGGCCAGGCCGTGCCGGGTCTGGGAGTAGACGGCCTCGTCGAAGTCACCAGACCCCGAGACGCCCACGACCCCGCCGTAGGTCAGGGCCACGTCTCCAGCGCGCTTGCTGGTGATGGGGCCGATGCCAGAGCCAGAGCCCGCACCGCCAGCCATCTCGGCAGCTGCGCGGGCCTGGAGCTCCAGTTCATGCGCCACAAGCAGGGCCACCGCCTGGACGGCCTGGGCGCCCCACTTGGCAGCGGTGATCTGCGTCTCGTAGATGGCCACGAGCGCGTCCACGTCCGCATCGACGGTCGTGGCGAACTCGGGCGCGATGAGGCGCAGCCGCGTTGTGGCGGCCGTCGCCATCTCAGGCGGCCTGGCTGAACATGCGCAGGGTGCCCTTCTCGATGAGCTTGGCCATCCGGGGCTCTTCCTTCATGGCCTTGGCCTGGGCAGCTGTCAGGACCACCTTGTCGGGCAGGTGTCCGCCCTCCACCGCCGTCGGGTGAGTGCCCGGGAAGCCGAGCCGGATGGGCTCCACGCCCTTCGTCTCGAAGTTCAGCGTGATCCGCTGGTTGCGCTTGTTCTCGAGGATGGTCTTTGTTCCGCGCGTCATTGGCGCACCCCTTTGGTCAAGTCCCGGATAGTGAAAGGGACCCCGCCGGCCCGGGACTGCCGCCGACGGGGTGGAATCAAACAGGCCTGATCAGGCTACCGGGAACAGCACGAGGTAGCAGTTGCCGACCTCGGGGATGTTGCAGCCACCGAATCCAGCGACCATGTAGACCTCGCTGTGGAGACCCATGTTCACCGGGGGGATCAGGGTGGGCGGCAGGGAAGTCATGATGCGGACACCCTCCCGGCCCTGTCGGTAGAACAGCACGCCAGACTCGCCGGAGTCGCCCACACCCTTGAGCTCGCGGGCCACAGTCCACTTGGTGATCTGCGGGTTGGCCTTCTTGATGTACTCGAAGAGGGTGTCCGAGCCGTCGCCGATGCGCTTGCTGGTCCAGATCCGCATGATGTCGGGTGACACCTGGGCAGCGTTGCTCTCGAAGACGGTGTCCGAGTTGACGTAGGCGTAGCTGGAGGCCTCGGAGATGGCCTCGGCCATGTCGTCGGCATCCGTGGCCCGAGACATGGTCTGAGCGCTGACAGCCCGGTCGAGGAACTGGTGGTTCAGTACGCCGTCCAGGTCCAGGCTCTCGACACCCGAGTAGCCGTCATCGTTGATGCGCCGCTCCAAGATCTGGCGCATGGCCCGGACCTTCTCACCCAGCTCATCGACGCCCATGTAGTTCATGGACATCTGGCTGAAGAAGTCGACGCTGGCCTTGGTGACCAGGTAGCGCATGGGCTTGATCAGGTCGGTCTGGCCGAGCTGCACCTCAGTCACGCCAGTGGTGCGACCGGAGCGGGTGTACTGCGCCTCACCGGTGTAGTTCCGGCGGGTCTGCTTGTAGAACAGGGCGCCGGCCTGCACCGAGGTGTCCAGGAAGAAGTCCCGGCGAAGAGACATCGGGGGCAGGGGCTCCCGGAGGATCTCGGGCAGACGCTGGGTCAGGTCCTGGTTGCCAGCGGCGCCCAGGGTGGCGTCGAAGGCATCTGCGCGCTGGTTGGTGACCGAGCACCATGCCTGCCGCAGGCGGGGCTTGAGCTGACCGAGAGCCCAGGACTGGACGTCCACGAACTCGGAGGTGGAGCCATCGGCCCGGGTCATGGTGTGGCGGGGCGCGTTCATCGCAGCCATCGCGATCTGGGCCTGGAGCTGGCCTGGATCATCGATGGGCTGAGAGCGCCCGTGCTTGTCGACGAGGATGAAGTTGCTCATGATCAGAGCCCCTTGATGCGCAGCTGCGCGATGGAGTTGGCGGAGTCCACGCGGCCGGTCCATTCCATGATGGACTTGGGCAGCCACACGTAGTCGGTGCCCACGTCGTTGTAGAACTGGCCCTTGGTGGCGGTCGCGAGGGAGACCCAGACGTTGCTGTGGGCCGTGGGGCTCTGAGCGCTGCTCACCCAGCCGAAGCCGCGTGCGCCGCCCTCCACCATGCGGCCGGAGCCGTAGGCGGGATCGTCGTTGCCGAGGTTCTGGTCCTCGATGTCGTGGCGCCGCTTGGACATGCCGCGCAGCTTGGCCCGGAGGCTCGAGGTGGGGTCATCGGGGGCGCCGGTCGTGTAGACCTTGGCCACCGTGCCGCCGCCGGAGCCGTTGACCGTGGTCGCGACATCGAACTCCTCACCCGGGTTCTCCAAGGTGTGGGTGATGTCGTTGGTGGCAACCGCTGCGACGATGCCGGTGCCGGCCCCGAAGGATGCGTTGTAGAGCGTCTCCAGGTTGGCAGCGTGGTTCGCCAGGGTGGTCGCCTGGTTGGTGTCGAACGGGGTGTCAACCGTGAACACCTGGCCTCGGAAGCTGATCGTGCTGCTCAGGCTGTCGGTGGCGGCCAGGGAGGCATAGGTCTCCGTGATGACCTGGGCGGAGAAGTCCGCAGCCACCGGCACCTTGAAGGCCTCGCGACCAGAGGCGTCGATGCCCGTGGTGATGAGGGCCCGGCCGAACTCGATGGGGGTGGCCGCGCTTGCAGAGGTCTGCTCGGCGGGGGTGCCCAGGTCGTTCGTGGTGTCGGCGCTGTTGACCGTGAAGCCAGCCACCGGGTAGGTGGTGTTGTGCCGGCGTGCGGTCAGGTCGAGGTTGCCACCAGCGTAGGCCACGTCGAAGGCGCCGAAGCTGCCCACCGTGGGGATCTCAGCGAGGAGCAGCGCACCGAGCTCGGCCTGGGTAGCCGAAGCGTCGGTGGTGACGCTCGCGGTCTGGCCGCCGTAGCTCACCGAGTAGACGGTGGAGTTGTCCACCGTGCCGGGCACCGTGATGCGGATGACCTGCTTGGCCTGCCCGTCGGTGTTGATGCCCTCGAAGATGGCGTCGTCGCCGATCGCCTCGAAGGTGCCCAGGAAGGCGATGGCCTGCTTGGACTGGACGTTGCCAGCCCCGTAGAAGAATGCTCCGGCGCTCACGAGGCACCTCCAGAGGTGTTGAACTTGTCGCCCTCACGGGCCCAAGGGTTGATGGGGGCGGGAACCTCGCCGCCGCCGCGCTCAGAGTCGCGGCGCTTCAGCGTGTAGAGGTTGCTGTTGTCGTCGTCGACGCGGGCAGCCTCGGCGCCCTTGGCGGCTTCGGCCATGGCCTCGGCAGCGCGGACACCGGCGGAGATGAAGGCGTCGCCACCCTCGATCACCTTGGCGGAGTCCATGCGCAGGGCATGGGCAGCCAGGGCGACCTTCTTGGTCTCGAGGTCAGCGCCATCGGCAGCGTCGAGCTTGAGCGTGTCCAGGATGCCATCGAGGCGGGTGGCCTCGGCAGCGTCCACGCGCGCCTGCTCGGCGAGGTCTGCGGCGTCGGCCTTGGACTTGAGGGCCTTCATGTCGGCCTTGAGCTTCGCGAGCTCCTCGTCCTTGGTGGCCATGTCCTCGTCGTACTTGGCCTTGGGGATCATCTCGCCCTTGCCCTCTTCGGCGTCGGCCCGGTCCTTGACGATACCGAGACCGTCGGCGAGTGCCTGGTCCTCGTCGTCGAGACGGGTCACGCCGAGAAGGGTGAGCAGGGAAACCAGGGATGGCTTCATCTGTGTACTCCTCTCGGAGGCAGGGTTTCCCCTGCCGGTGGTGATGCCCGCGCCAGAAACGAGAACGTCGCCGGAGTCAAGGCGGAATCGAACAGTCGAGCCCCCGCGGGCCTTGTCCACGATGGCCAGGTGGTTGACCCTCTCGCGGCCGACCTGGCTGGCGTCGTAGCGGCCGAAGCGCTCATCAACGCCGGGGGTCATGTCGAGCTTGACCTGGTAGGCCGGGCTCAGCTCTGCCTTGCCGCCCTTGGCTGCGTCGAGTGCATCCCGGCGGCGCAGGGTGAACTTGACCCGGGCATAGGCGCCCTGGGCGTCCTCGACCACCTCAGCCTCGCCATCGACATCGCCGACGGCCAGATCCCCGAAGTTGTCCGGGTTGACGAGCAGGGGGCTGCCGTCCTTGCGGGTCGGGTGGTTGTTCACCATCGCGGCCCGAGCCACCAGAGCGGCCGTGTCGATGACGGCCTGCTTGGTCACCAGTTCCCGCCACTCCGTTCCATCAGCGCGACGGTAGGACAGGATCCCCTCTCGCGCTGCGACGCCGTGGTAGTGGACTGCTCCGTCCCCATCGCGTGGGTAGGGCTTGGAGAGTTCGTAGCCCGCGAAGTCGATCCGCTGGGCGCCGGTAGGGTCAAGGGCCATCGCACGCTATGTAGCTGCCGCTGTGGGCACGGATCGCGACCGCTGCCCTACGCGCTCACTCGGTAGGGTGGGGCGGGACCTCGATCCCTCGAACGCCGACCAGCGCCCGGATGACCGCCACAGCCTCGCGCCGGCTGGTGACGGGAACCAGGAGGGGCCCTTGCGGCACCCCGCTGTCCGGGCTCCAGCCGTAGATCCGCACATCGTCGGTCGGCGTGTCCATAAAGTCGGCCACGTCGAACTGGAGGCCGCCCACGCGAACCTTCAGCCAATCATCGTCCCAGAAGCACTCGACGGGCGCCGTCACCGCCTCCACACCGAGTGCTTCGCAGTGTCGCGCCTGATGCTCTCGTCGCACGCGGCCACGATGATGTCGGTAGTGTGCTGATGGGCGTCGGTGCAGAGTTTCACCAATGCCTCGGGGGCGCCGTCAGCGCTCATGAGGCGGGCAGCCTGCTCAAAGGAAGAGCGGGCTGCCCGAAGATGATCGGTGGCGAGCTGAATTCGGGTCAGGGTAGGCATCAGGCCACGGCCCTCTCGGGCGCGGCGCAGGATGCGTCGATGACGGCCTGGCCGAGTTCGGTCAGGCGGGCGAGGCTGCGGTGCTTCCAGGTGACGATGAGCTTGGCGCCCCCCATGCCAGCGACGAGGCCGACCACGCGGAGGTAGTCGACACCGAGATCAGCAGCAACGCGCGTGGCGCAGCGGGCCACGCTGGCACCCGTGCCGTAGCCGCGGGGGGCAGTGACGAGGCGCTCCGGGTTCTGGTATGCGCGGGCGATCTCCTGAAGGAGGGCTGCGCGGATCTGGTTGTTGGTGATGGTCATGGTCGGTGCTCCCTGCTGACACTCTATGTATAGGCCACAGTGGCTATAGTGTCAAGCGGATATCAGAGCGTCAGGGGCACCTTGTGGTCACCCGGCAGTCCGAGCAGCGCTGCGTTCGCCTGTCGCCGCCTCTCAGCGCTCTCCATAGTGTTCTTGTCGTAGGCCTGCAGTCGCTCCTTGCTGTCCGTCTCAAGCACCGGGTCATCGAAGCAGCGGCAGCCCGGCCTCTGTCCTGGGTGGCCGTCGATGGGGTGGCCTCGACCTGCGTAGTCGAAGAGCTTGCCGTCCAGGTCCCAGTGTGAGGGCGTGGCGTCGGGGTACTTGCCCCCGGGGTTGCCCGTGACCCGCACGTCTTTCATGTTCCGCCAGCGGTACTGCCTCACCCCGAGCTGCTGCTTGCGGAGCCTGGAGATCTGTCCGTTCAGCCGGTGCATCTGGTTGCGAGCGATCCTCTCGCCGTTGTACTTCGCACCGTCCACAGGCGAGAGCTTGCCGGCGTCCCGGAAGCCTTCGTCAAGCAGGCGGGTGAGCTCGCGGTTGCTGAGCCCCTCCCGGATCCCCCGCTCCATGAGCTTCGCCACCTCGTCGTGGTAGCGCTCGTCGATGGTCTTGATCAGGGCCACGTTCTCGCGAATGAAGGCGTCGATCACATCCGGCCCACCCACGTAGGGGGGCAGGACAGACACCCGGGCGACCCGAGCCAGCTTCTTGTCGGTGTAGTCCAGGGTGCGCAGCTGGAGCTTCAGCGCGAGGTCTCGGATGTCCTCCTCGTCAGGAGCGAACTGCTCCCGGATGAATTCGCGCAGGGAGAGCATCGCCGTGATCACGGCCTGGATGTCCTCTTCCTCGGAGTCCTGGCGCGTCTCGGAGGGCCTGCGCTGAGCGTTGAGGGTCTTGGTGATCCTCGCGTCATAGAGGCGGTGCACCATGGCCGCGCGCCTCTCCAGGGCCTCCCGGTAGAGCTGCTCGATGGACGAGGGGTAGCCAGGGGGGCGGCGCCTGCTGGAGCCGTCGCAGCGCAGCGAGTGCATGACCATCAGTCCGCCTTCCGTGCCCGCTCCACCGTCTCGGTCGCGAAGGTCTTCATGGTGTCGCCACCCCAGCCCAGCCAGGACACCCAGCCCGCATCCTTCCAGGGCTCGTCCTTGTGCTCCTGGGCCACGGCCTTCGTGGCGCTCTGGGCACCATGCCGGGCGAACCACGCGGCGACCTCGACCAGGTCTTGGCCCGAGATCTTCCCGCCCTTGGCGAGCTGCCGGGCGCGGGCCCAGCCGGTGCTGGTCATGCCCTTCACCGCAGACCCGTGCTCCTCCTTCCAGGCCAGCACCTTCTGGGCGTTGCCCTTGGCGCTGGCGGGGATGGTGAACTGCCTGCTGCGGAAGTCGGCATCTTCGCCGTCATGCCGACCAGCCAGCGGGGCGATGGTGAGCACGTCCCCGCCTCGGCGAACCTCAACCGAGCCCACAGACCACTCGATCTCGGGCACCTCAAGGGCGAGCACCACGGCCCGCTGCTCATCGGTCAGGCCAGCAGGCGCATAGCCGACGGTCAGGTGGGCGTGGAACTCGGGGAACTGCCGGGCCTGAATGAGGTCGGCGCAGTCCCGCAGGATGGCCTGGTGGAGCTGGTAGAACACGTGGCACCACACGGTCAGCACCACGGGGGTCTGGCCGTCACTCCCCTCGGAAGGCTCAAAGAGCGTGAGGCTGTCGACGCTGACCTGGGCGGGCACGCATCGCCTCGACACGTCGATGGTGCGGCGCGCGAACTCTGCGGCCTGCTCGCTCGTGAGCTTGCCGGCGTAGAGTACGGTGATGTGGGGGTCCTCCTGCTCGGGCATCTCGCCCACAATCTCCTCGACTGCTGCGCGGACACCTTGCCAGAGGGCTCGGAGGGATTCGGGCAGGGGCACCATGACCAGCGTGGATGCCTCGTCGATGGCGTCCTCTCGCTCCTGCTCTCGGGCTGCGGCGTCGGTCTCCGCAGCAGCCAGCAACCGCGCCAGCTCGGCCTCCTCAGCCGCCGCCTGCTCCTCCTCATCGAGGGGCGGAACCTCGTCGCGCCAGCCCTCGGCGCCGTAGCGGGCCGTCCTGACGCGGTCGAGTGAGATGTGCCCAGCGTCCACCGCTGCGATGTCGGCCATGGTGGTGACCTGCCGAATCTGGGCGCGCTCCAGGGGTGAGGACTTGCCGAGGGGCCGGTACTTGACTGCCAGCCGGTCGGGCTGCTCCATCCCCTGCTCGGCGATCAGGCACCGGTAGATGAACCGCATGGGGCCCAGCATCCTCGAGGTCTGGAAGGTCGAGATGTCAGCGTGCCAGGATGCCTGCCAGGAGTCGCCGTCGGTGTTCAGTCCGCTCGGGGCCTGCCCGAAGAGCCGGGGGGCCGGGATGCGGGTGTAGAGCTGCAGCATGTTCATGGCGTGCTCTGAGAGGTCCCGGAAGCCGGAGAGCTGCACAGGTAGGCGCTCGACGTGTTCATCGTCGCCAACGAACACCGCTTGGGCGATGCTCTTCTGCTGCATCATTTGCGACAGCCAGCCGAGGAACCGGGATGAGCCATCCCCAGCGCTCTTCGCTCTTGCGTCCTTGATCTTCATCACCAGCAGCGAGATCTCCTGAGCAGCCCGAGCTCCAGCAGCACCGAGCTGCCCGACGTCCCGCACGCCGTCCCAGATGACCTGGCCCACCGCGTCGGCAGCCCCGGGCCACATCACGCCACCAGAGGCATAGGCGACAGACCTGTGGAGGTAGTCGCCGTAGAAGCGGAGCAGGCGAGAGGTATGGACTCGCTGACCGCTGCCGAGCTCTGTGATGTCGCCGGCCACGTTCGGGGTCACCGAGTAGAAGAGCGGCTGGCCACACGTCGGGGAGCGCAGGTCGGAGTCCCACTCGATGGGCGTGAACTCGTGAGGGTCGAGCACCACGATGCTGTGAACCTTGCGCACGTTCTCGGGAACGAGAGGCTTGCTCCAGTCCTTCAGCCCGTCGTCGACGACCACCAGCAGTCGGGCCTCAGCGAAGGCGCGGCCCAGGTACTGCGCGATCCTCATGCTCTCCTGGACGCCCAACTCGTCCCAGCGGTCCATGACGCTGGCGAACTCCCGCGAGCCGCCCATGATGTCCTGGCCCTCGCGGGTCGCGTCGTCGCCGAAGACGGAGCAGATCGCCCGGTAGGGGCCACCCCGGGTCATGGCGTGGAGCTCTTGGAGGCTCAGGAAGTCGCGGGAGAGATACGGCCGCGCGGTGGCCCCCGAGTCTTTCGCCAGGCCCAGACCAGACAGGTCGTTGACCATCGAGGCACCGGACCTGGTGGCGCCCACGGCGTTGGCGTCTGCCCGGGCAGCGCTCGGCATTGGAGCAGGGGCGGGCGGCTCTGAGATCAGCACGGTCAGGGCGCGGCGGGCTCGTGCTCGGATGCCCTCGGTGGGGTCAGCCACAGGGGCACCTCCTGGGGCGTATGTAGCTGCTGGGGCTACTTCGGCGCCGTCTTCCGCCTCAGCACCAGCCGCAGCACGTGCGCAGCCAGGATCGGCAGGATGGGCTCGTCATCCTCGAAGGGCAGCACCCGCTCCACGATGTCGGCTGCGTGGGCCCGGGTCAGCTGCGGGCTAACGTAGCTCCTGTCCTCGGGGTCCACGGTGCGGACGTGGGCCAGCCCTGCCCGGGCTTCGCCCGCGGTGATCGTGGGCTCGTCGAGCATCATGGGGCCCTTGCCGCTGCGGAGCCATCGGCGACTCTTGCGCTGGATGGTCGTGGTGTAGGTGGTGGGGTGGGTCACGGCGCCTCCGATTCGACCATGGCGCGCAGGCCGATGAGGGCCTGGAGCAGCTGTCGCCCCTTGCTGCTGGCTCTCGGGTCGCCGTCAACCTTAAGCATCTCAGCCTCGCAGGCCGCAAGCTGCAGGCGGCTCGCCTCCTCAGGTGAGTCGCAGCAGGCGTAGACGGCCCCGTGACGGATCCCCTCGTGGGGCAGCTTCACAGCCTGCCCGTTGTCGCGGAGGCTGGTCAGGGCGGCCATGACTCGCTGGCTTGCTGGGTACTGCCAGCGCTTGCCATCGAAGACGTCGAGAGCCTTGCCGATATCGTTGCTGCTCATCGGGGCGTCGGCGTCGAGCAGGATGCTGTCGACCATTGGTGTGGTGATGGTTCGGGCACTCATGGTCGGTAGCTCCTGTGTCTACTTGCAGCATAGGCCACCACGGCCAACCGCGCTACCACCCAAACGAAGCGAACCCGCCACCCTCGTCCGTCTGCTCCCGGGTCCACCGCATGTGTAGCTGGCTCGCGGCGTCGACGTCGTCGTCGTGCATGGCCGAGGGGCCGAAGCTCACGTGCGAGGCGATCCAGTCGCCCACCCACGGCGCGAAACTCGGCGAGGGTAGCCAGATGAGCCCGGCCTGGGCGACCGTCTCGGTGTAGCCCGCTCGCACCGGCTTGCTCTTGTCCTTGCCTGGCGTGTCCTTCTGGGGGTTGAAGGGGATGAGGGGCACCCCTGCGTAGCTCCCGCCCCTGTGCTGCATGTAGGACGTGCCGTTGGCTGCATCCTCGATGTACGCAAAGCGCGCGTAGGCCTTCCACTTCTCGATGACCGAGTCCATCGCCACCAGGAAGCCAGGCAGGTCCATCTGGTCGTGGACCCGGTCGAGCAGGTAGCGGCGGTTGTCGTCGTAGAGCGCCCAGACCTGGATGCTGTGGAAGTCGTTCTCGGTGCCGGCCTTCTTCGCGGCGTCCACCGTGATAGCCACCTCCTGGGCCCCAACAGCGATGGAGACGGGCGCACCCTTGTAGATGTTGCTGAACCACGCCCGCTTGAACTGCGTGCCCTCCTTGGCTGTGGGGCGCATATCGAGCTGCCCGGGGGCCTGCCACCCCAGCTTCTTGCGGAGCTTGGTGACCTCCTCGCGGGGGAACAGGGCGGGGAACATGAGCTCACCCGGGGCCTCCCGTGGATCCTCGTCGTAGATGCCGCCGAGTTCCTCGGGAAACTCTGGGTCGTACTCCATCGGCAGGACCACGGCCTTCCAGTCACCCTCGGCCAGGGCCCGGCCTGCAGGGTCGATGGGGTGCAGCCGCTGCATGATGAGCAGCCAGCGGGCCTCGGCCTGGATGTTGACCCGGGTGGAGAGTCGCTGCTCGATGGCGCTGTTGGCTGCCATGCACCGCCCGAAGATGATCTCCTGCGAGCCGCTGATCACGTCGGCCACGTCCACCGGGTCGTCGATGGTGATGTCGTCGCCGCGCTCTCCGGTGTACTTGGAGCTCATGCCGAAGCACTTGCGGAAACCTCGGGCAGTGTTCTCGAAGTTCTGTTTCTCGTTCTGGTCGGCTGCGAAGTCCCAGGGCTCCTCGCTGCGACGGCGGGCGAGATCCTCGACCATCTGCCGGTAGAGCTTCGACTGCAGCACCTGGCGCGTCCTGCGGGAGTCGCGGCGGGCGAGCCGGTCAGTGCTCGAGATCACCAGTCGGCGGCGGCTCGGGCTGTGGAGCCACTCCCAGGCAGGGGCCAGGACGGAGGCCAGCAGGCTCTTGGCTGAGCCAGGCGGGAGGCAGATCAGGAGCTTGCGGTAGGCAGGGTCCCCGGTCATCTGCCGCTGGACAGCTCGGCAGACGGTGTCGAAGTGCCAGGGCCACCGGAGGCGGGCAGGCTCAACCTCAGCCCACATCAGGCGCACGAATGCTGCCAGGGACTCCGGGTCCTCCGGTCGCAGGGAGCACTCGAAGAGCCAGGCGTTGCGCCTCACGGTCTGCCGTCGCCGCTTCTCCTCTCGCCAGAGACGGGCCTGCGTCTCGATGTCCAGGGCGGCGAGAACCATTACTCCTCCGTGGAGTAGTCGTCGTGGTCGAGCACGGGCCGGCGGTTGCGGAACTCCTCGGGGGGAAGGTGGGCGAGTTCTTCGCGGGCCTGCTCTTCGACGGTGACTCCGCCGGAGTGCTTCATGTCCACCTGGTCTGCCCCCGCGTACCCGAGCGCCTTGGCCAGCGTCGCGAAGGTGTGGCGCATCTCGGTCGCCGCCTTCATGTGGGCCATGGAATCCAGCCCGATCACGTCGCCGGCCCGGTTGTACTTGAGGGGCAGCTCGTCCTGCATGAACGCCCGCATCATGTCGACGGACTCGACGAGACCCTCGTTGGCTGCCAGGAAGGCCTCGGTCATCAGGGGGAACACCACGGCCGCCAGACTTGAGTGCACCCTGGACAGGACTGCCGAGATCCTGGGCCTCCGCTTCCACTCGCTGGCGGTGCTTTCCGCGATACCTGCCGCCTCCGCAGCCTGCCGCTGGCTACGTGTCTGGAGCAGCACCAGCACGAAGATCTGCTCTCTCGGGTCCAGCAGCCGCAGCCCATCCTCTGCCGCCGCCATCAGGGTGGATGCATCCGGGGCCGACTTCGCTATCTTCGGGGCATCATGAGTAGCGACGGGCGTGGATGCATCCGATCGGGGGGTGGATGCATCCGGGGTCGAAGTCGCCTTGGCTCTGCGAATTCTGGACTTCAGCGTGCCCAGCGGGACGCTCCACTTGTCGGCAGCCTTGCGCTGACTCATCCCGCCCTCGACCGCCAGCACGGCCTTGCGGATGACGTCCTCCGGTGCTGCCGCTGCGCGGGGCATCAGTTCGCCCCCGCGAACAGCTTCCGCTGCCGAGCCCCACTCCCACGAGCTGCCACCGCGCTCATCTCCTCCACCAGCTTCCACAGGACGCCCGGGTCTACCTCGCCCACGCCAGACGCCTCAAGTGCAGCCCTCACACGCCCAGGCCACACCCCGAAGTTCCCAGACCGGCGCTGCGCCACGCTCTCGGTGAGCTCCATTAGCTCCGCACACGTGAACTGCTGGCGCAGGGCGCGCCTCAGCCGCCTCTGCTCGTCTCGGGCAGCCCCAGGTGGGGCGATGGGCTCCTGCGGGGCGTGGAACCGCCCCAGGGCCCCTGCGTTGACGTCTGGGTGGTCCAGCTCGACCGGGAAGGCGAGGATCAACAGCCGGGTCTCCACCGACTCCAGGGACAGCCCCGTCACGTCCTGTATCTCCTCAGTGGTCAGCGCATCCCAGGTGCTGCCGGTCGCCTCCCACACAAGCCCGGCCATCTTCATCGCTGACTTCTGCATGGCGTGGGGCACGGGCCGAGCTGGGTAGGTCTTCTCGTGCCAGAGATTCACGGCGAACATGGTCCTGGTCCGCGCGTAGGTCGAGAACTGCAGCCCCCTGTCCGGGTCCCACCGCTCGGCAGCTGTGTAGAGCTGGACCCAGACTTCGCCCACCAGGTCCTGGAACTGCGGGTGCCGCGCGTGCTTCGTGAGCCAGCGGGCAGCGAAGAGCGGTTCGCCTGCCATCGCCAGGGCCCACACTGCAGCCTGGTACTGCTCGAGGAGCGCTCCCACACACTCCGGCTGTGCTGCTGGCCAGTCCGCGGCCCGGACCTGGTCGTCGAAGGTCTTGACGTCGCCGCCTGTGACCGGGATGCCTGCCCCGTGCTCGTCGAGGGTGCGCTGCACGGCCTGCCGGGCATCTCTCAGCGTCTGAGCTCGCTGGATGGCCTCGGCGTGGGTGACGCGCATACGCTCTCGGGTTCAGGTGGTCGGTGGGCGCCAGGTGGCGTTCCTGGATCATTGTAACGCCAGCGTGGCCAATGATGCACCCTCACTGCCCGAGCCGAGCTGCAGCCCCACCCCACGAATCGCGTGGGTGAGCTCCCGCAGCCTCCGCCGCTGGGCCTGGGTCCATCCCTCGGGCCCCACCAGCTGCACCAGATCGTCTCGCTCTGCCTTCATGGCCTCGAGGTGGGCCTGGAACTCCTCCACGTGGTCCTTGTTCACCACGCCCTCCCATCGCCGAAGTCGGCCGGCGTCGGCATCCTCACGACCCGCACATGCGCCAGGTTCTCGAATCGCGTGTACTGCCCCAGGAAGGCCAGCTTGACGGTGCCGGTGGAGCCGCCGCGCTGCTTCGCCACGATGACTTCGGCCACCCCGGGCTCGGTGGTCGTCTCTGGGTTGTAGACCTCGTCCCGGTAGATGAACATGACGCAGTCGGCGTCCTGCTCGATGGCGCCCGAGTCCCGTAGATCGCTCAGCAGCGGGCGCTTGTTCGGACGCTGCTCGCACCCTCGGTTGAGCTGGCTCAGGGCGAGCGTGGCGATGTCGAGTTCCTTGGCGACCAGCTTCAGGCCTCTGGAGATCTCCGAGATCTGCTCTTGGCGGCTCTCTCCCCGTCGGCCGCTCCCCTGCATCAGGCCGATGTAGTCGATGACGATCAGGCCAAGGCCCGGGTCGGCTCGCTTCATGCGTCGCGCCTTGCTGCGGAGCTGCATCAGGGTGAGCGCCGGGGTGTCGTCGATGTAGACGGGCAGGGCGGCGAGGGCCTCGGTGGACTCTTGGAGGCGCTGCCAGTCGTCCCCTGTGAGGCTCGCAGTGCGCATCCGGCCGGCGTTGACTTTGCCGTGGGAGCAGAGCTGGCGGTCGACAACCTCGGACTTGCCCATCTCAAGGGAGAAGATCCCAACGCCTACGCCGGAGAGGGCGACGTTGCGAGCGATGTCCAGCGCTAAACTGGTCTTACCCATCGCAGGCCTCGCAGCCAGGATGTAGAGCTTCGTGGGCTTCAGCCCTGCCAACTTCGTGTCGAGGTCCGTGAACCCCGTGGGCATCCCCGACACGCTGTCCGGGTCCTCGTGGGCTGCGACGTGGTGGGCCCACCGCTGCGGCGCCAGCTGCGCCATCGTGGACCATGTCGACGACTGCCGGGTCTGGGTGACTACGAAGACGGTGGCTTCGGCGAAGTCTCGCAGCTCGACCGGCTCGTCAGGATCTTCGAGTGCCTTGTCGGCGATGAGCTTGCCGGCCTCCACCAGCCGCCTGGCGAGGGCTCTGCGCTGGATGATCGCGGCGTAGTATTCCAAGTTCTCGGTGCTGGGGACACCGTCAGGCAGTGCAGTGAAGTAGGCATGTCCGCCGAAGGCATCGGCGTCCTCGGCTGCGCGCTCGAAGACGGCCAGCGCATCGCACGGCTCACCCTTGCGGGCCATGTCGAGCATCAGCCTGAAGAGCTTCTGGTGGGCCTCGCGGTAGAAGTCGCCCGGTTCGAGCATGTCGGCGATGTCAGAGAGCCGCTCGGGGTCGAGCATCAGCCCGCCGAGGACGGCACGCTCGGACTCGGGGCTCTGGGGCAGTGGTCGGGTGGTCATGGTCGGTGTCCTGTGGGCGTTGGGGTCTATCTGGCCTTGAGTAGGGTGAGCTGGAATCTCGTGGAACGATGGTAGAACACCTCGCGGGATACCCCTGTGCGACCTCTGCCCTTGGTGCTCTTGAGGTCGAGCGCTCCTGTCCAGGGCAGCCAGTCCGCCCCCTCCTGGTCGCAGGCGACGATCTGGCCCTTGCGCTCCAGGACCCACCGCCCGAGCGCGTGGTGGTCGTCGACGGTGTGCGGGTAGTGGCTCCCTGCGGGAGTCTGGTAGGTGGGGTCGACGAACCACGTGGCCTCGATGTCAGGCGCCTCGCGGTAGTCGCCCTCGATGACTTGCCAGTGTCGGATCTGGTCGACATGGCCGGCAATGCGCTGACGGGCTCGCTGGCCCCACCCCCACTTGACCGTGCCGTCGACCTCGCAGTCGGTCCAGCGGGTGGGGGTCTTGCGTGGCTGAGCAGCCCCGTTGTTGCACCAGAAGCCAGCCAGCCAGCGTGCCTCTTGGCACACGCCCATGTCGTCGACCGTGCCACCCTCGGGGATGTCGGGCAGGGATAGGATCTCAGCGGCCGGCGTCGCGATGAGGTAGCGCCAGATCCCGCAGATGACCGGCGAGATGTCGATGCCGATGACTTTGCGGTTGGCGTAGCGGCTCGAGAACCCGCCTGCCCCGAAGAAGGGTTCGACGATGGTGTTGCACTCGGGCTCTGGGTAGCGTGGGGCTGCCCTCCACTTGCCACCGTAGTAGCGCCAGAACGGTGGCACCTGGGTTCTCATGCTTCACGCCCAGCGACAAGCTCGAGCTGGGGCCGGGCAGGCTCTCGCTGGGTGATCTCCTGCGCCACCTCGCCCCACCGCTGCCGCCACTGCCTGTGCAGGTAGCCGATGCTCCCGAAGAGCTGGGGGTCGAGTGCGCTGCGGATCTCCCCAAGGAGCACCTCTGCGCCGCCCATCCTGGTGAGCGTCGCGCGGGTCTGCTCGTCCATAGCGTCGGTGTTGAGCGTGTGGAGCTTCCAGTCTCCGCGCTCGGTCTTGGCCTGGGCCCGGCGGACGATGGCCTGCCAGGTGTCCTCGACGGTCCAGGAGAAGCCGGCCTCGCTCTCTGGGCGCCAGTCCTGGGCCGCCTCGATCAGCCCGAGGAGACGGGACCTGGTGTGCTCCTGGCCGCAATACAGGAACCAGTTCCCGATCTTCGTGCCCACGCCGAAGCGGTAGTCGGCGCCTTGGGGGTCTCGAATCCGGGTGATGCTCGGGTCGCTGCTGAGCATGACCCGCTCCCAGGCTCGGAGCACAGCATCAGCGTCGTGGCCCTCCTCCTCGGCGACGGCGACGGCCTTGCTGAGGCGGTCGCGCCAGGTCTTGCCGCCGGTGAGGGGTCGACCTGGGCCGCCCTTGCGGAGGGCGTAGATCTCGCAGAAGCGCTCGAAGGTGGAGTCGGGGACTGCCGGGGTGGGGGGCTTCTGCTCGTCCTCGGTAGAGGTCGAGATCTGTTCTTCAGTCTCTCTCTCTTTCAACATATCAAGAGGAACGCGCGCACGAGGTCCGCTCTTGGTCCGCTCTTGGTCCGCTTGCGCCTCTACGACCTCGATGGCGTCAGGCTGAACAGGTCCGCTCTTGGTCCGCTGCTGGTCCGCTTTTGGTCCGCTTGCAGTCGCGCTGCCCTTCGCAGGCATCCGGCCGGTCTCATGGAACTCGGGCTGCGATCGCTTCACGTCGCGCCACAGCCGAGCCACGGCGGCCTTGCTCCACATGGTCTGCCGAGCAACGCCGTCGAGATCTGCGGCCAGGTTGCGCTTGAGGCGGAACCATAGGAGTAGCCACACCTCGGGGCGGCTCGCCTTGGCATCCCACTGGCGGTTGACGAGGGGCTGGATGAGGTCGTCAGGGATGGCGCTGTAGGCGCGGTTCTGGCTCATGGCGCCCCGCTCACAGGCCCAGAGTTGCTTGAGTTACTCTGCCCTGTGGGGTCAGCCGGCATCGCGCACCCCCAGTTGTGCGTTCACGGCTTGCTCAAGCCTGAACCGCTCCTCCAGGAGGTTCATCCGACGCCTGTGACGCACCCGCTCAACCTCTTCGATCCCAGCAATAAGGATCATACCGCAGAGGCTGGCAGCGAAAGCGAACATCAGGAGAATGAGGGGAGCGCAGATCAGCAGGATCACGAGTTCATCCGACATCGCGCACCTCTGGCCAGCCAAAGTCCTCGGGACGGTAGGGTGCGCCTGCATCGGTCGGGTTGGCCCACACCACCTTGTCCGGGCTGGTCTCATCGAGGGGCACGTCCAGGCAGCCAGAAGCGTCGAGATCTTCCGCAAGGTTCCGCTCGGTGGTCACCCTCTTGCCGTCGAGCATCACGTCCCAGCCGCCACGCACCAGGAACGGCACCAGCAGCTCCAGGTGGCACGGGTGCTTGCGGACCTTGCTCCCCGGTCGAGCGCAGGCACAGAGCAGGGAGTCGCCGTCAACGACGTACTGGAGAAACCCCCCATTGGACTCCCTGATGACCATGTGGTTCGGGCTGAAGTGTCGCGACACCTGGCCCCAGCGATCCTCCAGGAGCCGCCGGTAGCCGCTGAGATCTCCAGTCATCTGGACGAGCCGCAGGGCCGCGAGTGTGGGGGCAGCCAGCGCCACTTGGCCATCGCCGTGCTCCCAGCGCCGAGGGGCAGCCATCGCGCGGAGCTTCCGGCCTGGGCCGTGCTTCGTCTTGCTGCCCCAGTTCGTGAGGTAGAGGGTTGGGCGTACGTCGGCGCCAGCCCCAGGGGGCTCGGTGGTACTCATTGATGTCTCCTTGTCTCTTCCTCCCCGAACCGCACCCCCTCGACCCTGCAGAGGCCATGTGAGGGGATGCGGGAGACGGAGAGATCGGGCCCTGAATGGGCTGTGTGGATTTTACTCAGTAGGGGCGGCGGGGTCAAGGCCCAGAGCCTCCCCGAGCGCTTTGTGGGCCCGCTCCAGCAAATATCGCTGGTTGATCTTGAGCAGGGCAGATCCCGCTCGCTCATCCAGATTCTCACCGGTCACGTCCCACCCGAACCGCTGCTTGACTGCTGCCAGCAGGGCACCGTGCCTCTCGGCGATCTCCCGCCTGCGCTGGTCGGCCTGGGCGTCCAGTTCTCGTAGCTCCAACATCTCCCTGCGCTTCGTGCGGTAGGCCCCCAGTTTCCGGGCCAGGGACAACAAGCCAGCGATGGTGAGCTTGCGCCCAGCCAGGCTCCATGCCTCGATCGGCTCCGCCTGCTCCTGGATGCAGGACCGTCGCGCCATCGAAGCCACGAAGACGGGCGGGTAGCTCTCGATCTGGTGCTGACGGGCTGCCTTCTTGCGCCGGAGCTTGCCGCCCTTGGTGGCTTCAAGCAGGCCCCAGCCTTCGGGCACCTCCTCCACTGGGATGACGCCAGCAGGGGCCACGAACCAGCACTCAGAGGCGAGCTTCTCCCAGGGTGCCCGCTTGCTGGGATCGTCGAGCTCCCGCCGGAAGTCGGCGCGATCGATTTTGACCTCGTAGGCGGCAGACCGGAACTGCTTGGACGGCCAGAGGTGGATGGCGAACACGTCGATCGTGCGGCGCTTCATGGCTCCGGTGCCGTCCGCCAGCTCGGTGAACACGCCCCACTCCATCCGGCCCCTGTCGTCGTGTCGGGCGCGGATGAGGCGCACCAGGTAGGCAGCGAGGGGCGGACCCTTCAGGACGTCGAGAGGCTCGCTCTCGGGCTGTTCTGGGGGCGGCTTGCGCCAGTCCAGTAGGTTGGTGGTGCTCATCGTGCTTCCGTGTCTTGGGTGGTATCGAATGCGTCCCAGAGTCTCCGGCACCCAGGCCTTTTGCACCTGAGCGAACTCGGAACCTCACCAGGAATCCGCCGACCGTGGCCCATGTCGAGCCTGGCGAAGCGGGGCCGGCAGGCGGCCATCCCCTTCGTGACGGGGTGCTCCCAGTGGAGCTGCGAGCTCTTGGCGCTGGGGTGGCGGTGCCAGGTGGCGTCTCGGGTGTAGACGAGGCGCGGGTGGGGGTTGGGCATGGGGAGCGGGAGGGTCACCATCCGGCCCCGTCCTGGTGGAAGCCGTCAACGTCAGGCAACTCCATCAGGACGGCGCCCCCTGGGTGCTCGGCAGAGAAGTTGCCTGGCGCTATGGCATCCCTTCGACCCCGATCGACAAGGGTCTGAGATTCACCAAAGAGCGCGTCGATGGGCCCGCCGTGTTCATGCTGGGCTTGGACCACAGCCTCACAGAAGGCTCGCCACCTGCGCTCGATTAGGCGCTGAGTCTTGAGGGTGATCATGGGCGCTCCTATGGCCTGCCGAGCCTCCCCGGCGGGCTGGTGGTCAGGTGAGGCCGTGCACCTTGCAGCGGCTCTCGATGACGTCGAGGTAGCCCCGGTAGCCCTCGAGGAGCGCGGCCGGGTCGCGGTTGCCGTAGCCGTCGAGGAAGCGAGCCATTGTCTGCGCCTGCACCAGGAGGATGTCCACCTCGGAGGCCGGCACCTCCTCCTCCTTCAGGGCCTTCAGCAGGCCAGCCAGGCGCGTGATGGTCACCTGGGCCAGGGCGCTGGGGGCGAGTTTGTGGAGGTCTTGGCGCTCAAGGAGGAGTCGCCCCTGCCATGTGGTTGTATCGGGCATTCTATTGTCCTGTGTCTTGGGTGGTGGGTTGGTTGTGACTGGCGCGGCTCACTCGTCGGCCCCAGCCGCCTTGAGTAGCCCACGCAGATTCAAGGCCACCTCGTCGTGAGCCCTTGCCTGCTGCCTCGCCCCAGCGGCCATTCCGCCCCCTCGGGCCCCATCCCTGTGGAGCCCCTTAGCGATAGCGGAGTAGTTCACCGCGAGGGAATCGACACGCACACGAAGGTCGGTGTGGCCAGATCGGGCTTCGTCACGCTCCCTCTCCAGCGTGGCAGCAAGCGCCCCCACCTCATCCAGGTCCGCCTTGAGCCGCTCGATCCTGTCGTTGGCCTTGTCGCGCTCAGCCACGACCCGCTCCAGCTGCTTGCAGAGTTGCTCGATGTCGTGGGGGTCGTAGTCCTCGGGGCCCTTCGCCAGGTCGCCCAGGAGGGGGCGCCAGCGCTCGATGAAGAGGCGGTTGCGGTCGGTGGTTGGGGGGTCAGTCGTCACTTGGTTTTCCTGTGGTCTTCGGCTTCTGGCTGGGCTTGTCATCGAGGCGCAGCACCCGAGGAGCAGAGTTGCGCTTGTCGATAATCTCCTCGAATCGGAGCACATCCCCGTCGGGGAGGTACAGGACGCGGAGCGGGTTAACTGTGCGGCTCATGTGGCTCCTGGGTGAGCGTCTCGTCGGGGAAAGCCCCTCGGGACGCCATAAGCGTAGGCCATCATGGCAATAGACGCAAGGGCCTTGGGTCAATCAGGCCAACTCAGTAGCCGCCAACCACTCCAGCGCCCGAATCTCCAGCCACTTCGGCAGTTTCATCGCGGCCGATCTCACCTTCGACGAGCGGTCCCACACATCCACGGCGCCAGTCTTGCCGTTGAGCCGCAGGCCCTGGAGCCACTCAGGGGCGCCCGGGAGTCCGCCGAGGGGGTAGATGCCTGCTCGCTTCCTGCTGGCCATGAGAGCGGCCATCTCGGCACGTAGAAGCTCCAGGGCTGGGCCTTCTGCATCCTTGTCGTCGAGGTGGGCCAGGACGCGGTCGAGGTTGGTGATCATGGGGCCGCCAGCGTCAGAACGTCGACGGGTCCACCGCATCCCATGTTGTGGGCGATGGCTGCCTCGCAGGCCGTGCGGAGACGCTTCCCCGGGAGGCTGCCCTTGGTGGCGAACAGGACGCCGATAGCGAAATCCTCCCCACTCCCACAGGCCCACTCGCCGGACAGGATTCGGAGGCACGCGCCGTCGCTGTCAATCCTCCAGACGCCCAGCCGGGTCGCCACCAGGAGAACCACGCCCTGAATCTTGCCAGTGTCATCCACCTTCCCGTGCCCGCGGGCTCCCAGCCAGTTGTGCAGTCCATCAGCGAGGCCCTGGGCCCAGCCGTCCACCATCTCAGGCGTGAGGCCGACCACGGGCGACACGAGGGGCTCATGCTGGCGCAGGTAGGCTGCTGCCCTCATGGCTCCAGACAGGCCCACGATAGCCTCGCCCATCATTCGGATCTTGGGACCGCTCTCGTGGGTGGTCCAGCCGTTGGCGACCTGGCGATCGGCAGCCATGTAGGCAGCGCCGTCTTGGACGATGGCGGCAATGACGGTCAAGACGCACCCCCGTCCAGCTTCGGCCTGCCTGAAAGGGCGAGCTCGGCGCGGAGCTTCTGCACCTCCGCGATCAGGGAGCCCACATCGCGGAGTGAGTCGCTGATTACCACATCGGGGTCGTGGTCAGGGCGAACGGGGATCGACATCACCCACTCCCTGGATCCCTCGGCATCGCGGGGCTTGCAGAGGTTCACCACCATCTGGTGGGCGGCTTCTGCGCGGGTGGAGATGGCGTCGAGGTCGAGGGGGTCAGTCGGTGCCATGGTCGGCTCCTGTGGTTGGTCGGTGGTCTTCATGTGGAGTCTATCGCACGGTCAGGGGAGAGTGCAGCCCGAGGTCGCCCCACGCGACCCCGAGCTGCTGGCCCTACCTCACGCTGCTGCTCTTGGGTGCGAGCGCTGCGCAGGGTCTGGGCCTACTCTTCTCCAGAGTCGCCACTCTCGGAGTCGTCATCAGGCCAGGCGGGTGCTGGAGCTCGCGGGCTCACCTGGATGGTCTCGACCTCGAAGCCCTTGCCCTGCATGAACACGGCCCGGTCGAGGGCTGCTGCTGCTGGGATGGGGCCCCAGGTCCGCCACTCGGGGAAGAGCTTGTGCCGCGAGGTCCCCTTGTGCCCTCCGGTGTCCCCCTGCGGGATGCGGTAGCGGATGACCGTGTCGGCCGGCGAGAGGCACAGTTCCACGCAGCGGCGCAGGGTGCTCGTCATGTCCTCGAAGGGCTCGGCGACGGCCTGGAGCCGGCCGTACTCCTCGGCGGTCATGCGGTACTGCGTCTGGGCGACGATCACGCGATTAGCCATCAGTGCCCCCTTCTGGCTCTGGCGCGAGGATCCTGGCGATGACCGTGGCTGTCTCAGTGTGGTAGACCAGCAGGCCCCACTGCTTGCCATCGAGCTTCCTGGTGTAGAGCGCCCCATACCTTGGGCCGGATGTCTCCCAGTTCTGCGGCTCCTTGATGTAGGCCCGAGCGTTTCGCAGGGCCCAGCTGGAAAGGAACCGGCCCCAGCCATCCTCGGGCACGTTGCGGATGATGATGTCGTGGCGCTCACCCATCGGACGCCGCCACCAGCCCCGCCTGGGAGTAGATCATCCCAGCAGCTGCGCGCAGGGCGTCTCGGCCTCCGGTGAGGACCACGCACTCCATCCGCTCGTCTTCGACTCTCATGGAGCCCACGGCGTGGACGGTGAGAGCAGGGGTGGGCTTGGAACTCACCAGGTCAAGGTACTCCTGCACGAAGCCAGCAGCCTCGGAGTCGTCGGGGTCCACCAGCTCCATCAGCAGGCTGTCGTCGCCATCGGTGGAGGCATGGACCTGGCGGAGCTTCGACAGTAGGCGGCAGGCAGGGCCGACGATCACGCGAGCGTCGACGGGGTAGCTGTGGCCGCCTCCGGGGTGCATGAGCCTGTCGGTCACTTCGTCGCTGTCAGCTGCATAGAGGCCTGCGCGATCCAGCTGGTCGGTGTAGCCGCAGCTGTTCGGGCCCCACCAGCGTCCTCGGCCTTGGCGCTTGCCGTTGCGCACCTCGATCAGGAAGGGGCCAGGGCTGTCGGGGATGCCGTTGGTGTGGGTCGCCTTGGGTGCGCGGCCGCCCGGGGCCAGGAGGTCGTAGAGTGCTTGCATGGTCGGTGTCCTTGGTTTTGGGTCTACTTCGTGAGGCCGGACTCGAGTTTGTGCAGAGTCATGCGGGTCCCATTGCCGCCCCGCGCGTCCCAGTATGTGGTCACCACGACGACCATCCCGTGCTTGTGAAGTCGGCGATTCAGTTCCGGGAGCATTCCGGGAGACGCCTGCAGCCAGACGTCCTCACCGTGCCGGGAATCCCGGGAAAGGAGGCGCCCGGCAGCACCCCTCATCAGTTCCATCGACTCGGCGAGGCGGCGCTCCTGACTGGCGATCTCATCGCTGGATGGGTGATAGGTTGGGAATGGCATAGTCGGCTCCTGTGGTGGAG
>Ga0316204_10001504_pt1 | contig 62146 bp, 61 predicted proteins | sample 6monrhotite_MG_2_FD_205661 | JGI IMG/M metagenome (GOLD analysis project Ga0316204, IMG submission 205661) | Microbial mat bacterial communities from mineral coupon in-situ incubated in ocean water Damariscotta River, Maine, United States -... | ecosystem: Environmental > Aquatic > Marine >...
TAACCGAAACCATCTTAATCCCTGTATGAACTTTCACCGCCCTTGTCACTTTCCTACTATAGAAATCAATGATAAAGGAAAACAGAAGAGACGCTATTTTCAAAAAGATATGAAAACTCCTTTTGAGCATGCAGGTGGATATCTCAAGGATGGCTTAACTATAGCTACCCTTAAAACTGTTGCTAAACAGCAGTCTGATCTAGAGGCGTGGGAAGTAATGCAAAAGGCTAGGTGCAAACTTTTCGATGATATCTTTGCTCTAAGACCAAGAGCGAAACGATTTAAAATCTAGGATGCATACTTTCAGACTCATTTATGGATTGGAAAATACTTCTCAATTTAAAAATAAATTCAAAGCTTTTGTTGGCATTGATTGGGGAGACAGAAAACATGACTTCTGTTTACAGTCCTCAGATTCAGATCAACAAGAGTTTGGTAAGATAGAACATACGCCCGAGATGATTGAACAATGGGCAAGGTCAATTCAAAAACGTTTTTCAGGAGGCCCTGTTGCAGTGTGTCTTGAAATATCAAAAGGCCCATTGGTTTCAGCGCTTGAGCGTTACGACTTTCTGGTAATCTTCCCTGTTAATCCAACGACGCTTGCGAAATATCGACAGGCATTTGTGTTGAGTCATGCCAAAGATGATCCAAGCGATGCAGGGCTGGCACTAGACTTATTGCTGAAACACCCAGACAGGTTGCAGCCAGCAAAACTACAAAGTACAGCTATGAGAACGTTGGCTTTACTGGTTGAAGAGCGCCGTTGTCTAGTGAATGATAGTAAACGTATTAGCAACCGATTGGTTAGTACACTCAAGCAGTACTTTCCACAGGCTCTAGACTGCTTTGAGTGTAGAGGTACTCATATTTTTTGTGATTTTCTTACGCACTGGCCTAGTCTCAAGCATGCCAAACGGGCAAGAAGATCGACTCTGGAAGCATTCTTCCACCAACATAATGTTCGTCGCCCTTTGCTTGTTGAGCAACGTATTCAGGCATTAAAGTCGGCAACATCTCTTACTGATGATGAGGCAATCATCCGGCCTCACCAGCTGTTTGCTGAAGCACTGGTTGTGCAACTGACTACAATCTTGCAGGCCATAGACCACTTTGATGTTGAGATTGAATCCATCGCTAAAACCTTGCCTGATTATAAGCTGTTTTCAGAACTTCCTGGTGCTGGACCAGCACTTACACCCAGGTTGCTTGTCGCCTTTGGTGAACAGCGAGACCGCTTTACCAGTGCCGCCCAGATGCAACAATATTCAGGGATTGCTCCGGTAGTTGAGCGCAGCGGCAAAAAGTGTTGGGTTCATTGGCGATTGGCTTGCCCCAGGTTTCTTAGGCAGACTTTTGTTGAGTGGTCAGCTCAAACGATTACCAGATCATTCTGGGCTGGTGCTTATTATCATCAACAGCGTAACAAAGGTAACTCGCATCAAAGAGCCCTACGTGCTTTAGCATTTAAGTGGATACGTATCCTTTACCATTGCTGGAAAACACGAACGCCTTATGATGAGTCTGTTTATTTAAATGCTCTGAAAAAACGAGGCTCCCCACTGATCGCTAATCTGTCAGAATCGTCTTTAATTACTTGACGGAGTGCCTCAGGGCGTGAAGCAGTCATTCAACTTGACAACAAAGTTGTAACTAATGAAATAATTGCAGACACAAGAACTGTCAATATCACACCAAAAAATCCATTTTTATTATCCAAGTAAAATAGATCTATTCTTCCATAACGTGAGTTCAACTTTTCTGCCCTGAGCATGCCTTCAGACAGTAATTGAACACGGAATGAGAAATCAAAACCTTTAGCTTCAACAAATGAAACGTACCTTCTTGCCGAAAGAGAAGAAAGCTCATTTCTTACTTTGGATTTAGGATTACAAAGATTTTCTAAATAGTCTTCTTTTTCTGAAGACTCAAGTTTTTTTGGCCCATTATCACCTCTCCAATCAGTTGCTTCATTTTCAGGCTCAAGTAGCCAAGCAAGTTCTGAAGCTTCTAACTTCAGCTCATCATTGAGTACAGACCGAAACAGATATAGTCCTAAGAGGACCTTGTCACTTAACTTCATGTGTAACTCCTTTTATGGGTGACGTGACCGCATCGGGTCGTTTATCGCCGTTCGGCACTAGGGTTTAACACCACAACCACTGGTAAGATTGCAACCGTAAAGGGTGGTCACTTTGAACCAGAATCAGTGGTTAAATACACCGTTCGCAAACGAGCAAGGGCGCAAAAGACTTTATGAATAACCCAGGCTGATCTGTTATCAGGAGACCAGAAACTTAAAGTGCAGCAAACAACTGCTGCATATCCTCAGCAGAAATACTCAACGCACTCTCTTCTTTGCGTTTTTGATAAACACCTTGTGCTAAAGCCTGCTTCTTCTTCTGCATAGCCACAATTTTTTCTTCCACGCTGTTTTCCACCATCAGTTTATAGACAAATACTTCCTTACTTTGACCAATCCGATGCGCTCTGTCTGTAGCCTGACTCTCCGCTGCAGGATTCCACCATGGGTCATAATGGATCACTGTATCAGCCTCAGTGAGATTTAGCCCCACTCCCCCAGCTTTGAGGCTGATTAAAAATACGTTGGCTTCGCCCTGCTTAAAACGCTCGATAACAGCATCACGGTTTTTTGTCTGGCCGGTAAGTTTGGTATAACTGATTTTAGATTTTTTCAATTCATCTTCGATAAAACCAAGCATTTTGGTGAATTGTGAGAAAAGCAGGATTCGTCTGCCCTCTTCGATCATCTCAGGCAGAATCTGCATCAACAACTCAAGCTTTGCCGAATGTTTGACATCTTTTGCATGCTGAAGCGGTAACAGACGAGGATCACAGCATACCTGACGCAATTTTAAAAGCGCATCAAGTATCATAATATGACTACGTGCCAAACCTTTACTGGCAATGGTTTTTCGCACCTTTTCTTCCATGGAAAGACGAATGCTTTCGTACAGCGCCGCCTGCTTTTTATCCAGGGATACATTCAGCGTAATTTCTGTTTTTTCAGGCAGCTCTTTAACCACTTCGGTCTTGGTTCGGCGTATCATAAAGGGTGAAATTCGCTGCACCAATTGTTGACGTCGATTTTCATCACCATGTTTTTCAATGGGCGTTTTGAACATTGCATTAAAATGTTTCATATCACCAAGAAACCCCGGCATTAAGAAATCAAATAGAGCCCACAATTCTCCCAGATGATTCTCCATGGGTGTCCCTGTCAGGCATAATCGGTGTTCAGTTTTAAGCTTACGAACTATTTTTGCTGCTTTGGCTTTGGGGTTCTTAACCACTTGAGCCTCATCGAGCACCACGACGTGGTATTCATAGGCAAGTAGCACCTCTTCATCACGCGCCAATAAGGGGTAGGTACTTAATACAATATCATAGTCATTTATTTTTTCGAAATGTTGCTTGCGCTCTGCCCCCTGCAGAATCAGCACCTTCAATGCCGGTGCAAACCGCTCAGCTTCACGTCGCCAGTTACTCATCAGGCTTGTCGGTGCAACAATCAAACAAGGTTTGTTTAAGCGTCCTGACTCTTTTTCAACAAGCAAGTGGGCCAGTGTCTGTACGGTTTTACCCAGACCCATATCATCAGCAAGGATTCCACTGAAATGGTATTCCTGTAAAAACTGCAACCAATTCAGCCCTTGTTGCTGATATGACCTTAGCTCTGCCGCCAGCCCCTGTGGTGGCGTAACCACCTTGATCCCTTCGAAATTTTTGAGTTCACGACCTAATTTGCGAAGGTTCTCTCCGCCTCGCCACTGTAAGTTTGATGTGGTTTGCCGATCCAAGTCTTCCAGCCGGGATGCATCAAAACGTGAGAGTTTTATTGCGCCATCTGCCGTTAAACTATCGTGATCATAAAGCTCGTACAAAATATCGAGTATCGGTTTTATCTGGGCACTTGGTAGATTCACAAACTGCCCCTCACCGATATTCAAGCTTAAAAATTTCGGTAACTGATCGGGCTCATAAACTTCTAAAACCTGTGCAATCAAAGGTAACAATGGTTGAGACTCGTTATTCACTTCAATGTCAAAGTGTAAATCAAACCAGTCATTACTCTCCTCTTTAATTTCAACATCCCACTGCTCTGCTTCGTGGAACTGCATATCAAAGCTTGGGTCGATTTCGACTAACCACCCTTCTTTCTCTAGCTCAGGTAACCCGCTGCTTAAAAAATTATGCCAGGTATTTGCAGATTCAATGGGATTTTCCGAAAAGTTTAGAAAATAGATATCCTCATGCTCTAGGGTTGCTCTTCCTTCAAAACCAAGCTCATACAGTTGCGCTACATATTTATCCTCACTTTCCAATGCGCGGTGAACCCGGGTAAGTTTTTCACCCGTACCAATATTTCGCACCTCATCTTCAGGTAGTAAAGGTAGCTCATGATCAGCATATTTAAAACGCAGCCGCATCAAACTGAGTGTTTCTCCTTCTACTTGCAAAGCATGCAGAAACAGACAGGGGATTGGTGCTATACTGGAAATATCTTCAACCTCCACGTTTTTAGGTGGTGGAAGTATTGAGGCCGGAATCATCTGCGCAGTGCGCTGGCTAAACTCCTGAATAAGCGTGGCCGGAACCTTGGGAATGGTTAGCAGGGCTTCCAATTGAGAAGTATTATAAGCCAGTGCTTTGAAGTGACCAATAGTGTTGTTTACTGAATCCACATAAAGAGCCGGTTCAGTAAGAATCAGTCTACCCTCGGGAATCACATTTAATTTAAGCGTATAACTTCCATCTTTCTGTGTTTGCCAGTGCGATTCTAACTCGCGTTCTTCTCCTTGCTGCAGAGGAGGTTTGTCTACGTTTTGCCAGAAACAGCGCCCTGTAGCTAACATCTTATCCAGAGCAATATAACCCACGCTGCCATGAATATAGCTATCTCCTGAAAATACTCCGTTTGAAGCAAATATCAGGTTGTTTATCTCTATATCTATTGCCTGTAAGTAATCGGGAATTTGATAGTTATTGCGGATATTATTGAGGGTAGTAGAGCGTCCTTTAGCTAACCCTCCATTTTTCAAAACGCGTGTAATATGGTAGTTCACAATCACTTTACCGTTAAACGGGTGAGTATTGAGAATATAGAGTAAAAAATCTTTACCGGGTTCCTGCTCACTCTTTTCTTTAGAGGCTTGGGCAAATTCCTCTAACCAGTCTAAACAGGCATTACTCGGCTCAACAGGAGTGGCAAACAGATCACCACGATAGTCCAGCTGATATTTTATACATGCTGCCACCACATGTTTACAGTTATAACCTACAGGGCAGGTGCAGTTACCATTAAGATAAAGGCCTCTGGAGCTTCCTTCTATGTTGATCTCCTGATCATAATCCTCCCAGCTACTGCCGGAAACGCATGATGAAATTTCCACTTCTTCATCACTCTGAAAATCCACCTCAAGAGCCTTAATCTTATGTTTTTTATAATACGTTAAGGCACGTTTATAACATGCGTCACTTACTGTTTTTGTCAAATCTTCTAGCGAAAAATGCATAATACTCTCTTATGAATGAACATTTATGTTAACGAGGCCAAGGTTTTATCCCATTTTTACCGACGGTTTAAAAGCGATGTATACTTCATATCCTGAGCGGCGAGGCTACGCCGCATCCCAGGATTATGGAATCTTTCCAGCTAGTCAAAAACATCTGCTCTAGCTTCGTTGAGAATTGGGAGCAGTCTTTCATAACTTGATATTCAAAATACTTGGGGGGAGACCCAATAGGTCAATAAGAGAGCCCATCAAAGACCTTTCGCTAATAGCGTCATTCGGTGTTTAAACGACACATCATAGTTGATTTAAATTGGTGTAGGCATCCCCTATCAACTGCTAGATACAATTGATAGGGGTTTTTAGTTCTAATTATTTAACGGTTTGAATGCTTCCACGGTTGCTGAAACCACATAGTCTTCAAGCTTGCTGCCAAGCACCCAAGTACGAACAAATTCCCTGCTTTCGTCCTTGGGTTTGATTTTCACTTTCTCAAATCCAATCTCTTTCAGCGCTTCTTCAATAAACGAGATTTCAGAGGCTCCTGTTAAGCAACCCGTATATAACGCCATGTCGTCTGTTAGACTTTCTGTCAGTTCCGTAGAAGCGACAACATCTGATATTGCCAGCCTTCCGCCAGGTTTAAGCACTCTGAAAGACTCCTGATAAACCTTAACCTTTTCAGGAGATAAATTAATTACACAGTTGGAAATGATAGCATCTATAGTCGAATCAGAGACAGGAAGGTGTTCGATTTCGCCAAGCCTAAACTCAACATTATCATAACCTGCATGGTCTGCATTTCCCCGCGCTTTACTAATCATCTCAGGCGTCATATCAACACCGATAACATGACCAGATTCTCCAACTTCTTTCACTGCTAAAAAGCAATCAAACCCGCCACCACTGCCCAAATCCAACACAGTTTCACCTGCCTGAAGCGAAGCAATGGCTTGTGGATTGCCACAGCCAAGACCCATATTTACCCCATCAGGCACGCCATCAACATCGCTGTCTGAGTAACCCAGCCCTTTTGAAGCATTTTTTGCATTGTTGGAAGTGTCACCACTACAGCATAAATTGGTTTAACCACAGCAGCCTTCATTATCCACTTCTGCTACCTTTGCATATTGCTCACGAACACTTTTACAAATATTGTCATTTGCCACTTGCGTCATATCTCTTCTCCAATACTTATTAGCTAAGCGATTTTGTTATCGCTGCCTCTATAGACGAACTTGGATGAAAAAGGATGCAACATATTTGAATGACCTCGCATAACTAAAGCGAAACACGGAAATGAACGGTTGCTTTCGAGGTATTAACCAATGTTTAACCGCTATACACTTGCAAAAACAGCAAATAACCATAATAATACAATTTTTAAATAAGGAATTATTATGTTTATTGACCGTCAGATTGCATCAGTTTTGATAGAGAACCTATTTCAAGGTAAAGTCATACTATTGCTTGGTTCTCGACAAACAGGCAAAACGACCCTGCTACAGCAATTACTTAAACAACTAAACAAAAAGGTTCTTTTTCTCAATGGTGATGAAGCCGACATCCGTTCCATGTTATCAGAAGCTACATCATCACGATTAAAGTTAATGGTGGGCAATCACGAGGTTGTTTTCATTGATGAAGCCCAGCGTATCCCAGACGTTGGGCTTTGCTTAAAAATATTTGCTGACCAATTACCTCATATTCAGGTGATTGCTACTGGCTCATCTTCCTTTGAGCTGGCAAACCGATTGAACGAACCTCTAACAGGGCGCAAATGGGAACATCATTTGTATCCTATTTCTTTCGAGGAAATGGTGGGGAATCATGGCTGGCTAGAAGAAAAACGTTTACTAAACCACCGTCTCATCTATGGCTATTATCCCGAAATCGTAAGTCATCAAAACCAAGCCCAAGAACGTTTAAGGGAACTTTCTGGCAGCTACCTTTATAAAGATTTATTGATGTTAGAGGGCATAAAAAAAACAGCCGTGTTGGAAAAAATACTTAAAGCTCTGGCTTTGCAACTTGGAAATGAAGTTTCGTATCATGAGCTGGCACAACTTGTTGGCGTGAATCCCAATACAGTCGAAAAATATATCGACCTACTGGAAAAAGCGTTTGTGATATTTAGGCTTACAGCTTTCAGCCGAAATGTGCGCAACGAAATCAAAAAAGGGCGTAAAATTTACTTTTTTGATAATGGCATCCGCAATGCCATTTTGGGCAATTTTAATCCTCTGGATTTACGAACCGATACAGGTGCGCTATGGGAAAACTTCTTAGTAAGTGAACGTTTGAAATATTTATCCAATGGCCAACAACAAGCTGATGGTTATTTCTGGCGCACCACACAACAACAAGAAATTGATTACCTTGAAGAACAAGGTGGGCAATTAGCTGCATGGGAATTTAAGTGGAACCCAAAAGCAAAAGCCCGATTCTCAAAAACATTCACTAATGCCTATCCTGACTGTCCAACTACTATAGTGACGCCTGAAAACTTTGAGTCTTTTGTGATGCAAACAACTCAATAAGAAACTACGTACATCACCTCGTAAGCAGCGATACCCAATGTTGGACTGGCACATCACTGCCTGATTGTAATTGATGCAAGCAGCCGATGTTGGCGGTGGCGATAAGTTCGGGTTGATGGCTGGTTAAGGCTTCCACTTTATTATCTCTTAGGGTAGTTGAGAGTTCGGGTTGTAAAATGGTGTAGGTGCCTGCGGCACCACAACAAAGGTGTCCATCTTTGACTGGGGCAAGCTCATAACCAATGCTGGTTAACACTTCTTCCACACGCCCGTTTAGTTTTTGCCCATGTTGCAAGGTGCATGGTGAATGAAAGGCTATGCGCTGCGGCGCTTTGAGTTTAAGAGCTGATAAATCTTCTGCTGCCAACACTTCCACCAAATCTTTGGCGGCTTCTGCAATGCGTTTCGCCTTTTCGGCATAATCAACATCATTGCGCAACTCATAGCCATATTCTTTGATTTCTAAGGCACAAGCACTGGCCGTGGACAAAATCGCTTCGGCTCCCGCATCCAAATAAGGTATCCACGCATCAATATTGGCACGCATACGCACCAAACTTTGTTCGTGAGCATTCATATGATGCTCCACTGCCCCACAACATTGCGCCACACCTGTGCGCTTCACACTAATACCCAAAACATCCAACACCTTGGCAGTATGCACATCAATTTCAGGCGACATCACAGGCTGCACACAACCTTCAATCAGCAATACCGAGCGGGCATGTTGTGTTTTAGGGTATGCACTTATTTTTGTTTGGCTGGTTTGGGGGATTTTTGCTGCCAAATGGGCTGGCAAGACAGGGCGAAAAAGACGTGCTAAACCAAGGAAAAAAGCAAACCGTTTGCTATGTGGCAACACACTTAACAACACAGCCCGTTGCATTTTTTGCCACAAGCTGCGAGCCACTCTTTTTTCCACTTCCGCCTTACCAATCGCCAAAAGATGCGCATATTCCACACCCGATGGACATGTAGTTTCGCATGCTCTGCATGTGAGACATCGATCAAGATGTTTTTGGGTGGTGACGCTCACTTCACCACCTTCCAACATATCTTTAATCAAATAAATACGGCCGCGCGGGCCATCCAGCTCATCACCAAGCTCTTGATAAGTTGGGCAAGTCGCTGTGCAAAAACCGCAATGCACACATGAGCGTAAAATGCGGTTGGCTTCTTCGCCTTCGGGGGTATTGAGTATGTTTTGTGGAATGTTGGTTTGCATTTATAAATCCTTATACATTCGGCCCACATTCAAAATACCATGCGGATCAAAGCTGGCTTTAAGGCGCTGGTGCACAGCCATCAAAGCAGGTGATAACGGTGCAAAAACTTCTGCCTGCCTGTCGCCATGACGAAATGCCGTGGCAGACCCCCCATGTTTTTGTGCAAACTCTTGGATTTCAACAAAAGGAAGTGTTGATTTTAACCATCGTTGCGCCCCGCCCCAACCAATAAACCAGTCTTTTTCCTGCGAATCTGCAAGCAAATGAAACGGTGCCGCAGAAGGAAGTGATAAACGATATAAGGGGCGGTTATCATTAAAAAATGGCAGCGCATGTTCTCGCAATTCTTTCCACAATTGGAAACCACCACCATGAATATTGCCACCAATATCTTTCATACTGCGTTGCACTGCTGAATTGGTACCACATATGCGAAAATAAACCTGCTCACCATCCGCACACATGGCAGTAATGGGTAAAGGCGTAGCTGCCCAGCGATTCATGATGGCGATGCTTTCATCAAATGAACCTTGCCAAGCAACAGTTTGCTCTGCTTCACGATGCGGCAATACTTTTAGCGATACATCAAGCAACACCCCAAGCGTGCCCAAGCTACCAGCCATCAAACGCGAGACATCAAAACCCGCAACATTTTTCATCACTTCGCCGCCAAAATGCAGCAACTCGCCTTTACCATTGAGCATATTGCAGCCCAAAACATAATCACGCGCGGAACCTGCATACGGCCGCCGTGGTCCAGAAAAATTACAAGCTATGGTGCCACCAATGGTGGCATCTTCACCAAAATATGGAGGGTCGAAGGGCAGACGTTGTCTGTGTTCATCCAAAGCATCGGCAATGGTGGCGAGTTTGGTGCCTGCCCGCACTTTGATGGTTAATTCTTGCGGCTGGTAAGCCAAAATACCTTCGTGTTCTACCAATGATAATGGTTCGCCAGCCGCTTCGCGCCCATACCAAGCTTTGGAGCCGCCACCCATGATATTCAGGGCTGTTTTATCTTCATACGCTTGTTGGACAGATGCCTGCAGAACTTTACTTTTATCTGCCATCTTAAAAACGCTCCAGCTCAGGAAAAGGCAACTCGCCATTGTGCACATGCATACGCCCAAGCTCGGCACAACGATGCAGACTGGGTACTGCTTTGCCTGGATTTAACAAACCCTCGGGGTCAAATGCTGCTTTAATATCCAAAAACTGACTTAACTCTGCGGCACCAAACTGCACACACATGGAATCAAGCTTTTCTACACCCACACCATGTTCACCTGTGATGGTGCCACCAACCTGCACACACAATTCCAAAATTTGCCTGCCAAAAGCCTCGGTTTTCTCCAGCTCTCCTGGCGCATTGGCATCATAAAGAATAAGCGGATGCATATTACCATCACCGGCATGAAACACATTCGCCACAGGCAAAGCATAATGCTCCGACCATGCCGCAATTTGGCGTAAAACTTCAGGTAGCTTGGATTTTGGAATGGTACCATCCATACAATAATAATCAGGCGCTAATCTACCCACCGCAGGAAATGCTGCCTTGCGCCCAGCCCAAAACTGCAAGCGCTGCGCCTCATCTTGGGAGGTGCGCACTTCTGTTGCTCCTGCTTCATGCAGCACCTTTTCAACTTTGGCAATATAATCAGCCACGCTGTTTACCGTACCATCTACTTCACAAAGCACCATAGCTTGCGCATCCACGGGATAACCCACATTAGCATAGGCTTCTGCTGCCTGAATGGCCAAAGCGTCCATCATTTCTAAACCAGCAGGCACAATGCCTGCGGCAATAATATCACCTACAGCTTTGCCTGCTTTTTCCACATCATCAAAAGCAGCAAGCACCACTTGCGCCAGCTCTGGTTTGGGTAATAACTTCACAATCACTTCCACTACAATACCCAGCAATCCTTCGGAGCCATGCATCAAGGCCAAGATATCATAGCCTGCATCATCAAGTGTTTTACCACCCACCGTGATGATTTCACCATCCATGCCCACAAGCTTTAATCCCAGTACATTGTGTACTGTTAAACCGTATTTTAAGCAATGTACGCCGCCTGAATTTTCAGCCACATTGCCGCCAATTGTGCACGCAATTTGCGATGAAGGGTCGGGTGCATAATACAAATCAAGATGAGAAACAGCTTCAGAAATGGCTAGATTGCGTACACCTGGTTGCACTGTGGCAGTGAGGTTCTTTTCATCCACTTCAAGAATTTGATTAAATTTTGCTAGGGATAAAATCACAGCCCCTTGCGTTGGCATCGCCCCGCCTGCTAAACCTGTGCCGGCTCCGCGTGCAATCACGGGTACACTCGCTCTCTGGCAAAGGTGCATGATGGCTTGCACTTGTGTAATAGTTTCAGGCAACACCACAGCAAGCGGCAAGCCTTTATACACCGACAAACCATCACACTCATAAGGCTGAAGTTGTTCTTTGGTGCTTAAAACTGATGCTGTTGGCAAGGTTTGGTTCAAATCAGAAAGCAATTGCTGCGCTATCGAATGCCCCATAGATGCCTCACTCCAAATCGAAATAATGAAAGACTAAGTAAATTAGTCAGGTTTGTCGACCCAAGGTAAACCGCTTTAAAACAAAAAATCCCGCCAGCAAAACTGACGGGATTAAATTTACGCAACCAAGAGGCTCTAGCCTCAAGCTGTTTTAATTAATAAGAAAACACCAATGAAACGGCTGTTTCAGTATTTAATTTTTTAGTGCCCTCTGGAACATTCGATGTGTGTTGCATGGTGAATGCAATTTTACTTGAAAGGTTACCACTAACTTGATTCAACAAGGCTGTTACAGCATTGGATACAAACCCTTTGTTACCACCCTCTGTTTTTAATGATTGCATGAATGTTGATGAGTCACTGATCTTCCAATTAAACACTGTTGAAGCTCGCACAACAGCATCGGAAGTTTTTTCACCTGAGGTTAATTCAGTTTGACGCGCACCACCACCAAGCTCAGCATTCCACTGCTTGTCATCACGTTCAAGAATATCAAAACCATAACCTAATGTTTCACTGCTGCGGCTTTTAAAACCACCAAAACGATCCGTATCAAAACCTATACGACCAAACAAGTAACCTGAGTCGAGCATTTTCCAGTCTTCTTGCACTGAAATATCATATTTTTCTGCTGTCGTACTCACTTTATCAGAAACACTTAGTGCACTTGCTTCAAGCGTTAAACGCCATTCTTCTGAATCTCGAATAGCTTTTGCTTTTGAATTTAAAGAATTTATTTCTGTGTTACCTGTGGTTTGCACAAAACCTAACTCTAAATTTGATTTCCAAGCTGAATCATCAGCGGCGATTGCAGTACCTGAGAAAGCCAAAATCGAAACCGCCAAACCTAATTTACGCATAAAATACTCCTTTGAAAGTCGGCGCAGCATAGCCCTGAAAAGAAAATATGTTAGTGATCATTCTCACTTTAGCTTGTTAAACAGTCCTACCCGCGTAGCCAGAATGGGGTGGGTATGTTACGTTTCGCTCTTAAATCACTCCTGAAGACGGTACTTATGATTAGACCGAAGCGGAATGGGGATAATTATGACTAAAAAAATAACTGCTGCCACAATCGCGGCAGCCAAAGAAAAGCAGCTACCTTTAGCATGGCTTACTGCATATGATGCTGGCGCTGCGCGCATTGCCCAAGAGGCAGGTATTGATGTCATCTTGGTTGGTGATTCAGTGGGCATGGTCAATCTTGGCTACGATACAACTATCCCTGTTACTATAGAGGATATGATTCTGCATACCTCCGCTGTGACCCGAGGCTGTCAAACTCCGTGGGTAGTCTGTGACTTACCCTTTGGCTCTTATCAAAAAAGTAAGGAACAAGCCTTAGAAACTAGCGTTCGCATTCTCCAAGCGACTGGATGTGATGCGATTAAACTTGAAGGCGGCCTTGCGATGGCTGAAACCATCCACTTTTTAAGTGAGCGTGGTATTGCTGTCGTTGCGCATGTTGGCATGACCCCGCAATCAGCTAAAAAGTTTGGTGTCTTCAAACAACGTGGCTCTACCCCTATCGAACGACAAGCTATTTTTGATGATGCCTTTGCTGTCGCTGATGCTGGTGCAATCGCTGTTGTATTAGAGCATATTCCATCTGATTTAAGTGCTGAAATTACTGCTACTTTAACAATACCAACAGTCGGCATTGGCGCTGGGGCAGATTGTGATGCCCAGGTATTGGTCTGGCATGATTTACTTGGCCTCTCTGAAAACCCGCCGCCTTTTGCCAAGCCTTACCTCAACCTACGTGAACAAGCACTTTCTGCCATTCATCGATGGGCAGAAGATGTGCGTCAGCACAGGTTCCCTACTACTCGCTTATGAAAGTCATTCGCTCTGTCGCCGAATTGCAACTTGAATTAGGCAATTATACACTAGAACAAGTCGGCCTCGTGCCAACCATGGGCTGTCTACATGAAGGTCACTTATCACTTATTCGTAAAGCCAAGCTGCTCTCCGATGTTGTTGTTGTTAGTGTCTATGTAAACCCTTTACAATTTGCTGCCCATGAAGATTTAGATAGCTACCCAAAACCTTTTGCCGATGATGCCGAGCTTTGTCGTCAAGAAGGCGTAGACATCATTTTTCACCCAACAAATTTATACCCTGAACAAGGCATCGCCGTTGGTTTGCATGTGCAGCAATTAAACCAACAGCTATGTGGCGCTTCTCGCCTCGGTCATTTTGATGGCGTTGCAACCGTTGTATGTATTCTTCTTAATATTATTCGGCCTTCTCTAGCTATTTTTGGCGAAAAAGATTTTCAACAACTGTCTATCATTCGCCGTATGGTTTCAGATTTATACATGCCTATTGAAATTATTACGGGTGAGACTATCCGGGAAACTGATGGTTTGGCGAAAAGCAGCCGAAACCGCTATCTAAATGCCCAAGACAGAAAAAAAGCTTGCCACTTGTTTGGATGTTTAAATTTAGTACAGGAAAAAATAACTCAAGGTCTAAGTATACCCGGTGCACTGAGCGCAGGGCTTTTTTACCTGCAACAGCAGGATATACAACCTGAATATTTAACTATTTGCAGTGAGCATACGCTTCAGCCCGCCAATCAATTTATCGGTGACACGCCATTGCGCATTTTTATTGCAGCAAACATTGGCTCCGCGCGATTAATTGATAATATACCACTTTATTCCACCAACAAAGAGAAGGAAATAAAATTATGCGTTTAACTATGCTTAAATCAAAGCTTCACCGTGTTACCGTAACTCATGCTGAGCTTGATTATGAAGGGTCATGCGCTCTGGATCAGGATTTTATGGTAAAAGCCAATATCCTACCGTTTGAGCAGTTGCATATTTACAATATTTCAAATGGTCAACGTTTTACCACCTACGCTATCGTTGCACCTGCTGGCTCAAAAACTATTGGTATCAATGGTGCTGCTGCTCATAAAGCAAAAGCAGGTGATTTATTGATTATCTGCACTTATGCTGAGTTTGAATCACAAGAAGCCCTTTCTTTTCAGCCTGATTTAGTTTACTTCGATGCAAACAACACTATTACCCATGTTAGCAAGGGTAAATTAGCGCAAAACGCGTAAATTTACCCTTCAAGCCCAAATATCGCATTCCCAAATATCGCATTGGCTGCTTATTATGTATAGAATGCGCAACCCTATTTTAATTCAGTCTTTTTTTTAAGAACAATTTCGGAGGAATCGATGAGTAAACGCATTTGCATTATTGGCGGAACAGGTTTTGTAGGGCGTGCAATTGCTCGCCAAGCCGTTGATGCTGGACATGAAGTCGTTGTCACATCTCGTCATCCGGACCGCGCGCGTGATTTACAAGTGCGAGGCATTAAAGTCATCAAAGCAAATGTCACAACCGGCAAAGGCCTTGAACAAGCATTCTCAAATTCAGATTGTGTCATCAATTTGGTCGGGTTGCTTTTTGAAACCCGCCTAAACACCTTCAAAGCTGCGCACATACAAGGCGCCCAAAACGTCATTGAGGCATGCAGGAATGCTGGTGTCCCTCAGCTCTTACACATGAGCGCATTATTAAGTGATGATGCCATTAAAAACAGTCAATATGGCCAAAGTAAAGTTGCTGCTGAAGAACTGGTGCGTCAATCTGACTTACAGTGGTCAATTTTTCGCCCTTCAATCATTTTTGGTGCCTATGATTCTTTTCTCATGCGCTTTAAATGCCTCTCATCATTTGGTCCTGTTTTACCTGTGATTGCTGGCGACACCAAGTTTCAACCTGTATGGGTTGAGGACGTTGCACGTGCCTTTGTATTAAGTATTGGGAACAAGCAAATTAAAGAACAAACATTTACCCTTGCAGGCTCTAATATTTTTACATTTAAAGAAATGTTGAATTTATGGATGTCAGCACTTGGCCGTTGCAAACGGCTTGTTGCTTTACCTAACTTCGCTGCATCATTTTTAGCGTTTATTTCTAAACTTTTACCTACTCCGCTGATTACTAATGATCAGCTTATTTTACTCAAAAGTGATAATATTGCTCAAGGCGAGTCCTTTCCCGCGATATTTGGTCAAACTGCATCCTTTAAAGAATTACTGCACACCCTGGCCAACGGCAGCCAAGCTGAGTCTCTCCAGTGTCGATTAGATCAAGCGCGCACGCATTATAGAAAATCATAATGACTGACTTATCAATCTCACAAACTGCTGTATTCTTAATTATTGCCACCTATTTCATCGGAGCAATCCCTTTTGGGCTTGTTTTTTCTTCTTGGCTAACGGGCAAAGATCCGAGAGATTTTGGTAGCGGCAATATTGGCGCAACAAACGCGTTACGTACTGGCGGCAAGGCTGTAGGCATTTTAACGCTGTTGGCTGATTTATTAAAAGGTACGTTACCTGTATGGCTTGCGCTAGAGCTCGGTTTTCACCAGCTCGAAGTGGCTTTGGTTGCACTCACTGCATTCTTAGGGCACATCTTTCCTGTGTATTTAAAGTTTCGAGGTGGAAAAGGTGTAGCAACCATGTTTGGTGTATTAATTCCATGGTTACCTTGGGTTGCACTCATTTCTTTTGCGATTTGGTTGATTAGCTACAAAATGAGTCGTTACGTATCTTTAGCTTCAATTTTAGCTGGTTTGGTTTTGCCCGGTTTAGCTTGGTCATTTGGCGCAAGCTTAGAGGCCTTGGTTTCTTGCATGATATTGGGTGGGTTAATGATTATCCGCCACCAAACAAACATTAAACGCCTTATTGAAGGTACCGAAACACGCCCATAAAAAGACAGTTATTACTTCTTCTGATTGAGTTCACATTCAAACGAGGCAACCAGTTGGCGAATATCACTTTCCGTGACATCTTCGGCGATAAAGGCATCACCGATATCTCTAAGCAAAATATAACGAATTAAACTGCCTACATTTTTTTTATCATGGCCCATCACATCTAGCCAAATATCGGCTGAAAATTTTGGCACTTGCGTTGGCAGCCCTGCCGACTTAAATATTTCGAGCACTTTTTCTTCAAGCCCTTTGCTTGCATGACCAAGTTGCACCGATAAACGTGCGGCCATAATCGTACCAAGGGCAACACCTTCACCATGCAAATATTCAGTATAATGTGTGATGGCTTCAATCGCATGACCAAATGTGTGACCAAGGTTTAGCAATGCGCGTTGCCCTTGCTCTGTTTCATCAGCAATCACCAATTCTGCTTTGTGTGAACAAGAACGCAGTATCATTTCACTTATTTGCGCTGGTTCTAGAGCCAATAAGTTCGATGTGTTTGAGTGTAGCCAATCAAAAAAGGCTTGATCCCGAATCAGGCCATATTTAATCACTTCTGCCAAACCTGCGCGCACCTGCCTTGTTTCTAATGTATTGAGCACCAATGGGTCAATCCAAACCAATTTGGGTTGGTAAAATGCCCCAATCATATTTTTCCCATGAGGGTGATTGATCGCTGTTTTCCCACCCACACTTGAATCAACTTGTGCCAAGACTGTGGTCGGGATTTGAATAAATGGAATACCACGGCGATAACATGATGCTGCAAACCCTGTCATATCACCCACTACACCGCCGCCAAGGGCAATGACTGGTTCATTACGCGATAGTTTTGATGCCATAAGGGCATCCATCATCAACGTCCACTGTTCTATGTTTTTGTATTTTTCACCATCGGGTAAAATAAATGCCGATACTTGCCAGCCTTCAGCTTCAAGTGCTGTTTGCACTGTAGATAAATATAACGGTGCAACCACATCATTGCTAATAATCAAACAACGTTTTGCTTGCGCAAACAGTGTCGTGAGTTTTTTGCCAATGGCAGGCAAACAACCAGATTCAATGTGAATATCATATGCGCGTGTGCCTAAATCGACACGGTATTGTTGGATAGAATGAGTCATGCGCTGTAGTCTGACAGAAAAGTCATAATCTTTGCTACTGCTTCTTTGTTTGATAATACACCCGTATCAATTCTAAGGTCTGCTATTTCTGCATACAGAGGGTTTCTTTGTTCTGTTAGGGTGATCATTTTCTCTAAAGGGTTGGCACCATCGAGTAAAGGTCTGTTTTTATCGCCGCTGATACGCTCAGCCAGCATTTCAGGGCTTGCATCCAGCCAAATAATCGCACCGCCTCTTTCTTTCATCAAAGCCCTGTTTGTTGCAGATAATATCGCTCCGCCACCAGTCGCTATAACTTTTTTACCTGGTAATTGAAGTGTTTCAGCAAGACACCTACTTTCTAGTTCCCGAAAGGAAGCTGCACCTTTTTCTGCAAAGATATCAGGAATTGATTTGCCAGTTTGTTTTACAATTAAGGCATCAAGATCAACAAAAGAACCCGAAAAAAACGCCTGGGAAGCAAGTTGCCGCCCAAGCGTAGATTTACCAGAGCCCATCAGCCCTATTAATATCACTAGTCTACTTCGGCCAAATAGACTCATTAAATGGTGAGTCTGGTAATAAGCATGCTGCTGCATCTGCTTTTGAATAATATAAAGAGTATTCTGATACCGTTGTTGTTTCACTGCCTAAAACCTGTGTTGAAGCAGTGATTTCCGCAACAATCCAGGCTGAAAACTGTTTCAAAAAGGTTAAATTAAAGTTTGCAATTCCATTGGAATTTGTCGTCACAGTACTTAGTAATGTACCAGCCGATGAACTTGCTGGCGTAAGAACCCTATCATTCGCAGGCGATAAGGGTGTACCTGTAGTAGGGTTACCATATAGGTCAACCCCAACGACCGAGTTCACAGTTATCGTTTTATCTTCCCCTGTATCCAATAAAAGATTTTTATTCACATCCTCATTCGGAACTCTCGAATTAAGAGGTGCGGAACCACTTATATTGTATCTAACCGGAACACAACTCGTGTTGTCCCCGTTAGTACTGTACCACCTTCCAAAGCTATAAAATTTTGGCCAAACTTTTAATGTCACCGTTGCATTAGCAACCCCATTACCGTTGCTATCAGCCACCTGCACGGAGAATGGATTACTATAAGTTGTAGGGTTCACCTCTACAATTTTAGTTGCTGCACCGATAACAATTGACCCTGCTGTTCCACCAACAACAATATTAGTAATTGAGGGACCAACTGCAGGACTGATGACACTTGCATAAATATCTACTCCTTGCGCACCAGAACTTGAAGCTCCTGATGTGAATATTGTTTGTGCAACGCCTGCACTATTGGTAAAAGCAATTACGGGAGAGAGAGTTTCCCCTGAACCTGTAGGTTTGGGTATTGAAAAGTGAACAGGGGCACCGCCTACCACTTGGCCTCCTATATCCCTTACTGTAGCTGTTAAAGTTGCAATATTCGTAGCACCAGCAACGCTGGGAGCAACCACATTTACATTGGATTGCAATCTTATATCAGTTGCAGAAATTGCTGGCTGAGATACCGCAATTGATGTAGTAGCCAAAGTTGTACGCGCAGCTGCATTAAAAACTTGAATATTTGCTATGCCTGCAGTATTTGATCTAAACATTACATTATTCACGACCCCTGCAACAGGAGCTACATCCAGCACTTGTCCAGCAGGCAAGCCGCCAACAACCCATTCACCTAAAGAAGTTACAAATGTTACTATTGCAACACCTGGCGCATTCACTTGAATGGGCAGAAGGACGTTTGCCGTTAAAGCATAAGGGTCTATTGTTGGCGAGGTAATACCAAAGGCAGTTCCCGTTGTTGCAACTGTATAAGCTTGTGTTGCAATGTTTCCCGCTGCATCTGCTCTAATGGTAACATTACCTGATACGGTGCCTGTAACAACAACTGTAGCAGTGCCATTTATATCTGTGTTTATTGTAGCTGGTGAAATCGTAACTGCGCCAGTGCCTGATTGTGTAAACGTTACAGGTGTATTATAGACTGGGTTATTCCCTGCATCTTTAATGCTAAGGGTTAATGTATCTGTTGTCGTACCATTATCGGTAATATTTGTAGTTTGCGATGTTAAGGTTATTGTTGTGCCTGTTATTTGAACTGGGATTTGTGTCGTTACAGTTGGAGAGATGCCAAGCAAAGTTGCTGTTACCGTTGCAACCTGATTAGTCTTACTTGCACCTGCAGCCAAGTTAACTGTAGCTTCGCCATTTGCCCCTGTGGTACTAGATGCAGCGCTGATTTGCCCACCTGTCGCAGCAAATTGGACCGTTGCATTACTAACAGCAGCAAAGTTAGCATCCAATACTGTTGCTGTAATAACAGCAAAATTAGAGCCATCACTTTTTAAGCTCGTCAACGATGTAGCCAGCGTAACCTGTGTTGGCGTGCTAGTAGGGATTGTTGGACCAGGTGTTGCTGTTCCGTTACCATTAGGAGCGGTTCCACACCCAACTAATAATAAGCCTAAATATAACCATGCTTTGAAATTGTATGTTTTATTCACTTTACGCCTCACAAATATGCCATTGTTGTCTATTAACTTCCCGTCGCACCCTGAATAACTTTTGGTGTTATGAAAATTAATAGTTCCGTCTTATTGTCTCTCGTAGATTTATTTTTAAACAACCAACCTAAAAAAGGAATCTCCGATAGAAGAGGTACTCCTGATAAATTTTCAGCTTTATCTCTTGTATAAACCCCACCAATCACAATGGTCTCTCCGTTTTTTACATACACATTTGTTGTTACTGCCTTAGAATCAATGCCAGTTGCACCATTAAAGACAGTGGGTGAATCTTTAGTCACTCTAATATCAAGAATCACACCATCATCAGCTGTAATTTGAGGCGTCACATTCAAAGTTAAAGCTGCTGTTACAAGTTGTGTCGTTGCTGGAGAATTCGCTGTTCCTGGTGTCACAATGGGCACTTGAGCCCCTTGTGTAACTGTCGCCACTTTTAGGTTGCTTGTCACAATACGTGGGTTAGAAATGATTTTTGCATTCCCATCTGCTTGTGCAGCAGATAATTCCAAGTCCAAGTTTATCGCATTGCTAAATGAACCCAAACTTAATCCTATTGCTCCGCCCTGACCTGGGCCTACTGCAGCAGGCAAATCAATCAGCATTCCCCTACCCGTTGCAGATGCTATGCCCCCGCCAATAATTGCATCTGAGTTTGCTGCTGTCGTACCTACCGCACCAATAGCTGTAGACCCCGGGAAATTATTTCCTGATGTACCGTTATAGTTTCCACCCCAGCGAATACCAACGCTGTGTGTAAAAGAGTCCGATGCTTCCACAATTCTCGCTTCAATCAAAACTTGTTGAATCGGCTTATCAATAACAGCAATAAGACGTTTGACGTTATTAATTGCTTCCTGCGTATCTTTGATGATCAGTGTGTTGGTCCTCTCATCCGTTAAGACACTACCTCGGCTGGACAGCAACCCTGAACTATTGGCTTCGGGCATAGCACCATCAGCTGCTTGTCCACTTTGTCCACTTTGTCCAGACTCAGAAGCCTTATCCAGCATGGACTGCACATCTTTAACTTTTGTGTAGCTGAGTGTAATAAATTCAGTTGTCAACACCTCTAACTGCAACGAACCTTTACGTGCTTCGATTTTTGACTCATATTCAGCACGCAACACTTCTATTGGTGCAACACGCAGTACATTACCACTTTGCTCTTTCCCTAGCCCTCTCGCAGATAAAATAAGCTCTAAAGCCTGGTCCCAAGGCACATCGACTAAGCGCATACTAAGCGTACCTGAAACATCATCGGACATGATAATGTTAAGGTCACTCATTTCAGCAATCAGTTTGAGTGCATTGCGAATATCAATATCTTTAAAATCAAATGTTACTTTTTCACCTGAATATGTAAATTCCCCTTCAGCATCGCCCTTACCTCTGGCTGCCAAAGCAATTTCTTCAGGCACAAAGTTTAGCGTAAACACATTACCTTGTTGAAAGCTGCTTACTTCTACTTTTTCACGTGAGTGGATCACCACTTGAACATTGCCGCTTACACGATAACTGTCAATCTGAGACAGAGGCCCTGCAAAGGCGCGCAAATCTTGCGAGCGTTCTTGCCCTTGAACTAAGACTGCAGCCTTGATGTCTATAATTGTTTTGTCTTTCTCATCTCGCACTTGAACCACAGGGTTGGTTGAATCAGTCCGTATCATGACCCGCGCTTTTCGTCCATCGGGTTGAAAGTCAATGCTCTCAACAGTCAAACTGTTTTGCTTTATATTCTTCACTTTCCCAAAACGAACAACCATTTTTTCAGCTGAAGCGTCTATTTGCTGTTCCGAACCACTAATTTTTGTTAAGTCAATGACAAGACGCAATCGATCTTCTGCTTCCCCTACAGTAACCGCTTTTACACGCTGACTTGAAAATAAGAAACGCTCTTGACCTAAGGTTGATTTACCTCCCCAGAAATCAACAACTAAAGCTTGGTTCTGATTGGTTAAAAATGAATTGTGGCTCGCATTCATGTTTTTGCCACGAAGCGTCACTTCGGTCATATCACCTTTATCAGCAACGTTGACTTCCTTAATCACAGTTTTTTCAGTCTGACTTGAGACATCGAAATCAGGAGCCTTAAATCGAACAACCAGCGACTTGTCTTGTTCTTCCAACTCATAGCTTAACGCTTCACTAAGGCCTATTTCCAAGCGAACGCCAAGTTCATTTTTCATAGGAAAAAGGTTTGTTACGCCAGCACCTTCACCTTTAATGGCCACAACACCACTGTCAATACTAGCCCCAGGAAATGTCATTACCAAACGCGGAGGCTCACTCAAATCAAAAATTTGATATTCTAGAGCTTGATCTGACGCAATAATCAGGACGTCACCTTCTTTTGAATCTAATAGAGAGATATTTCGAATACTTCCCGCCCAAGTTGAAGAGGGTATCAGAAACACTATGCATAATAAGCTAAGTATTATCCCCCGCACACAAGAATTATTATCTTTTACCATTTCTTACTCCCAACATTTGTCCCTCAAAATAACAAGCATTTTACAACTTATGAACTTATTTTTTCTTTGATTTGCTCGCAACAAATCGATACGTCACTGCCAACCCTTTAATATCCAACACTTGGCTTGTTGAAGATGCCGTGATGGTAAGGTTTTTTATATCAACGATACGGGGCATTTCACCAACCCGCTTTAAAAAGGTTAAAAGCTGCCGGAATGTTCCCTCTATACCTAAAGCAACAGGAACCTCTGCATAGATACTTTTCACAGATTCTTTTCCAGGTTTAAACGTTGCAAAAATAAGCCCTGAATCCTTTCCTGCCCAAGTAACGCCCTCAAGAAGATCTGGAATTTGTGATTTTTTTGGCAGCATGTTCAAAGCAACTTTTAACTGACTTTGAAGCAACTTATACTCTTCTTTTTTCTTTGGAATATTACTTGCTAAACGTTGATTCTTTTGAAGGCGTACTTTCTGTTGTTCCACCTGTTGCTTTTCCAAAGCGATGGAGTCCTGTAAAGGGGACCAAATCATGCCGTAATAAGCGGCGAAAACAAAAATAACCACAACAAACAGGCCTGCCAACTTTGCAATTGCAGGCATAGGAATCAAAGGTCTTAGGGCATCTAAATTGAGTGCGTCAATATTCATTTTAAAGCACCTTTCTTAGCCGCTTGTTCAGTCTTTTCTTTTAATGATAGCCTGTGAAATGACAGCCCAAATTGCCGTACCTCTACACCCTCTGCAATAGCTTGTTTGTCCACAGTTAAGTTTACATTTTCGAACTCTTCCCGCTGCTCAATTGCGCGCATGAAATTAGCGACGGCCTTACTGCTTTCCCCATAGCCTGTTAAAATCAGTTGCCCAGGCTGATCTGTCAACCTTGTTATCCAAATATTTTCTGGTATCGCTTCAGCAATCGCATTAAAAGTATTCAACGATTTAAAGCGCCCTGATTGCAGCTCATCTACGATTTGCAGCTTCCCTTCAACATCTCTGCGTAAAGCATCTAAGTTTCGTAACTCGCCTATTTTTTTAGATAGCGCTGCATTCTGCGCTTGTAAGCCCTTCTGTTCGTCCTGAAGATCCGACAACTCTTTAGATGACCACACATCGACAGTGACAATTAACAGTATCGCGATAAGTAATGCGGCTACAAATATAGAAATATGCTCAATGATTTGCTGTTGCCTGAACGCTACCCGGTAAGGAATTAAGTTAATTCGAATCATGAGTCAAAACTCCTCATGGCCAAACCAACAGGAACCATCATAATTGAACCTATTGCTTTTAATTTTTCTGCATCAAAGTGTTTTGGTGATATTTTAATACCATCAAAAGGATTTAATATTTTTGTCTCAATGCCTAAACGTTGGTCCAACTCAACATCAATACCTTCAATTAAAGCGCAGCCACCGCTCAAAAGAATTTTCTGTACAGGATATTCAGCATTGTTAGCACCATAAAAATCTAGTGAACGACCAATTTCTGAACTCAGGTTACTAAAAAACTCTTCGATTACATTGGAGTCCACATCAGTAAAATTATTAACTTTCATTTTTTCTGCCGCGCTAAAACTGACTGCATGTGTTTTCTGAATTGATTCTGTGAGGTTTTGCCCCCCATAAAACTGGTCTCTGACAAATGACATTTGTCCATTTCGCATAATATTTATGTTGATAATATTTGCGCCGATATTAACCAAGGCATACGCTGGATCTCCATCTGCATCGCCTTCAATAGCCTCTTCAGCATCTAGCGTCACCGAGTCTTGGGCATAAACACCTGTTTCTTCGACTGCATTTTCAAGAGCAAACACCGAGCAATCGACACATGTAGTTTTCAGCCCAGCTTCGCTCAATACTAATTGATAATCATCAATGATTTCGCGCTTACAGGCCACCAACACAACATCCATATGCTCAGGGTCATCTTCTGTTTCACCAAGGATTTGAAAATCCAAATACACATCGTCAATGTCAAAGGGCACATGCTGATCTGCTTCAAATTCAATTTGAGATTCAAGCTCAAACTCAGTAGCCATAGGCACCTGAATCACTTTAATAATCACAGCATTACCTGAAACAGCCAAGGCAACATTTCTCGTATCCGTTTGCGCTTCTTCCAAGGCGTCTAAAAGAGCTTGTGAAACAGCAATCGAATCAATCACCGTGTTTTCTACAATAGCATCACGCGGCAACGGAATATTAGCCAAAGCCTTCAACTCATAACCTGAGCGCGTATGCGACAACTCCACCAACTTGATTGCTGACGCACTAATATCAATACCCATAACAGGCTCTTTTTTTCGCGAAAAAAGCTTCATTTGCATCTCTCTGCTAACGCATCACTAACATTCATGGCGTTAAGTTAGTGATATAAAACATCAAAGTCAAATCCCTGCGGCACTTTTTATGCCTCATATCGCAAATCACTTTTTTACTAACTATTTAAGCTCTTGCCAATACTTTCTACTAAGCTGAAAGGTCTCCTTATTTGTTGGCAGATTATCAATGGAAGTATCATCATAGGCAATAACCGTTAGTGATTGGTTAAGATCTTCATTTTTCATATATACACCCCCGCCCGTGATGATAATTCCGTTAACATACTGTAACGCATGCTTAGCTGTTGGCTTGCCCATTTCTTTCTGTTCAAATTCAAACATATCTGGCGTATAGACAACACCAGATATGTTCACATTATGATGCATATCAACCAAACCACCAGCATACATCTCCGCAGGAATATCGGCAAAATCCTTATCAATGACTGCGCTATTTCCTGTGCCCGTTATATTAAAGTACACATTCTCACTACCTGCATACGGAGAATCATCAGCAATTAAATCAGTATTCCATATGCTGTTAACACCATCTGAACCAACTGCCGTTAAGCCTGTTTCCATCATTGCCCGCTTCCAACCATGCACATAGCCACTTGGCAAAAAGCTATGATAAAGGTCTGCTGCCGAGTAAGTATCTGTCAAGTCAGATGCCGACTGTATTTTAAATTTCGTATACTCTCCTTCAATACTCGAAACACTCTTATGTGACCATGTTGATTTAGAGGCCGCCGCAGTTGTTTTGATATAATAATCAAGCATGCTTTTCATATCAGCTTTATCCGTAGTGCTCCATGTATGTGTTGGCGTACCAGTTGCCGTTGATGTGATAACCTGGGGCGACTCTTGCGTCATCCAGCCCGTATAACTAAATGGTGAGACATAATTCACCCCATCGTGTACTTTCGTAGACCAATTTCTTGCAATATGATTCACATCCCAAATTAAATCCATCGCACCATCTGCGTTTGCTGATGCATCTGTAGCACGATTCCAGCTTGGCGAGCCTTTAGGGTAATAATCAATGCGGTTAATATTGGTCGATGCTGGCAAAGCAGAAGCTATTGATTTTGGGCTCACCCCATCCATAGCTGGGTTGAACATCAGCGGACTATTCACATTTAATTTCTTCATTGCTTCCTCGGGTTTTACCAACCGTTCTTTATCAGGCTGATAAATACCGTCACCGCCACCTGGGCTATCACTAAGATCTGCACGTTTCATAATATTTCCTGATGCACTGTAGCTATCAATGTAAAAGTCAAAAAGTGCGCCGCCATACACAATAAGCTTACCATTTGGTGAAACCACATATTTTCCCTGAGCATCCGTCCCTGCAAGAGGATCCATCACAGGATTATATCTGACAACCGACTTACCACAAACAGTCCAAGTTCCATTCTCATACACAGGAATCATCAACCTCAGCAAACCATACATGGGAACATTATTTGCGATATTGTACTGTACATCATTCCAATTTATTGTCCCCATACGGGCATGACCACCATTAGCAGCTTTCAAAGCCTGAGCATTGCCCAACATGACACCATTCGTATAGACATCAAGAGTCCCTATTCTTTCATTTGCAAAGCCTGAAATACGGTTCGCTGCTTCTCGATATGCATTTAATTGAAACAATTGATCAGTTGCTGAATCAAAGTAGTTCATCCTACTAGAGCTAAAGAGGTCCGCCTTTACCACCGTTGCATATAGATCGCTCATCAAGCCACCATCAATTTTCGGGTAATCGACAGCCGATACTTTACCTGGATCATATATGACATAAGGAACAATCCCTTTTAAAGCCGTGCCAGTACCTGCAACTTGGGCATTAGCCCCAGTAATCGTATTCCAAGGCTTATTTGTATTAACTGTATCTATGCCATTATTCGAAGCCATCGCTACCCCGCCTGGGGCTTGTGTCGCGTCTATCAAGTGTGTCTCACCTAGTGTGGTTGTCGGTGGAGTCCTAACAACGTTTACAGGTGCGGTCTTAACATTGGTTACCGTTGAAGAGCTCGTTGAAGCCGTGTCTGCCAAACAGTCCGCGTCATTTTTGAACCGCGGCGCATTCACCATTGCCCCAAAAGCTTGGATGGTTTGATTTGATATCGATGTATATTCTCGCATAAGTTTGTATGTATCACCTGCTCTACCTAAGGCATAAGCCACAACCGTACAATCACTGCAGGATTCGCTTTTCGTTTTGAAATCAGCATAAGGATAACCAGTCGCTGATGGTTTGAAACGTGCTGCCCACACTGCAACTTGGGCATACGTATCCACTCCCCAATTCGCCGCGGTTGTTTTCGTCATCGCACCATCTAGATTATACACTCGCACACCTCCAGCGGCCTTCACCCAAGCGTCAATTACTGCGGTAGTGTTACCTAATTCCGATAGCGATTCAGGCCCCGAGTCAATCAAAATCGGCACCGCTGTGACAGTGCCACCAGTGACGAACTTAGCAGCCTTAACAAGGTCCTTAAATTCTGTTTTTCCTGTCGCATTCTGGCTCCAATAGTGATATGTATAGTCCAGCCCTGATTGTGCCGCCGCAAAAGCTTTAGCAGAACCCATCGAACCAGCAGAAACCTTTATTTCAACGTTGGTTTTAAACATTGCTGCAACACCCAACCCTGTAAGAATTGCCAATAAAATAAGACTAGTCATCAAAATGAAACCACGTTCGTTCTTATTCATATGATTCACTTGCATAAAATAACTCCTTTTAAATCAATCCACTGCTGTTAACGGGTAAACCTGTGTATAGCGCCAAATTCGCTTGGTCGTCACAATATTACCTCGGACATCAACAAGCGAACCTCCTTTATAATCCCTACCCACTTCCATCTCGATAAGAAAGGTGTAACCCGAAGTAGTCACAGCACCACTTGGTCCACTGATAGAAATTTGAGGCAATGGATCTGGCATACCAGTGTAAACACCACCACGCTCTGCTGTTGTATCAAAGGCTGCTGAATAATCATCAAACACTTTAAAAAAGGTTACATTAGGCAGGATTTCCGCCACCACTCCAGTATCGGCATACCTATCATAACTCAAACTTTTTTGTATAAAATCATATTGATACTTTCTTTTCACCTGGCCTGTGCCTGTGCCCCCTGCCAAGGATGCTAAAGTTGGGCAGCTCGTACATGAAGTATCCCATGTATAAAAACCAAACGAAGAAGTGTAGGGGTCGCCCCCCACTGCATCAATAATACTTATTGCTGGCGCACCAGCCAAAGCCCCCCTAAAATCTTCTTCAATAAATCGAAGGCCAAATTCTAAGTCCTGCACTGAGTCAATTCGTTTATCCTGATATTGATATTCATTGCTCTGATTCAAAAACCCAAGTAATAATCCCCCCAAAACAATCATTCCAATCACAATGGAAAACATCACCTCAATCAGCGTAAAACCCTGCTGACCTTTGAGCTTCCTGCTAACGATAGGCATACAAGTTTTCATCAGCAGCCTCCCGTATCCGTAAAAGCACCAGATTGCAAAACAAGACGCTTATTTACGCCTAAATCACTCCAGCTCAAAGTTAAAGCTATATCTGTAAAGCCACATCCTGCAGTTGTCGCGCTCGTCACAACTGTAGGTGTAAAAACATTTGCCTTATCTGCCAACAAATTCACAGCATTGGTTTGCAAATCGGCTTGAGTTAAACCTGCTGTTGTCCGCACCTGCGTAATCAAATGGGTTACTATCGTTTGTGCTGTCGTTGATGCATCCATGCGCTTTTCACTGCCGTGGTTCACCTTGATTATAGTAATCAATAAAGTCGCCATTGCCAACATACCAACCGAAACAATTAACATAGCTACCATTGCTTCAATCAACGTGAATCCTTTATCACTTTTTTTATTATGGATCAACATGTTTCTCCGACGGCAATACGCCCTGTCACATTTCTCACTTTTATATAAAACACTCTGCCCGAGTTGCCCGACGAAATTTTAATGTTTTGCGGGTTCCCTGAAACATCTACAGTGCTTGTGTAAGTCACAGTCCCACTACGGTTAAATGAAAATGTACTTGCTCCTGCATCAGCATACGCAGCAACTGGAGCTGTACATTTATAACCTACCAAGTCAACTCCGCTATCAAACGCTGTTGTTGTCCCAAAAGCAGTCACCGTATTATCCGCCCACGTAAAAAGCACGCTTTGACTTACTCCCGATGACAGTGCTTTAAGGCGAGCACGCTGCAAAAGGCTCACTACCATTCCTTTCGCAATATCCACTTTATTCTTTTCTCGGTACTGATTCCAACCCGCGCTACCAATCGTTGCCAAAATGCTAAAAATCGCTACGACAATCATCAGCTCAACCAACGAAAAGCCCGCTTGTTTATATACTGGCTCTTGCTGGAAGCATACTTCTTCGCTTAGATTCGGCGATATGCGTTGGTTATCAGTCATTTTCAAAATATCTCTCTTCCTCTCTGTTTTTGCAGTAATCTGCATCACAGGTGGTTATCTCTATTTCTCTAAAGGCTTGCCTAAACTTACAAACCTCTCAGCTTATCAGCCGCCTTTAGTTTCGCACATTTTCAACACACAAGGTGAGCTTATCGCCGAATACGCTGATCAACATCGCATTCTCACGCCCATGTCTAAAATACCTCAGCGTGTCGTCAATGCCTTTCTTGCCGCTGAAGACGAACATTTCTACAGCCATCCAGGCATCAACCCTGCCCGCATTCTAGCCGCAGCCATCGCAAATATAAAGGCAGGGCATACTGTACAAGGCGCCTCAACGATTACACAACAAGTCGCTAAGAATTTTTTACTCACCTCTGAGAAAAGCTATATCAGAAAAGCAAAAGAAGCCATCCTTTCTTGGCGTATTGAACAAGCATTTAGTAAAGATGATATTTTATACCTCTACCTCAATCAAATTTTCCTTGGCCGCGGTTCTTATGGTGTTGCTTCTGCATCTTGGCGTTACTTCAACAAACAACTTGATGAACTCACGCTTGGCGAAGCCGCAATGCTTGCTGGCTTACCCAAAGCACCCAGCACATATGCACCCCACCTTAACCCTGAACGCGCAAAAAAACGCCGCAACACTGTACTTCGCCAGCTTGCTCAAAGCGGTCTAGCTTCTCAGGAAGATGTCGCCCTAGCCCTTGACGAGCCGCTGATTGTAAGCCCCTTGCCTCAACGCAAGCTCAGCAATGCATATGCAAACTATGTCCACCAATCACTCATCAATACCTTTGGCCGCTCAGCTTTACGCAAACAGGGCTTAAGCATTGTTGTCCCCTTTGATGAACATATTGAAAAGGCCGCTGTTAAAAGTGTGCGTGATGGGCTATTTAATCTCGAAAAAACACAGACTTACCGCCCACCACCACATCATGAACAAGGAACTTGGGAAGCTTTATTGCAAACATGGGTATTAGCTACAAGCGTTGAACCAACCGTATTAGCAAGTGACCAAACCAAGCCCGCTTTAGTTGAAGAAATATTACCCAACGGTGACATCATTGTGAATGACGCCCTCAATCGATGGACGCTTGGTAAGCCAGATTGGAAGTGGGATGAAGAAATAGGATATAGCAAAGACAGACCCAACCATTGGATTGCTGGCGATGAAGTTTTATTGCGCGGTGATGGCAAAGGTGGCGTGGCGCTTACACAACGACCTAGCATTGAATCTGCGCTTTACAGTGTAGACTTAAAACGCGGCACCATGCTCGCCCGGGTGGGTGGTTTTGATTATAAATTTGGTGATTTTGACCGTGTCGACCAAGCCAAACGTCAACCTGGCTCATCTTTCAAACCTTTTTTATATACCACCGCTATCGAAAAAGGCTTTACCCCCGCAAGTATTGTTGTTGATGCCCCAATTGTATTTGATAGTGCATCAACCGATGATTTTTGGCGCCCTGAAAACTATGGCAATCGCTTTGCTGGTGCTGTAACACTGCGTAATGCCCTCGAACATTCGCGCAATTTAGTGGCGATTCGCCTTTTGCAAGACATTGGCATCAGCACCTTCCTGCGCAGACTAAGAGATTACCCTTTTGAACAAAAATTTCCAAAACAACTCGCCCTTGCGCTTGGTGTTGCAGAAGTCACACCTGAACAAATGGTAGAATCTTACATTGTCATCGCCAGTGGTGGGTTAAAATGGAAACCCGTAAGCATTCAGCAAGTCCAAGATCGTAATGGTCAAACCCTACATCGCGCAGTTGCGGGCAACCGCTGCCAAGTATGTCACGTTGACCCTGTGTTGGCTGTGAATCAACATATGCGCCCTGCAGAACGTATCGTTGATTCAGTGGATGCTTTTCTTGTGCAAAACATGATGACAGGTGTTGTACAACGTGGCACTGCGCGCAGAGCTCGCGTACTCAAACGCCCTGCCGCTGGTAAAACAGGCACCACCAACAAACAAATTGATGCATGGTTTATGGGTTTTACACCCCAAGTACTAACTGGCGTGTGGGTGGGCAAAGACAACCCTTCACCTATGGGCAGAAAAGCAACAGGTTCTGGTGCTGCTTTACCTATCTGGATTGGTGCGATGAAAGTAATGCTTGAAAATCGCGATGTAGAAAAATTCCCCGTGCCTGAACACGGTGTCGAATGGGCAACCATAGACCCCAAAACAGGTTTACTTGCTGGCCCTTCAACCAAGTACCCTTTTTTAGAAGCATTTAAAGAAGGTACTGCTCCCACAGAAATCACCCCTGACTCACGCACAAAGCAAGCTCCAGAACTTAAAGGTTCAACCGACTTCTTTGATACCGAACTATAACCAATAACCATTTAATATTTATAAGGATTTATGATGCAATACAAACAAGCCTCCATTACAAAAAAAGCCAATGTTTACCATGATGGTAAAGTGAGCAGCCGCAGCATTATCACAGCTGAAGGCGAAACCAAAACACTTGGCTTCATGCTTGAAGGCAACTACACATTCAATACACAAGCTGCTGAAATAATGGAAGTTTTAGCTGGCGAATGCCGTGTTCGTCTTGCTGGCACTCAAGATTGGCATAGCTACAATGCAGGTGAGTCTTTTGATGTACCTGCCAATAGTTCTTTTGATATCGAAGTTTCAGGTATACTTGATTACATTTGTCATTTTGCCTAAACACAGCCTCTCATGAAAAATAACATGATTCGTGTGCAAGGCGCACGTGTACATAACCTCAAAGATATCAGCATTGATATCCCTCGCGACAAACTTGTCGTGATTACGGGTGTCTCTGGCTCAGGAAAATCATCACTCGCTTTTGATACCCTTTATGCCGAAGGGCAACGGCGTTATGTGGAATCATTATCGGCGTATGCCCGCCAGTTTTTGGGCATTATGGAGCGCCCCGATGTTGATGCGATTGAGGGTTTATCGCCAGCCATTTCAATTGAACAAAAGACCACCAGCCGCAACCCGCGCTCAACCGTAGGCACCATCACTGAAGTGTATGATTACCTTCGCCTTTTATTTGCCCGTGTTGGCCAGCCCCACTGTTATCAATGCGGTGAAATCATTACATCGCAACCAGCCAGCTTAATCATTGAGCAGCTGGAACACTTAAAAGAAAGCACCAAATTACAAATTTTAGCACCCATTGCCCGCAATAAAAAAGGTGAATTTAAAAAAGAACTGGAGCAAGCCAGCAAAGATGGTTTTGTGCGTGTACGCATTGATGGCGAAATCATGTCCATTGATGATGCCCCAGAGCTCAAAAAGAACCTCAAGCATAATATTGAACTGGTTGTTGATCGTTTGGTCATTCGAGAAGGTATACGCACACGTTTAGCCGATTCTGTTGAAACTGCCCTGCGTTATGGTGAAGGCATGTTGATTGCCCTCACTGGAGCAAATGAAGAACAGTTATTCTCTGAAAACTGCGCCTGTGCTAGCTGTGGTATTTCATACCCAGAGATTGAGCCCCGTTTGTTTTCGTTTAATTCACCCGCTGGTGCTTGTTCACACTGTGATGGCATCGGTCGGCAAACAGTATTTGACCCAGAGCTTGTCATCCCAAATCCACAACTATCCCTTGATGAAGGCGCTATCGCACCTTGGGGTGGGCGCGAAACCTTCATGTATCGTCAAACCATCTCCGCCGTCGTATCTTTTGTTGGTGCGGATATGCTTACACCGTTTAAAGATCTTGCTGCTGAAGCCAAACAAGCGATTTTGTATGGTACAGGGTGCAAGAAGGTTGATTTTGTGTTTGAAACAGCCACCCAAGCACGCACCGTAAGTCGACCCTTTGAAGGTGTCATTCCAAACTTAGATCGCCGTTACAAAGAAACCAGTTCTGATGATGTACGCGAAGAATTGTCTCAATATATCAATGCCATTGACTGCCCAAAATGTGAAGGCACACGTCTAAACATCACAGCCCGCCATGTTTTACTTGGCGATTTATCGCTACCAACCATTTGTAATTTACCGCTAAGAGAAGCCCAGCTTTGGGTTGAGCAACTCACCCTCAATAAACAAGATCAAGAGATTGCAGAGAAAGTGCTAGAAGAAATTGCAGCACGATTTGGTTTTATGATTGAAGTTGGTCTTGATTACCTTAGTCTTAATCGTACTTCAGGCACACTCTCAGGCGGCGAAGCACAGCGCATTCGCCTTGCCACCCAAATTGGTTCAGCTTTGGTCGGTGTGCTTTATATTTTGGATGAACCATCAATTGGCTTACACCAGCGCGATAATGATCGCCTGCTGGCAACGCTGAAACGCCTACGCGATTTAGGCAATTCCGTGATTGTGGTTGAACATGATGAAGATGCCATTCGCACCGCAGATTTTGTTATCGATATGGGGCCTTTGGCAGGTGAACATGGTGGCGAGATTGTTGCCCAAGGCAGCCTCAAAAATATTTTAGCCAGCAACACTTTAACGGCTGATTATTTATCGGGCCGCAAATCAATTAAGGTGCCCAAGCGTCGCCCTGTAAATAAAACCCATGATATGCTTGGCATACATGGCGCCTCAGAACACAACCTGCAACATGTAACTGCGCAGTTTCCATTGGCTCGTTTCACCTGCGTCACGGGCGTTTCTGGCTCAGGCAAATCAACACTCACGATTGATACCCTATATCGCGCCTTTGCTCATGCCAAAGGCCTCAAAACTGAGCGTATTGGCAAACATATCTCCCTGATTGGCGAAGAAAAGCTCGATAAAATCATTGATATTGACCAAAGTCCAATTGGGCGCACGCCGCGCTCTAATCCCGCCACCTATACAGGTTTATTTACTCCCATTCGTGAATTGTTTGCTGCCGTGCCTGAGGCGCGCGCACGTGGTTACAAAATTGGCCGTTTTTCGTTTAATGTCAAAGGTGGTCGTTGCGAAGCGTGTCAGGGTGATGGTGTCATCAAAGTAGAAATGCATTTTTTGCCTGATGTTTATGTTGCATGCGAAACATGCAGTGGTAAACGTTATAATCGAGAAACATTGGATATTCGCTACAAAGGCAAAACCATTGATGAAGTATTAAATCTCACCGTTGATGAAGGCTTTGGATTTTTCCATGCGGTGCCATCATTAAAAAATAAACTCAGCACCCTACAACAGGTGGGCTTAGGTTATATCCGTTTAGGCCAAGCCGCCACCACGCTGTCAGGTGGTGAAGCGCAACGGGTCAAACTTGCCAAAGAATTAGCACGAAAAGCAACAGGGGACACCTTATACATCCTTGATGAACCCACCACTGGCCTACATTTTGCCGATGTCGATAAATTGCTTGATGTGCTGCATGCCTTGGTGGAGCGCGGCAATACCATTATTGTTATCGAACATAATCTTGATGTGATTAAAACTGCCGATTGGATTGTGGATATGGGCCCAGAGGGTGGAGATCGTGGTGGCGAAGTCGTGATTGCTGGTACGCCAGAGCAAGTCGCCAAATGCAAAGCTTCATGGACAGGCCGTTACCTTAAATCACATTTGAAGTGACCTGACGCCACGCACTGCTAGGGTACGCTTTCGTATCCGTTTGACTTGTTCCTATTTTTCTATGTTTAGAGGTTTTATTATATGCTATTTGTTGCTGTTCGTGCTGCGCGTCGTGCTGGAGATATCATTCTTCGCCATTATGAAGACCGTGATTCTTATCAGGTGAAACAAAAGCAAGACCGTGATTTTGTTACCGAAGTCGACCAACGCGCAGAAAGTATTATCATTAATGAAATTCGTAAACATTATCCCAATCACGGTATTGTGGCTGAAGAATCAACACCAATAAATCCTGATGCTGATATTCAATGGTATATCGACCCACTCGATGGCACAACCAACTTTATCCATGGTTACCCCCATTTTTGCGTCTCTATTGCGGCATGGCAACGTGGTAAACCATTGCTCGCTGTTGTGCATGATCCCATGCGTAATGAAACCTTTGAAGCCAAAAATGGTGGTGGTGCATTCTTAAATCGCCGTCGTTTGCGTGTAAGCAATTGCAGCAAAGTTAAAAATGCTATTTTTGCCTCAGGTTTACCACCATATCGTCGTGAAGGTCTAGATGACTTCCAAACACGCATGGATGCCTGCATGCGCAATGCTGATGGCTATCGCCGCGGCGGCTCTTCTGCGCTTGATTTGGCTTATGTTGCTGCAGGTCGCCTTGATGCTTACTGGGAAGCAGGTTTAAAATCTTGGGACATTGCCGCGGGTATTTTACTTGTGCAAGAAGCTGGTGGCATTGCTACAGGTTTGGATGGCGCAAGCGTTGATTTAGAAAAATGCGATGTGTTGGTCGCAAACCCAGAAATGCATACTTCCTTCCAAAAGCTTTTAAAGCTTTAGAAAGGCTTTCCCTTAAGGTGTGGCAAAAAGAACGGTAACACTCAAACCATTTCAATCGCCTAGTTATGTCCGGCTCACACCACCAAACAATGACTCTGAGAGAATAGTGCTTGATAATGTATTATTACCCGACAAATCTGAGCGCATTGCTGAAATCATGTTGCTAAATGCATAGAGTTCCGGGGACACAATACTTAACTACCATCTTTGCGCTTCGGTCCAGGCTTTTGCTTGCCCAATTCGCGCCCAACCAGTGATGAAACTCTTTCCATAAAACTTTCCCCTCCCAAAGGTCTGCCCGTTCTCTCATGCATGCGCACATCGTCAAATAACTTCTGATCACCACTTGCAAGAAGTTCTTCCCAGTTGCTCACGCGCTCAAGCATCGGTTTCACTTTCACAAGCACATCGTCTTCCCTTGTCAAATGCGCGGTCGCGCTACTCCACCGATACTCTTCAGGTCGTGTACACATCTTTGCCCTTACCGGGTTCAGCTCAACATATCTGCAAGCTGCCAGCAAGTAATACTCATCCATCGGAAATGAGGCAAAACGGCCTTGCCAGAGATAACCCTTCCAGCTCTTCTTGAAGTTGATATGCCGAGTATACCGACGATGCGCCTCACCAATCCCCTTAGCTAAACTGTCCTCGCTCTCAGGCACTACTATCAAATGCACATGATTCGGCATCAAACAATATGCCCACACCTCAACGCCAGCAGAATCACACCACTCACGCATTAAACGAAGGTACACCTCATAGTCTTCGTCATCGAAGAATGTCTCCAGCCTGCGATTGCCTCGCTGCGTCACATGATGGGGAACTCCCGGAACTACCACTCTTGCTATTCTCGCCATAGCAGTAAAATGACTTTCAATGCCTCAATCGTCAATATTTAAATATTGTGTCCCCGGAATTCCTCAGCCAGCGAGAAACCCATTGATATGAAAGCTGCGGCTGCGGCAAAAGAAATGATTCGCTCCATCAGGTTTGATAGGTTGACAGAAAAATTTCTTTTGCAGTCCCTGCTCAAAGGCTGGGGTGTAGCTGAAGTTATCTGGAGCCTGAAAGGTGATATGCTCTGGCCAGCAGCCCTTAAAGTAAAACGAAGCCAAAGGTTTACCTTTGCCCCTTTGCATACCATCAAACCTGCCAGCAATAAATATGAGGATGTACGCAAGGCTTTGCGCTTAGAAAGTTCGTTGCGCTTGAAAACGATGGCTCAACCACTCAATGGTGAGGTTTTGCCTGAACGCAAATTTATTGTGCATTCTGTTGGCGGATTAGATGATGATAACCCCTTTGGCACAGGATTAGGTTTTTGGCTTTATTGGCCAGTACGGTTTAAACGTGAAGGCATGAGTTTATGGCTACAGTTTATTGATAAGTTTGGTGCGCCCTCTGTGAAAGGAACTTACCCAGCGAATGCTGGTGACCCAGAGAAAAAGAAGTTGATGGAAGCCCTGCGTGCGTTGCGATCCAATTCCGTAACGGCAATACCCGATGGCATGTCAGCAGAACTCATACAGGCAGCCAAGTCTGGCATCAGCACACACGAACAGCTTATTGATCGCATGGATCAAGCCATCACCACAGTGGTCTTGTCGCAAACGCTCACAACAAGTCAGGGTAATTCAGGAAGCCAAGCGCTTGGCAAGGTACATGAGGGTGTCAAAGATGGCATTGCCAAATCAGATGCAGATATGTTGAGTGATACGCTCAATGAAACACTGATGAGTTGGTTTACGATATTTAATTTCCCAAATGCTGAACCACCTCAAGTATGGCGTGATATGTCTGATACTGAAGGCTTAGATACCAAAGCAGAGCGCGATGAACGTGTATCCAAAGCATCAGGTCATTATATTGATAAAAAGTATGCTGAAGAAGAATATGGCATCAAATTGGGTGATGCTATTACACCAAGCATTAAGGATGTGAATGCAAGTACTGCATCTTTTGCCGAAAATGAAACAACAGCAGATGCTGTTGACAAGATTACAAATCAATTGGAAGTGGAAGCTGTTCCGATTACTGATGTGATGATTAATCAAGTGCGAGCGTTGGCAGATGAAGTAGGTTCTCTTGAAGAGCTGGCAGACCGCATTCCTGAATTGCTTGGTGAGATGGAGACATCAACCTTGACCGAGCTAATGGCAAAAGCACTCACCACCGCAGACCTTCAGGGTCAGCAAAACGTGCTTGATGAAGCCGATGTGTAAATCGACACAGCGGCGCTCAAGCATCAAATATGCGGTGAATCTCTGTTTGAGCCATCGAAAAGCCGCTCTAACATGTTATAACACGATTACAGGCAATGATTATGGCTGATGTTAAGTACGGCTCGTTGCCCTTTGATGCACAAATCGCATTTTTCAGAAAAAAACTGGCGCTACCTACACGTGGTTGGACAGACCTTTGGCAGTCTAATCATGATCATGCATTTGTGGTGGCAGGTGCTACCAAGATGGCGCTGGTTGAGGATATGCAGCAAGCGATTCAAAAAGCAATTAAGCAAGGCACCACGCTTGCAGAGTTCAGAAAAGATTTTGATAAGACAGTTGCCAAGCATGGCTGGGCATACAATGGCGAACGTGGCTGGCGTACACGTGTCATCTACGAGACCAATCTTAGAACTTCGTATGCCGCTGGGCGTTATGAGCAGCTGCAAAACTTTGAATTTTGGCAATACCATCATTCTACTGGTGTGACCAACCCACGACCTCAGCATGTGGCGTGGTCAGGATTGGTATTACCTAAAGATGACCCGTTCTGGCAAACACATTACCCACCCAACGGCTGGGGGTGTCGCTGTTATGCAACAGGCTTGAGCAAATCGCGGATGCGACAAAAAGGTCTTTCGCAGAGTGAAACACCAGATATAAAAATGCGGCAAGTTCTTGTTGGTGTTAATACGCTTAACCCTCGCACCATTGATTTGCCTGAAGGCATTAGTGCTGGCTTTGCTTATGCGCCTGGTCGCAGCGCATGGATGCATCATCATGTGGCAACACCTAAAGGCGAAGTAGCCATTGCATTTGATAAAGCTATACCCGCAACGGTCGCTGGTGATTTGATGCCTTCGCCACGCGAATTTAATGAAAAGAAATTGATGCCTCTGATGAAAGAAGGGCAAGATGAAGATTATGTGCGCGCATTTCTAAAACCTTTTGGTGCGGATATTGGTCAAGCTAAAGTGTTTACGGATGTGACAGGTGAAGCCGTTGTCATTTCTGATGCGCTTTTTAAAAACGCCCAAGGCAACTGGAAAATAGGCAAGCGGTCGCGTAGCCAAGACATTGTCATGCTTGCCGAAACCCTGCAAGACCCCGACGAAGTGTGGACACGTATGGTTTGGCACAAGAATCAAGGTAAGGCGATGACTGAGCGTGTTTATTTATCACGCTACACCATAGGTGAGAAGGATTATACATCACTGGTGGTCATGGATTATCACAAAGGTTGGCATGGTGTGACAGCACATACTTCATTAAGTGCAGATGAGCTGAAAAACAAAATAGAGAAGAATCGTGCTGGTGTGCGGCTATTTAAACGGGGCTTATAAATAAGAAAGGCCACGTCCCAGCGCAGCCTTTACTCTGTGTATCATTGCACGGTTCTGGGCACCTCTAGTACACAATGAGCTTTATCGAAGCATAGGAGTTAGTCATGGCAGGCGCAAGCAATTTAATATCTATTGATGTCAATGATAGCGATATTCAGCGTGTATTCGGAAAGATTCAGCACCTTGATCAAAACATGGCGCCACTCTTTGCAGATATTGGCGAACACTTGCTGGAGTCCACTAAACAACGCTTTGCTGATCAGGTTGATCCTGATGGATTGGCGTGGCAACCTTTAAAAGAATCCACACGCGAACGCAAAGAAAAAAACAGCGACATGATACTTGTCGAGCATGGTCAACTGATGGACTCCTTTCATGCACAAGCAAGTTCATCTGAAGCAGTTGTTGGCAGCAATGATATTCGCGCAGCAAGCCTGCACTTTGGTGATGACAACAGAAACATCCCTGCGCGGAACATTTTAGGTTTGAATGCTCATGATCAGGATTCCATTTTAGACTTGGCTGAAGACTTTCTGCACCAAGCCCTTTTATGAAAACATCTCAAGACTAACTAAAGCTGTATATTGACATGCGCCTTGGCGTAGTCTTACTGTAGACTTTCAATAGCGATGCAGCTCACGCGACATCTGTCGCGTGTATTAATGGTTCATACCTCCCGATAATTCGCTGCATGACTTCACAGACGATAACTCCCATTCACGCTTTTTCCGCAGGCACACATACAACAGCGGCAGGTCATCAGGTGACCATCTCAGCAGATGACCTGCAAGCATCTGCCCAGGCTTATAATCCTGAGTTGCATGAAGCGCCCATTGTTATTGGTCATCCAACAGGATCATCACCAGCTTATGGTTGGATTCAATCCTTTACGGTGTCAGCAAATGATTTCATTGCGCAGCCAGCACAAGTAAACCCTGACTTTGCAGAGTTGAATAATTCTGGCGCTTTCAAAAAGCGTTCTATGTCTTTTTATCACCCTGATAACAATCAAAACCCAGTACCAGGTATCTGGTATCCGCGCCACCTTGGTTTTCTCGGCGCACAACCTCCAGCGGTTAAAGGTCTGCGGGACTTCAACTTTGAAGAAGATGCTGGTGATACGGTCACGATTGAGTTCGGCGAATGGACTGACCGCGTAGAGGCTGGCATGTGGCGCAATATGCGCGAGTGGATACTTGCCAAGTTCGGGAAAGATGATGCTGATGCTGCCGTTCCAGCTTGGGATGTTGATTTGCTTCAAGAAGAAGCAGCACAACCTTCTAAAGAGAATGCTGCAACAAGCCCCGAATCATTTTCAGAGAACACAACTACAACAAACAAGGAGGGCAAAGATATGCCTGAAGAAAACAAAGATACTGACTTTGCCGAGCGCGAAGACGGCTTGAATCAACGCGAAGCTAATATTTTAGCACGCGAACAAGAGGCACATCGAACTTCGTGTGCGGATTTCGTAGAGACCCTTATTGACGATGGAAAAGTCTTGGCTGTACATAAAAGCAATTTGATTGAATTTATGGCTGGCTTAGAGCATGTCGAAACCATCGACTTTGCTGAAGGCGATGAAACAGTAAAACAATCTCCGTTGGCATTTATTCAAAGCTATTTTGAAGCACAGCCTAAAATCGTTTCCTTTGGTGAATATCACAGCGAAACACCAACCCCTGTTGATATGCAAAATGCCAGTGCTATTGCACAGGCTGCAACGGAATTTCAAGAATCAGAAAAAGTAGCTGGTCGTGATGTAAGCATCACAGCAGCAGTAAATCATGTTCAAAAACAAAACGGAGGAAATACCCATGAATAACCCTGGACTTATCAAAGCATTTGTTGTCGTGGCAGTTGTAGCTGCTTTCCGCATCGTCAAATTTGGAGCGGATGACCATCATGTCTTGGCTTCTGCATTAGGCACAGATGCGCATATCGGCGTGACAGGTGCTGTTGTACCTAACGCTGCTGAATCACCTATTGATATCACCATGACTGGCATCGCTGAAGTCGAATTTGGCGGCGTAGTCACACGCGGAGATTTGCTTACTTCCGATGCACTAGGTCGCGCAATTGTCGCAGCACCTGCTCTTGGCGCGAATGTTCGTATTGTCGGTCAGGCAATGTCTAGCGGAGTGCTGGGCGATATTGGTTCTGTTCATCTTCAAGCATCACAAATTAAAGGCTAAGGGAGGTTATCCATGCCAGCACCATTTCCGATTCAACCCGAACTAACCGCAATTGCGATTGCATATAAAAACGGTCGCATGATTGCAGACGAGGTATTACCTCGTGTGCCAGTGGGCAAGCAAGACTTTAAATACCTTGAGCACAATCTTGAAGAAGGTTTCACTGTTCCTGATACAAAGGTGGGTCGCAAATCACGCCCAAATGAAATTGAGTTTTCGGCAACAGAAAAAACAGCTTCCACAGAAGACCATGCCTTGGATTCATCTATTCCACAAAGTGATATTGATAACGCGCCTGCCAACTACAACCCTAAAGGTCGTGCTGTTGAAGGCATTCAAAACCTTGTTGCGCTTGATCGTGAAGTACGTGTATCAAACCTTGTATTTGGTGCTGCAAACTATGGTGTTAACAATAAACAAGCGCTGGCAGGTGTGGCTCAGTTTATCGACCCAGCATCTAAGCCCATTGATGTGATTGGTGATGCTGCTGATTCGTTGATTTTACGCCCAAATGTGATGGTGCTCGGTCGTCGTGCTTTTACCATCCTGTCACGTCATCCAAGTATTGTGAAAGCCTTTAATGGCAACGCTGGTGATTCAGGCCAAGCATCGCGCGAGTTCATCGCGTCATTGTTTGAAATGGAAAAAGTGATCGTTGGTGAAGCGCGTGTTAATACAACACGAAAAGGTCAGGTCGCAAGCATTCAACGTGCTTGGGGGTCACACATCGCCCTTATTCATCAGGAAACACATGCGGATACAACAAACGGTACAGCAACCTATGGCTTCACCGCACAATTTGGTGACCGCATCGCTGGCTCAGTCCCTGATAAAGATATTGGTATGCGTGGCGGTGAGCGCGTTCGTTCTGGTGAATCTGTGAAAGAATTGCTGGCTGCACCTGACTTGGGATACCTGATTCAAAACATTGGCTAAACAATAACAAAGAGTGGCTTTTGCCCCTCACTATTACCAAAAACATAAGAGGTTAAAAATGCCAAAATATTCAGTAGAAAGCCCTTTAAAATATGATGGTGATGACTATGGCGAAGGTGATGTCGTAGACATGCCAGCCAAAGATGCTGAACCATTGCTTGAGCTTGGCGTGTTGGGCGAAACCAAAAAGGCAGATGCACCAAAAGCACCAGACAAAATTAAACCTGAAACTGAAGCAGCATTACATGCAGCTATTCACGATGCAGTCTCGTCTTTGGATCAAGCGGATACAACCCTTTGGTCAAAAGATGGTAACACGGCAAAAGTGGATGCAATCAGCAATGTTCTTGGATTTACTGTAACCGCTGCTGAGCGTGATGCAGCAGTGCCTGTTCAGGCTGCCGAGTAACACATGTCATACGCTACGCGACAGGGAATGATTGATCGATTTGGTGAGGAAGAGCTGATTCAGTTAACGGATCGCGCTAACCCAGCAAACAACGTCATTGATAATATCGTGCTTGATGCTGCATTGCTGGACGCAGATGCTGAAATCAATGGTTATCTTCAAGCACGGTATACCCTGCCGCTGGTAGCTGTTCCGCTTCTTATCTCGCGTTTAGCGCGGGATATCGCTCGTTATTATTTATATGATGATCATGTACCTGAAGCTATAGAAACCAGATACAAAGCAGCGGTAAAAACCTTGGAGCAAATTTCCAAAGGCGTTGTCCAGTTGGGGCTTGATAGTGCTGGTGATACTACACCATCAACATCTAGCCCTATTACTGTGGCTGACGCACCAGTTTTTTCACCCGATAGCCTTAAAGGGTTTCACTGATGCCTACATTTGAAGCATACGAAGCTGCAATGGTTGCAGGGCTTCAAAACGTGGCGGGTATCAACAAGGTTGAAGAGTTTGCTTTTGACCTGTCTGCCCAAGCTTTGAAAAACGTTGCGCCAAGAGATGGTGGTATTTTGATGGTGCCATTGGGTGGCATGCCAGCGCGTGAGCAACCCAGCACAGGCCAGCTTGCATTTGTATGCCGCACTGGTGCATATATCGTAACACGGCATGCCAACAACAAGGTTGAACGTGCAAAAAAAGCACGTGTACTTGCACGACATGTCATGCTCACGATTCGTCATCATCAATGGGGTTTAAACGATACCCATATTGCAGAAATTGAAAAATTAGAGAACAGATCCACTGGCGAAGCTGATAAAAATGGTTACGCAATCTGGTTGGTGATTTGGAAGCAAACGATCAACCTTGATGAATTGCCTGTTGATAACAGCGTATTGCCAAGCGGTGTGGTTGTGCAAACAGCCCAACAAATCGAACAGGTGCTTCCATGAGCCGCTTTTCACTTGCTGAACTTGAACGCCGCATGACAAACATTATTCGTGTGGCCACGATTGCATCTGTGAATGCAAATGCTGCGCGCTGTACGGTGAGCATTGATGAATTGACCACCTCCGAACTTCCTTGGTTAACCAGCCATGCAGGTCAAACACGTACTTGGTGGACACCTGAAGTTGGAGAACAAGTGATTGTGCTTTCACCCTTTGGTGATTTGGCACAAGGCTTTGTCTTGCAGTCACTTTATCAAACCACTCACCCAGCACCTGATAACAATCCAGCTCATGCTGGCATTCATTTTAAAGATGGCAGCCTGATTGAATATGATGATATTGCTCACCGCCTGAAGATTAACTTGCCTGCAACAGGTTCGGATATTTTGATTACAAGTGCAGGTACGTTAAATATCACCACCGATAAAGATACAACAGTGAATGCAGACAATGCGATCGTAAATGCCACCACCGATGTGGTTGTCACGGCTGGTGGCAAAGCCACTGTTGATGCGCCAAGTGTGGCTTTGAATGGTGGAGCTGGTGTGGTCACCAAGGCATGTATATGCGCCCTCACAGGTTTGCCTCATTCTGATGGCTCTTCAACCGTAACGGCGGGCAAATAAGATGGCGCTCACAAAAGCAAGTTTAAAAGGCAAAATTATTGCCGAGATGGAATTAGCTGGCGCAAGTTCGCTTGGTCAGCATTCGTGGGTGGATAAATTTGCAGGGGCAATTGCCAATGCAGTTGTGGATGAGATTCAAGCCAATGCAGCCGTGGCTGTGACCAGTGGTTCCAGCGCTGGCACATATAAGGTGTCATGATGATAGGCATGCATGCAACAACAGGCAGAACACTGGAAGGCCGCGCGCACCTGAAGCAACGCATTTCAGACATTTTGCACACCCCGATTGGGTCACGCGTCAAACGCCGTGCTTATGGCTCTGGTTTATTTGGGCTGGTTGATAAACCCATGTCACCTTCATTGATGGTTGCCATTATCCATGCAACAGCCGAAGCCATTGCAAAATGGGAAAGAGAGTTTCAATTATCGCAAGTGATTGTGGATATGAAAACGCCTGGTCATATTCTTTTAGATATTAAAGGCACCGATTTAATCAATGGAAAACCCATTGTGCTTGAAGGCATTGCGATATGAGCGGCGCAGCTATGATTAATCTATCATTAATCCCCGCACCTGATGCAGTTGAGGTGTTAGATTATGAAACGCTTTTGCAACAGCGCAAAGATGCGTTGATTGCACTTGATCCATCCCTTGCAGATGTGCTTGCTGTTGAATCAGAGCCATTAACCAAACTGCTTGAGCAAGATACTTATCGTGAATTATTAATCCGCCAACGTGATAATGATGCGGTGCGCGCGGTTATGCCTGCACATGCAACAGGGGCAGACCTTGATAACCTCTGTGTTTGGCGAAATATCCAAAGATTGATGATTGATGCTGGCAATGCGGCGGCTGTGCCTCCGATTGCGCCAACAATGGAATCTGATGCAGATTTGCTGAAGCGTTACTTGCTCTCTTTTACAGGTGAATCTGTGGCTGGACCAGCAGGCGCATACGATTTCCATGCTTTATCTGCTGACCCTGAGGTATTGGATGTAAGCACCACATCACCTGCACCATGTGAAGTGGTTGTAACCATACTATCGCGTGTTGCTGGTGGCATAGCATCATTAGCCTTGCTCAATAAAGTCACCGCAGCATTATCAGCAGACACGGTTCGCCCGATTGGAGATAGGCTTACCGTTCAAGCAGCTGCCATCATCAATTACAATATTGATGCTTCATTAACAGTTTATCCAGGACCAGATGCCACACTAGCATTAACCAATGCCAATGCGCGTTTGCAGGCTTATCTGGATGCAAACAACAGGCTGGGGCATGACATTACGCGCTCTGGCATTTTGGCTGCACTTCATGTTGAGGGCGTACAAAACGTAAACCTAACCAGCCCTGTTGCTGATGTTGTGGTTGCGCCACATCAGGCTGCTTATAGCACAATCATCAATGTAGTGATTGGAGGCACCAATGTGTAGGCACTTAACCCGCACATGGATGTGCGGCGGCAGAGCCGTAAGCAAAGCCGAGGGCATGGATGCTCTGAGGCGGATATCATGATTAAAACATTGCTACCACCCAATGCCACAAAGCTAGAGCGCGATATTGAGCAAGTGACTGCGGCGAAATATGACGTGCCTGATCACATTCGTGATGTGTGGAATGCGGATACATGCCCAGCCCATTTATTGCCTTGGTTGGCTTGGGCAATGAGCGTGGACAACTGGGACTCACAATGGCCTGAACAAGTTAAACGGGACACGATTAAAAACAGCATTGCAGTGCATCAACGCAAAGGCACGGTCGCCGCCGTGCGCACAGCACTGGATGCCTTGGGTGTGCAGGTTGAAATCAGTGAGTGGTGGCAGACCAATGGTGTGGCTGGCACATTCGATTTGCTGGCATGGGCAAACAGTAATCTTGGCGATGGCACAGCAGTTTTAAGCCAGAAGTTGTATGCAGACCTTGAGCAATCCATCAAAGAAGCTGCCCCCGTTTCACGACATTTTGCATTTAAAGTAGGTGCACAATTTAAAGACACGCTTGGCCTCGCAGCAGGTGCCATCAAAACCACGATGGTTAACCGCAATACGGCAAATACAGACACGGCACCTCTTCAATCTTTCTCAGCGCTCACAATTGCAGCGCATGCACATGTACACACTGTCGCACGATTAGGAGTATTATAATGGATTTAACACCACTCATCACCAACGCAGGTTTGCAAGCTGCCTTTAATGCCAGCAGCACAGGGCTGGCGGCTAATATTACACATATTGCACTCGGATCAGGCAGCTATGCGCCAAACGCAGCGCAAACAGGCTTAACCAATGAAGTCATGCGTGTGCCGATTGCCGATGGAAAAATGCTTGATGCTAAACAACTACATGTCACCGCCATTGCATCAGGTGTTCAGCAATTTTGGGTACGCGAAGTCGGTTTCTTTTTAGCCGATGGCACGTTGCTGGCAGTGTGGAGTGATACAGGCATTGCCTTGGCTTACAAGTCTGCTTCCGTGGATTTATTGCTTGCCTTTGATTTGGCATTGGCTGCCTTGCCAGCGAACGCCATCACTATTTTATCAACGGGCGCATCACTGAACCTGAATTTTGCAGGTGAACTCGCTGAACTTGCAACCGCCAGCATTGGCAATATGACAAGACAAATTCAACTCGAAACAAGACTAAGAAACGGAGGATTATAACATGGCTTTAGAACAACAAATTGCTGCATTGGCTACAGAAGCCAATGCACTCACAACTGAAGTGACAGGCAAAATGGCCGCGATTGATGCGAAAGTTGCAGCCAAAGAGCTTGAAGTTGACAACTATCTTGCAACAGCTGATACAAAATATATCAGTCACATCGGTTTTCCGATTGATTTAACTCAAGGCGACCCGAATACTTATTATCCAGTTATTTTGCCGAACAGCAGAATGTCGGGAATTCACAGTGTGAATATTTCAAGAGGATACTATCATCAAGACGGTCTCAACCTCGGTGGTTGCGAACTTCGCGTTGAATATCGACTAGACCATTGGCCAAATAACGGCGATCTTTATAAAGCGACGCTTTATAAAGATAGTATACACCAACTTTGTGGTGGTATTGAGCGAGCAGGTGTAGCAGGAGTTGCTGTGTTCTTACTCGGCGGACGAACATATACAGTGCGTTCAAATGTTCCGGCTGTTGTCACGCAACTGTCAGTTGATGCTTTGCCCGCTGCCAAGGTGTTGGTCAGTAGCCTTAACGCAATACTGTCTTACGATCACCAACCAACAATCACCCCATTATTAAGTGCGCCTGTTGTAACAGTTTAATAATAATAGAAGAAGGAGAAAAAGACGATGAAGAAAACACAACAAGAGATTGCTGATGCGTTACAAATTATCGCAAACGAACAGTCGCAAATAAAACGCGGGCATGTTCGCAATGTCATTCAAGAGACCGCTGGTGATATACCAAGCCTGCTCGGCACTATAGCTGATGTAGCGCAATTGTTGCTCGTTGCACACTGTCACGTGATTGACGGTATCAGCAAAGCCACAACGATTGCCGAAATCAAAGCTGTCGCAAACACCAGCCCTTTGGCTGCTGATGCAGTTGTTTTACTTGCAGATATTGCAGCAGGCACGGTCAAAATGCCTTATTTACTAAAAGGTGAACCTGCTGTGATTGCAGATATTAAAACACGCGCAACTGCGGTGGCAACTGCATTGGGTGCCAAATAATGAGCGGAACTATGATTGATAAAACGCTAAGCGTGATTCCCATTGATAAGCAGCTGCACGGGCTTTGGCTTTTCTTTTTCACCACAGCATTACTACATGGGCTATTGCTTACACCGCTATCAACAACATGGATAAACACCATCGTGGTTTGTATTGCGATGGCCATTGTGCTGATTAAAGAAAAGCTGGACGGGAAAACCAACAGCAAACGAGAACACCTTAACGACATCATCGCAGGTGTGGTCGGGCTAATTGCCGCACTTGTAGTGAATTATATATGACCCGCACATGGATGTGTGGCTTTAGTAAATGCAGCAAGACCGCGCTCTTGCGAAATGAAAACAAGCAAGGGGCAGGATGCTCCCGAGCGAATGACTAAATTATAGGAGGCTATTATGCCAGCAGCATTTTTACATGGCGTGGAGATTGTTGAGAATCAGAATGGAGTACGTCCCGTTCGAGCAGTACGATCATCAATCATTGGTGTGGTGGGCACAGCCCCCAATGCCGACCCTTTAAAATTCCCACTGGACACACCTGTGTTGGTGGCAGGTAGCCGCACAGAAGCTGCGGCACTAGACACACTGGGCACAGGCTTAGGCACACTGCCTGCTGTCATGGATGATATTTTTGACCAAGCTGGCGCATTGGTTGTTGTCATTCGTGTTGCCGAGGGCATTAGTAGCACAGGCATTAGTGCCGCCGCCGCAACCAAAGCCAATGTGATTGGTGGCGTAGATGTTGGCGGCTTCAGAACAGGGATTCAGGCATTGCTTGATGCACAAACTAAGGTGGGATTTGTGCCACGCATCTTGATTGCACCAGGTTGGACAAATGATCTCGCTGTTGTGAACGATATGATTGCGATTGCTGACAAACTGCGTGGTATCATTATTGCCGATGGCACCAATACTACTGATGCCGCGGCGATTGCGTATCGCGCTAACTTTGGTTCACGCCGCGTGTTTGTCGTTGATCCTGCGGTTGAAGTGTTTGATACAGTATCGGCAAGCAATGTCATTCGCCCTGCTTCAGGGCGCGTAGCAGGATTGATTGCTAAATCTGATGCAGAGCGTGGCTATTGGCATTCACCATCCAATCAACTTATCAATGGTATCGTTGGTCTGGCGCGAGATATCGACTTCACCTTTGGTGATGCAACAAGTCGAGCGAATTTGCTCAATGAAAAAGAAGTGACCACCATCATTCGACAAGATGGTTTCAGGCTTTGGGGCAATCGCACATGCAGTGCTGATCCAAAGTGGGCTTTCCTTTCTGTGGTGCGTACCAACGACATGATTAATGAAGCTATTCTTCAATCTCATTTGTGGGCAGTGGATCGTAATATCACTAAGACATATGTCGAAGAGGTACTTGAGGGCATCAATGCCTACTTGCGTAGCTTGGTTGCGCGTGAAGTGATTCTCGGTGGTAAAGCTTGGGTTGATCCAGCTTTCAACACAGCAGCACAAATCACACAAGGTAATGTCACTTTTGATTATGACTTTACCCCACCATATCCAGCAGAACGTATCACCATGCGCTCTCATCTGGTGAACGATTACATTCAGGAGGTGTTTAAATGATAGCAGAACGGATTACCCAATTTAATGTATTTGTCGACGGTGTCGGCAAGGCAGGGCTTTGCGAAGAGCTAACGCTGCCCAAAATCGTAGCTGCCACTGAAGAATTTCAGGGCGGCGGCATGGCAGCACCCATTGAACTGCTTATGGGAACCTTGGAAAAACTCGATGCAGATTTTTCACTCAAGGGCATTGATGGGGCAACGCTGAAGCTGTTTGGCATTGTGGAAGGTGGCGATGTGCCGTTGACCTTCCGTGGTGCGATTCAAGCTGAAGGTGGCACCATCAAACCTATGGTTGTGTCCATGCGTGGCATCTTGAAAGAGATTGACCTTGGTGCTGTGAAGGTGGGTGAAAACACCACCAAATACAGCATGAACTTGCGCTACTTTAAATTGGAATTGGACGGTGAAGTTATCTACGACATCGATGTCATGACCAATACCGTGATTATCAATGGTAACGATCAAACTGCGGATATCCGCAGCGCGTTGGGGATGTGATCATGTCAAATACACAAACAAACAATAAAACTTATGTGGTGCTTAAGGCTTTTGGTGGTCATGCCAAAGGCGACGAGCTTGCCTTGAATGATCGTCAAGCGCAGTTCCTGGTCACGTCTCGCCAGATTGAAGAAAAAGGTAAAAAAGCTAAGGCTTCAGGGGGTGCGGTATGAGTGAAGCTATTGAACTGGAGCATCCTGTAACGGTTGAAGGTCAAGAAGTTTCATCTTTGAATATTCGCCGCCCCAAAGTGCGTGACATGATGGTTGCTGATGCAACAGCAACGACCGATGGAGCAAAAGAAGTGGCGATGTTTGCCAATTTATGTGAAGTGGATGAAAAGGTTATCCATGAGCTTGATTTGGCTGATTATCAGAAGCTACAGGAGACCTACCAAGGTTTTTTATCCTAGAGCCCCAGTTGGTGCGCCGAGCATGTTTTGTGCTCGCTACGCACACGGGGTGGGCACCATCTGAAATGGGGGGATGGACTGCTGAAGAGCTCATGTTATGGCTTGACGAATGCCCAAAAAAATAGCCGAAAAAACAAGGAGTGAGTAAAAATGGATAGAGAGCTGAAGCTTAACCTTGTTGTTGGGGCGGCACTTGGGAAAAGTTATGCCAAGGTATTCTCTAACGCTACGAAAAAGGTTAAAATCCTTGGCAGCTCTTTAGCTAAATCCAAAGATTTACGCGACTCTATTGGACGGTTCAAGCAGCTTAAGAAAACAGTTGGAAATACCGCCCAAGAAATGAAGTTGGCACAAAACGATGTCAGCAATCTTGCACGAAAAATAAAGTCTACAGACAAACCATCTAAACAGATGGTGAGAAACTTTGAACAGGCGAAAAAGAAGTCAGCTCGCCTTAAAGAAGCTCATCAAAAACAAACCCATCAGCTTCACAAGTTAAGAAAAGAAATGCGTGGTGCAGGTGTTGATACTCGCAACTTAATCCACGATGAAAAACGCCTTGGCCAAAGTTTCGACAAAACGCGTAAAAAGCTTGATCGTCTTAATAAAGCTCAGGCTGGAAAGCAAAGAGCTGAAGGACGGTTTGGCGCACTTAAAGGCAGAGCTCTTGGTGCTATTGGGCTTGCCTATGGAGCCAGCCGAATGATTGGTGGCTCATTTGATTTGGAAGATAAGAAAATGCAGTTGGGTGATGTCATCACGGGCAAAAATCGCGAAGCAAGGTTACAGGCCTCGCTGCAACACGCTCGTTTGTTTTCCAAAAAATCACTAGCGAGTGAAGCTGATGTGTTGGAAATTGATTATGCGCTGCGTTCATCTGGGTTGGATGATAAGGCAGCTCAGTTTGGTTCGGAGATTGTATCCAAGGTTGCCACTGTAACCAAAGGCTCAGCTTCCGATGTGGGGTTTATTATCGGGGATGTGTTTACCAACATGAGCGCAGCAATGGAAGGCTCTGTTGAAGATAAGCTTAAACGAATTGGCGATGTGCTCACCAAAACAAAGAACTTATTCTCAATCAAAGACTTTAATCAATTGGGTGAAGGCTTAAAAGAAGGGTTATCAGGTGCAATCGCAAATAATGTAAGTTTAGAAGAAACGGCGGCATTGATTGGTCAAATCAACAACGGCATGCTCAAAGGGTCTCAAGCGGGTACAGGTTTAAATGCCATGTTGCGCCAGCTTCCTAAAGCATCAGAAGATTTAGGTTTTGAAATTATACGAGACAATAATGGGGCATTGGATGTCATTGCGACACTTGAAGGCTTAAAATATGCGATGGATGATATTACGGACATCGATGAGAAAGCCATGATGCTCCAAAAATCATTTGGTGACGAAGGCAAAAAAGCGCTTGTTCCATTGCTTGCAAATCTTGATGCACTCAAGAAAAACTTTGTTGAAGTGCGTGATAAGGCCGACGGCACTTTTGATGAAGGTTACCAGCGGCGCATAAAATCCGCATCAGGCCAGTGGCTTATGTTTAAACAAAATGCTGGGCAGGTTGGGACAACGCTGGCAAACACCTTATTACCATCTATTAATGCTGTGCTTACACCTGTTGTAAAACTGATGGGATGGGTCGCAACAGGTATTGAAAAGTTTCCTGTCCTTGGTTACGTCGTTGGTGGGCTTGCAACAGCTTTCATGATTGGAGCGACAGCGATAGGCGTTGTTACGGCAGCGCAATGGCTATGGAACGCAGCATTGTTGGCAAACCCTATTGGTTTGGTCATCGCTGGCGTTGCAACACTGGCAGCGGGTGCGTGGCTCATTTATGATAATTGGGATGCAATAGGCACTTGGTTTGGTGGGGTGATTACAGGCATGGGGATAGTCTTAAATGAAACATGGAGTGGTGTGACCCAGTGGTTTAATGAAAAAACCGCATCGTGGATGACCACATTTACAGACATGAGTTCAGGCTTAAAAAAAGCATGGCAATCTATATCTGAATGGTTTGGCAAGAAACTTGATTGGATTAAAGGAAAAGTAGAATTTATTGGTGATGCCTGGAACTCTATATTTGGCGGCGATGACCAAACGACAACACCCTCCTCCTCTGGGCAAACCAGACGGAAATCACGCAAACATATTGCTACAGTGGCAGCCGCCTCCATCGCCACAGCAATGCCCGTGGCTTCAATGGCACAACCCACACAAATCACGAATACCGAGAACTACCAAATTACAATGCAACAACAACCAGGACAAAACACTGCCGATTTGGTGGATGAATTTGAGCGCGAAATTAAACGCAGAAAAGCGCAACGCTCACGCTCGGCGATGGGTGATCAGGGAGACCTCGAATGAATGTGTTAATGCAGCTTGGGTTGTTTCCATTTTCCATTGAAACGGCGGCTTATCAAGAATTGAAACGCACAACCGAATACCGCTGGGGGAAAGTGGAGCGCTTCGGCAAAGCACCTGCCAAACAGTTCACTGGTTTAGGCGATGATGTGATTGATTTATCAGGCACGGTATACCCAAATTGGAAAGGCGGCTTGCTACAAATTTCTATCATTCGCGCCTTGGCTGGCACGGGTGAGCCGCAGCGCATGGTGGCGATGCCATCAATGGGCTTAGGTGTGGATCATGGATTATGGTGTATTGAGCGGGTTGAAGAAGAGCAATCAGATATCCGTGCTTGGGGTGTGCCTGCCAAACAACGCTTTCGCATTCGGTTGTCTGCTTATGGAGAAGATAGCTGATGGCCACTTACACCACAAAAGCAGGCGATATGGTGGATGAAGTGTGTTTTAAACATTATGGCCATGATGCTGGCATGACAGAGAAAGTGTTGGAAGCAAACGTGGGGCTGGCTGATTTCGGCGCAGTCTTGCCAGCAGGCATCACCATCATATTACCTGACCATTTAACACGCGCTGATGCAGCGCTAGTACGGCTTTGGAGCTAACCATGAAAGCAGAATATAAAATCACCGCAGACGGACAAGATGTGACCCAAGCAATTGCCTCACGTTTAGTATCACTCACCCTCAAAGATGAGCGTGGTAGAGACACTGACACGCTGGACATCGTGCTTGATGATAGGCCTGATTTGCAGGGCAATTATATCGAAATGCCCAGAAAAGGCGTGACACTTGATGTGTCGTTAGGCTTTGATGGTAAGCTGAATAATATGGGCTCTTTTGTTGTAGACGAAGTACGGGCAACAGGAACAGCCGAAAAGCTTACAATTTCGGCGAAGGCTGCAAACATGAAGGATAGCTTGAAAGAAAGACGTACACGTGGCTTGAACAATATTTCTCTTGGTGATTTGGCAGCAACAATTGCAGCTGAACATGGTTTAAAAGCAAGAGTGTCTGCTGCTTTGGCAGACATTATTATTCCGAGAGTGGATCAGCTGGATGAATCCGAGTATAATTTATTATATCGTATAGGCAAAAACCTCGGAGCAGTCATCCAGTTTTCACATGAGTATTTGTTAATTGTCCCACGTGGCGAAGCGAAAACAGTATCAGGTTTGGGGATGCCATCAGTAACATTACAGAAGCATCAGCTAGTGGGCTGGGATATCACTTTTGCAGACCGTGACCACTATCAGTCGGTTACCACAAAATATAGAGACATTGCGCAAGCTATTGATGTGAAAGTGACCGTTGGAAGTGGCAGGCCACAATATGTTGTTCGTATTCCGTTTGCCGATAAACAAACCGCAACACAAGAAGCTGAAGCCAAGCTTAAATCTCTAAATCGTGGTTTGGGTACAGCATCAATTACTACACAGGGTGATGCGCGTTTAATTGCTGAGTCACAGGTGACACTTGAAGGCATGCGCTCAGGATTGAATGGTGTATGGGAAGTGGATGTGGCCACGCATACACTGAACAAGAATAGCGGCTGGATGGTGACCTTAGATTTAGAAATAAACCCACAACAATAACAAAAAGAAGCGGCTGGATGATGCTGTAACATCACCCAACCACCGTACTACACTGCAAGAACAGTGAGCACAGCCAAGGCTTCCCTGTCTGACCAGACGCGGAGAGCTTACATTAAAACTGGAGCCTCACAATTATGAAATCAAAACCGATTATACCGTGGATAGGCGGCAAGCGCCGTTTGGTTAAAGATATCCTGCCTATGTTCCCTGAACATACATGTTATGTGGAGCCATTCTGTGGTGCCGCTGCGTTATTGTTTGCCAAGGATGAATCCAAGTGTGAAGTGCTGAATGATATCAATGGTGAGTTGATGAATTTGTATCGCATTCTTCAGCATCACTTAGAAGAATTTGTGAAGCAATTTAAGTGGGCTTTTTTTGTTCGTATATTGTAATAGCGTTGCACATGATGCAACAGCCATGTTTTGTACTTATATCACCTTTTACCTACAATTTATCGCGCGCCGCATCATTCGCGCATTCTTCCCCTCCTTTCATCTCGTAGTAATGGGGTAGAATGTTTGAATATATCAGTATTTGCAATGGCTAACAAATGATTAACCCACGAAACAAGATCTAAACCCTGAATACCTGCTTCAAGCACCACATGTGGCAGCGATTAAAACAATTGAAACGGGTTGAATGGTTTTTATGTTTGGCGTTGTTTCATGGTGTTTTAGTAAAAGATGATTTGAAGTGTTAAAAAATGGGGTGGACGACGGGGCTCGAACCCGCGACCACCGGCATCACAAGCTAGTGCCATCTACGTTTTAAGTCGTTAACATAAGTTGCTAATCGTTTAATGTCAACATTATATAATAGATTTAGTTGATACTAAATACCCCATTTACCCCTATACTCAACACCAGTTTCGGGCACCGTATGATAATAATAGAAAGTCACTATTGCGTACTTTTTGATACCCAGCTAAAGTCACATGATGGATAAGAACTCGAACAAGCGTCAAAAGTCTGATTCAAAAAAGGTAGAGCTCTTGACTGAGCTTACCTTAAACCAAATATCTGGACTTCACCCTCGCGCAAAAAAGCTAATCTTAGAGAACCCCTACCCCTCTCTTGCCAGTATTTCAGAAGCCGATTGGCCCAGAGAAGTTATTTTAACTTTGTTGAAATTACATCCAATAATCATTCGAAGAACTGAGAATAAAATCGAATGCGTAGGCAATATCCGAATGTACCAAATCTCCTGTAAGTTTCTTCAGTTAAAGGACACCGTATCCGTGCTTGAAGTCAGAAGCAGGCTAAACAAGGAAATTGATAAGCTATACTGGGCAGAGAACCTGCTTTTACCAATCATCACTGACCTTGGGCCTAAACGACATTTACGGCTTCATGAGTACTGGGGGAAATTCAAATCCCTAGAAGTTTCGTTATGGAAAAATACGCCATTTGACTCAATAAAATCACTTGATGGTTTTGCTAAATTAATAAGAGTAAATAAAACAAGGCTCACAAAAAAAGAGCTTCAATGAATGTAACTTCCCCAAGCATCTGTCCCGACCATAAAAAATTACTTTCGTTTGCAGCAGGCCACGGAGTTTCAGAGTTGCATGTGCGTGAGTTTCTTTGGGAAATAAATGCAATCTCTGATCTGCATCTTATTGTTCACATAGCGGAAAAAATCAGAGATGCTTTATTAGAAGTTGAGGCTGTTAGTCCTCATATCCTGTTTTGCTCGCCCTATAACAAATGGCTCACTATTACGGAATTCATTATTGAATATCGAGTCGCACTAGCTGCCATTATTGGACCGCATATTCTTGATGCTGATAAAAGTAAGCCTCAGAAGTCTAAGCACCCTCTTTTTGGAAAAGGATTGATTCGGAACCCACTATATTGTTCCTTAGTAAATGGCCATGAGACAGATACTTATGATTCATTGTACCAACACCTAAGAGTCCACATCCTTCTAGGGCATGCGAAATTAATGCGCGACCACACATCTTTAGAGGAGTATGAAAGTTTTGCCGGTAACAACTCAATACTAGGCAGCCGAAATAGCTCAGTTCAAGAATCCTGTAAACTTTTTCGGGACTTGGGCGCGTACACCAAAGTAGCTGACCTTATGCGCTTAGAAGAGAAAGTTCTTTTGAAAGCATACCGTCAAGAATTAGCGCCACTGCCGCTCATTTATAACACCAACTTGGTGTTTGGCGTTTATTTAGCAGATAAGCACTACAACTCAAAAAATGAAAGCCAGTACGACACCACTATCAAATTGGGCCGACTCTTTGGCTACGTATATTCAGGAATTGATCCGAACGATAGATCTGGGGGAGGAGGTAATAGAGGGCGGTTTAAATTTGTAAACCATGATGGATTCACTCATTTATCACCTACGCTATCAAAGCTCCCTCTTTATTTTGAATACCCTGATGATGCCGAAGAAAATGCCATTAATATTACACAAATGCGCGGACATGTTGATTTGAGTAAATATGAAAATATCGACATGTCGATTTCCGAAGTTGGCACAGGTAATGACACCTACCTTGTTAGCTCAGGCAAAGCTGATACCCGCCCATATTTAACGCGTGTCTTGGCTGCTAGGGGTGCCATTCGGCATATTACAATGGCCAACCAGTTGCATCTGAGTCGATGGTCAGGGGGCACACTCTGGGAAATAACACAACTTGTTACGCACTGCAGCGACAAATTCAGAAGCGTCATTCAAAACCAAAGTTCTGAGCCTGGTGGCAGATTAGTTTTAGAAACCATCGTCTTGATTATGATAATGCTATGGACGGGCAGCACACTCAAACGTGCATTAAAAACAAAAATATTATCTAAAAATGACATTGATAATTCCGAACTACTTTATATCTCTGATCAACACGACTGGCGATTACACAATAATTTAATTGACCGCAAGCTTCAGCCGAACAAGTTACAAGTTGATTTAACTCGGTTTAAATCAGATGAAATATTCTTACCTGATATCTTTAGTATTGGATCATTTTTAACAAAACTTGAGGGAACTGCGCCAGGCCAACCTCTATTTTCACCATCAAACCTAAAGAAATACCAAACTTCCATTAAAACCCTTATAAGAGAGCTACCAGATGGTCATCGTATCACTGAGAGTAAAATTTCCAATTTTCTATTCGACCTTATTCTCGATAAAACTTGCGGTGATGTTACTAGCGCCTCTCTGATCACGAATACTCCCCACCGACTTTCTCAGTCATCACTGCACTATGCAACACCATCAATGATCGATATTCGCCAACTATATTCACAAGCAGTTACGAGCGCGTTTCAAAGTATTTACCTAGAGTTGGGCAAAAATCCTCCTACTGCAAAAGAAACAGACCATCCCCCGCTTAAAGACATTTACATTGGTAGTGATTTTTGCCCAAAAGCTAGCACTATCAAAGATATGGTCCTTCGCTTAAAGGAAGAAGTATCCACGCCGTTGTCAGCGAGGTACTTGAAGTCTCTTGTCCGTTATCATAATGTATATACAGCCTACACATCAAAAATGATCTGTTTTGCTACCGGAATCCGGGCTACTAGCTTCCCATATATACGTCTTGATGATATTGATCCAGAAACAGGGTTTACTGTTATCTCAGATAAAGATTATGCGGATAACTACAACTCTAGGCTGGCTTGGGTGCCTAATATAGTTCAGCAACAACTAAAACATTACGAGATGCATCAAGCTACTATCCTAGACATCATTCTTGTCTTACATGGGCCTACAGATTGCCCTCAACATTATATGTTTTTACTTAAAGATAATTTTTCAACTGTTCCACTCAAGCCAAAAAACCTTCAAATGGTTACTGAAAATTCTTTCCCGCTACCACAAAATGTAAATCGTCGTTACCTAAGAACGGTATTACAAGAGCAAGGCTGCTCGTTGGAGACTATAAACTGCTTTATGGGCCATTGGTCGAGAGGGGAAGAACCATGGAGCAAACACTCTTCATTTTCCTATGCAGATTTTGCATTCGAACTCACTAACCATATACCGAAAATCTTACATGAACTTGGATGGCAGGCTAAAAAGAGTCTTATCTCGCTATGAATTCAATTGATAATCTTATTTGGAACCCAATTAAAAACAAAAGCTCATATATGCACGCTGTTTGGAGCACTGTCAGGCGCAACCTAACTAACAAACATCTTAAAGCTCTTGATAGCCTAATTCAGCACCTTCTATCAAACCTTAATGAAACCTCATTTTACATCCTCACAAATGAACATTTGTACCCAGAGTTTAATGAACAAGGAAAAAAGAAAAGGGCAAGTACAATCACCGAAAAACACATCCTAGATTTAATTGACCGCATCTTTGCAAAAGAAGAAAACAAAGGAGCATATAAGGACATTATTACGGTACTCGGATTAGTTATCGATAAAGGCAATATAGATGAAATCTGGGCGCTTCCCGCGGTACCCATTCCTATAACCGTAAAGCGCGAAAAAAACCCCTTCAAGTTTCAACGGTTTCACGCACTAAAGCCCGGAAGAATTTGGGCGGAAACTGTTATAAAATCAATTCAGTTAAACTTGCCGCTAAGTGATAACGCCAAAGTTGGACGAATATTAACTTGCGCAATCTCGCGGGGCGGGCTACTGGATAAAAACTCTGTAGAGGCGCTTCTCAAGCAACTAAATACGCCACTATTATTGGCTAATGACATTAGCTCCATCGATCTTTCTATTCGGTGGAATGGCAGAGAAAATCAAGAGTATCGACGGTGGTTTCCAGATGCGCTGTCAGAAATGTTGATCCTAAGAAACGACATCACTATTCCGGAAAATACTACTAGCACAGCCTGGTATTATATCAGAGCCTTTTTCAAAGAATCTAAGACTGAGGCTGAGTCTAAGGCACCAAAGAGCTTAACAAAACTTATTGATGCTATCGCTCTTGGCATTGAACTAAAGCTACCAATGTTTATAGCTGAGTATGCAACCCGTAAAAATATATCTCATTCACTTAAACGCAGCGCTTGGCTCCGCTTACAGGGTACAGAAAACTTACTAGAAGATGAGCAACCACAATTAGACATAACTCAGAACTGTAACGAAGAATCGTTTGAAGATTTTGGACTTATGGATTGGGACAAAGAGATACGTAGCGCCTTGCGGAAAGTCACACTGCGTGACGCTCAAGATGCCCTTAAAGATATTAAACCTAAAGAAGGCTCATTACCTCTCGCAACTTACATGCTAGGCTGGGTAAGGCACCTTGTTGCCCACGGTTCTAAATTTAGCAATAGGCTGAGCATCAGCACTATTCGCACCTATTTCAGTCGCGCATCTAGCCGTATTTATGGCGCCGTAGGGGACCAAGATGTGCTTACCTTCAATATTGAGGCCTTTGAAGAAGCATATATTCAAATCTTAGAAGATGAAGATAAATCTAGGCGTAATATTGCGCGCGCTCTTCGTGAATTTCACCACTACCTCGCTCTCACTTACCAAGTTCCCGAACTGGACAACTCGATACTCGGTTTGAATAACACCCTTTCTCACGTGGACGCAAACATTATCTCAATTGAAGAGTATGAGAAAACACTTCAACTTTTAGATGCAAGCGATTTGGAATTAATACACCCCGATTTACCAAAGATTGCAAAGCTTATGACTATTATCGCATTTCGATGTGGCTTACGCCGCAGCGAAGTTTTAAAGCTCAGGCTGATGGATATTCAAGGGCAAGCTTTAACCGAAGCTCTTGTGCGCCCTCATGCCGCAAGACGTTTGAAAAGCCCTAGCTCAAAACGCAGGGCATTGCTTTATGCCTACTTAGATGATTATGAAATGGGCCTTTTTTTAGACTGGGTCAAAAATCGAACCTTGCAACAAGAGAGACGGAAATACTCTCCGTTTCTTTTTAGCATTCCAAACAGGCGGTTTGTTTTCGTTCCTGAAGAGTTAATTTTTCCAGCCATACATCAGGCGCTACGGTTGGCCACAGGTGATGAAACTGTGCGGTTTCATAGCCTTAGACATTCATGTGCTTCGTGGAACATATTACGTTTGATGTGCGCAGATCATGGCGTTCCAGAGAAATTCTTTGCTCATCAGGAGAAGACACTTGGTTGGCTTGGTGAATCAAAGGCGTTTAAGAACACTGTGTGCCAGCATGACCACCCAACAAGAAAGCATTTGTATGCATCCACCGCCCAACTTGGTCACGCTAGCTCAGCAATGACACTAGAACATTATATTCATTGGTGCGACATCATGTTGCACCATGCCCTAAATAAGCACCTCCAACCCATAGATAAACAATTATGGATCAGGGCATCTGGTATGTCCCAAGCTTCCACTTATAGACTGTTAAACAAAGATGGTGAGTTAGGGCTCCTGAATAAAGCACGAAAGCAGCACGCTCATAAAATAGCGCTTTTGAATAAAAAGAAAGGTTCAGCCCTATCAGCAGACAAAAAAGAAAATATAAACACTGCTTACCCCTTCATTCTCCGAGCCTGGAAACTCCTTTATTCACACAGCCATGATAATATACCGCTCAGTGACTTGGCTGAACGACATGCCTTCACTATCATAGAAGCAGAGCAGTTAGTTAAGCATGCTTCAATCGTTAGCATGATGCGTCATTCAGGACGACATAGCAGCTTTAAACATCGATTCATGGTTTCAGATAAAACGGGCGAAAGACTACTCTGCCCAAGAAGACCTACCACTAATTTAGGTATGATACTTGCAGAGGACTTCGCTGAGCGACTTCTGCACCTACAACAAAAGCACTATGACCATTATGATTTTCTAATCAGCACCTACATAGAAAATGCAAAAGCATCCTCCAACGAAATGGTTTTCAAAACACCCAAGCTCGCCAAACTATTCCTTGAATCCATGTCCCTCCTTAACATTCCCAATGAACAATTAACAATAAACTGGCTTCATGGGTCAGCAATTGGAAAAAGCGATACTGACCGCAAACAATATTGGGCTAATAATCTAGCTCTTTCTGAGAGTAGTGAGTTCGAATCAAAGGAGATTAGTACTACCCGCCCCCTAGGTGAAAACGGATGGGTGAGTATCCGAATTCACGACTACCTAATTGATAAGGGCAGTTTGGCTCAGTCTACTGAAGCTTTCCGGTTTGTGTTCATTATGTGTGCCATTTTGTATAGAGCTAACAAACCATTAACAAATGAAGGTCAGGGTACATCAAATGATGTAAACTGAATTGACCCTATTTACGCGAGACTTATAAACGCCCTTTGGTATTGCAGTCCTTTATACATTGGGCGATAATATTGAAGAGAAGCTGCTTGACCGATGGCTAGGTTAGTCTCATGCATATTTTTTCTGAAATCATAATACTGTCAGGCGGCAATCGGCCCAGGCCGTGTGAAAATGTAAATTAATCAGGTTCCCTGTAACGAGAATATCATTCAACCGCATTTTTGCCCGTATTTCGAGTTCGCTTCAAGCAGAAGAAGCTCTTGGTCGACTTATGTGGCT
>Ga0316204_10001505_pt1 | contig 62127 bp, 55 predicted proteins | sample 6monrhotite_MG_2_FD_205661 | JGI IMG/M metagenome (GOLD analysis project Ga0316204, IMG submission 205661) | Microbial mat bacterial communities from mineral coupon in-situ incubated in ocean water Damariscotta River, Maine, United States -... | ecosystem: Environmental > Aquatic > Marine >...
CGTGCAGCTTGCGTCACACACGCCCGAATCTCCCTGGTCGGGGCACTTCGCCATTGGCGGTCCCAGGGCGTCCTCAGCCCGCAGGCAGACGACTGATCGCTTGTAGCCTTCCAGGATCGACTGGAGGTAGCGAGGGCGTTCCCCCAGCCTGCGTAACGGCATCGTCCTTGTCGATAACGGCGCAGGCTTACCGTCATCGAGCCCAGAAGGGGAGAGGAGAGAGGGGCGTGGGGACCGGGACACACGGTGTGAGAGGCTCCGCACCCACCGCTGCGTCAACGACAGCCTCCCATCGTTGCGCGGAGGACTGGATGGGGAATGGGTCGACATCACGGGGCCTGTTGGCACAGGACGCCAACCCGGGTGCGGGCTGAAGCCTTGGAGTCGACGACGACAAACTCAGTAGAGAGAGGTTGTTGTGGGCCTCGAGTCCTGAGGAGATTGTCGCGCTTCCGCGCTTTGGCCGCAGGTGCCGCCCAGGCTGGCGAACTGCGCCACCAAGCCCGGTGGTGACGACCCATTCCCCATCCAGTCCTCCGCGCAACGATGGGAGGCTGTCGTTGACGCAGCGGTGGGTGCGGAGCCTCTCCAACCTGTGTCCCGGTCCCCACGTCCCTCTCTCCTCTCCCCTCCTGGGCTCGATGACGGTAAGCCCACGCCGTTGTCGACCAGGGCGATGCCGTTACGCAGGCTGGGGGAACGCCCTCGCTGCCTCCAGTCGATCCTGGAAGGCTACAAGCGATCAGTCGTCTGCCTGCGGGCTGAGGACGCCCTGGGACCGCCAATGGCGAAGTGCCCCGACCAGGGAGATTCGGGCGTGTGTGACGCAAGCTGCACGGCACCGGCCACCGACCTTGTCGACTTGACGCTGACGGCTCGTCCGGGGATTCGTTAGCGCAGCGAGCACACGTCGAATCTCCCCAGGGGCACCGCGCCACCAAAGAGGGTCGGGAAGTCCAACAACCCAACAGGCAGAACGACGGCGCCTCGACGTGACGCTCAAACAACGAGCCCGCGACTGCCGAGACCGATCGAAGCGTCACCAAAAACATCCGACAAACCGAGCCGTACCCGCCCGACAACCGACAACCGACAACCAACAACCGACAACCGACAACCGAACCAGAAAAACCGAGATACACTCTCTGTGTGGCGACACCGATCGACTGGTACAACTTTCGACAGCTCCGCTCACAAGGCTTTGCCTCACATTATACCCTGACATCCTTGGGGAAAATGCATTGGCTGGAAGCTGGTGGGGCCGGAGAGGAGACCGTTGTGCTGGTCCATGGGCTGGGGGCTCGCGGCACACACTACCGGCGGCTGTGCATGGCGCTGCTGCCGCACGTCAAGCGGCTGATCCTTCCGGACCTGCTGGGACACGGACACAGCGAGCTGCCGGCGGACAGCTACACCACCGCCGCCATCCAGGCCGGACTGGAGGAGTTCCTGGATGAGGCGCTGCTCGAGAAGCCGGGGGTGCTCTATGGGAACTCACTCGGTGGGTGGGCGGTGCTCAAGTACGGCGTGCACCACCCGGACAAGGTGAGCGGCCTCGTCGTCACCTCGCCGGCGGGTGGGCGGGCCCGTACGCTGACGATTGAGGAGGTCACGGCGCCCTTCCTCGTAAACTCCCACGCCGAGGCCATGGCCTTCACCGAGCGCGTCTTCTCCAAGGACCGGCCCAAGCCCGTGAAGCACGCCGTCGCCTGGCTCGTGGGGCGGCAGCTGCGAGAGCCGATCGTGCGTACGCTGATTGAGCACACGGGGGAGCACGACGTGCTGTCGCCGGAGGAGCTGCAGGGGCTCAAGCCGCCGACCCTCTTCATGTGGGGAGGCGCGGAGAAGGTGCTGCCTGAGGAGCACCTGGAGTACTTCCAGGCCCACCTCCCCGATCATGTCCGCTTTGAGCGGCCTGAGCACTACGGACACTCGGCCTACGCCGAGCACCCGGAGGATCTCGCCGGGCGGTTGATCGACTTCACGCAGGGCCTGCTGGTGGGCGGCGGATGATGGGCCGAGGGGGCTGCTGACTGGCACGCTTCGTGCTGCTGAAGTGCGCAAGCAACAGGAGCCCGAACATGACCGAGAACATCAAGCGAATCCTGGTCGCCACTGACTTCTCCAGCTGCTCACACGCCGCGCTGGAGCGCGCCGGCTACCTGGCGACCACGCTGGGCGCGGCGCTGAACGCCATCCATGTCTGGAGCTACAAGGCCGTCTATACCGACGCCATGGTGGGCAGCGGGCCGCCGGAGGAGGCGGTGCGCAAGCGGGAGGCCGCCGCGGGCGCGAAGATGGCGGAGTTTGCTGAGCGCGCGCGCGCCTCGGGGATCCAGCTCACCGAGACGATGCTGCGCCACGGCTCCCCGGAGGAGGAGATCGTCCGCGCCGCCGCTGAGGGCGGCTACGACATGATCGTGATGGGTACCCACGGGCGCGAGGGGGTGCCTCGCTTCTTCATCGGCAGCGTCGCCGAGCACGTGGTCCGGCGCGCGGAGTGCCCCGTGTTGACCGTGCGCGTCGAGGACTGAATCGGGAGAAACGCAACACCGGCGTGTGTCATGTGGCACATGCCGGTGTCTTACGCCGGGAGGAACGCGGCCAGCTTATCGGGGTTGCGCTGGGCGAAGATGCCAGCGATGAGCTCGTCGTGGACGAGGAAGTGGAAGGCGGTCACCGGGCGGCCGCGGAGGTAGAGCACCACCCCCGGCGCGCCGTTGAACCACACCTCTCGGAGATCTGGAGGGCCGGAGAGCCGGGACTCCCGGGTGGTGCGGATGAAGAAGGTCGCGGCCTTGGTGGCCCCCACGATGGGCAGCGCCGCCGCGAGCGCCTTGCCGCCGCCGTCGGAGCGGACGACGACGTCCTCGGCCAGCACCCCGCGCAGGCCGTCGAAGTCGCCCGCCCCCAGCGCGCCGAAGAACGCTCGCTGGAGCCGCTCCAGCTCCTCCCGGCTCGTGGAGCGGCCCGGCCGCTCCGTTCGGACTCTGCGCCGGGCGCGCACGGCGAGCTGTCGACAGCTCGCCGGGGTGCGCTCCAGGATCTCGGCGACCTGAGTGAACTCGTAGTCGAAGACGTCGTGCAGCAGGAAGGCTGCTCTCTCCGCTGGCTTCAGCTGCTCCAGCGTCACCAGCAGCGCCATCGACAGCGTCTCGTCCAGCTCCCTTCGAGCCTCCGCCCCCTCGTCGACCAGCAGCGGCTCGGGCAGCCACTGGCCCACGTAGGTCTCCCGGGTGTGTCGGGCGGACTTCAGCCGGTCCAGGCACAGCCGGGTGCAGGCGCGAGTGAACCACGCCCGGGGCTGCGCCAGCGGGGGGCGGCCCGAGCGCTCCCAGCGCAGCCAGGTCTCCTGGACCATGTCCTCCGCGTCGGAGGATGAGCCCAGCATCCGGTAGGCCAGCCGGGTGAGGTAGGGGCGCTCGGCTTCGAAGGGATCGGGGGTCATCAGAAGTCCAGCGTCAGCATCTCACAGGCCTTGGCGTGCCCGAGCGCCCGCTTGAGCGTGGGGAAGATCTGCGAGCCTGCGATCGCGGTGGCCATCTCGGCGATCCCCGCCGCGCCGTAGCGCTCGAGCAGGCGCTCGGTGCGGGCCTCATCCTCGGGCTCCGCGCCCACGATGAAGCGGGTCTGCGCGCGCACGTCGGCGAGGTGTGTGGGCAGCGACTCGGGGGCGTCCAGCAGCGTCTGCAGCAGCGCCCGCGAGACGCCGGCCTCCACCGCCATCCGCAGGTTGAGCTGGGCGCAGGGCCCGCAGTCCTCGACCATCATGGTGACGATCCTGGCTACGAAGTGGGCGTCGAGGGGGAGCTGATCCCGGAAGTGGGAGAGGCCCTGGGCGGGGGCGTAGGCGCCGAAGGCGCCGGGGCTGAACTGCAGCATCTCCTGGAGGTAGCTGGTGTCGTACTGGTAGGCGTCGCCGAAGGCCTGGATCTGCTGACGGGTGCTCTCAGTATTCTGAGTCTGGTCTTGCATGGCTGCTCCCTCGCTGGAGGTGATGCGCGGTTCATCCGCGCCTTCACCCCCCTGACGAGGCAGCCTCACGCGGTGTGACAGGCGTCGTGATTTCCTGCGCGAGCTGGACTCTGGCGTCGTTGAAGCAGGCCCCGCCGCCGAGGTCGGCCAGGGTGTCCGGGCTGAGCGCGTTGCTGGAGTTGCCGTTCGTGGTGTGGTGGGCCCAGAGGCCCTTGGCCAGCACCAGCACGCCGGGCCGGGTCGCGTCGCTCACCTTCGCCAGGCAGCGGACCTCTCCCAGCGCGCTCCAGATCCGTACGGCGTCGCCGCTGGAGACGCCCCGCGCGGCTGCGTCGTCGGGGTGGATCTGGACGCTGGCGGGGTCGCGGTGGAGCTGGCCGAAGGTGGAGCTGACCTGTCGGGCCAGCGCGGGGGAGATGAGCGACAGGGGGAAGGCGTCGGTCGCCGGGTCGTCCCGGTAGCCGTAGAGCCCGCCCGCCTCCGCCTCCAGGGCCTCGGGCAGCAGGTGGATGCGGCCGTCGGGGGTCGCGGGGAAGGCGTCGACCATCTGCACCTGCGTCGCGCCGCCGGGCAGGGGGGCGAAGTCGCCCGCGGCGAGGGCCGCGCCGTGCTCGCTGGCCTCGGCGAGCGCCGTCGCCAGGGCCTCGGGGGACGTCGGCTCACCGGGGCGGGCGAGGCCCGTGCGGTCGAGGAGCTCGGCGAAGAGGGCGTAGTTGGGCCGCGCCTCGGCGAAGGGGGCGGCGGCGGGGCCGGCGTCGTAGATCCGCATGGAACCGTAGCCCTTTCGGATCTCCCGGTGCTCCAGGAAGGTCGTCGCCGGCAGCACGACGTCCGCGTAGCGGGCGGTGTCGGTCATGACCTGCTCGGACACCACCGTGAACAGATCCTCACGCAGCAGGCCCTCACGGACCAGCGCCTGGTTTGGCATGGTGGCCAGCGGGTTGCAGTTGTAGACGAAGAGCGCGCTCACCGGTGGGTCATCGAGCTGCGTGAGCGCCCGGCCCAGCCGGTTCATGTTGACCGCGCGGCTGTCGGTCTCGGGCTCACGGACCATCGCCTCCTTGTCCACCCGCCAGGGCGAGGAGTTGCTGCCGGTGAAGCCGCCGCCGCGCACGCCGAACTTTCCGGCGACCGCTGGCAGGGCCAGGATGGCGGCGGTCGCGCCGCCGCCGTTGCGGTTGCGCTCCTGCCCCCAGCCGCAGCGAATCACCGCCGGCGAGGCGTCGGCGTACATCCGGGCGAGCCGCTCCAGGTCCACCGCCGGCACCCCCGCGACCGCCGCGGCTCGGGGGATGGGCCACAGCGCCGCCCGCTCCGCCAGGGCGTCCCGACCGCTGGCGTGGGCGGCGAGGAAGCGCTCGTCGGAGCGCCCGCTGCTGAAGAGCCAGTCGATGATGGCGAGGGCGACCACCATGTCCGTGCCGGGGCGGATCGGCAGGTGCAGATCCGCGCTCCGGGCCAGGGGGATGCGCCGCGGATCCACGACGACGAGCTTCGCGCCCTTCGCTCTGGCGGCCTTGACGCGAGGCAGCAGGTGGATGCCCGTGGCGTGGGGGTTGCAACCCCAGATGAGGATGAGCGAGGCGCTCGCGTAGTCCTCCAGGGCCACGCCGGGCATGGGGCCGTACATGCCCAGCCGGGCGCGGGTGGTGGGCACGGCGCAGACGGTGTGGAGGCAGCGGGAGGCGCCCAGGCGACGGAACAGCCGGGCGTCCAGCGCGCCGTCGGTCAGGTAGCCGTTGGAGCCGCCGTAGTTGAAGGGGAGGATGGACTCGCCGCCGTGGGCGTCCCGGGCCTCCAGCAGCCGCTCGGCCACAAGCGCGAGGGCCTCGTCCCAGCTCGCGCGGCGGAAGTGTGCCCCGCCCTTGGCCCCGGTCCGCAGCAGCGGCGTCGCCAGCCGGTCGGCGCCGTACATGTGCTCGGGGAAGCGGCGGACCTTCTCACAGATGAAGCCATCGGTGAGGGGGTTCTCTCCGGTCCCGCGCACGGCGCTCACGCGCTCGCCCGCCTCGTCGACGGTGACGTCGACCTGGAGGCTGCAGAGGTCCGGACAGTCCAGCGGGCAGCCGCTGTTGAGCTGCTTGACGAGCGCCATCTATTACTCCTTCTGCTCGTCCTCTACCCGCTCGCGCCCCTCCGCACAGCAGACCAATCCGCGGAAACAGTGAAGCAGACCGTACAGATCTTTGCGGGAGGGCGGCCTAAGGTACGAGAGCCTGCTTCGGAGGTCTCTCTTGCTCAGCTTCACGGTGTCCGCCCTGCTCCTCGGGCTGACCGCCTGCTCCGACAAGGCCGCCGACACCGGCGCGGAGCCTTCGACCTCCGAGACGGACGACACCTCCGCGACCGGCGACACAACGGTCGGCGACACCGACCCCCCGACCGAGACCGGACCGGGCGGGGCCGACAGCACTGACAGCGGGCCCGACACGGCCCCCCCCACGGAGACCGGCGAGCCATCGCCGGGGATCGACCCCTACGCGGCGGTGTTCCTCTGGGAGGCGCTGACCTTCGACGATGCGGTCCCGATGGGCTTCGAGCCCTCGGAGATCCCCGCGGGTGAGCAGGCGGAGCCCGGCGCGGTGACCCTGACCGAGGTGGGCTTCACGGCGGGCCTCACCGGCGCCGTCGCCGGCGGTAACAGCCACGGCGTCGGCGTCGGCTTCTTCGACTACGACGGCGACGGCTGGGCGGACATCCTGGTGGGCAACGGCGTCAACGGCTCCGGCAGCCCCAGCTACAACAGCAGCCTCTGGCGCAACAACCGGGACGGCACCTTCTCGGACGTCTCCCTGATGAGCGGGCTGGGGGCCATCCTCCACGGCTTCGACGTCTACTCCGTGACCGCCTCGGACTACGACGCCGACGGCGACCTCGACGTCTACATCACCGCCCACCCGCACGACTTCCTGCTCCAGAACGACGGCGACGGCACCTTCACCGACGCCACCGCCGCCGCCGGCGCCGGGGGGCCCGAGTCCGAGCCCGCCAGCAACGGCTCCTCCAAGATCGCCGCCTGGGGGGACTACGACGGCGACGGCCTGATAGACGTGGTGGTCGCCTCCAGTCAGTTCCTGGACGCCGAGGCCCATGGCTACCTGCTGCGGAACCTCGGGGACGGCACCTTCGCCGACGCGACCGCGGACGCCAAGCTCCAGGTCGCCGTGTACGGCAACCCCTGCGCGGTGCTGTGGACCGACTACGACAACGACGGGGACCAGGATCTCTGGATCTGGAACGACCGCGGCGGCCCCGACGAGAACCGGGCGATCCTGCGAAACGACGACGGCCGCTTCGAGGACGTCACCGTGGACGTCGGCGCGGACAACGCGATGAACAACCCCATGGCCATCGACGCGGCGGACGTCAATCGGGACGGCTGGCTCGATTACTACATCGGCAACATCGGCAACGCCGCGCTGCTGCACGCGCAGGGGGACGGCACCTTCGTCGAGTGGGGCGTGGCCGCGGGGGTCACCGGCGAGTACACCTGGGGCCTCGGCTTCGAGGATCTGGACCGCGACGGCTGGTGGGACATCTTCGTGGCCCAGGAGGACGAGCGGCCCTACCTGACCTTCACCAACCTGCGCGGGGAGACCCCCCTCTTCACCGAGCAGAGCTGGCCGCACCCCGAGGTGGTGGACAGCGACGCCCACAACGTCGCGGTGGCCTTCGCGGACTACGACCACGACGGCGACGTGGACATCGTCACCGCCGGCACGGGCGGGGTGCGGGTGAACCTCTTCCGCAACGACACGGACCCCGGAACGACCCGCTGGCTGCACGTCGAGGTGCCGTCCAGCCCCGAGCGGGGAGAGCGCGGCGGGGTGAGCGGTCGGGTGGTGGTCAAGACCGGCGATGTCGTGCGCTATCGGGATCTGCAGGCGGGCTCCAGCCGGGCCTCGATGAACGAGATGAGCGTGCGCTTCGGGCTCGGGCAGTACACCGGCGCGGAGTGGGTCGCTGTGCTCTGGCCCGACGGTCGGATAAGCGCGGTTACGGGCGTCGAGGGCAATCAGAAGATTCAGATGCCCTGAAGCGCGGACACTTTGACACTCTGGAGGCGGGCGTGACGACAACAGCGCTGGACGGGATCAACATCACCTTCCCGGAGGGCGTCTACTCAGACGTCCGCCTGGAGCGCACCGCGACCTGCGACGTGGTCGAGCAGGACGGAGCTCTGCAGGACGTGCGGAGGCGCACCGAGGCCGGGGCGCTGCTGCGCGTGAGCCATGGCGGGCGCTGGTACTACGCCTCCACGACTGACCTCGCGACCCTCGACGCGCAGCTGGAGACGCTGGCGTCCCTGGCGCGCTCCGGTGCGCTGGGCACGGGCCCCGACGCCGCCACCCCGACGCCGCATCAGGCCCGGGTGCTGCGCTTCGCCGACGTCCGGATCGACCGGGTGCCGCTGGCTGAGAAGCTGGCCGTCCTGCGCGGGCCGCTGGCGCTGCTGGACCGGGAGAGCGTTCGCACCTGGAGGGCGAGCTGGACCGACACCTATCGCCTCCGCCGCTTCGTCTCCTCCGCGGGCGCTGACGTCACCCACGACTACCAGATCTGCGGCTGCCGCTACGACTTCTCCATGGCCGACGGCGACGAGACCTTCCAGGAGAGCTTCCAGGTCGGCGCCACCGCGCTGGCTGGGCTGACGGGCCGGACCGAGACGGATCGGACAGCCTTCACGGCGCTGCTGGAGCGCTGCGAGCGCTTCGTCGCCGAGGCGGAGGCCGTGGTCCCCGGCACGTACCCGGTGATCATGGCGCCCAGGGTCGCCGGGGTGTTCGCCCATGAGTCCTTCGGCCACAAGTCCGAGGCGGACTTCATGCTGGGGGATCCCACCATGCTGGAGTCCTGGAAGCTCGGCTCCCAGGTCGGCAGCGAGGTGCTCTCCATCGTCGATGACGGCTCGCGGGAGGGCTCCGGCTACGTGCCCTACGACGACGAGGGCCAGCCCTCGCAGAAGACCTGGCTCATCCGGGACGGCAAGCTCACCGGCCGCCTGCACTCCCAGACCACCGCCGCCGCGCTCGGCGAGTCGCACACCGGCAACGCCCGGGCGATGTCCTTCCGCTTCGAGCCCATCGTGCGCATGACCACCACGACGATCGAGCCCGGCGCCATGAGCCGGGAGGCCCTCTTCGCCGGGGTGGAGGACGGCTACTACGTCGAGACCTTCAAGCACGGCTCGGGCATGAGCCGCTTCACCATCGCCCCGCGGCTGGCGTGGCGCATCCGAGGCGGCGAGCTCGCCGAGCCCGTGCGGATCGCGGTGCTCACCGGCACGGTCTTCGAGACCCTCGGTGAGATCGACGGGGTGTCCGACGCGGCCGAGGTGGAGGTGATGCCCTTCGGCGGCTGCGGCAAGGGTGAGCAGTACCCGCTGAACGTGAGCTTTGGCGGCCCGTTTGTTCGCGTCGCGCGGTTGGAGGTGTCCTGATGGTCCGCGAAGTCCTCACACTTGAGACCCGCGAGCTGAAGCTCGGGGTCATCGGCTCCCGCGTCGCCTCCGTGCGATCCCGCGGCGAGCGCGAGTCCGCCGTCCGCGTCTACGACGACGGCAGGGTCGGCACCGCCTCGGCGGTCGGCGATGTCTCCGTGGACGCGCTGACGGAGCAGGCCCGCGACGCCCTCTCCCTCGGCATCCCCTACGCCCCCGAGCCCTCCCGTGAGCGCAGCCTGCGGGTCTCACATGAGGGCGCGGCCATGAGCCTCGCCTCGCTGGTGGACTTCACCGAGGCCCTGCTGGTTCCCCTGCGGGCGGACTACCCGGAGCTCATCTTCTCCGAGGGCGTCACCCACAGGACCCAAGCCTTCAGCTTGCGGAACGATCAGGGGCTGGACCTGGCCTACAGCCGCTCCACCACCACCGCGGTGTTCCTGATCAAGGAGCGCGGCTCCGCCAACATCATCGACTCCCTGGCCGTCACCGAGGGCCCCGACCTGACGGTGGAGAACACGCTGGCCTCGCTGCGGCCCAAGCTCGACAACCACAGCAACCGCGCGCCGTCCCCCAGCGGCCGCACCCGGGTGGTCTTCGCGGGCACTGCCCCCCACGCCGGCGGCGCGCTCCTGCAGCTCTTCGAGCGCGGCTGCCTCGCCCGGGGCTACGCCACCGGCAGCTCCATCTTCTCCGGCCGCATCGGCGACACCTCCCGGCCCTTCCACCCGGACTTCCGGCTGGTGGACTCCCGGGACGCCGCCCGCCTGCGGGTCTGCCCCTTCGACATGGAGGGGGTGGTGCGGGACACGCCGGACCTGGACATTATTCGCGGCGGGGCGCTTCGGAACGTGGCGGCCTCCAAGCGCGACGCACTGCAGTTCGGGCTGCCGGCGACCGGCTCGGGGATCGGCGACCTCGATCAGCTCCCGAACAGCGGCTTCAGCCGCCTGATGGTCGCGCCCACCGCGCCGACCCTGGCCGCCCTGCTCGACGGCGAGCCCGGCGTGCTGGTGTGGCTCGCGGCGGGCGGCGACGTCACCCCCGCGGGCGACGTGGCGCTGCCGGTGCAGGTCTCCTTCCAGCTCGATCCCGAAGGGAACATCACCCACCGCCTCGGCGGCGCGACCTTCACGGGCAGCGTCTTCGACCTCTTCGGTGATGACTTCGTGGGCGCGAGCGAGGAGGCGGTCGAGCCGCAATCGGACGATCGCTGGCTCGTGACCCACATGCAGGCGCACGGAACGTCGTAAGAACGTCGTAAGATGGAGCCGCGATGTCCCGCGGCCCGAACCGAAGCGACCTCCTGAGGCGCTACTTCTCCTGGGTGCTCCGCAACCGCGGGGTCACCCTCGGGGTGTGCGCGCTGATCACGGCCCTCTCGATCGCGAGCGCCTCCCGCACCGTGATCGCCTCGTCCATCGGCAAGCTCTACCTCGACGACATGCCGGAGTACGCGGTCTACCAGGAGCGGGCCCGGGCCTTCGGCAACGACGAGTTCTTCGTGGTCGCCTACGAAGACCCCGCGCCGCTCAGCGCCGGGAGCCGGGCGCGGCTGGCGCGGGTGGTGGCGGAGGTCGAGGCCATCCCCGACGTGGCGCGCACGACCAGCGTGCTGGACGCGGTGCAGGTCGCCACGGTGGACGGCGCGCTGGTGGTGACGGCCTACGCGGCGCTGGCGGCGGTGGACCCGGCGGCGGACGGGGCCGCGGCGACGGCGGCGCTGCTGGCGGACCCGATGTACAGCCAGGCGGTGATCGCGGGCGACGGCAGCGCGGCGACGGTGCTGGTGGAGATGACCGTCGATCCCCACCGGCCGGCGGAGCGCGGCCCGGCCCTGGTGGCCGAGGTGATGGGCGCCTTCGAGGCCGCGGGCTTCGCACCGGAGCAGCTCCACCGGGCGGGCATGCCGGCGATGGTGGCTGAGGTGATGGCCGAGACCTACCGCAACATCGAGCGGCTCTTCCCGCTGTCGACGGCGGCGCTGCTGGCGGTGGTCTGGTGGCTCTTCCGGCGCCCCACGCCCGCGCTGGTCACCACCGGCGTGGGGCTCATCAGCGTCACCTGGACGCTGGGCTTCGCGGCGGTGCTGGACCGGGAGTTCTCCGTCTTCACCGCCCTGGTGCCCGCCGTGGTGCTCACGGTCGCCTTCTCGGACATCGTGCACCTCTGGAGCGCCTACCACCTGGAGCTGCGCCAGGGGGCGAGCAAGGATGACGCCATCCTGGCCAGCGCCGAGGACGTGGGGCGGGCCTGCCTGCTCACCAGCGCCACCACCTTCACGGGCTTCATCTCCCTCGCCGCGGTGCCCACGCCCGTGTCCCGACAGCTCGGCGTGGTGCTGGGCTTCGGCGTCGGCGCGGCGCTGCTGCTGGCGATGACGCTCGTGCCCGTGGCCCTCTCCTACCTGCCCACGCCCACTCTGCGGCCGGAGGGGGAGGGGGATCTGCTGGATCGGGCCGTGGGCTGGTGCGCCCGGGTGTCCATCCGCCGCTCGGGGCTGGTGCTGGGGGTGGCGGCGCTCCTCGCGGTTCCGCTGGGCTACGGCCTGGCGACCTACCGCATCGGCACGGACTTCACCCAGCGCTTCTCGGAGGACAACGACTACCGGGCGGACATGCGCTTCTTCGAGGAGCACTTCGAGGGCACCAACGCCCTGACTGTCTACCTGCGCGCGGCGGCGCCCGGCGGCCTGGAGGATGTGGCGCTGATGCAGCGGGTCGCGGGCTTCCAGGACGCCGTGGAGGCGCTGCCGGCGGTGGACGACGCGCTCTCGGCGGTGGACGTGCTGCGGGGGCTGCACAGGGCGCTGGCCGGCGAGGAGGGGCTGCCGGACAAGGAGGGCGGGATCGCCCAGTACCTCTTCCTGCTGGAGCTGAGCGGCGACGAGGGGACTGAGCAGACGATGGCCGGGCTGCTGGACCCGGACCGCTCGCTCATGCGGATGGAGGTCCGCACGCCGGAGAACGGCTTCCGGGAGATGGGGGTGCTCGGCGACGAGGTGGCCGCGCTGGCGGCGGGGCTCGACGGGGTCGAGGTGGAGATCACCGGGGTCGCCTACCTGCTCGGGAGCTACTTTGAGGACATCCTCCGGGGGCAGCGCCTGGGGCTCCTGTTCTCGATGGCCACCATCGGCGTGATGATGGGCATCGGCCTGCGCTCGGTCCGGGCGGGGGCCGTGTCCATGATCCCCAACCTGCTGCCGCTGGTGGCGGTGGCGGCGGTGGCCTCCTTCACCTGGGAGGCGGTGGACTCGGACATGCTCATCGTGATGCTGATGGCCATCGGCATCGGGGTGGACGACACCATCCACTTCCTGATGCGCTACCGGGTGGAGTCCGAGCGGGCCGCGCCCGGAGAGGATCCCGCGGAGGCGCTCCACCGGACCTTCCGCTTCGCGGGCCGCGCCATCCTGATGACCACGCTCATCCTCTGCGCGGGCTTCCTGCCCTTCGCGCTGAGCGACTACTTCTCCATCTACATCCTCGGCACCTTCCTGCCGCTGGCGCTGCTCACCGCCGTCGCGGCGGACCTGCTGCTGGTGCCGGCCATGGTCCGGGCGGGGCTCTTTCCGTTTGATCGCCGGTGATATCAGGAGGCCATGAACGCACTCTTCCTCTTGATCCTTGGAGCCCTCGCCCTCGCCCGGGCGAAGTACACCCTGGGGACGTTCGACTGAGGAGCCCATGCGCAATCTCTTCCGCTACTCCCCCCCAGCGCTGAGCGACAACGCGGTCTACGCCGCCGTGATGGGGCTGCTCCTGTGGGGGATTCACGCGCGGGGCGCCGCCGTCTATCAGATCCTCCTCGACGCGCTGGGGCCCGCCGGGGTGTTCATCGGGCTGGGCTTTGGCTTCTACCTGGGCTGGTTCTGGCTGCTCGGCGGGATCACCATCGCCCTCGACCGACGGCTCGACGCCCCGGATCCGCCGGCGTGGTTGCTGCGACACCGCATCCAGGAGCGCCAGGCGGGGGCGGGGAGGCGCGGGCCGCCGCTGGGGAAGGCCGCGGCCGTGGTGCTGCGAAACCAGCTCCTGGGCACGCTGCCCGCGGTGGTCGCCGTCTACGCGCTGCTGCAGCTTCGCGGGGTGGACCTGACCGCGCCGCCGCCCGTCTGGTGGCGCGTGCTGCTGGAGCTGGCGGTCATGGTGCTGGTGGAGGAGGTGCTGTTCTACAGCGTGCACCGCCTCATGCATCGCAAGTCGCTCTTCCGCCGCTTCCACCGGATCCACCACGAGTTCCGCGAGAGCATCGGCATCGCGACCCACTATGTGCACTTCGTGGAGCACCTGCTGGGCAACCTCCTGCCCATCTTCGCCGGGGTGCTGCTGGTGGGCGCGCACCCCGTCAGCGCCTTCCTCTGGATCGGCCTCGCCGTGAGCAACGCCATCCACACTCACTCCGGCTACCGCTGGCCCGGGCTGCCCTGGTCCGTCGAGCACGACTTCCACCACTGGAACATCACGGGCAGCTACGGCGCCATCGGCCTGCTGGACCGCCTGCTGGGCACCCACGCTCCGCTGGCGGCTCGTGCGAAGATGGGGGACTGACCGCTCCCTCGCCCAGGAGAGACACATGGCTGATGAGATCGTCCTGCTGCACGGCCTGGAGAGCGCCGTCGATGAGAACCTGCGGCCCATCGGCAGCAAGGCGCGCTTCATGCGCGAGCGCTACAGCGCCGCCACGCCGGGCCTCGACACCCGCGCGGCCGTGGCCCATCGGGACTGGTGCGTCGCCAACCAGCGCCCCTGGGACGCCGACCCCGAGCGCGTCGCCGCCGCCTTCGCCGCGCCCATGGCGAACGCGCGGGCCGCCATCACCGCACACACCCGGCTCATCGTGGGCTCCTCCTTCGGCGGGGCGGTGCTGCTGAAGCTCCTCCACGAGGCGCCACGCTACGCCGGGCCCTGCGTCTTCATGGCCGGCGCCGGTGTGATGATCACGCCCTACGACCACATCCCCGAGGGCGTGCGCGCGGTGCTGATGCACGGCCGGGGGGACGACGAGATCGCGCCGGGGGACTCCCGGACGCTCTTCGCCAGCAGCGGCCCCGGCGTGCAGCTCTGGGAGCTCCACGACGGTCACCGCCTGCTCAGCACCCTCGACGACGGCACCCTCGACGCCGCGATCCAGCTCATGCTCAGCGGATAGCTGTGCGCGAGGCCGCTACTGAAAGCCGCAGATGGTGGCGACGCAGCCGCAGCAGGCCTTCTCGCAGGGGCTGCCGCCGCACTGGTTGCTGGCCATCGGCATCGCGTCGCCCGCGAGCGCCGTCGGCAGGCTGGTGAGCCAGATCCAGATCACCACGCACCAGGCGCTGAAGGCGTACGCGCCGCGCCGCCAGACGGGCCAGGGGGCGGGGAGGGAGCGCGCTGACATCTCGGAGGCGGCCGCCATGGCGGAGCCCCTGCGCGCCGGGAGGCGCTCCAGCAGGATGTGATGGATGAGCCGCTCGTTGCGGGCCAGCGGGAGCGAGAGCAGGTCGGCCTCCAGGCGCTCCGCGTCGGCTGTCAGGAGGGCCTCGCAGCGGGCGATGGCGTCCGGATCGACCCAGCCGGCCTCCCCAGCGCGCTGGATGCAGGGGTTGAAGGCGCCGCCCCGGAGATCCTCCTCCAGGTCTTCCAGAGCGTCGATGAGGTAGATGGTGCGCCCCAGCGCGCCGCCGAGCCGGGCCAGGGCCTCGCGGTGGGCCTGGGTGATGTGCTCGGCCCCGGGGAGGTTGGCGAGATCGCCGAAGGCGTCCGAGAGGGCCGCGGCGGTGGGGGCGGCGGCCTGCGCCGGGTCCGAGCAGTCGGCCTCGACGTCGAGCTGGGTCTCCGCGAGGGCCTCGTGGGCGCGCAGCTCCATGCCCAGGCTGGCGAGCACCTCCCAGGCGCGGGCGGCGGAGCGGGACATCACCGGGCGGGCCGCGCCGAGCCACTGGCCCTCCGCCTCGTGGTCGGCGAGGCGCTGATCGACGAGGTGCACCTGGACCGCGCTGGCGCACTGGAGGGCGCCGCCCTGGAGCGTCTCGCGGTGTCGGAGCGGCATCACGGGGCAGCGGGTGCGCCCCGCCGACGCCGACGCCGAGTCCGCGACGAGCGAGTCCGCCAGCAGCGACAGGAACACCGCGTCGCTCGACTGCAGCGCCCGCTGCCAGAGGCCGTAGTCCTCGCCCACCGACTGGCAGAGGCCGCAGTAGTAGCGCTGGTAGCGCTCCCGCTCCGCCGGCTGGAGGCTGGACAGGCAGGGGTGAAGCATTCCAAACATCGGCGCCCTCGTGGGTGATGCAGCGTCGACACTCTAAGGGAGTCAGAAGGAAAAAATCACCACATCCCGGGCGTATCTCCTTCGGTCTGCGACTTCACGGAACCTTGAAATAACTATGTTATTCCTGCACTTCCATGAAGCCACAGCCCTCGAACCTACACCCGGGCTGTAGCCATTTTTATCCTTCTGACTCCCTAACCGCCGCGGGCGGGGGGCTTCAGGCCAGCAGATCCTGGACTCTCCCCAGGAGCTCAGCGCGTGTAAAAGGCTTGGCGAGGAACTCGACGTTTGGCTTGAGCACGCCGTGGTGGACGATGGTGTTCTCGGTGTATCCGGAGACGAAGAGCACCCGGACGTCAGGGCGCGCCTCCTTCAGGGTCTCCGAGAGCACCTTGCCGTTCATCCTCGGCATGATCACGTCGGTGATGAGCGCGTCGATGATGCCGTCGTGGTCTCGCGCCAGCTCCAGGGCGGTCGGGCCATCCGCCGCCTCGATGACCTCGTAGCCGCCGCTCTTGAGCAGCCGCACCGTGAGCCGGCGGAGCATGCGCTCGTCCTCGACGACGAGCAGCGTGCCCTTGCCCACCCGCTGAGGCCGGACCTCGGGGGCGGAGGGCTGCTCGACGACCTCGCCTCTCGGCCAGTAGATCTTGAAGGAGGTTCCGCGCCCGGGCTCGCTGTAGAGCCAGATGTGCCCCCCGTTCTGGCGCACCGCGCCGTGCACCGTGGAGAGGCCCAGGCCCGTGCCGCGCTCGGGGGTCTTGGTGGTGAAGAAGGGCTCGAAGATGCGCTCCTGGACCTCGGAGGGCATGCCCTGGCCCGTGTCTGACACCGCGATCATCAGGTACTCGCCGGGCACCACCTCGGGGTGCGTCTCGGCGTAGTGCTCGTCCAGGATGGCGTTCTTCGCCTCGATCACCAGCTCGCCGCCGTCCGGCATGGCGTCGCGGGCGTTGACCACGAGGTTCATCAGGATCTGATCGAGCTGAGAGCGGTCACCCCGGATGGGCCAGAGCCCATCGGGCATCTCCGTTGTCAGGATCACGTCCTCGCCCAGCGTCCGCCGGAAGAGGCGGGTCAGCTCCTCCACGAGCGCGGGCATGTGCAGCACCGCGGGCTGGATTATCTGCCGTCGCGCGAAGCCGAGGAGCTGCTGACAGAGCTCGGCCGCGCGCTGGCCCGCGAGGATGACCTGACCCAGATCCTCGCGGCCGGGATCCTCCTCGGGGAGGTCGCCGCGGACGATGATGGCGTAGTTGCTGATGACGGTCAGCATGTTGTTGAAGTCGTGGGCGATGCCGCCGGCGAGGCGACCGATCGACTCGAGGCGCTGGCTCTGGCCGAGCTGCTTCTCCAGCTGGCGGATCGCCCGCAGGTCATGCATGACGGTGGAGAGGTGGGCGGGCTCTCCCTTGGTGTTCCGGTGAATCATCAGCGTCTGGGCCACCGGGATGATCGTGCCGTCGGCGCTCCTGAGCTCAGTCTCGGCCTGCCAGGTGCCGGTCTTCATCACGGCGGGGATGCCCTCCCGCAGGATCCGCTCGGCGCTGGCCGCCGTGTGGAAGCTCGCGATGGGCAGGTCGCGGATGTTCACGCTGTCGGTCAGCCCACAGAGGCGCCGCCCGGCCGGGTTGACGTAGAGCGAGCGGCCGTCGGGGGTCGACATGCCGATGAAGTCCGGGGAGGCCTCGGCGAGCTTGCGGAACCGCTCCAGCTCCAGCTCCGCCTTCTTGCGGTCGGTGATGTCGGGGAACACCACCACGCCCCCGATGAGCTCCCCCTTGTCGTAGATGGGAGCTGAATGACCGCTGACCCAGCGCTCGATACCCGTGTGATCGAGGATGATGAAGTCTTCACCGAAGCAGGTCTCTTCCTTCAGGATGGCGCGGGAGAGGGGCAGATCTTCAGGGCGGTAGGGGGTGCCGTCCGGGTGGAAGGTCTGCCAGCGGCTGGGGTGTGCCTCTATGGGGCTCAGGTTGAGATCCACAGCGGTCGCGCCCCTGACACCCAGGACAGCGGGGTTCCAGTGTTGGATTGAGCCATCAAGGGTAGAGACAATGATGCCGGCGGGGGAGGCATTCAGCGCCGCCTTCAGCATGGAGTTCTCGCGCTCCAGGGCTGTCAGCCTCTCCCGGAGCTCTGCCTCCGTCAGCTCAGTCTCATCGGCCACTCAACCTCCAATCCCCAGGTGGAGAAACCATAATAGGGGAGAGCGGCTTTTCGCGGGGGATGCTGAAGCGTCAGGTGGTGCTCGCGGAGAGTCGCCTTACAGCGACAACCGCATGACGACCTCTCCGTCATCGATGTCTCCGGTGGGGACAAAGCCCAGGTTCTCGTAGAACGCTCGCGGGCTCCCTTCGCCCGGCACATAGCTCACCATCAGCGCCGCGGCGTCGGGCCGCGTTCGCACGCAGTCGATGAGCAGCCGCCAGAGGTAGTACTCGGCCTTCTCGGGGTCGTCGTGCAGCAGGATGAGGCCCACCGGCGACTCGCCGGCGTGGATGGCGCGCAGCCATGAGCGCGGCTCGAACTGCGCTTGAGCGGGCGACACCCGCAGGCCGAGCAGGGCGTTCAGGGTGGCCATGTCCTTGACCTCTCACAAGGTCACGGGCTCCGGAGGCGCGTCGGCGCGCACATGAGAGAGGGCCGCGGGCAGGTGCTCGCGGAGGCGCCGGTAGATCGGCCGCCGGAAGGCGACCACTCCGGCGACGGCCTCTCGCATGGGAACCCAGCGGGCGGCGGTGAACTCCCGATCGTCCGGGGTGATGTCCGCGTCTTCCCCCAGGTAGCTGAAGTAGAACCAGTACTGGGCCTGGCCCAGGCCGGTCTTGGAGCTGCGCCACTCCGGCGGCAGCTCGTAGGTGAGCACGTCCGGGTGCCGACAGAGCAGCGCCAGCTTGTCGCGCTGGATGCCCGTCTCCTCCAGGACCTCCCGCCAGGCCGCGTCCGCGGGCGCCTCGCCCTTCTCCAGGCCGCCCTGAGGGAACTGCCAGGAGCCGGGGTGTCGCTTTCGCTCCAGGATGAGCACCTGCTCACCCCGGGTGATGACCGCGCCGACACAGGCGCGAAAGTACTGCTTGGGCATCCGCTTCATGATCGTTTCCCTCGGGGTTGGCCACAGTGCTGGCGTTATAGCCGGCCCAACAAGAAGGGAAGGTGGATGATGGATGACGCACCGCTCAGGTCTCGCCGCGAGGGCGAGCCCGCGCAGCTGGCGCTGGGCTGCATGAACTTCGGCGGTCGCACCGGTGAGGGCGACGCGCGCGCGATCATCGACCGGGCCCTGTCCTCGGGGGTGGGGCTGCTGGACACCGCCAACATGTACACCAAGGGGATGTCCGAGCGCATCGTCGGTCGGGCCCTCCGCGGGCGACGGGGCGCGGCGCTGCTCGCCAGCAAGGTCGGGCTCGGGCGCGCTGGGCGACGCGCCGAGGGGCTCTCCCGGGAGAGCATCCTCGCCGCCTGTGACGCCAGCCTGGGGCGGCTGGGCGTGGAGGCGCTGGACCTCTACTACCTGCACGCCCCGGATCCGAAGACGCCGCCCGAGGAGTCCCTGTCGGCCCTCGGGGCGCTGCTCGACGCCGGCAAGATCCTGAACTGGGGGGTGTCCAATCACGCCGCGTGGCAGATCCTGGAGCTGCGTCACCTGGCGGCGTCCGCCGGCCTGCCGGCACCGGTGATCGCCCAGCAGCTCTACAACCCGCTGGTGCGACAGCTCGACGTCGAGTACTTCCGCTTCGCCGCCCGCTACCCGATCCACACGACGGTCTACAACCCGCTGGCGGGCGGTGTCCTCACTGGTAAGCACGCCTTCGACGCGCCGCCTCCCAGCGGCTCCCGCTTCGACGGCAACAAGCGCTACCAGCGCCGCTACTGGACCCGCGCGCTCTTCGAGGCGGTCGAGGCGCTGCGCGTCATCGCCGGGGACGAGGGCATGGATCTGGTGACCCTGTCCTACGCCTTCTTGCTGGGCCACCCGGGCGTGGACTCGGTGCTCATCGGCCCGGGCACGCTGCCGCACCTCGACGCGGCGCTGGCCGCCCGGGAGGTGAGCCTGAGCCCCGAGGGGCGCGAGCGCGTGGTGGCGGTCGGGCAGGAGATGATCGGCACCGACGCCCGGTACGCGCGCTGATGTTTACCCGAGAGATCCCCGACGCTGAGATCGAGGCGGCGCTGGCGCATTGGCGGACGGAGGGCTGGGCGCTGCTGCCCCGGGTCGCGAGCGAGGAGACGCTCGCCGGACTCCGGAGGCGGGCGGATGACATCGTCGCCGGCCGCTCGGGGATCGAGGGCCTCTTCTTCCAGCCTGACGCCCCCACCGGCCGCTACGAGGATCTGGTCTTCGGCCACGGCTACGAGGGCCCCGACCGGGCCTACCGCAAGATCGAGAAGCTGGAGCGCGACCCGGGCTTCCGGGCGTGGATGGAGAACCCGCTCTTCGGCCGGCTCGTGCGCGCGGTCGTGGGGGAGTCCGTGAGCCTGTATCGGGCGACGATCTTCTGGAAGACGGCGCGGCTGGGCAGCGACCTGCCCTGGCATCAGGACGGGGGGAAGTTCTGGGGGCTGGACCGCGATCCGGCGATCCAGATCTGGACGGCGCTGGATGACGCCTCGGTGGATGCTGGCTGCGTCGTCGTCCTGCCGGGCAGTCACCTGGCGGGGCTGGCGACGCCGCTCGGCGGGGTCGTGCCCGCCGCCAACGTCGCCGCCGCCGACGCCGCCGAGCGCGAGGTGGCGGTCCCGGTCAAGGCCGGGGACGTGCTCCTCATCCACAACTACCTCTGGCACCGCAGCGGCCCCAACCGCAGCGACCGACCGCGCCGGGCCTTCACCACGGCGTATCTGGACGGCGCGACGCGCTGCCGGCGGAAGAAGCGCGCGCCGAGGGTCTTCCTGCCGCTATTCGAGCCGTGATTCGGGCTGTCGCCGGGCGGCGTCGATTCGCGCGGCAGCCTCGGGGTGCTCGGCGGTGAGGGCGTCCAGCTCTTCGAGGGCGTCACCGGTCTCGGAGAGCGCGGCCCACGCGGCGACACGCTGGAGGCGCAGCTCCAGGGCCAGCGCGGGCTCGGGCGCGAGCGTGAGCCCGATCGAGACCCCGTCCGCGACCTCGCTGTGTCGCCCCTGCTCCTGCAGCACCGTGACCCGCCGCAGCCAGCCCACGGCCGTCACCGGCGGACACACGATCGCGTCGTCGGCGCCCAGCAGGCGGAGCGGCGCGTCGCCGCAGTGGACCTCGACGGCGCCGCGAGAGACCTGCACGGCGGTGCCGAGGGCGTCGCGGCGCACATCGAACACGGTGCCGCGCACCCGGATCATTCCCTCGGGGGTCTCGACGCTCAGCTGAACCCCGAGGTCGGGCTCGACGCTGAGCGCCACCTCGCCGGACGTCCAGCTCAGGGTGAGGTCCATCGCCTCACCGCTGACCTCCCCGTGGCCCGTGCCGACGGCGCGGACGTAGGGGCCCAGGGCTCGCTCGGCGCTGTCACCGGTCCAGCGCGCGGCCACCGGGGGGCCCTCCTGGCGCAGCGCGAAGAACAGCGCCGCCGCTGCGGCTGGCACCAGGAGGAGCACGCGACGGTCCAGGCGCCGCCGCGTGCTCCGCGAGCGGATGCGCGCCAGCCGCCCGGCGTCCGGCTCGGTCGCGCGGCGCAGATCATCGAAGTGCTGGTCGAGTTGGCTCACGGTGACTCTCCTGCCAGAGTACGAAGCCGCGCCATGCCCAGGCGCATGCGGCTCTTCACGGTGCCCACGGGCAGCCCCAGCAGCCGCGCCGCCTCGACGCTGCTGCGCTCCTCCAGCGCGCAGAGGACGACCACCTCACGCTGGGCGCTCGGCAGGCGCTCGAGCCACCCCTGGAGCTGCCGCGACCGCATCCGGGCGGCCACCTCATGCTCGGGATCGCGCCGAACATCAGGCTCGTCCGGGGAGACATTCGCGACCCAGCGCTTCCACCAGACCCGCCGCCGATGAGCCGCCAGCACCCGGCGGGTGATCCCGTAGAGCCAGGGCTCGAGCATGGATGGGTCACGCAGGCTCGACAGGCGGCGGGTCGCGAGCGCGAGCACGTCCTGGGCCGCGTCCTCCGGATCGACGCGCGGCCCGCCCAGCCGCGCGCACCACCGGGCCACGGTCGGGACGGCGTCGTCCAGCGCGTCGAGCAGGGTGGCGTCGGGACGATGAAGGGTCACATCCCTCAACAGTGCCTTCACCCGGTCAGGCGGATCACTCCGCCCGCCATTGAAGCGTGAGGGTGATCTCCGGGCGCGTGCCGCGCTGGCTCACCGCGGCTCCAGCTCGGGGGGCGAGGGTGAGCCGCCGGGTCAGCGGGATGGTCAGCTCCAGCTCGGCCCGGGCCACCGGGCTCACGCCAGGCTCGCCGAGATCCGTCGTGAACAGCCCGCTGGTGGTGGACTCGAGCCGGCCGTCGGCGCCCTGCTGGAGCTCCTCCGAGCAGAAGAAGCACTCGGTCGGCGTCAGCTCGGCGCCCGCCCAGACCCCGAGGCGCAGACCCACGCCGCCGCTCCGCCAGCTCCAGCCGGCCCCGACATCGACGGCGGCGCTGCCGTCTGAGTGAGAGCTGCCCGCCGGCTGACGGCGGCGCGACCGGCTACGTCTTTGACCCTGATGATCCGAGCCCCACGATCTGTGGGAACAACCTGACGATCGAGGCTGGATCCTGCGACCAGCGGGCGGTTGAGGCGCGGGGGGATGTGGTGGTGTTCGAGACGGGGGTGCTCGATGCGCCGATGGAGGTGACGGGCCGACTTCAGGCGACGCTCTTCGTCGAGCTTGATCAGCCTGACGCCGACCTGATGGTTCGTATGACGGATGTGTACCCGGATGGGCGGTCGATGTTGATCGCTGATGGCGCGCTTCGGCTCGCGACCCGGGGGACCACGGACTCGTTGACGCCGTTGGCGGTGGGGGAGGTTGTTGAGGGGCGGGTGGAGCTGTGGAGCACGTCGTTGGTGGTGAACACAGGGCACCGGCTTCGCATCTCGATTACCTCGTCGAATTGGCCTCGGTTTGCGGTGAATCGGAACAACGGGTTGCCTTATCCTGAGTCGATTGAGGGGATGGTGCGCCGGTGGCGGTGACGGTGCATCACAGTGGGGTGTATGCCTCGTACCTTCAGGTGCCTGATCCGACCCGTCAGGAGGCTGATGTGACGGTCTGTGAGGGGGGCTGAGGTTCGCGGCGAGTGGTCGTGTTAGCTGGAGGCTGAGATGGACAACCTCAGCAGCCTGATCATCGCCAATCCATGGATCCTGATGTTGGTGGGGTTCGCCTTTGTCGGGGTGATGCTTGGCTTGAAGATTGCGCTGGTGGCGGTCTACAGCAAGCCGCCAGCGGATGACCCGGAAGGGGAGTAGCGAAACCCGGTTCCGCCCGAAACCTCGCCGCTCTCTCCGAGCGGCTGCTTCACAGCGACTCCAGCGGTACCAACCGCGCCAACTGCGAATCCACATCGTTGAGGATCATGATGCGGTCTCTCTGAGCCCGCACCTTCCGACAGACCGCGCCGCATGGCGCGCGCCAACTGCGAAGAGGCTCCTTTGAGGAACGCGACGTCCCAGCGCCGCACGCGAGAGGGTGTTGCGACGTCAGATGCCTCGCCGCAAGGCGACATCAGGAGGCAAGACCTTGCGAACACGTGGACGGTTTTCGACGGAGACCAGATGCTGTTTTTCTGCCATCCCACGCTGTAAAACCGGCCAGGTTTCGCAACGGATGCAAGCCCAGGTGGGCTTGCCAGACGACCCGAGAGTCAGAGCACGGGTCCTCCTCCGGAGCGGCTCCGACCGGGGGGTAGTGCGACGAGGAGGAGGAACGACGACGAGAACTTGCACGGGAGGGGGCCGCAGGGCCCCTCCAGAGACAACGCTGGTTGGCAGCGGCGAATCCGTCAAAGTGGCCGAAAACCCGCAGTAACGACCACGATCCATGCGGCAGCCGAGCTCCCATCAAGCTCCACGATCCATGCGGCAGCCCAACCCACCCGAGCCCAGCCGGTCCGGGGTCAGTAGATCCGGGTTCAGCCGGCCCCACTCGCCAGGGCTCACCCCTTGGGCGAAACGCTCGTGTCTTCGGGACCGCTCATCGCTGCTGGGCTGTTGGGGCACGGGTTGGCGCTGCCGCATGGATCGTGGGGCTCACTGGGGGCTCGGCTGCCGCATGGCTCGTGTGACTTAGTTCAGGTCCTCCAGACCGGCTCTTAGCCACTTTGACGGATTCGCCGCTGCCAACCAGCGTTGTCTCTGGAGGGGAACCTGCGCTTCCCCTCCCGCGCAAGTCTCCTCGTTCCTCGTCGTCGCGCTGCCCCCCGGTCGGAGCCGCTCCGGAGGAGGACCCCTGTGCAGTGACTCTCGGGTCGTCTGGCATGCCCACCTGGGTTTGCATCCATTGCGAAACCTGGCCGGTTTTACAGCGTGGGATGGCAGAACAACAACATCTGGGCTCCGTCGAAAACCGTCCACGTGTTCGCAAGGTCTTGCCTCCTGATGTCGCCTTGCGGCGAGGCATCTGACGTCGCAACACCCTCTTGCGTGGGACGCTGGGACGTCGCGTTCCTCAAAGGAGCCTCTTCGCAGTTGGCGCGCGCCATGCGGCGCGTGTTGACGGAAGGTGCGGGCTCAGAGAGGAGACCGCGTCATGATCCTGAAAGGTACCGACTCGCAGTTGGCGCGGCTGGTACCGGCTTGGAGCCGCTCTGGGAGAGGGGGATCAGTGGGAACGCGGCGAGCCATAACGGTCTGGAGTCGCGGTAGGACAGCCCAACCAACGACCTGTGAGCCCCCATCAGTCAGGGAGCCGCCCGCTGTGGAGCAATCACTGACGCTCGCAGATCCTGACACCGCGCGACCTTCACAACCTGGCGCCGCTCGCTCCTGCCAGGGCACAACGGACTGAGCCAGGGGCAGGGCGATCGGTGCTGGGCAGGTGGTGGGCTTCAGCTCTCAGCTCTCAGCACTCATCCTCGAGGCAGTCGGCGTACCAGGACCGCGCGCGTGTGGCGCAGTCGTCTGCGTCACCACCGGCATCGATACAGTCATCGTAGGCATCGCTGGCGGCCTCTTCACAGACGGCTTCACAGTCATCGTCGTCGCTGTCCTCGCCGTCGTCGCAGTCATCGTCGTGCTCGTCGTCATCGTCGTGCTCGTCATCATCATCATCGTCATCGTCATCGTCATCGTCATCGTCATGATCACAGTCTTCTCCGATGCACTCGCTGAAGTAGTCATCGGCTCGCTCTTCGCAGTCCTCCTCGTCGCGGGTCTCATCTACGCAGCCGTCGTAGTACGCATCCGCGAGCGCTTCGCAGTCCTCTTCACAGTCGTCGTCGCGCTCGTCCTCGTCCTCGTCCTCGTCCTCGCGATCACCATCGTCGTGCTCACCATCCTCGTCGCCGCGCTCACCATCTTCATCACCACAGTACCCCTCGTCGCCCCCATGCCATTCACTGTCGGCTTCGGGGGGCGGGGGCGGCTCGCCACTCAACGACATCTCATCCAGATCGGCGCCACAGCCAAGCAGCCCAAGAGCCATCGAGAAGGCCATCAATCCAGTGAGCAGCGAGCGCTTCAAGGTGAACGTCGCAGGGGCAGTGAGAGTACCTGTTGTCATGGTGTCCTCGGGCGTTGGTTCTGTCCGGATACTATCGGCCCGCCGCCTGGGCTGTACTGGTGATCTGGCCTCTGACTCTGACAAAGCGTACTGGATCGTCAGTACGCTACCATCTAAAGTCTTGTATTACAGTATTTTAGATTTGCGGCTGTTGTGTTAGATGTACTGGAATGAGCCTCCCGGACCTCTTCAGCTATCTGGACTATCGCGCGTACCTGCGCGACTGGTTCACCGCTCGGAAGGCAGCCAACCCCCGCTTCAGCCACAGAGCCTTCGTGCGGCGAACCGGACAGCGCTCCCCCAGCTTGCTGGCTGACGTCATCGGTCGTCGACGCAACCTGACCCCGGCGCTGATCGAGAGCTTCTGCGTCGCCATGAAGCTCGAGGTGGACGAGGGGCGCTTCTTCGCGCTGCTGGTGGCCCTCGATCAATCCCAGGAGCCCGACGAGCGCAACCGGATCTGGGAGAAGATCGCGGCCAGTCGTCGCTTTCAGGACGCGCGTCGCGTCGAGGGGGAGAGCTTCCGTTATGTCTCGCGCTGGTACTACCCCGCCATCCGCGAGCTGGCCCGACGGCCGGACTTTGTCGCGGATCCGGCCTGGATTGCCCAGACACTGTCGCCCCGGATCACCATCGCTCAGGCCCGAGGCGCGCTGGCGGCGTTGGTGGGGCTGGGCATGCTCACCGAGGTGGACGGCCAGATGCAGCAGACCGAGGGGGCGGTGGTCACTCCGCGTGAGGTCGCCGGGCTCGCGGTCCACAACTACCACCAGGGGATGCTCGAGCGCGCGATGGCGGGGATCCGGGGCTTCAAGGCGGCGGAGCGGCACTACACCGGCGTGACGGTCTGTGTGCCCGAGTCGATGATTCCGCAGCTGAAGCAGGAGCTGAACGCCTTCGCGGAGCGGCTCCTCGAGATCTGCGACAGCGCACCAACGGGAGAGCGGGTGCTGCAGATCAACCTGAACTTGTTTCCGCTCTCCAATGCCGTGGATACGGCGGATGAGCAGGGGGATTGATGACACTTGGAGTACTGGCCTTGTTGGCCGCATGCGACGCCGAGCTGACCTCTGAGGGCACGATCGTTGGAAACCCCGGCGACGGAATGGTCGCGCTGGCCCGGGCGGAGGGCCTGACGTTTGAGGTGATCAACGTCACCATGGACGACCTCTACCTGGAGGACTGTGGCGGGGAGGGGGAGCTGGTCCCGCTGGCGCCTCGCTGGGATCTGCTGGAGCCCAACGCGCTGCATCTCCCCATGGGCGACTGGTGTGAGCTGAGTCTGGTCGTGACCGCGCTCTTTGTGGAGGGGGTCGACACCAGCGAGCGCGCCTTCTCCCTGGATCTGGAGCCGGGGAGGGTGGTGCTTGAGAGCGACGGCTTCACCATCGGAGAGGCCGCCTACCTGCTGGAGCTGGGCTCCCCGAACTGGGTGACGGCGGAGGCGTTGTCCGACGGGGACGGGGCGGAGGTGACAGAGGGACACCCGCTGTTCGAGCCCCTGAATGACAACCTGGCGTTGGGGAGCGCGTTGTTTTTAGACGCCGACGGCGATCGGGCGCTGTCCGAAGACGAGCGGGATGACGGCTTGCTCGCCGCGGGCCCGGAGCGAGAGGAGGATGAGCTGGACACCGGCGTCGATATCGGCGTCGACACGGCCGCCGGGGACGAGGCTGGTGGTGCGGTGCTCCTGCGGCCCGGCTGCGGTGGGGGCGGGCAGGGGTGGCTGCTGTTGCTGCTGCCGTTGTTCAGGCGCCGGACGGCAGGTGGGCGAGGAGCAGCTCCCGCAGAGGGACGCGAGCCTTGATGTTCCGCACGGTCTCGTAGTGACCGGCGATGGCCCGGTCGAGCATGGCCAGCTCGGGGGCGGGCTTGAACCAGTGCTGGCGCTTGACGACGCCGGGGAAGAGCTTCATCACCTCGCCGCCGATGTCCGAGGCGCCGAAGTCGTAGGCCCCGCGGGTCCGCATCGGCGGGGTCAGGCAGTCGAGCCAGCGGTCGTAGTACTCCGGGGGAATGGGAGCGAACGTGGGCCGCAGCGGGCCCAGGCGGATCATGGCGTCGTCGAGGCTGGCGTAGTCGAGGCTCTCCGCGGCGACCAGCAGGTCGACGATGGCCTGGTGCATCTCGGGGGAGAAGGACTTCACGCAGCCGAAGTCGTAGAGGATCAACGAGCCGTCGCGGCGGAAGGCGAAGTTCGCCGGGTTGGGGTCGGCGTGGATGGCGCTCAGCTCAAAGAGCTGGCTCGTGATCATCTCGGCGATGCGAAGGCCGATCGTATCGCGCAGCGCCTGGGGGGTGCCGGGGGCGGACAGCGCGGAGAGGGGCTCGCCGTCCTCGAAGGTCATGGTGAGGATGCGCTGGGAGGAGCGCTCGCCGACGACCTCCGGGACGATGATCCGCGGGTGCTGGGCGTGGAAGGCGTGGAACTGCCGGACGTTGTCGGCCTCGTTGCAGTAGTCCAGCTCCTCGTGGAGCCGCTCGCGGAGCTCGTCGAAGAGCGAGTCCAGCAGCGCCCGCTCCACCTTCACCAGTCCGCCGAGGCGCAAGGCCAGCTTGACCTGAGAGAGGTCTGAGTCCACCGCCCCGTCGACCCCGGGGTACTGGACCTTGACGACGACCTCGCGCCCGTCGTCTGTGCGCGCCCGGTGGACCTGGCCGACTGAGGCGGCGGCGAAGGGTTCGGGATCGAACCACTGGAAGAGCACCTCCGGCGGCTCCCCCAGCTCCGAGAGGATCTGCGCCTCGATGACCTCGTAGTCCATCGGCGGCGCGGAGCGCTGGAGGATGGAGAGGGCGTCGGCGACCTCGGGCGGGAGCAGATCCTTGGCCACGGAGGCGAACTGGCCGACCTTCATGGCGGCCCCCTTCAGCTCGCCGAGGGTCTCCGCGACGCGCTCTCCCGTGCGTCGGCGGAGCGTGCGCAGATCCTCCTCGCGCTCCTCTTCGGAGCGCAGCAGGGAGCGCACCTTGGAGCCCGCGAAGTCACCCGCGACGCTGGCGGTCATGGAGGCGAGCTTGAAGAGCCGTCTCCCCTTGATCGGAGGTCTGCGCGCCATGACTCTCCCCCAGGCCCCGGAGCGTTCGCTCAGCCGGCCTCTTCCTTGTTCGCTGCCTTGTTCTCTTCCAGGTGCGGCAGCGGCGAGAGGAAGGTGTCGTAGAAGAACTTGCAGTCCTCGCGGATCTTCTCTTCGGAGAGGTTGAACTTGGCGAGGTCGTACTTGTGCTTGGACTTGTACGCCCGCTGCTTCTCCGCGCGCTCCTGGATGGTCTGGAGCAGCTCCGGGCTGGCGTCGTGTCCCAGGAACTCGAGCACCTCGCCCATCACCACCTCGAACTCCTTCATCATGCGGTCGTAGCGCACGATGTAGACGTTCTCTTCGGGGATGCGGCCGGAGGTGTAGTCCTCGTGGAAGCGCTCCATCAGCATGATCAGGCCGTTGTAGACGCGGTCGAACCACTTCTGACGGGTAGCCTCGGGCAGGCCCCAGAAGTCGAAGGCCTCCTCCAGCACGCCGGTGACCAGGCTCATGGAGCTGGGGAGGATGGCGACCGGGTCGCGGGCCATGTAGAGCATCTTGGCGTCGGGGAACCGCTGCAGGAACTGCGGCACCCGCGGGGAGACGCTGAAGAGCTTGGCGACAACCCGGTCGGCCTTGTGGGCGAAGAGGTTGCGCTTCCAGAGCCCCTCAATCCACTCGAAGTCCCGCGCCGAGGTGTCGCGGATCTTGGGGTCGACCGAGTCGAGCAGATCCTCGTCGTCGAAGGCCAGGAAGAAGCCGTAGACGAAGAACCCGTCGAAGAAGCGGGTGATCATCGAGGCGTCGTCGGTCTCAACCTTGGAGAGGCTGGTGTCGTGGACCTCGGGCTTGTGGTACTTCGCCGGGCTCACCGCCTCCAGGATGGGCATCAGCGGCTTCAGGATCGTCTGAAGCAGCAGCGATGGGTAGACCATCCGGAACAGCTCCATGCCCACGCCGACCTTGTGGTCGGTCAGGAAGCGCTGCATGAAGGTGGTGCCCGTACGCGGGTTGCCGATCAGCACGATCGGCGACTTCACCTGTTGCTTCTTGAAGGCCGGGAAGAACAGGCCGTCCAGCGCGCGGGCGATGTTGATGCCGATGCGCATGTTCAAGAAGACGAACCCCACGATCCAGGGCCGGATGTGGTCGCCGAAGGTCTTGCCCACGATCTTGCGAACGCGGTTCATTCTTGCAGGGATAGTATCCATGCTCCCCCATTTACCCGAGCTTTCTCATCCTGGCGATCGGAAGCGTGTCCAGAAACGTCAGCGTACGCCAGCGAGGCAGGCTGCTGGCCGATCCAGTGAAGAACGCAGCCCCGCTTCGGGGCGGCGCTCGATGAGCGGCCAGCGTGCCTCTGGAAAGGGGGTATGCTCTACGGGAGGAGGAAGAGCGATGTCGTTGAGCTGGAAGCACGAGAGCCCCGCGCACTGGGATCAAGACAAGGCACGCGTTGTCGGTGGTGCCCCCAAGGGCGTCTTCAAGGACTCGGAGTCGAAGTACAACCTGGGGCAGATGGTGCCCGGGGAGTGGTGGCAGGTGACCTCACCGGAGGGACAGGTCATCGGCTATGGCTGGATGGACATCGTCTGGGGGGACGGGGAGATCCTGTTGGCGGTTGCCCCGGACGCTCAGGGGGCCGGGGTGGGGGCATGGATCCTTGAGCGGCTCTCCGAGGAGGCCGCGGCTCGGGGGCTCCGGTACATCTACAACATGGTGCTCCCCACCCACCCGGAGCGTGCTGCGGTGACCGCGTGGCTGACCCTCCAGGGGTTTGGTGTGGACAACTCCGGGGAGCGGCTGCAGAAGCAGGTCGCCTGACGTCGAGAGGTCGCCGCTTTGAAGCGGCGAGTCCGTAGCTACAGCGTCTCCAGGGCGGCCTCTCTTCTGCGCTATTCATTGAGAGAGCGGTCCACATCCTGGAGGAAGGCCTGGATCGTGTCGACGACCGTCTGGACCCTGACGCTCCGCTGCCTGGACGCCGGGTAGATGGCGTAGAACGGGAAGCTGGAGAGCTTGTAGTCAGGCAGCACCCGCCGCAGCTCGGGCAGCGTGCGCATCACCCGCAGCGAGGTCGCGCCGATGCCCAGCCCGGCGCACAGCGCGTCGGCCAGCGTGCGACCGGTGTCCACCTCGAACCGCCCATTGATGGGGACGACGTGCTCTTCTCCGTCGGGGCCGGTGAGTACCCAGGAGGTCTGCGGCGGCTCTGTGGCGAATCGCAGGATGTGGTGCTCGCTCAGCTCCGCCGGGGTCTGCGGGGCGCCGTACTCCCGCAGGTAGTCTTCGCTCGCGGTGGTCACGAGGTGGATGTCCATCAGCTTGCGGGCGATGAGCGTGCTGTCCCCGAGCTGACCGCCCATCAGCACCACGTCCAGCCCTTCGGTGACCGGGTTCACGGGCCGGTCGTTGACCTTGAGCTGGATGTGGAGGCCCGGGTGCTTGCTCATCAGGGGCTTGAGCGCCAGCATGATGTCGCGGGTGAGCACGCTCACGGCGCTGATGCGGACGATGCCGGTGAGGCCTTCGGTCTCTTGCTGGAGCGTCAGCTCCGCGGACTCGACCTCACTCAGGATTCGCTGGGCGCTGGTCAGGAGCGCCCGCCCGGTCTCGCTCAGGCTCTGGCTGCGCGTGGTCCGGTACAGGAGCTGGGTTCCCAGCCGCTCCTCCAGCGCCGCCAGTCGCCTGCTGATGGTCGTGGGGGGCATCCCCAGGGCGCGGGCCGCGGCGGTCAGGCTGCCCGACTCCACGATCTGCGTGAACACCCGCAGCTCTTCCAGGCTCTCCAGCTTCATTCATTATCCCGAGAGTTGAGATTCTATCTGCTGGATTATCTCGTGGACCGGTGTTCTGAAAAGGGCCGCCAAGGCTCTGGTGGTCGAGGTCGTCATCATCGCGGTCACCCTCATGGCGCACAAGCGCCTCGGGTGGGGCTGGCAGCGGTGCGCTGAAGTTCTATTCGTCCCTGTGCTCAGCCTGTCTCAGGGCGAGGGCGCGCAGGGGGGCTCCAGCGACGCAGGTCAGCAGGACGCCGACCCCAACGGAGAGCGCGCCCCCAGCGTCCGGGGGGATCGCCCCCAGCGCCAGGATCAGCGTCGTCGCCACCGCAGGCGGGTGGTCGGCTCGCAGGAGGTGCCCGCCGATCAACGTGAGGGCTGTCGCCGCGGCCGCCGCCATCGCGTGGGCTGGTTCGGGCGCGCCGGGCAGCGCGCCGCCGAGCTCGGTGGCGCCGAAGATGTTGGCAGCGAGCACGCCGGCGAGCACGCCGACGCCGTGGCCCACGAGCGTGTTCCAGGGCCTCGACGCGGGCTGCCGTGGGTGGAGCATCATGATCGCGGCGGTCGGTCCCAGGCTGGGGAAGAGCCACGGGTTGTCGAACATCACGGCGACGGCGCCGACGAGCAGCATGAGGCCGCCCGCGGTGATGCCGGCGCGCAGTGAGGTGCGGAGGCGTTCTTTGAACAGGTGAGGCAGTCAGCGCATCCGGAAGGCGAGCTCCTCTATCGCGCCGCTGCGGGGCGAGCGCTTCATCGCGCTCGCGCGGAGCTGCTGGTAGCGTGGACTCCCACGCTCAGGCAAGAGGAGTCGATGATGTCCGGCACACAGTCCGAGCGAAACCGGGAGGCCGCCGTCGCCTTCTACCGTCAGGGGAAACGCATCAAGTTGATGACACATCGTCTTTCTCCTTCGGCTCGGAGCTGGACTACTGGCACCTGCCTTGTGTGCCAGCCCCAGCCTCTCACTAAGCCCGCACCTTCTGCCCGAACGCGCCGCATGGCGCGCCAACTGCGAATTGGTACCTTTGAGGGGCATGACGCGGTCTCGCTGAGTCCCCATCTTCCGTCCAACCGCGCGGCTCTGGGAGAGGAGGAAGGTGTGGTGTCAGGGGCTCGACGACAGAGCCCGCGGAGGTGCGAATTCGCGGTAGGGCATCCAACCAACGGGCTGTGAATACGTCCATTGAGCCTTGAGTTGGGGTGCGGATTTCGCAGCTGCGGGTCGGTGCGGATACTGCACGGTTGTGACGGGAGGGTGACATCATGTTTGCTATCTTTTCAGTGATTTAAACCCTTTGCGAGAAGCGGCATGCGGCTTGCCATATTGCTCGTCCAGCTACCCGCTATGCACCCAAGGAGCCCCGATGCGCACCCTCAGCCCCTGCCTCTTCCTGCTCATTCTCGCCTGTGACAAGACCGACGATGCCAGCAGCGACACCTCCACGAGCACACTGGAGGACACAGGTGCAGGAACAGACACTGAAGTTGACACCGTGACAGACACAGACTCTCCCACGGACACGGGCTCCTCTACAGATACGGGCTCTCCCACAGACACAGATACAGAGACCTCGATTGAGATCGAGACGGACTACTCCTACGCCATCGTCGAGACCAACCAGACCGAGTGCTACGACGAGAGCGGGAACACCGGCTGCCCAGGCGACGGCGAGACATTCTACGGTCAGGACGCTCAGTACAGCGGCCTCGCATCCGACTACACCGACAACAGCGATGGGACCATCACGGACTGGAACACCGGCCTCGTCTGGCAGAAAGAGCAGCTGAATGGCTACCAATGGGGCGAGGCCGAGGACTACTGTACCGACCTGACGCTAGGCGGCATCACCAGCTGGCGCGTCCCCTCGACCAAGGAGCTCTACTCGCTCATTGACTACTCCGGAACCACCGGCAGCAGCAGCGGCGACTTCACCGAGATCCCCGATGACGCCGAGCCCTTCATCAACGACACCTTCGACTTCAGCTACGGAGACACCAGCGCCGGTGAGCGCTACATCGACACCCAGTTCATCAGCGCGACGGTCTACGTCAGCAACATCTGGGCGGACAACAACGGCCAGGAAGCCGGCGCAGAGGGCTTCTTCGGGGTCAACTACGCGGACGGCCGCATCAAGGGCTACGAGACCGCCAACGGCGCCGGCTGGCAGCTGCGCTGCGTCTCGGGGAACACCGACTACGGCACCAACGACTTCGAGGACCAGGGAGACGGCACCGTCGCGGACTACGCGACGGGCCTGATGTGGACCCAGGACGACAGCATGGGGCTCGACGCCGGCCCCACCGGAGACGGCGAGCTGGACTGGGCGCTGGCGCTGGACTTCTGTGAGGAGCTGTCGCTGGGGGGGCACGACGACTGGCGCCTGCCCGACGCCAAGGCGCTCCACTCCATCGTCGACTACACGCGCTCTCCGGACACGACCGGCTCGGCGGCGATCGACCCGGTGTTCGAGGCTTCGTCATTCATCGATGAGGCCGGCGACACCAACTACGGCTTCTACTGGACCAGCACGACGCTGCTCGATGGGCCGGGCGACGCCATCTACATCGCCTTCGGAGAGGGCCTCGGCTACACGGTGGGCCCCGACACCGGCGCGGAGATGTTCATGGACGTCCACGGCGCCGGCAGCCAGCGCAGCGACCCCAAGGTGGGCGACCCCGCGGACTACCCGACCTGGGGCAACGGCCCGCAGGGCGACGTGGAGCGCGTCCACAATCTGGCGCGCTGCGTCAGGGACGCGGCTGAGTGAGCGCCCCCGCCGCGTTGATGTCCGCGCCCTCCAGGATGGGCTCGGGGTGGCCCGCGAGGGCCACGTGTATCAGCGCGCGGCCCAGCTCCACGGAGGTGCAGAGCTGATTGGGGGCGAGGGCCTTGAAGAGGGGGAAGGCCCAGCCCAGCAGCTTGTACATGACACGGTAGGATCGGACCCCGGAGACCACCCCCTTCTGCGGCAGGATGCCAGCGGGGCGGAACATGTGGACGGCGCCCCAGGGCTGGGCCAGCAGGTACTGCTCGGCCTCGCCCTTGACCCGCGCCCACATCTGTCGGCTGCTGACGTCCGTGCCCGCGCCCGAGATGAAGCACATCCGCATCGACGGGTTGAGCCGCAGGAGCGTGTCGGCGGCGGCCACCGTGAAGTCGTAGGTGATGCGCCTGTAGTCCGACTCCGACATGCCGCCCGCCGAGATGCCCAGGCAGTAGAGGCAGGCGTCGTAGCCCGTGAGCTGAGCCTCGGCGCCGGAGTAGTCCAGGAAGTCCTGGTGGATCAGCTCCGTGAGCTTCGGGTGCTCGCGCCCGCTGGGACGTCGCACGACGGCGAGGACCGCGTCGACCGCGTCGTCTTCGAGGCACTCGATGAGCGCGCCTTCGCCGATCATGCCTGTGGCGCCGAAGAGGATGACCTTCATGGTGGGCTCCCGTGAGCTGGGCGGTGCCAGCGTGGTTGTCGGGGAGGACAGTCCCGCCCGGTGCTGTCTGGCAGGTAATACCAATCCCGGGTGAAGAGCCAAGCAATGTCGGGTGTTGTCCGCCGCCATGGCGGCGCGGCGTTTCACCGTTCGGCGCGCTGTACGTGGGCCTCACAGGTGTGCTCAGCCAACACGGATACGACCCCGGCTCGGTCGCGCGATGGCGATGAAGCTGCTCCGCTCGGACCAGACCCACAGCACGCGAGACGTCGCCCGCTTCGTCGAAGAGGCCCGCGTCACCGCGCAGCTCGGACACCCGGGGGTCGTGCCCGTGCACGCCATGGGTCGCCTGGAGGACGGGCGACTGTTCTTCACCATGGAGGAGGTCACCGGCGAGACCCTCACCGACGTCCTGAGCTCCGGACGCCTCCGGCTTCGGCGTCTGGTGAGCATCTTCCACCAGGTCTGCGAGACGATGGCCTTCGCCCACGACCGCGGCGTCGTTCACTGCGATCTGAAGCCGGACAACATCATGATCGGCGCCTACGGCGAGGTGCGGGTGCTGGACTGGGGGCTCGCGCTCACACCGGACGGCGACATCCCCGCGGCGGGGGCTGTGTCCGGTACGCCGGCCTGGATGCCACCCGAGCAGGCCCGGGGGCACAGCGACCTGCTGGATTGTCGCGCGGATGTCTACGCGCTGGGGGCGATCCTCTACCGGATGATCGTCGGACGGCCGCCGTATGAAGGCTCCGACGCCCACCAGATCCTGGCGCGGGTCATCGCTGGAGCCCCGGACCCGCTGGTGGTCTTGGAGCAGTACGGCGGCCTGGAGAATCTGAGCGATATTTGTCGCCTGGCGATGGCCCGGGAGCCCGCCGCGCGCTTCCCCTCGGCCAGCGGTCTGGTCGAAGCCGTTGAGGGCTGGCTGGACGGCGCTCAGCGCAGGGAGGCCGCGCTGCGGGTCGTCGATCGCTCCGCGCGCGTCGCCGCCGAGGCTGAGGAGCTGGGGGCCGGCGCGAAGCGCTTGAGGGCGCGCAGTCAGCTCCTGCTGGCGGACGTCCAGGCCTGGGAGACGATCGAGCGGAAGGTGCCCGGCTGGGAGCTCGCGGACGAGGCGGAGGCGCTGGAGCGCGAGGTGAGCTTGAAGGTGCTGGAGTCCGAGCAGCTCCTGCGGGCCGCGCTGACCCACGACCCGGAGCTTCCAGAGGCTCACGCCGCGCTCGTCGCGCGGTATCGGGAGCAGCACGCGCGGAGATGTCGAGCGCTACCTCGCCGGAGATGGCGCTGTATCACTGCTCACCGATCCGCCTGACGCCGAGGTCACGCTGTATCGCTATGCCCTCAAGCAGCGGCGCCTGGTGCCGGAGCGGATCCGGTCCCTCGGTCCGGCGCCGCTGGACGCGCTGTCGTTGCCGATGGGCAGCTACCTGCTGGTCCTGGAGGCCCCTGGACATCACGCGGTGAGCTACCTGACGACGCCTGCTTTGTGTCTCGTGGGTGGTTCACCTGCGCCGGCGACGCCGCGGGGATCCGCTCGCAGCCGTCCCGGCTCTTGTGGGTCGACGACTTCGTGGTTCAGCGCCACTCGGTGAGCCACGGCGACTTCATCGTGTTCTTGGAGGATCTGGTCGCTCAGGGGCGCGAGGAGGAAGCGCTGGAGCATGTGCCCCGGCAGGTCGCGGGCTCCTTCGGAGGGCGCGGCCCGATGATCTACGGTCGGACCCCCGACAACGGGTTCTGTCTGGTGCCAGACAACGACGGCGATCTCTGGGGTGAGGGCTGGCCGGTGATGATGATCCGCGCGAGCGGGGCTGAGGCCTACGCGCGCTGGTTCGCTGAGCGCACGGGGCGGCCCTGGCGGCTGCTGTCGGAGTGGGAGTACGAGAAGGCCGCCCGCGGCGTGGACGGACGCTTCTTTCCGTGGGGGGACATCATCGACCCCAGCTGGTGCGCGCACCGGGAGAGCTTCGAGACGCTGGCCCCGCTGCCGGTCACCAAGGAGCTCTTCGAGGGCGATGTCAGCCCCTATGGAGTGCGCAGCATGGCGGGCGGCATGCGCTGCTTCACTGGCTCGGTCTACACCGTGGCGATCGCGGGGAGCGACGGTGATCGGATGCTGGTACCGGGGCCGCTGCCTGAGGGGGCATCCCGCACAGTCCGAGGGGGCGCGTTCAATCTGGCGTCGCAGTTCTGTCGGGTGGCTTTTCGCAACGGGAGCGAGCCGGGCGACCGGTTCGAGTATACGGGCTTTCGGCTGGCCTTCAGCATCTGATACGCTCCCGCGCCAAGGTCGAAACAGTTCGGTGTGTCAGGTGGACATCAGTGAACTTTCTGGGCGTACAGTTGAGCTACCCGCGTCGCCCGTGATGCCCCCGTTCATCAGGTGTCCGCGGCTCCGCCGAGCGCCCACGCGATCATCGCCCCGCTGTGGGTCGTGGTGACGAGGCAGTCCGGGGCGACGAGGCTGACGGTCTCCGGCAGCAGCGGGGTCAGCTCGCTGGAGAGCTGGTAGGTCAGCTGCGGAGCCGTGAACACCTTGCGGCCCTTCGCGAGGGAGCGGGCCTCCAGCGTGGCGTCGTGGATGCTGTCGCCGCGGCGAGCGACACCGATCAGGAGGGCGTCGGTCGCCACCACGTTCCCGCGCCCGTATGGAACCCTGGCGCCCCACCGCTTCGACCCATCGGACAGGTCCAGGCACAGCAGGGCCGTGTCAATGCGCGCGCCCTTGAACTTCGTTCGGCCCAGGACGATGGCGTCAGGGGTGGGGACGCCGAAGTCGGTGCGGGTGCGGGGCTTGTGCCAGCGGGTGGCGCCGGTCGCGAGATCGAGGACGGCCGGACAGTGGGCCGTTGTCACGAGCAGCTCGCCGACCCGCTGCGCGGCGATCGCCTCGCGCAGCTCACGGTTGTGCCAGACGACCGACAGGGTGGCTCCCTCACGGCGCAGCCGGAGCACACCGACCGCCGTCGTGATCACGAGATCGTCCTCCACATCCACGAGCTGCCACAGGCTGATGACCTCCGGCAACCCGGACAGCTTCAGCCGCTTGCCGGTGGTCCAGTCGAAGCAGACGAGGGCGGCGTCTTGTACGGCGAAGAGGTGCGTCCCGCACACGGCCATCGCCGAGATCCCGGGCACCTTCAGGAAGCGGTGTGGGTGCCCGCCCCGGCTATCCACGACCGTGATGTGTGCCTGTCCCGCCACGAACAGGAAGGGGCCGCGCTGAAGCATGGGCACCGCGCTCATGTCGTTGTCGGAGCTCGTCTCCCAGCGCTCCGTGGAGCACGTCCAGAGCACCTCGCCGTCCGCCGCGCGGAGCGCGGAGATGCCCGTTGCCCCGCGTGCGTAGAGCTTGTCGCCGTCGCCAAGGACGGCCCCCGAGGTGGTTGAGGCGACGCACCAGCGCGGGCGCGGCGAGGTGCCCACACCGCCCCGCGCCGGTGGGGGCGGCTCGAGCTGTGGTGGGCGGAGTGCGAGGCCACGGGAGCGCCGGGGCGCCCCCCGCCCCTGCACGCGGGAGCGGAACCAGCGGAGGAAGGCGGGGTTGCGCGGCGCGCCCTGTCGATCGACGACGCCGAGCGCGCAGGCGGCGCGCAGGGACTCCGCATCCAGCGGGCTGCCCTCGGTGAGCAGCGCCAGCGCGCGGGCGGCCGCCGAGCCCTTGTTGCCGATGTGGTGGAACGCCCAGGCCTGCCGGAACCGCTCGTGGCACTCCAGGGTGAACCACTGGTGCAGCAGCGCCTCGACGTCGCCGACGTCGATCCGCGCCGGATCCTCCAGCCGGGACAGGCACTCGGCTGCCAGGGTGAGCTGGCCGATGTGGGGGCCGACGGACCGCGCCAGGGCGTCGAGCACATCGCTGGAGAGCCCGTCGCGGGCGCCTCGGAGCAACCCGCGAGCTGTCTCAGTCGGGATCGGCGGGATGGACCGCGGGGCCGGCAGCGGGGGGACGGGCAGGCCCAGCGCCGGCCAGGACCGCTCGAGCCGCAGCCAGCCCGCCGGGTCTGAGCAGAGCACCACGAGATCCGCTTCGAAGAGCGCTGGCAGCCACTCGAGGCGGACGGGGATGTGCACGTCCCCCGCGAGGCGGGCGGCGGCGGCCGGGGGCACGATGATGGCTGTGCGGCCCGCGGCGCCGAGCCGCTTCAGAGCGTCCATCCAGTCGGAGGTGGAGGGGTACTCCCCGGCGCCGCGGAGGCCGGCCCCGGCGAGCCCGCCCACGGTCAGCAGCAGCGGGTCTCGGGCGGCGTTGCCGAGCGGCTTGGCCGGGCTCGCGATGCTGTGCACCCGCCAGCCCGCTTCGGTCGCGAGGGTGGTGAACGCATCGAGGACGACCCGGGCCCCGGAGCCCGGCGGGGCGCTGATCCCCAGGAAGCGTCGGCCGGAGGCGTCGGCGAGGAGCGCCTGCGCGATCCCGTCCAGGTGAGCCTTCAGTGAGTCCGCGTCGGTCATGACTCGAACATACGCAACAGGCGGAGCCGGCGCTGGCGTCCCGCCGCTTCGCCGCCGTCTGTAACGGCACAGCGCGCGCGACATCACAGGAGCGCCCCGGAGCGACACATGAGCTTCCCCAGCCCCCCCGACGACATCCCATGGCTGACCACGGAGCAGATGATCGAGGTCGATCGCGCCATGGTGGAGGACTACGGGATCCTCCTGATCCAGATGATGGAGAACGCCGGACGCAGCCTGGCTCACCTGGCCCGGGCGCGCTTCCTGGACGGCGACCCGCGAGGCCGGTCGGTCGTGGTGCTGGCGGGCACGGGCGGCAACGGCGGCGGCGCCCTGGTCTGCGCCAGGCGTCTTCACGACTGGGGCGCGCGCGTCCGGGTGGTGCTCACCGCCCCCGACGACCGGTTCACGCCCGTCCCCGCCCACCAGCTTCGCATCCTGCGGAAGATGGGGGTCGGGATCCACGGGGCGGCGGAGCTCGGGGCGGCGCTCGACGCCGAGCTGATCGTGGACGGGGTCATCGGCTACAGCCTGAAGGGCGCGCCTCACGGAGACGCCAGGCGCGTGCTGGAGTGGGCGGGCGGACACCCGGCGCCGGTGCTCTCCCTGGACGCCCCCAGCGGGGTGGACGCCACCACCGGCACCATCTACGAGCCGGCGATCCGCGCCGCCGCGACCCTGACGCTGGCGCTGCCCAAGCGGGGCCTGCGCGGCGAGGCGGTGGCCGCGCTGGTGGGCGAGCTCTACCTGGCGGACATCAGCGTGCCGCCGGGGCTCTACGCCGGGCCGGCGCTGGGCCTGGAGGTCGGGGCGCTCTTCGCCGAGGGCGACATCGTGAGGTTGGTGTAGGTTCCGGTTTCGTGGAACCACGGCCGGCTCTGTGACATCTGCTGCGCGGCGAACCCCCTGGAGGTCTGATGGAGTCCGTTCGATTCGCTGGAAGCACCCATGAGCTGGAGGGCCGCATCCACCGGCCGGCGGGCCGCCCGGTGGGGTGGGCGCTGTTCGCCCACTGCTTCACCTGCGGCAAGGATCTGAACGCCGCGCGCCGCGTCGCCGAAGAGCTGGCCGCGGCGGGCTTCGGGGTGCTGCGCTTTGACTTCACCGGCCTGGGCCGCTCCGGCGGGGACTTCGCCGACACGGACTTCTCCTCGGACGTCCAGGACCTGCTCGCCGCCGCGGACTTCCTGCGAGAACACTTCACCGCGCCCGCGCTGCTGGTGGGCCACAGCCTGGGGGGCACGGCCGCCCTGGTCGCCGGCCCGCAGATCCCCGAGTGCCGCGCCATCGCGACCATCGGCTCCCCCAGCGAGGCCAACCACGTCAAGCACCAGCTCCCCGAGGGGGAGATCCGCGCCGCCGGGGTGGCGGATGTCCAGCTCGCGGGCCGGACCTTCACCGTGCGCGCCGCCTTCCTGGACGATCTGGACGACCAGTGCGTCTCGGGCTGCCTGGCCAGCGCCGACCGCGCGCTGCTGTTCCTGCACTCTCCCCATGACGACACCGTGGGCGTGGCCCAGGCGCGCAAGCTGTTTCAGGCGGCCCGTCACCCCAAGAGCTTTGTCTCACTGGACGGCGCCGATCACCTGCTCTCCCGCCCCGCCGACGCCCGCTACGCCGGCCACGTCATCGCCAGCTGGGCCCGCCGCTACGTGGCGCCGCCGGTCGAGGAGCACCGGGCCCACCGCGACGACGTGGAGGTGCGCACCGGCCGGGGCTTCGGCACCGACGTGGTGGTCAACAACCGCCACCGGCTGCGCGCGGACGAGCCCCTGTCCGCGGGCGGCGAGGACACCGGACCGACCCCCTACGATCTGCTCTCGGCGGCGCTGGGCGCCTGCACCTCCATGACGCTGCGCATGTACGCCGACCGCAAGCAGCTGGATCTGGAGGAGGTGGTGGTGCACGTTCGCCACCAGAAGATCCATGCCGCGGACTGTGAGGTCTGCGAGACGCAGAGCGGCCGCGTCGATCGCTTCGAGCGCACCATCGAGCTCGTCGGCGACCTCGACGAGGCCGTCCGCGCCCGCATGCTGCAGATCGCCGATCGCTGCCCGGTTCACCGCACGCTGCACAATGAGGTGTCCGTGGTGACCCACCTGGCGCCGGAGACGGACAAATAGCAGGGGACGTCGGGACAGCCCTGACCCGCTCCCTGGCGGCTGTCTCTACAGCGGCGCGGCGACGAACAGCACGGCGTTGCAGGCGCAGGGCTCAGGCTTGCAGTGCGGACACTGCTGGCCGGACGCCGCGTTCACGGACGCGTAGAAGGTGCGGCTCTCGGCGAGCGCGGTGAAGCCGTTGGCCTCGAACATGCCTCGGGAGCCGCTGCCCCGGCCGTGATCCCAGCTGATCCCCACGCCGCCGATGGCGCCGGCTGAGCGCAGCTGGTCAGCGAGGGCTTCAGCCAGCCCCCGCCCCAGGCCCGCCCCGCGGTGGTCGGGGTGCACCGCGAGGCACTGGAAGGTGCCGACCGGTCCGTCGCCGAACCGCGCGCGCAGATCCACGCCGAAGGGGGCGCCGTACCGGTCCAGGTCGTCGCTGGGGATGAGGCGAACCACCATCACGCCGACGATGGTGCCCTCGCGGGCGAGCATCACCCGCCGGGTCGGATCGGCGGCCCACTCATCGACCATCTCCCGCTGCCGGGGGTGTGGCTCAAACACCTCGGAGAGCAGCGCGGCGATCGCGTCGCGGTCTCCCGAGGTGACGTCGGCATCCGCGAGGTGATGGTAGGTCGGCACGACAGCTCCACGCCTTGTTCCAGGCTGTAGTTCCAGGCTGCAGTTCCAGGCTGTAGTAACGGCTCGGAGCGCGCCTACGCGAGCCCGTCCGGCACCACCACCGCATCCAAGCGCCACCGCGTGCCCGCTGGACCCGGGACCGTGGTGATGGCGTCGCGCAGGCCGAGGCGGCGCAGGTTGGAGATGGCGACCTCCGCCCGCCGCCGCCCGCTGCGCTCGGCGAAGCGCTCGTCAGGCCAGGTGCGCGCGACCAGCTCCGGCAGCGTGAGCCCCAGCGGGGCCGCGGCCAGGGCCGCGAGGGCTCGCGTGAGCACGACCTTGCGGCGGAGGGAGAGGACCGACGCATCGGGGAGCCGGATCCAGGCGCCATCCGCGGCGACCTGCAGGCCGTGGCGGCGGTCGAGCAGGGCGCGCAGGATCTGAAGCTCGAAGCGCGCCGGGGCGTGGTCCGCCGGGGGCGGCGCGCCGCGATCGAGCGCCTGCGTCAGCAGCCGCTGCATGCGATCGAGGTGCGGCCCCCCCGCGACGCGCGGCAGCAGCGCGTCGATCAGCGCGGTGTCCGCTGTGTCCCCGCCGATCAGACCGGCGGCGGTCAAGGCCGCCAGCTCCGCCCCCCGGAGCGGCCGACCGACCGCGTCGAACGCCGTCAGCGCGCTCTCCATGTGAACCCGCGCCTCTTCGGTGCGCCCCAGCGCCGCCGCGCGCACGGCTCGCCACCCCATGAACTCGGCCCTCGAGAAGGGCGCGAGGTGGCGCAGGGCCTCCTCCGGCGTTCGCAGGCCGAGGGCCGCGGGCAGGCGGATGGCGGGCACCCGACCGCTCAGGTAGACGAGGCTGGCGCGCTGCAGCGCCTGGTTGGCGGCCTCGCTCTGCCGGCCCAGGCGCAGGAACAGCTCCACGGCCTCGGCGAGCAGGGCGTCGGCCTCGGCCCACTGCGCCAGGTCGGCGTGCAGCGCGGCGGTGATGACCAGGACGGTGGGCCCCTCCTCGCACTCGGTGCGTCGCCAGAGGGGGTCGATGGGCAGCATCTGGGCGAGCAGCTCCCGCGAGTCCGCGCCCAGCTCCCGCCGGAGCAGCGTCTGGAGGATGGTGGCCTTGACCACCCGCAGGCTGTGCACCTCGGGGTCCGAGCACGCCAGCGCGCGCTCCAGGCCCGCCAGCGCCGCCTCGAAGTCGCCCGTCCAGTAGCGGCTCACGGCGTCGCGGTAGCGCACGTCGCCTTCGAGTTCGGTGCCCGCCGCCGCGGCCACGGCGCTCGCGCGCAGCTCCGCGCCGGCCTCTCGCTGGCCCGCCAGCTCCAGCAGCCGGGCCCGCAGCGAGGCGTGGTCCACGGCCTCCAGGCTCTCGGCCGGGGCCGGTCGCCTGTCGAGCGACGCGAGGCCGGTCGGGCCGTCGTTGAAGCGGATGGCGGACTTGGCGGCGAAGGTCGCCCAGCGCGCGGCCAGCAGCGGATCATCGCCCTGAGGGAGGGTGAGGTCGAGGTCCAGGATGCGCTGCTCGGGGCCGAGGCGCTGGAAGATGACGGCCGCCGCGCAGGCGGCGCGGAGGGCGAGGTCGGGGGCATCACAGGCGAACAGGAGCTCCAGCGCGGGCAGGGCCTCGCGCAGTCGCGCGGTCTGCTCCCGCCAGCCGCCGGGCTCGATCTCCCGGGCCAGCGCCTCCCACGCGGGCAGCAGCGCGGCCAGCGCGGCTTGGAGGCGCGCGCTGGCGGGGGCGCCGCCGTCGTCGACAGAGGGCGCCAGCGGTCGGAGGCGCACCGTCGCGGCCCCAGACGGGTAGATCTCCGCCACGCCAGCGCTCACCAGCTCCGCGACGGCGTCGCGCGCGTCAGCGCCGGCGATCGCGGACAGCAGGCGGACCGTGGCCGGTCCGGGCAGGCGCGCCAGGCACTGTCGCACGGCCTGCCGCGCGCTGTCCCGCGGCGGCCCCGCCTCGGCCGCCGCGCCGGCGCTCGCCGCCAGCAGATCGGGCACATCGAACAGATCCAGCTGGCGCGCGGCCTGACACAGCGCGCCGGGGACGCCGCCCAGCGCCGCCGACAGGCGTCGCAGCTCCGCGCTGGGCGTCATCGCGGCGCGGCCCGGGTGGGTGATCCGTGAGCGCAGGAGCGAGGCGCCCGCGTCGGGCGGCAGCGGCGGAACGGTCAGGTGCGCCAGCCCCCCGCCCAGCGCCCGTCGGCTGGTGATCAGCACGGGCACCAGCGTGCGGTCGGCCACGGACCGGAGCCGGTCGAGCGGCTCACCGGCGGCGACGTCGTCGATCACGACGAGCTCGGCGGCGTCGCGGCGACCCGTCGTCGCGCCCTCCAGCGTCTCGGCTGCCAGGGAGCCGCTCGCGTCGATCCAGAGCACGGGTCGATCAACGCAGAAGGAGGCCGCCAGCGCTGACTTTCCGATCCCGGGCGGGCCGACCAGCACGACGAGCCGGGACTCCGCCAGGGCCGCTGTGATCGTCTCTCGCTCTCGCTCGCGCCCGAACAGAAACATGGGCCTTCGAACTTTTGAGTCACTGTTGAGTAGGGCGGCTCAACGGCATGTGCAACCGTCAGTGAGGCACCAGGAGCACGACCATGTTGACCCACCCCCGACCGATCCGCGTGAGCCACCTCGGCGTCGCGCTGCTCTTCGTCGCTGCCCTCACCGGGTGCGCGGAGGAGCCCGCCCACGAGGGCGCGGGCGACGCCCACAGGTGGGGGGTCGATGTCTCGGACGGCGCCGACGCCCAGCCGGGATTTGACGACGAGGGCGCGGCCGTCGGCGCCACCTACTGCGACCCGACGATGTACATCTTCCCGGTCGGGGACGCGCACAACATCGGCTACGACAACAGCAGCTGCGGCACCGGCACCTGCGAGATCAGCTGCCCGGACGTCAACGCCAACTCGGACTGGGGCGGCGACCATCACGGCATCGACGTCTTCGCCTACCAGCGCGCCCCGCTGATCGCCGTCGCGGACGGCCAGGTGGTGCGGGTGGGCACGCCCTCGGACACCTCGGGCCTGCGGGTGCGCCTGAAGGACATCTGCGGCTGGGAGTACTACTACGGCCACATGGACGAGGCGGTGGTCTGGGAGGGCCAGTGGGTCTCCGCCGGCGATCTGCTCGGCTACATGGGCTACACCGGCACCGGCTCGACGCACCTGCACTTCAACGTCTCGCCGGACGGCGACTACTCCGACGACATCAACCCCTTCGATCTGCTCTACGCCACCAGCCCCACTGTGTGTGGTGGCGCCGAGCCGGAGCCGGAGCCTGAGCCTGAGCCTGAGCCGGATCCTGAGCCGGATGATGATGGTGGCGGCGCCAGCTCGGGTGGAGATGTCTCGACCGGCGCCTGCGGGTGGGCCTCCGGTTCGACGGTGATCTACGCCAACGACTACCTGATCTCCTGTGACGGCCGCTTCTGGCTCTACATGCAGGAGGACGGGAACCTCGTGCTCTCCGAGTGGACGGTGGGGACGTACTGGAGCACCGGCACCCAGGGCAACAGCGGCGCGGTGGCGGTCATGCAGGACGACGGCAACCTCGTCGTCTACTCCGCTGGCGGCACGCCGCTCTGGTACACCGGCACCCACCTCTACCCCGGCGCTGACCTGTTCATGCAGGACGACGGGAACCTCGTCATCTACTACGGATCGACGGCGATCTGGCACACAAACACCCACGGACGTTGAGGGGGCGGGCCGTCTTGGCGCAGTTTACGAGCATTGTGGCGCGATCGGCGAATGAAAGGAGCGCGCGACGCCCATAGAGGTGAGCGACCTGGAGGTCGCCTTGAAGCGTTGGTTGATTCGAGCCCTGTTCGCCGCCGTCGGCTTGTCTCTGATGGCGTTGACGGCGCTCGGCGCAGCGTGGTGGACGGCCACCCCGGACATCGGCGCGCGGGCGGAGGGGGAGCGCCTGGCGCGCATGACCGCCTCACCGCAGTGGGACGGTGACGCCTTCGGCAACAAGCTCCCGCAGGTCGACGGCTCGATCGGCGGCAACCTGCGCAAGGCGCTGAGCGGCGGAGACGCGGTGCAGGTGCCCGAGGCCGAGCTGCCGGTTGTGGCGCGCTCCGGGGCGGAGTTCGCGGCGCTGCCCGACTCCGGACTGCGGGTGACCTGGCTGGGGCACTCCACCCTGCTGGTGGAGATCGACGGGGTGCGCGTGCTGGTGGACCCGGTGTGGGGCGAGCGGGCCTCGCCCTGGAGCAGCGCGGGGCCGGCGCGCTTCTACGCCCCGCCGCTGCCGCTGGATGAGCTGCCGGAGATCGACGCCATCATCATCTCCCACGATCACTACGACCACCTCGACTACCCCACGGTCTCCGCGCTGCGCGACGCCCGGGTGCGCTGGCTGGTGCCGCTTGGCATCGGCGCTCACCTGGAGCACTGGGGGGTGCCCGCCGAGCGCGTCACCGAGCTGGACTGGTGGGAGGCGGTCACGATCGAGAGCCTCACGCTGACCGCCACGCCGGCGCGGCACTTCTCCGGTCGCTGGCTGGACCGGTTCAGCTCCACGCTGTGGGTCGGCTGGGCCCTGCGCGGGCCGGAGCACGCCGTGTTCTACAGCGGCGACACCGCGCTGAACCCTGAGCTGGCCGACATCGGCGAGCGCCTCGGCCCGTTCGACATGACCATGATGGACTCCGGGGCCTACGACAGCCTCTGGACTGATGTGCACATGGGCCCGGAGCAGACGGTGATCGCCCACCAGATGGTGCGCGGTGATGTGCTGCTGCCGGTCCACTGGGGGCTGTTCGATCTGGGTAACCACGGCTGGACCGAGCCCATGGAGCGCTCCCTGGCGGCGGCGAAGCGTCAGGGGGTTCGGATCGTCACCCCCAGGCCCGGGGCCTCCGTCGAGCTGGCGGACGCCGACCGCATCGATCGCTGGTGGCCGGAGCTGCCCTGGGTGGATGTGGAGGCCGATCCCGTCTGGTCGAGCTCGGTCGATGAGCTGATCGAGCAGTGGTGGAAGCCGTAGTCAAACTGTGTGGAGTGCGATGTAGTGCCGGGCAGGCCCGCGCGTGAGCCAGAGACACGTCCACCAGGGCTGAGCAGCGGCCGCGTCGACCCCGGCAGGGACGTTGATTCTCTTCCCGATGCCTGAAGCGGGGGCGAGCGGCGCTCCTGGGAAGAAGCAGGTCTTCGCGTATACAGAGCTCTCTTTCGTATTTGGCCACAACGTGGCTTCACCTCGTTGCGGAAGCCGGGGGCATCCTGACCGACACCGCGACGAGCTATTGGTAATCTCGCCACCCGCGGACTGAAGAGCGGGCCGGAGGCACCGATGCCGCAGACTCTCCTTGTGATCTCATCCGGCAGCCGTGGAAACGGTCTGACGTCCGTCAGCCTGGGGCTGGTGCGCGCCTTCCAGCAGCTCCGGGCCCGGGTCGGCTTCTGCAAGCCCATCACCCAGCCCCACGCCTCGACGGAGCTCGAGGACAGCTCGATCGCGCTGGCTCGGCTGACCACCGCAACCCGCTCGCCGGCCCCGCTGTCCCGAGAGGAGGTCGAGGGGCTGCTGGGGCAGGGGGACGAGCAGGTGCTCCAGGAGCAGGTGGTCGCCCGCTGCCTGGAGGCCTGCGCCGACGATCCCGACGTGCTGGTGGTGGAGGGGCTGGTACCAGTGGACGACGCGGTCTACGGCACCGCCCTGAACGTCGGCATGGCCCGCGCGCTGGACGCCCGCATTGTGTTGGTCGGGAGCCCCGAGGGGCGCAGCCCCAGGGAGATGGCCGAGTCGATGGCCGTGGCGGCGCGGGCCTACGGCGCACACGACGGCGCTCTGCTCGGCGGCATCCTCAACAAGGTTCCGGCGGGGGAGGCGGACTGGGCCGGCGCCCTGGCGGCGGAGGGCATCGCCTGCCTCGGGCTCATCCCCTTCTCAGCCGAGCTCGCCGCGCCACGGATTGCCGAGGTGATCCGAGCGCTGTCGGCTGAGGTGCTGCGGGAAGGGGACAGCTCGCGGCGAGTGCACAGCTCGGTGGTCGCGGCCATGACCCTGCCCAATGTGCTGAAGCGGGGCATGACCCCGGGCACCCTGCTCATCACCCCCGGTGATCGGGTGGACAACCTGATCGGCGCCGCCCTGGCGGAGGTCGCGGGCACCCGGCTGGCCGGGATGCTGCTGACCTGCGGGGTGCGCCCCCCCGAGGAGGTGCTGGCGCTCTGTGACGTCGCGCCGGGGCTGCCAATCCTCGCGGTGGAGACCGACACCATCGACACCGCCAGGGCCGTGCTGTCCATGAACGCCGAGCTGCCCCGGGACGACGCCCAGCGGGCGGAGCAGGTGGTCAACGCCGTCGCCGGGGGGCTCGAGCGCGGCTCGCTCCAGGCGCTGCTGAGCACTGATCGCGAGCCGAAGCTCTCTCCTCCGGCCTTCCGCTACAGCCTCATCCAGCGCGCCCGGTCGCTGAACAAGCGCGTCATCCTGCCGGAGGGCGAGGAGCCCCGCACCATCCAGGCCGCCGGCATCTGCGCCCGCAGAGGCATCGCCCGCTGCGTACTGGTGGGTGAGCCCGCGCGCATCCAGACCACCGCCAGGCGGCTGGGAGTGGACCTGGACGGCGTGGAGCTGCTCGACCCGGAGGTCGTCCGGGGGCGCTACGTCGAGCCGCTCTGCGCGCTGCGTCGCCACAAGAACCTCCACCCGGTCACCGCCGCCGGTCAGCTACTCGACAGCGTGGTCCTCGGCACCGTGATGCTCAAGCTCGGGGAGGTGGACGGGCTGGTCTCCGGCGCGGTCCACACCACCGCCAACACCGTGCGACCGGCGCTGCAGATCCTCAAGACCGCCCCCGGCTACGGCCTTGTCTCCAGCATCTTCTTCATGTGCCTGCCCGAGCAGGTGCTGGTCTACGGGGACTGCGCCATCAACCCCGTGCCGACCACCGACCAGCTCGCCGACATCGCCATCCAGTCCGCCGAGAGCGCCGCCGCCTTCGGCATCTCGCCGCGCATCGCGATGATCAGCTACTCCACCGGCGCCTCCAGCGAGGGCGAGGAGGTCGCCCGGGTGGCCGAGGCCACCGGGATGGTGCGGCGACGCGCGCCGGCTCTGCTGGTGGACGGGCCGCTGCAGTACGACGCCGCCTCGGTGGTCAGCGTGGGGCGGAGCAAGGCGCCGGACAGCGCCGTCGCCGGCCGGGCCACGGTCTTCATCTTCCCGGATCTGAACACCGGGAACACGACCTACAAGGCGGTCCAGCGCTCCGCCAACGTCGTCTCCATGGGTCCGATCCTCCAAGGGCTGGACATGCCGGTCAATGACCTCTCCAGGGGCTCCACGGTCGAGGACATCGTCTACACCATCGCGATCACCTGCATCCAGGCCGAGCAGACCGCTCAGCGCAAGGCACGCGCCGCGCGCTGATCCGGTTAGGGTACGCCGATGGCCTACACCCGCTGCACCCTCCAGACCGCCGCCGGAGAGCGGATCGCGGACGCCCCGCTGGCCCGGGGGGAGACCGTCTACGACGCCGTCACCCGGAGGGGCACGGTCGCGCTGCGGAGCACCTGCCGGGGGAGCACCATCTGCGGGCTCTGTCGTGTCACGGTCGAGGAGGGCGCGGAGGCGCTGGCGCCGGTGATGGCGGACGAGCGACAGATCCTGGGCGCGGGCACCGCGGAGAATGTACGGCTGGCCTGCCGCATCACCCTCCCAGCCGGTCTGCAGCGGCTGGTCGTCTCGACCCCTTACTGGACGAAGCCCTGACGCGTGGGGACGCGGGGGCAGGCCGCGCGGCCCGGGGCTTCGTTCACAGATTGTGACCGCAACGCGGTCACAATCTGGCCGGGAGACAGCCCCATCGGTCGGGACATCAGGCTATTTTGGAGAAGGGCTCACGAACACTCGCCTGCCTACGCTGCGTCGAACTCAACGGCCAGTGGGAGATATTCTGGCAGCGCCGCGCCGCCTAAACTCATCCCACGATCTGACAGAGGAGGCCTTTTTTTTTGGACATGCACGTCCATTGTCCCATGTCCTCCGGCTCCGGCGTCGGCATTTCGGTCCACGGCGCGAGCCGCACGCGACCTGGCGGATGAGCGGCTCGAAGTGCGCGTCCAATCGTTGACCGTGGTTGTCCTGAAGTGCGATGGGGGTTGCGCGGACAGGGGGCTCCAGCCTGAGGTCATGCTGCGTGTCGCTCAAGCTCCAGAGCACGGCGCCGTCGTTCAAGGTCACCCGCACGCTGGCGGGGTCAGGTGCAGAGCACCCGGGCGGCCCCGGACACGCGCATCCCCTCGGGTGACCGTCGGGCGACCAGGATACGATCCTCGTCTATGTCAAGTGAATGCCGATCGGGTGCCAGGTGCAGCAGCCCGCGTTCCTGCCAGGACTTCAATGTGCGGTCACGGTCGGCCCACGCTCGATCCCCGGTCTCCGTGGTCAACACGGACAGGACACGCGACGTCTCCCAGTCCAGCACCAGTGTGGTCCCCGCCGAGACGGCCCAAGACGTGCCGAAGCCCGGTCCGATGTCGTGCTCTTCCCATTCATCCCAGGTCACCCGGAACACCAGATCTCGCCTGCTGCTGCGGCCCCGGGAGCGGATTCGGCTCCGCCGCGGCTGCACGCGGAAGGCGCGGCCGGACGGGACGCCGAGCAGCGCGCGATGCTCCTCGGCGAACCGGACCGCGAGCGCGGGGTCTTCCAGGAGCGCGGTGCAGTCCACACCTTCGAGCACGCGACCCACATGCTGAGACGACTCTTCCAGATCGGAGGCGTCTGCGACCACGCCGCGCTCGACCAGCTCGTGGACGAACAATCCCTCCACAGTGGTTCGTCCGGATCGGACCGCGCGGTTGCTCGCGACAACGGCCCGCCCGAAGTCGGCGAGCGAAGCCTCGCCGGGGGGCAGGTAGTCCAACGCCCGGAAGACCAGCCGCGCGATGTCCCGCGCGGCCCCGTTGACGCGTTTTTCATCCAGCTGGTCGAAGCTGTCCGGGAGGGTATGCCCCCAAGACTCCACGAGCTGCCGTTTCGATCCGACTGTGTCGCGACGGAGCTTCTGGCGACGCGACAGCTCCTCAAGGCCCGGGCCGTTGGCGCAGTGGATGAAGACCTGGAAGGCTGCCCCCGAGAGAACCTCGCTGACCTCGTAGGGGGCCACCAGATTCGTGCTCGCCCCATCGAGCGCGCGGCGGTTCTTGAGCACGCGCAGCGCGTCCACTCCGGTCTCGCTCTGTACCTCGCTGCCGAACTCTTCGGCGACCTTGGCCAGCGCGCCCGCGATGTCGACCTTGCTACCGCTGATGTTGTACAGCGAGAACACCACCATCTCATTCAGCAGCGTCAGCACGATCGCCGCCAGGTCGGCGACGGCCTCGTGCAGCGCGATCGACTCGGTGCGGGTGGCGTCGTACAGACCCGGCGCGATGCCGTCGAGGATGGCGTGGGCGGTCTCGTGGACCACGATATCGTGTGACAACGCGGTGTGTACTGTGCGCCCGGACCGGCCCTGGAACGAGTAGAACTCGAGGCTCCCCGAGGCGCGCCGGTAGCACGCGTTGGCGGAGGTGCCGGCGCGGGGGATGATGCGGATCCGGGGATCGCGGAAGGCCCAGGTCACAGGGCGGCCCAGCGCGTCCGGGCTCTCGAAGAACTGGATTGTTCGGAGCACGGTCGCGAACGGGCTCACCTGGAGGAAGGCGTCCGACTCAAAGGCTTGGAGGAGGGCTTCGGTGTCATCGATGTCCGGGACATTCACCTCGTAGCAGCCGGTGCTCCGCCCCACGCCGCGCGGGAGCCAGCGGGCGCCGGCCCGCCGCGCCCCCGTCTCCGCGTCCACATCCTCCACGACGACCTGGGGGCAGGCCGGCCCATCAGCGAACCCTTCGGCCCCCTTGACCTCGAGCCACTCGATCGGGGTCGCCAGCACCGGCGCTTCCCCAGGGGAGCGGGAGTCCTGATCGAAGAGGTTCTGCCGGTCCTGGACGAGCAGTGGTAGGCGTACCTTGCGGGCCATCGTTCCGGGCGCCTACTCAGCGATGTCGAAGGGTCGCTGACGTTCCCAGGCTGGGTCGGGCGCGCCCTCGACGGTGTGGTTTGGGCGCTGCGTCTTGGGCATCTTACTCACGATCTCCTGGATGAAGGCGGCGTGGTCGCCCCGGAACGCTCCGTTCGCCCAGACGGCCTTGACCTTGCTGGTGAACAGGCCGTTCTCCATACCGTCCGCCGCCTCCTGGTCGTCTTGGCAGCCGGAGAACAGGCGGACAGTGGCGCCCACCTCTCGCGGGGGGATCGGCAGCGCGGCCTTGCGTGCGGCGTACAGCGGGCCGTTGCGCTTCTCCACCTGGCGCCCCACCGGCGGCGGCATCTCGCGGCTGGCTGGCTCCAGCGGGCCGTCGTCCTCGAAGTCGGGCGTGACGCGGGTGACGGTGCCGCTGTGGCAGGAGTCCGACAGGACGTGGATTCGGACCCCCGCCGCGAAGTCCGCCCATAGATCATAGAGCTCGTCGTCCAGCATCATGCCGTCGAACAGGCACCAGCTCTCGTCCTTCCCATCATCGTCCTCAGCGTCATCTGTTACATGCTCATTGGTCTTCATCTGGTAGCCGTGCCCGGCATAGGTGCACAGGAACAGGTCGCCGGCCTGGAGCTGGCCCGCGGCTTCCTGGATAGCTGCCTTGACCGCGTCGCGGGTGGCCTTGGGCGACAGGAGCTTCACCGTGCGCTCGAAGCCCTGCGCCTCCGCGAGCGCCGCCATGTCGTTGGCGTCCTTCTCGCAGGCCGCCAGTGGCCCTGTCCATCCGGCGTAGTGTGCCGCGTTGACGAAATCGATTCCGATGTGAAGGGATACGCCCCGTGCCATCTCCGCCCCCTGATAGATTCGTGCTGAGGATGATGTTTGTAAGATCAGTCGCAGTCCACAAAATGCCAAGGCGCCCTGATGAAAGTCAACCTCCCTGTCCTGTTCCATGAGAAGGCCGACGATGAGAACCCCTTCAGGGCAGGCGTCGAGCTGGAGGCTGAGGACTTCTTCGCCGGCCCCGCGACCGCTCGCCTGAAGGTAGAGGCCGAGGACGACGCCATCGTCCCCGTGGCCCGGCGCGAGGCGGAGCGCGTCATCTACGCGAGCCCGGAAGTGATGACGCCCGCCGACTTCTCGCTCACCACCTTCGCGGCGGTAGCTCGGGTCGTCAGTCTGTTCGAGCAGCCAGACATCCTGGGTCGTAGTCTGCGCTGGCGCCGGCCGGAGCGGCCGCTCACCATCCGACCGCTGGACGACCGGGTCGGACGCAACGCCTGGTACGACGCCGATCGACAGCGCCTGTGCTTCGGCTACTTCGACTACAACGGGCAACCGCGGCACGCCGTGGAGTCGCACGACGTGGTCGCGCACGAGGCGGGCCACGCGATACTGGACGGGCTGGCGCCCGACTTGCTTGACGAGCACCACCCCCAGTGCCTGGCGGTCCATGAGGCGGTGGCCGATCTGGTGGCCTTCATCGCCGCGCTGTCCCATGGGGGCCTGCGTCGCTTCGCCGGGCTGGAGCTGAATGATCTGCACCGTGCCAACCTCCTGAGCGAACTTGCCGAGGGCTTCGCCCAGGCCACGACCGACCGCTCCAGCCTCCGGAGCCTGGTCAATGACGCCTCCCTGGCCGGGGGAGCGGGCCGCCTGACTGACGAGGCGGATCCGCACGATCTCAGCCTGGTGCTCAGCGGCGCTCTGTACGACTTCGTCCCCGAGTTTCTGCGAAAGTACAACGAGGGATCCAGCACGACGCAGGTTCTGGAGCGCATCTCCCAGCAGATGCGGCGCTTCCTGTTCCGGGCGCTGGGCTTCCTGCCGCCGGGGCAGCTCACCTTCGCCGACGTGGGCCGCACGGTCATCGGGGTGAACACGCTCATCCACGGGTTCCAGGGCCGCGGTGAGTGGAGCGATCTGACCCGCCTGTTCGTTGAGCGGGGCATCCTGCAGCCTGGCGAGGATCTCTTTGCGTCTCCCCCTCCGACCGGCCTGGCCCCCGCCCCGCCCGTGGAGCGCATGGTAGCCGAGGCGGATACGGTCCGGGACTGGGCTGCGGAGCTGCGCCGCCCGCTGGGGCTCGGCCCCGAGACGCAGCTCGTCGTGCGCGAGGTCGACAAGCTCGAACGGGTGGAGGAGCCCCGGGGCGGGCCGGAGCGGTCCGTTCGCGAGACAGTGGTCAAGGTCTCGTGGGAGCGGGAGGAGTCGATCGAGGTCGCCGCGCTGGGCGACGTCACCTGGCAGGTGCCGTACCGCCAGGGAGCCACCGCGGTCCTGGACGCCGCCACCGGAGAGCTGAAGGCGCTCCTGAGAACCCACGGCGACGCGCCTCATGACGTGGAGGCCCGCGCCAGGGGGCTCAATCGGGCGATGCGAGTCGCCCAGGCCCCGCACCCGGACATGCCGCCTCCGCGGGTGGAGCGCGATCCCCACACCCGGCTGCTCCGCGTGAGGAACCTGGGAGCCCTGCTCCACATGCGCGGCCACCCGCGCCTGCGCTGGGACACGTGAGGGCTCGCCGGGCTGTGGCTCTTGAAGAGTTCATGCTGAATGATGTGCTGTTGCGCTCCACTAAACACACCTGACTACAGGTCGTTCCTGTCGAAGTTGCATTCGTTGCGCAGTGGGGCGCAAGTACACGAGATCGCGTGAGTGCCTGGACTTGCAGTGGCTGTAGTACGGTGTAGTCCGCTGCAATCTGCTGGAGTCTGGGGTTCGTGCCCCCTCGGTGCCCCCAAGGAGCACAGGAGGCTGACTGCCACTTAACTTAGGAGCCGGGCCTCGTAGCTGCGGTCTCGTACCAATGGTTGCGGCGTTGAATTTCCGCCTCGGTCATATAGCCGGACATGGCTTCACTCGTGACCTTATCCTACCGGACCGGATCGGTCGTCGGTCAGCCGGACGACTTGTCGGGCCGTCGGTGGCAATAACCAGGTGTCTGTGGCCGTCGCCCAGCTGACCGTCGTGGCGGTTATTGAGCGGTTGCGTGGGCTGGTGGAGAACATGTACGGATTCGCTCCGAATCCGGTTCTATGTGGAGGGCTTCGCTGCCGCCTCGCAGCGCCACGGGGCCCGAAACACCGTTCAATAAGGGCCACGACGGTCAGCTGGACGACGCCCGCAGACGCTGAGTCATGGCCACCGACGAGTCGACAAGTCGGCCGGCTGACCGACGACCGATCCGGTCCGGTAGGATAAGGTCACGGGTGAAGCCGTGTCCGGCTATATGATCGAGGCCTGAATTTTGACTGCAGCGCGGTCAAAATCTGGTGGTATGAGAGCCCCAACGGTTGAGCTCCCGGGCTATCTGAAGAACATCGCTTTCTCTCCTGAGAGGTCCATGGCTCCTCGCTCTTCCCTGATGCTTCCCGAGAACTATGAAGAGGTCCTCGCGAGCCTCAAGGAGCGAGTGCAGACAACCCGAGTCCGCGCTCTGCTATCCGTCAATGCGGAGATGATACGGCTCTACCTCGACATCGGGCAGAGTCTGGCGACCAGCGGCGATCGCTGGGGGGACAAGGTCGTGGCTCGTCTCGCCAAGGACCTCCGCCGCGAGTTTCCTGATATGCGCGGATTCTCCAGGACAAACCTCTACTACATGCGCCAGGTTTGGCTGGCGTGGTCGGGGGCATCCGAATTTGTCCAACAGCTTGTTGGACAAATTCCATGGGGGCAGCACATCGTACTCGTCTCGAAGTTGCAAGACCCTGATGTCCGGCTGTTCTACCTCCAAAAGATTATCGAGGAGGGTTGGAGCCGTGCCATCCTCACCCTGCAGATCGAGCGCCAACTTCATAGGCGTCTTGGACAGGCAGCCTCCAACTTCCAGATGACTCTGCCCCCGATCGACTCTGACATCGCGGAGCAGATCTTCAAGGACCCCTACATTTTTGATTTTCTGGGAACCGCTGATGTTCGTCGCGAGCGTGAGGTGGAGAACGCTCTATTGTCACATATCCATGAGTTCTTGTTGGAGCTGGGGGCAGGGTTTGCGTTCGTAGGTCGTCAGGTCCACGTCGAAGTTCAGGACCGCGACTTCTACATCGACCTCCTCTTTTATCATCTGAAGCTCAGGCGGTTTGTTGTCATTGAACTCAAAGCAGTACCCTTTGAACCCAGCTTCACGGGTCAACTCAACTTCTATCTCTCGGCGGTGGATGATCTCATGAAGCATCCCACCGATGAGCCTTCAATCGGCCTGCTCCTGGTCAAGGAGCCTGACAAGGATCAGGTCTTTGTGGAGTATGCGCTGCGAGGGCTCAGCCGCCCTATTGGCGTCGCCAGTTGGGAGACGGAGCTTGTGCGCAGTCTCCCAGATGAGTTCAGAGGGAGCCTGCCCACAGTCGAGGAGCTGGAGCAGGAGCTGGTTGGAGAGGAGTGAGGGAGACATGTCCACAGCACCCATCGACCGAGACAAGATTCGCGTCCTCGTCCGTCGGCTCGATGGTGCCGCTCTGCTGGTCCTGCTCGACCGCGCGATCGACCTGCTGCCGGACGCGGAGCTGCCGGAGTTCATCCGGGGCTACGCCCGCCTCGAAGACCTCCGCCCGGACCCGGCGGCACCACCGAAGCTGCTCCAGGCTACCCGGCGCTTCCACGTCGAGAGCCTGAGCGGTCGATACTACGAAGACTTCAACGTCAACTCCAGGAACTACCAGCAGAAGTCCCGAGGAACACAGATATGGCTCGCCGAGTGTAAGCGTCTGCTCGCCCTGTGCCTCACGGCGGTTGACGCGGGGCAGCTCCAGGAGGCCCTCGCCGCCTTCGAGTTGATCTTCAACCTTCTGTATTGGATCAACGAGCGGCCCGATGGCATCATCTTCTTCGCCGACGAGCACGGCGCCTGGCAGGTCGGTGTGTACTGGGACGAGGTGATGCCGGCCTGGTTCCGGTGTCTGGCGGCATCCACCTCGCCGGAGGAGTACGCTGGACAGGTCCATGCGATGATCAGCTACTACGTCCACTACAACAGCGAGAAGTTCCTCCGCGCGGCGCTGCGTTCGGCGAGCCCCACCCAGGCCGCTGCGCTCCGTGCGCTTCCGCCGCCAGAGCACAGCTACGCCCAGCCGAGCTTCGCTCCGAAGAAGTAGGGGGCGTGATGAGCCACAACCCTTCATTCCCTGCGCTGCTTCGCGCGACCTGGCCCCGGCTCACCCACTCCAAGGCCGCCGGGTATGTCGGACGCTTCTTCGAGCGCAGTCAGAGCGAGGACGGCATCGGGGGCAAAGTGGACGGCAACCACGGGGCTACACTGTCTCGATCCGCGGCGATAATACGCGACTCTCCAGTGCGCAACGAACTCGGCGCCACCAAGCTGGCTGCCCTGTGGCTGCTGGAGAACGGTGTCTTTCGCTGAGTGGTGGGAGGGCAGGAGCGGTGGTCTCTTCTACTCGGGTGCGGGCAGCTGCATCCCCAGCGTGTGCGCGAGCGCCGCCCCACCCTGTTTATGCACCAGCGTCCAGAGCAGCGGCGCCAGGCGGGGGACGCCGACGGCCTGCCGGGGGCTCTGGTCGCCCAGGACCGGCAGCGGGCTGTCCAGCCACTTCGTCTGGTGGGTGGCGCGGAGGTGCCGGCTCGCTTCGTCAGGGTCCAACTCTTCGGGCGCAGTGAGCTGCCGGCTGTCGAAGACCAACTCATTGCCGTCCAGGTTCGAGTCCACCACCTGCACGTCCTCTCTCACCACCGGCAGCGCTCGGCCCGTCTGCGCCTCCCAGCGACGCAGCATGTCGTCGAGGCGCTCTCGGCTGTCGGCGAAGAGGGTGACCTCGCCGTCCTTGAGGTTGAAGGTGGCGCGGACGGCCGGGCCGCCCAGGTAGTCCACCGGCTCCTCCCCGGAGAGATGCACTGCCTCCGACTCGACCCGGGCGTCGGGCCAGGCACGCAGCACCTCCACCACCTCTGCCCAGGGCAGCCCGATGAGCGCGGTCACCAGCAGGATGTCGTGGTGGTCGGCGTTGACCAGCCGCGGTGGCTGCAACGCCTTCTGGGCCGCGCGGAGGACCGGGCGGGCGAGCTGGTGGGTCTGAGCGGGGCTGACCTGCCGGGGATCGGGGCCCGGCGCGATCGCTTCGAGCGCCTGGAGGGCGGACTGGACCGCGCGAATCGGCGCCAGCGACGACAGCTTCTGCATCGAGCCCTCGAAGCGCCACTGCGCGCCGTCGCGGTAGTAGTAGCCGGCGAACCAGTCGCCGACCTCCAGCTGCTGGCTCCCCATCCGCTCCTCGACGTGCAGCTGTCGGCCGCCGAGCACGTCGTGGACCTGCACCCAGCTCCCCGGCTCCACATCGAGCAAACACATCACACCGAAGATCGTCTGCTCCCAGGTGCCGAGCCAGAGGCGCTCTGCCCTCGGACGGTGGCCGACCTGGCGGGCGAAGCGCACGACCAGCGCCGCCTCGCCCGGCGGGGGCGCCAGGATGGAGAAGGCCAGGGCGTTGCGGATCTCCTGCTCTGAGCTCGGCTGGGGCATGAAGCAGCGCACGCCCTCAAGCAGCTCGGCCTCGTGCTGCTTGGCAGCCCACTTGATGACCTCATCTCTCAGGACGTTGATTCGGTGGAACGGGATTCCGGGCATTGGGGCTCCAGACGTCGGTTCGTCGTAACCTCTTGCAGCCCCCTCATCCTGCCTGGTCCGCCGGGCGGGGAGCGTGCCCCTCTACGGAGCCTTGGGGGTGTCAACGCGATAGGGAAGGCGGACTCTCCCTCCTCACTCAGGACAACCCCATGCTCAGCACCCTCGCGCTACAGGCGGTGTCGGCTTGATGGTGCCACTCTGCTGATCCTGCTCGACGCGGCCAGGCCTCGGCTGACCCACCCCGAGGCATCTGGATACAGGGCTCGCGTTCGCACACTCCCGGAAGACGACGCGGCATGAGTAAATCGACGAAGAAACCCCTCCCACCCAAACGTAAGCGCATGAAGCGCCCAGCGCGCCTGCGAGCGGCCCGCACCTGGCTTACCTCCTACAACGGCAAGGACGTCGTCCGCGGGTACATGGCGTGGTTTGGGGTGGACCTGCGGTGCGCCGTCATCGAGCTGCGCCTGCTCAGCGTGAGGATCGACCCGAAGTACGCTGGTGTGATCAAGGTCAAGAGGCGCAAGCGCAGGCCCGCACAGTCTCCGCGAGATGCACTTCCCGAGGGCTACGGCATCGAGTGGGATGAGAACTTCTCCTTCATCGCGGGCTTCAGGTCAGGCGGGGCGCCATACGGCACGCCATGGGAACCTTGAACCTATCCACCACGGCCGAGATCGCTCGGCAGAGGTCCGATCATGAAAGTCACCCTCAGCAAGACCCAGCACCGGGCCGTCAACGACCTCCGTGGACTGCCCCATGACGCCCACATGTTGATCATGTGCTCCCGCTACACCGCCACCGGCGGCACCCTTGAAGGGTCCGAGAAGGCCTTCGAAGAGCTCGTGTCCTTCATCAGCGAGGAGATGGCTGAAGGCATGCTCTCAGCGACCGCAGCCCGGGCGCTGATGTCGCTGTGCATCAAGATCGATCCTGAGTGCGCAGACTGGCTGGGGATGTGAGGAGTTCCGCCGGCAGGCGCCGCAACCTGCGGAAATAATCAGTTGAGCAGGTCGTATTCATAACCAGCTGAAATTACTACTACAAATCATTGCGGTCAAAGTTGCATTCGGTGCGCAGTGGGGCGCAAGTACGTGGGATCGCGTAATTGCTTTGACTTGCAGTGGCTGTAGTCCGCTGCAGTCCGCTGCAATCTGCTGGAGTCCGGGGCTCGTGCCCCCTCGGTGCCCCCGCATCGTAGAAACACCGGGAGCTGTCCCTGAGCCTGTATCTGGAGATGCGATGGTAGCAATATGATACGGGGTCGTTATGGCCAAACAACAGCTTCCCCCAAAGAGCCGCGAGGTGTGGTGCGTCGCCTGCCGTGACGTCGGCATGACGGTCCAGGGGGCCGCGGTCCCTGTCCTCATGGTCGTTGATCAGGATGGCGCGCTCGCTGCAATTGGACCCCTGGAAGACGAGAGTCGGGAGGTGCTTCGGGCGCTGCTCACCAAGGCGATGCAGCAGCCCGGGGTCGGGCCGCCGCGCCGACCACAGCGGCTGATGTGCGAGGGTAAGCGGCTGGCCCAGAGGATACGCGCCGCCATCAAAGGCGCTGGCATCACCATCGAGAGTATCGACAATATCCCAGCCCTCGACCCGGTGTTTGCGTCGCTGATGAGTAGCCTTGGGGAGCGCTCCGCGCTGGGCGTCGTCGAGCCGGATCGGCTCCGGGCGCTCGGGCGCCGGCTGTATGCGCTCGCCCCGTGGGAGCACCTGTGGGACAGCGCCTACATCCACTTCAACAGCGGCGGCGACCTCGACGGGGCGCACGCAGTGTTCATCGGCAAGATGGGCGTGAGCCGGGCGATGCTGTTGATGCCGGACGCCCAGACCATGCACAAGCTGCGCTCGGGAGCCAGAGCGAGTATCCAGGAGCTGTGCATCGATGCGGTGCAGATGGACCCACCCGACGCTTTGAGCAATGCGCAGCTCCGAGAGGCACACCAGCTCGACCTGATCCTGCCTGGCGGGCAGGTGATGCTGATGTGGGCGGTGCGTGACGGCGCCCGCGGTATTGCGCCGCCGCCGATCCAGCAGCGCCTGCTCGTCGCGTTGGAAGCGGCGGTCAGCCTGATGGAGGCCCATGACATCCGCCGGCTCGGCTTCCACTCCCAGCTCCACCACGACCATGTCCACCAGGGGAAGACCATCCACCTCCACCTGGTGATCCCGGCCGATCCGACCGCGCTGATCGGCTTCGAATACCTCTTCTTTACCGGTGTCACCCGGCCCGAAGAGGGCTCGATCCCCATCGCCATCATCAAGGCGGCCAAGAGGGACGCCCAGCAGCTGGTGGCGCAGCTGGAGGGCATCGAGTCTCTCTTTATGATCGGATGTAAGCTCTGGGCCATCAAGGGCGGTCAGCGGATCGGATGGCTCGATGAGGTGAGCGCAGCACAGGCCGTGAGCTGGCGGCAACACAGCCGCATCCGGCTGGTTATCAGTGCGGGCGGCGCAAAGCGGCAGAGCCTCTATGTAAAGAACATCATCTTTGAGCAGGAGCTGCCTCTGCAGGTCCTCTGACCCGACCCACCATCTCGACCCCCGATCATACATCTCGACGCCGCCCGCGCTTACCATCGGGACCCGAGCACACCACGGAACAGCGGAAACGACCTCTCCTGGCAGTACAGGACCGGGTCATGAATCCCGCCCGTTTCTCAGGTAGGGCGAGTCGATTCGGAGAGCGCCGAAGAGGGTGTCCACGGTAATGGGCTTTCGAGCGTCAGGGGTGAAGCCCCGGACCTTGAAGGGAGCCACGATACCGATGACGAGGGCCTGAAAGAGCGCCTGCATCACACGCAGCCCCAGATCCTGGAGCAGTCCCTGGACGCGAGTATCGAGGTGGATGGCTTGCTCAGGGAGGTCATCCTCACGTTCGAGCAGCGCGTGGACGAGGAGATCGGTGGCTTGGATGAGGATGTCGTCGTAGGTTGGGGACATGGCGGCTCCTTCACCCGTGTTGGCGCACGGGCTTGGCGGCTTGAGAGTTCAGCCGAAGGATGCCGCCTCCCTCATCCCCGCGCCATCCGAATCAGGCCATCACCCCAGCGGTTGCGAGCACACCCGTGGAGATGGTTTGGATATGATTTTGCTATCCGTGATCCTCAAGTCCAACTTCCAGCCACCATCACACGGCTCGGCAACAACTTCACAAGAGACTCGAATGGAGTACCCAAGAGCTATCGCAAGGTGATTGAAGTGCCCTCTCTCCTGTCTTGCCGGCCCGCTAATGATTAGGCCGGCGAGAAATTTGAAGTAAAATGCTTCATTTCTGCCAATGAGCCTGGGCAGTTTCCCATCCTCCATAAGCTCGTCGTTACGAAAAAACTGTATAATGCACAGTTTTTCGTTTTGTGTGTAGATATGCTCATCTCCCTCAGGCTTGACAATGATGTGATGCAATTCTCCTACAGCCATTCTATATTTGATTTGGTCGTAACCACGTTCTATTGAACGTATTAGAACGTTGTTGGCGCGTTCCAACCAATGGTTGTCTGGCAACTGAAAAGTTCTGTTGAGGTAGTATCGCTGCCTTAGTTTTTTGGAAAAAAGCCCAAGAAGTCGCTCTCTAAAGGTGAATTTTATCAATAGTTTATGTCTTGTTGTATGGTTGTTGTGGTGCTTGGTGTGCCGTCCGCTCCGGTGGAGTGCTTACATGTCTCAGTTCTATTGCATTCAGTATTTGCGTCCGCAGGAATTTCGCTTCCATGTATGATGCTACCTTCTCCGGAAGCAACAGGTCCGTCATACTCGGGTTTCGCGGTATTTTGTGCTGAATCACAGGAGTGGAAGAGGGAGGGCCCCGTCGGATAGAAGTGAATTACCACACTCATTTCTGAGACAAAAGCCCTCCCATGTCGCAACCTATCCTCAC
>Ga0316204_10001506_pt1 | contig 62060 bp, 62 predicted proteins | sample 6monrhotite_MG_2_FD_205661 | JGI IMG/M metagenome (GOLD analysis project Ga0316204, IMG submission 205661) | Microbial mat bacterial communities from mineral coupon in-situ incubated in ocean water Damariscotta River, Maine, United States -... | ecosystem: Environmental > Aquatic > Marine >...
CGCCCGTGACTAAGTTCCAGAAAATAAGACTATTTACCATCATCACAGTGGGGGTTTTGACCTTTGTTGTTGTGGCATTTTCAGGACTTGTACATTTTTTAAAATCTGGTGGTTAATCAACAACGCCAGAAAAAATGGTGACCCCGGCATGATTCGAACATGCGACCGTCGGATTAGAAATCCGATGCTCTATCCGGCTGAGCTACGGGGCCAATGATTTTTAAGGAAATTCAGAAACGTCGCAAAATGGATAAGCTCAAGACCGTCTATCTAATGCGGTCAAACGCAAAGCGATCCGCATAGTTACGGTAAGTCTTTTTGGCTTCGTTGAATTTGATGATTTCAGCGTCTATGCCCGCACGATCAGCATAAGATCTGGCTTCATCACAGCTTTTGAAACACATTTTAATTTGTTGATGCATGTCACCAGAACCGCTCCAGCCCATCAACGAATCTGGGGTTTTACGTTCAGCCGGGTCAAACTCTAATACCCAAGTGCTGGCCTGAGCCTTACCTGATTGCATAATGTTTGTTGCTGGACGGTAGATACGTGCGTTCGCCATTTATAAGGCCCCCTTGGTGCTTTTGAACAACTTAACCATTTTCGATATTTTTGTTAAGGATGCAAGCTCGAAAATAAAAAATGGTCGGGGAGACAGGATTCGAACCTGCGACCCTCTGGTCCCAAACCAGATGCGCTACCAGACTGCGCCACTCCCCGACATTTTTTACAGCTTACAACAAAGCTCGGTCTGTTTACCCTGCCCCGTCCCCAGGATCAACGACATAAATCAATAAAATTAAATTATTTACAGAAAATATCAAAAAAGGCCTTGGAAAACAGGTTTTGAAGGTTTTCCTCTAGCCAAAAATTGAATTAGCTGAACTTTTGGACAAAGGAATCAATATCTTTACCCAACCCAATGGCTTGTTGTTCCAAATCACCAGCAGACGTGTTAATCCCGCCTATTGAACCACTGATACTTTCCGCACCCGTTGCGACTTCGCTGATGGTCTTGGCAACCGTTTGCACACCATCGGCCGCCTGATGAATATTGCCCGTAATTTCAGAAACAACGTTACGTTGTTCATCAACCATGGTGGCAATGGTCGAACTGGCATCATCAATTTCTTTAATGGTTTCACCGATAGCCTGGATGGCTTCAACGGCTTCTTTGGTTACGGATTGAACTGTGGAAATTTGTGAAGTGATATCTTCGGTAGCCTTGGCCGTTTGATTAGCAAGGTTTTTGACTTCGCTGGCAACAACGGCAAAGCCTTTGCCGGCATCTCCTGCCCGAGCGGCTTCGATGGTTGCGTTCAATGCCAAAAGATTAGTTTGATCGGCAATGTCGGTAATCAAAGATACCACTTCACCAATTTTTTGTCCTGCAACCGCAAGACTTTGAATGGTTTCATCGGCTTTCGTCAAACGTTCTACGGCCACCGCACCAATTTCCGAAGAACGGCTCACTTGGGTCGCCATATTTTCGCTGGTTGATGAAAATTCTTCGGTGGCAGAAGCAACAGTTTGAACATTTTGCGAAGCCGCTTCGGCGGCCTTAGAAACCTTGGCCGATTGATCGCGCGTTTCATCAGCAATAGCCGTCATGCCTTCGGATGAAGAGCCAATATCACCGGCGGCTGACATAACAGAAGTAACCACAACTTTGATATTTTCGCCCATATGCAAGGCTTCGTCAGCGAATTCTTTAGTGCTATTTCCCATGGCCGTCAGACCATCATTGATATATTCGGCACGGCGTTTGTAATCATTCACAAACCCTTTAAGGAAAATTTTACGGTAGTATTCTTTTTTAGCCGCAGACGTTAATGCGCTCCCCGCTTCGCGGGTAAACACTTCGGTCATGTCCAACAGGTGGTTCAAACTGTGTTGCAAGTCCGCTAGTTCGTCCTTGCGGTCAATTCCGATCACACGGGTGTCCAAATCCCCCCCGGCGGCGGTTGTCATCACTTCTGACACGCCCACAATCGTCTTAACCGTGTTAACGGTGCGATACGAAACAATTGCCAGAATAATAATTGCCAAGAATGCCAACGCAGACACTACATACAAAGCAATGTTTCCACCTTCGACGTTTTCGTCGATGCTTTTCATAAGAACTTTGGCTTTTTCTATGCGAACCATTGTGACTTGTTCCGCCAACTTATCGACTTTGCCATTTATACGTTCCGCAAAGCCGTCGAAATCACCCATCAAGACATTACCACCAGCAGGTCCATCGGCAACATACGATTTTGCCATGCGTTGCCCCATTTCATAGTATGGAGGAAAGGCCTTTTCCACGGCGGATAAACTGGCAGAAACCCCACCCAAACCCAATTTCGTAGCGTGTGTTTTAGCCTCAGCAATATCGCTTGTAAATTTTTTGGCGTATTCAGCTGCAACATCAAAACCGTCATTCATACCATTAAGTCCACGCGTTGCGGAAACATCGGTCAACCATTGCTGAACTTGGATGACGTCGCTTTGGATATCTTTGGTCGTCAATAACAAAGGCGTTACCTCATCAGATTCGCTGATCATCGCATGCCTTAATTCTTCGAAAGACGAGATGTCACTTATGGCAATCCAAATGCCAAAGCCGGAAAGGACACACAGAACAGCCATCGAAATAAACGTGGAAACAATGGATTGAAAACGCAAAGATTGAAAATTCATAGGAAACCTATCATCCGCAAAATAAAAATGAGATTTAGCTTGAAGCCTCAAGGGCATATATCAGCTCACCATAGCCAACCCCCATACCGCTTAAGGTGTCCAGCAACATTTGGGTCGAAGCGGCCATGGCTTCTTTGCCATTGGCATGACGAGCTTCTTCATCCATAAGCTGGGCGTACAAAGGTTTAACTTGCTCAAGAGCAAGGCGATTGGGCACACGGCGGCTTGAATGATAGCCTATTATTGTCCCGCTACGGTCCATGGTCGCCGTTACGTGAGCCAAAACCCAATAATGATCGCCGTTTTTTGAACGATTTACGACATAAGCAAAAATTTCTTGGCCCGTGGAAATCGTGTCCCAAAGCAGCTTAAACACACACCGAGGCATATCCGGGTGACGAATAATACTGTGTGGTTGCCCCATGATTTCTTTTTCCGTGTACCCCGCAAGACGTAAAAAAACGTCATTGGCATAAGTTACGCGACCTTTGGTATCGGTTTTGCTGGCAATGAGCTCATCTTCATCAAAAAAACGCTCAACACCTGTCAATGTTTGTGGCGCAGAAGCCATATTAATATATTCCCAAACAAAATTGTATTCACAAAAATTTAACCATAAAAAAAATATGGACACTCTTGCACGCTCATAATCATTACGGAGAAATCAAGCCCTGAAGTAATCTTTGGAGACCTGTTAAATAAATATCAAGGTCTATCCAATCTCTCCCCTTTACATTCATTCTGCAAAAAACGTTTGCAAAAAGAATGCCTAGTACATAACTACTAAATTTTTTGTTTTAATGCCATAAATTTATCGCATAATTTGTAAAATTTTTGAATTTACGATGGATTTAACCCTAAAAATTAAAACGTAAGGCGGTGCCCAACAACAATTCCCAACGATTGCGTTGTTCCGGCGGGTAATTCCAACACATAACCGATGCGGCCCGGTGCTTGGATAACGTCTTCGCTCATGGGTTGAGTTTTTTGAGCAATATAGACCACCCGCCCAAGTCGGTCAGCAAACACCATATCCAAGGATATTTTTGTGTTTTTCATCCACATACCGACCGTCATTGCAGGTTTGTAAACAAACAGCATTCCAGTTCCGACATTCAAGTGATCGCGATACATTAACCCAAGACGAAGCTGATCTGGCGTTTTGGCAATTTCGACTTTGAAATCATGGGAACCGCCATAAGGTGACAAAATTCGAACTTGCCCGGCCTCAAAGGTTATATTTGGGGATTTTTGTACATTGGCGTGGGGTTCAGCGGCGTGGGGTTCAGCGGCATCCGCCGGTGCCGTGACGGAAAGGTAAAACCACACGGCCATAAAAATAATGCCAAAAATGACACCGAAAAACAAAAAAAAGCGAACGAGAAAATTATTCATAGAGCGGATCATAACGCTTGGGTCTTGATCTGTCCCTCTCTTTTTTTACCCGTTTTGCAAACCAAATCAAATGACAGAAAAAACACTCTATTCTCTTGCGACTGGGCGTTAACCATCTTATTCTCGCTATGAGAATCCTGTTGCCTTATCAAGGAGTTTAAAGACGTGTTGCATACCCTATCCCTCGGCGCCGCTATGGGCGTCCTATGGATACTTCTTTCGGGTCATTTTGAACCGTTGCTTTTGGGATTTGGGGTTGTATCCGTGTTTTTCACGCTTTGGGTTGCCCACCGGATGGACGTTGTGGACCACGAAGGTCACCCTATGCATTTAGCCCCCCATGCCTTGCTTATATATTGGCCTTGGCTGGCATGGGAAATCACAAAAGCCAATTGGGATGTGGCTAAAATTATTTGGAGCCCCAAGCTCGACATTCAACCCCATAGCTTTACCACCAAAGCTACACAAAAAACCGACGTTGGACTTTCGCTATACGCCAATTCCATTACTTTGACGCCGGGAACAGTCACCATCGACATGGATACAACGGGAACTTTTCAAGTTCACGCCCTTACCACGGCGGCCCGCGAAGGCGTTGAAACCTTTGACATGGACAAACGTTGTACGGCCATGGAAGCCCATCAAAAAGAAGACCCTAAGGCCAACAAATCATGAGTATGTTTTCCGTTGCCGCTGTTGCCGTTTTGGTTTCTATGGTCTTGGCTTTGGTGCGCGCGTTTATTGGACCAACCGTGTTTGACCGCATCTTGGCTGTGAATTCTACGGGCACGCTGACCGTCGTTTTGATTGCGGTCTATGGTTTCTTAGATGGTCGACCTGAATTTTTAGACATCGCTTTGTTGTATGCCCTTATTAACTTTATTGGCACCGTAGCCGTTATTAAATACATTAAATTTGAGGCCCTGGGTTTCCCCATGGATGGTCCCGATGATGGGGACGTATAATGCCTGATTTAAGTTTTTTTGAATGGATTAGCTGGATTTTCATAAGTGCCGGAAGCTTTTTTTGCATTACGGGTGCAATTGGTATTTTGCGATTTCCCGATGTTTTTTCTCGCATGCACGGTGCGGGTATTGTTGACACTTTGGGGTTGGCCCTTATTTTAATCGGATTGATGTTTCAAACCAGCGAATGGATCGTCATTGTGAAACTTGCTTTGATCATCGTTTTTACGGCCTTCACATCCCCCACCACTACGTTCGCTTTGTCTCGTGCCGCTATTTTAGGCGGTGTAGACAGTTGCCCTAAGCCCACATCAAAAACGGCAAGGGGTTCCAAGTCATAGAACATACAATCGTTGTCGTCTTGCTGATTTTTATGGTTGCAACCTCTTTCTGGTTGGTGCGCTTAAGGAACCTTTTTGCCGTCGTCATGCTGTCAGGGATCTATTCGTTATTTGCCGCCGCACTGTATGTGGTGATGGACGCCGTCGATGTGGCCTTTACCGAAGCTGCCGTTGGTGCGGGCATTGCTACGGTTCTGATGTTGGGAACATTGGCGCTGACCAGCGATACCGAAAAAGTTCACCACAAACCATCGCCTATAGCATTATTGTTAGTTTTGTTAACAGGTGGGATTTTGGTTTATGGCACTTTTGACATGCCCCGGTATGGTGATGCTAACGCCCCCATCCACCAGCATGTTGCCAATCATTATATCGAAAAATCAGGCATTGAAGTCGGCCCACCCAATATCGTCACATCAGTTTTGGCCAGCTATCGGGGTTATGACACCTTGGGTGAAACCGCCGTTGTCTTTACCGCTGCTATTGGGGTCTTAATCATCCTTGGTCGAGGCAAAGGCCAAGGTATGCCCACGTCCTTTATCGCCATACGACGGAAAGAAGACGAGCTCGACAAACCGAAAAAAGACGGAAACAAAACGAAAAGCCCCGACAAAAAGGGAGCCAAGCTATGATGGTCGAAAAAACCTTGTTAAGGGTAGTGGCTAAGCTGTTAATCCCCCCCATCACGCTGTTTTCGCTTTACGTTCAATTTCATGGTGATTTTGGGCCGGGTGGTGGCTTCCAGGCAGGCGTCATTCTGGCGACCGTATTTATCCTTTATGCACTCATTTTTGGCATTTCGCTGGCCCGAAAAGTGATTTCGGCCCAATCCAGCCGTGTTTTATTATCTTTGGGTGTGTTGTTGTACGCTGGTACAGGTATCGCGACCATGGTGATGGGTGGTGAATTTTTGAATTATTCGTATTTGGCAAAAACCCAATTAAAAGGCCAACATTTAGGCATATTTTTGGTCGAACTTGGCGTTTTCATGACCGTTGCCGGGTCCATGATCACCATATTTTATACTTTTGCCGGCCACGTCAAAGGCGCCAATTGCCACCTAAACCGACAGGATCAACCCCATGATTGATTTCCAAGATTTATTAAACCTTGTCAATTATTGGGTCGTCATCATTTTAATGATGGTCGGGTTTTACATTGTCATCGCCCAAGGCAACCTGATTAAAAAAATTGTCGGTCTTAGCATATTTCAAGTGTCCGTATTTGTGTTTTATATATCTATGGGCAAGGTCACGGGCGGAACGGCACCTATTTTAGATTCTAAGATAGAGCTTTATTCAAACCCCTTACCCCACGTTCTAATTCTCACCGCCATTGTTGTTGGTGTCGCGACCACGGCATTAGCTATGGCTTTGGTTGTGCGCATCCATTCGTCATACGGCACCATCGAAGAAGATGAAATCCAAGCCATCGAACACGAAGAGGAAGATGTCGCATGTTGACGTCAGATCCTTGGCTGATATTGCTCATCGTCGTGCCGTTAATGTCGGCTCCGGTGTGTGTATTGATCCGCAATGCAACGGCGGCTTGGGTTGTGGCTATGGCCGTATCGTGGGCCGTTTTCGCGGTGTCTTTAAAGCTGTTGTTCAAAGTTTTAGCCCAAGGCGAAGTTATCTATCGTATTGGTGGTTGGGATGCCCCGTGGGGCATTGAATACAAACTTGATATTTTGGGTGCGTTTGTCCTTATCATTGTCGCCACCGTTGGCGCCGTGGTCATGCCCTATGCCAAAAAGAGTGTCGAAAGCGAAGTCCCGAAAGAACGCATTTATTTATTTTATACGATGTTATTGTTGTGCTTGACCGGATTATTGGGCATCGCAGTTACGGGTGATGCCTTTAATTTGTTTGTGTTTTTGGAAATATCATCGCTGTCATCTTATGTTTTAATTAGCTTGGGTCGTGACCGCCGAGCCCTTACTGCAGCTTATCGTTATTTAATCATGGGCACCATCGGCGCCACGTTTTACATCATTGGTGTCGGCTTGATGTATCAAATGACCGGGTCATTAAACATCGCTGACTTATCAACCATCATGCCCGCCGTAGCTGACACGCGTACCGTGTTGGCAGCTATGGCCTTTTTAACAGTGGGTATCAGCTTGAAATTAGCGTTATTCCCGTTACACACATGGCTTCCCAACGCCTATACTTTTTCACCAAGCGTTGTGACGGTGTTTTTGGCGGCGACCGCGACCAAGGTTTCATTGTATATCTTGCTGAGAATATTTTTCACGATATTCGGTGAAGTTGATCTTTTTTCCACATTCCCGATCCAGCCGATTTTGATGTCCATGGCCTTGGCTGCCATGTTTTTGGCCAGCCTTTCGGCCATATGGCAAGAAAACATAAAACGCATGATGGCCTATTCTTCCATAGCGCAAATCGGTTACATGGTTTTGGGTGTCGCTTTAGCCACCGAATCTGGCCTTGCTGGAGGCATCATCCATATGTTCAATCATGCTTTGATAAAGGGCACGGCATTTATGGCTATTGGGGCCATTATTTATTCCACCGGGGCTGTAACATTACAGGACTTGGAAGGCATCGGAAAACGCATGCCATTGTTAATGGCGGCCTTTATCGTTGCTGGGCTAGGCTTGATTGGGGTGCCTTTGACGGCCGGTTTCATCAGCAAATGGCAATTGGTCACGGCCACCCTTGAAGCCGATATGTGGCCGTTGGCGGCTTTGATTTTGTTATCATCTTTGTTTGCCGTTATTTACGTATGGCGTATTTTCGAAGTGGCATATTTACGCCAACCTGCAATCGGGCACAAAGCGACAAAACCCTTACCCCTAAGCATGCTGATCCCGACATGGGCCTTGGCCTTAGCCAGCGTGTATTTTGGCACTCATGCAACATTCACCATCGATTTAGCACACATGGCTGCTCGTCAACTCATGGGGGGATTGTAAGTCATGAACCCGTTTTTATCCCAAGCAGCCACCATCCAATTGGCTTTGATTTTGCCGCTGATGGGCGGAATTTTGGTTTGGATATTGGGAGAACGCCACCGTAATTTGCGTGAAGCCGCCTCTCTCCTCACCGCCATATGTGAATTTATCGTCGTGGCTAGCCTGACCAAAGACGTTTTGGCAGGTGCACGGCCTTCGGTTGATTTTTTTGAAATGTTACCGGGTTTATATGTGACTTTAACGGTTGAGCCTTTGGGCCAATTGTTTGCCTTGATCGCAAGTGGTTTGTGGATCGTGAACACGGTCTATTCTATTGGCTATATGCGCAAAAACAATGAACAAAACCAGACGCGTTTTTATATCTGTTTCACACTTGCAATTTCCAGTTCAGTGGGCATTGCATTTTCCGGCAACATTCTGACTTTATTTGTTTTTTATGAAATTTTGACACTTTCGACATACCCCCTTGTGACACATTCCGGCACCGTGGATGCCGTTCGTGGTGGTCGCATTTATTTGGGCGTGTTGATGTCAACATCCATCGGATTTTTGTTTTTAGCGATGTTGTGGACGTACAACATCACAGGAACATTAGATTTTCAAAACGGTGGTATTTTGGGAGGCCAAGTCCACGGGGCTGAGCTTGGGGTTTTATTATTTTTGTTCATGTTTGGCATTGGCAAAGCTGCCATGATGCCAGCCCACCGCTGGTTGCCCGCAGCCATGGTGGCCCCAACTCCGGTGTCGGCTTTGTTGCACGCGGTAGCCGTCGTCAAAGCGGGTGTCTTTAGCGTAGTCAAAGTCATTGTGTATGTCTTTGGTATTGATTTATTGGTCGAATCCAGCGCCGATGATTGGCTACTTTTTATCGCCGCATTCACAATTATTGCGGCATCCATCGTGGCTTTACGACAAGATAACCTAAAGCGACGCTTAGCTTATTCAACGATTAGCCAATTAAGCTATGTCATTTTGGGGGCCGCTATTTTGGCGCCTATATCTATTGCCGGGGCCGCCATGCACATGGCCGCCCATGCCTTTGGCAAGATCACCTTGTTTTTTGCTGCGGGTTCCATATACACCGCCGCCCACAAAACCGAAGTCAGCCAATTGGACGGTATAGGCAAACGCATGCCATATACCATGATCGCCTTTTCAATTGGTGCTTTGTCCATGATTGGTTTGCCCCCCACGGCTGGATTTATTTCTAAGTGGTATATTTTAAGTGGCGCCTTGGAAACCAGTAATGCTCTGGTAATCTTAGTCATTATTGGCTCGACATTGTTAAATGCAGGTTATTTTTTGCCTATTATTTATCGTGCCTTTTTCAAGGAACAAAAGCTTCGCGCCAAGGATGAACCTTATCAGAAATATGATAATCATGGCGAATCCCCTTGGCCTGTGGTTGCGGCTTTGTGCTTTACCGCCCTTGGCACCATTGCTTTGTTCTTTTTCCCCGACGTACCGCTTGCCTTGGGTCAAGCTTTGGTGGGAGATTAAATCATGAACACAAAATCCGCAAAAAACAACGAACAAAAACTTCATTGGTTGGTGCGCCCTAAGACGATCAAAGGTCTGTGGATTGTCGGCATTGTCGTACTGGCATTTGTCACGTGGCTGGGAACATTAACGCATCCCCATGTCAAATTTGGAATCGAAGGTACATTTGCCTTTTCGTCATGGTATGGCTTTATCACCTGCGTCGGCATGGTGATATTTGCCAAATGTATTGTCGGGATTTTTTTGACCCGGAAGGACACCTATTACGATGATTGATGTCCTGAACATACCGCCAGCTTTTATATTGATATTCGGCGCTTTTTTATTACCATTTTTAAAAGGATGGAGCCGCAAAACGTTTATTTTGATTCTGCCCTTAATCACCCTAGCCGCAATCTGGCAGGTCCATGATGGGGTGCAAATCACCGCTGGTTTTTTAGATTTTGAATTGCAATTGGTCAAAGGCAATAATCTATCGCGGTTGTTCGCCACCGTATTTTCCATCATGGCTTTTGCAGGGGGATTATTTGCCTTAAACCGCAATAACGTAATTGAAATGGTCGCCGCCTTTGCGTATGCCGGAAGCGCCATTGGCGTTGCCTTGGCTGGCGATTTGGTGACAGTGTTTGTTTATTGGGAATTGATGGCCGTAGGCTCAACCGTTGTGGTGTGGTCGGCACAAACACCAGAATCCGGGCGCGCCGCTATGCGTTATGCGCTGGTTCATTTATTTGGTGGCGTGGTGTTAATGGTGGGCGTAATTGCGTACGCCCAAGAAACAGGCACCATAGACTTTGTTCATATGCAAGCCAACAGCTTTGCCACATGGTCCATATTGATTGGTTTTTTAATTAATACAGGCGCTCCACCGCTAAGCGCTTGGTTACCCGATGCCTACCCTGAATCCAGCTGGTCTGGGTCTGTATTTTTGTCGGCCTTCACGACAAAAACTGCGGTTTATGTTTTGTTAGTAGGCTTTGCCGGAACCCAATTTTTGATTTGGGTCGGCTTGTATATGATATTTTATGGCATCATTTATGCTCTTTTAGAAAATGATATGCGGCGCATTTTGGCCTATTCCATCATCAACCAAGTCGGGTTTATGGTGGTCGCAGTTGGCATTGGCACCGAAATGTCTATCAATGGCGCTGCGGCTCATGCCTTTACCCATATCATATACAAAGCCTTGTTATTGATGAGCGCGGGATCGGTCATGTACATGACTGGTGGCAAGCGAAAATGTACAGATTTGGGCGGATTATTCCAATCTATGCCGTTAACCACACTTGCTGGCACCATTGGGGCCTTGGCCATTTCCAGCGTGCCATGGACCAGCGGATTCATATCAAAATCCATGACCAACCAAGCTGCCTTTGACGAAGGCTATGCTTTCACATGGTTCTGTCTCGTTGCGGCCTCGGCGGGTGTGTTTTTGCACGCAGGCATTAAATTCCCATGGTTCGTTTTTTTCCAAAAGGATTCTGGATTGCGGCCCAAAGACCCACCGTGGAACATGAAAGCGGCAATGATATTGTTTTCCATTTTGTGTGTTTGGATTGGCGTTCAACCTCAATATCTATATGCAATTTTGCCATACCCAACGGACTATCAACCGTACACTCAAGCCCATGTGATTGATATGTTGCAACTGCTGTTATACAGCGGCCTTGCGTTCTTTGTATTGTTGGGGTTGATGAAACGGACCTTAACCATCACCCTTGATTTCGATTGGTTTTATCGCAAGCTTGCCGTTGATATTGCCGCCAAGGCCACTGTTGTGATTGGTAAATGTGTAAATATTTTCAAATCGCTAACGAACAAATTGATAAGTTCAGCCATTACCCTTGCGACCCAACATCACAACCCACGTGGCGTTTTAGCCCGAACCACACCTGCGGGCATCATGACGTTCTGGATGGTGATGCTATTGTGTGCGTATTTGGTGATTTATTTGTTTGTTTAGCCCGTAATTGTTCATCACTTTATGGGGCTGTACCTGAAAACTCATTCAGATTATCTTTAACCCATTGTCTTAATTGCGATCATTGAGTTGACGGGGCGCTGTTGTAAAAACGCCGATCACATTCTTTTAAAACACACCAAAAGCACCTTTGGAACACCGTTGAATTTTCGCATATGGCGCTTTTCTGGGTTCCAAAAATTTTCGATTTCGGTGATATGATTTTTGGGGCCTGCAAAAATTCAAAATGATTAAGGCTAAAATGTTTGAAATCAGATGCGTCCAACGCGTTATAGCCGCGCCAACCATCAGAAGAAACGATGCTACCTGGCACCACCTTGCGGGCAATCATCGGATACAGCGCGACAGAAAATGCAGACGATGCATGAGAAATAACGTTCGTATGGGCTTTGCCTCTCCGCTTTAAAAGCCCAAATGTCGGGGCTTTTCCTGTAGCCTCACGCCCACTTTTGCCTTTGCCTTTGTGCCACCCTCCAAAACACGCCCTAGCGCGCCTTCGAAAACGGAACTTTTAGGGACCGCTTTCAGCACCTTCAAGCTCTAAGGGGTACGCGATGACCTCGCATAATTTGTGAAAATAATCAGCTCTTGTTTTGAAATTGATGTTCACAAGTGTGGCGGCACACTCTGCTGTCGGATCTGTGAAAATGTTCAAGCCGGCGGTTTCGTTTATGCTGACTTAAGCGGTTCTGGCCCATGCAGGCCATGACAACAGCTTTTATAGGTTTCTGGTACAGGCCCTTTTTTTATTATTTAGCCCGTGGTGCCCAAGACTTAACTTTGACGGCAGAACCATCTTGGGTGCGAAATACACGGGCATCTGGTCCCGTGGCTTGGACCGATTTTTGGCTTTTCTTTTCTGTTTCCTGCTTGAAGGTTAGAACCATCGTATCCAATAGTATTTCTGTACACCGCCCCTTGCGATAAGCCAAAGAATAGGCCGTATTCGCATTGGTCAGCTTGGTCAATTGTTCAGATTTCAAATGACCGAAACGACGCCAAATTGAAGCCAAGAAAAGCTCGACTTCTGGCGCTAGAAAAATTTCCACTTCAACATCTGGGCGTCCACGTGAAAACGCCTGAAAAATGGTTGGCTCTACGGGGCCCATGTCATCAGCGACAAAAACCGCCGGCATCAATTTTTGCCCATCATAGGCAATGGCATAATACGCCTGTGCCAAATACATCAAGCGGTGCATTTTTTGAGGTTGCAAATATTCATTTTCATTCAAAGCTTGGTCGGCAAACCAAAAGGCAATATCAAACGAAGAATTAGAGGCAAAAGTCATGATATCAAAGCTCAAGGTTCATACAGGATCATTTCCTAAACTGTAGATTTTAACACGACAGTCATTGCAAATGGTTAACGTAAAGACCGTCAATCAAACTTTAACATCCATCAACGCCTTGGACATAAACTCACCCGTGCTGATTAATTTCAAGCTGGCGTTGTATGCCGATTTTGCAGTGATCAAATTGGCAAATTCCGTGCCAATGTCGACCGAAGCCCCGTATGTACCAAAGTCAGATGTGGGCAAAGAATCTCCACGGCTGACCGAGCCCAAAACCCCACCTGGGGTATAGAGCGTATTTGAAGTTTGGTTGACTGAAAGTGTTTTTGCTTGGATGGAAACCGGGCGATAGTTTGGCGTATGAACGTTCGCGATATTATCCGCAGCCGCAGAAACTCGCTGGCTGTTTAAGTTTACGCCCGAAATAGCGCTGGATAGAACTCCGCCTAACATCCTAAAAGCTCCTCATCACGTTCAGTACATTTGAACATGACATAAATCTATACCTATGCAAGTCACATAACAGTGACCAATATCACAGTCAAATTCGAAACGACAAAATATTATAAGGACAAGCTTAGCTTTGAACCCAAGGGAACAGCCTTGCGATTGATGACAACAGCCGTGTCTTCATAAGCAGTGATGATCTTAGCCACGAATTTTTGATGCCGAGACTGAGAACCTGCGTCACTGGCTCTGCCATTTTTTCCCAATTGGGCATTGTCGATTAAATTAAGGAACGTAGAAGAAAACGTATCAAACTGAGCCGCCGTATTAGTCAGAGGGTCTGTTTTAGGCTCTTCACGCTTTTTGGTCCAATCGGCGAAACCATGGGAGCTATAATTAGTGTTGGATTGGACTTCGGCACGGGTGCTGGTGGCTTCGATCGGAGCATCGCCCATGGACGCAACACCGCTCACACCGGACGAAACACGTCCAGTTACCGTATTCGGTGCAGCTCCTAAGCTCGCAGGTCTGGCAGTTAAAGCCATTACCGATCCTCACTCGCGCGAAATGAAGCGGTCTTACGGACCCCATTCATATCACATCAGCCCACGGCCAAATAACCTTATATTACAAGGCTTTGGACGCAAAAATTTGCCGATCAATACATCCCATTCTGGACAAATGACCGATCCTATTTTTTTAAATCCCAATTTGCGAGCGACTTTCTGTCGGATGACATATGGGCATGGTAAACATTATACTAATATTTCAGTAGGTTGCGCTAGTAAAAAATTTAAATACTAAATATTCGATTTAAGATTAATTATTGCGCTGTTGATTTTTCCAAGAATGCAATCATGGCCTTTGTTACATCAGGCACAAACAAGTCGCTATGCCCGCCGTTTTCAACCCACAAAGATTGTTTAGGTTCCAATGCTTGGGCAAATAATTTTTGCCCCAAGGCAAAGGGCACAACCCAATCGTGTGTGCCATGCACCAAAAACAAAGGGGCGTTTATGCTTTGGATTTTTGACAAGCTGTCAAAGCGGTCTTTCATCAATGATCTAACAGGAATAAACGGGTAATGCGAGGCCCCCGCGTCTGCTGCGGTGGTAAATGGAGCCTCTAAGATCACGCTGGCAACCGCCTGTCCTTGTCCGGCGGCTTCAACGGCCATTGTCACGGCAACGCCTGTGCCAATGGACTCACCATACAAAACAAGCTTTGCTCCTGTTCCCCCTTGGTCCGCCACATAAGCCAAAGCCGCCCGTGCATCCATCATAAACCCAGCTTCGCTTGGCTGTCCTTTGTTCCCGCTATACCCCCGATATTCAGCCAACATAACGCCATAGCCTGCATCCAAAAAAGCCCGTGCCTTAAAGCCCCGAGACCCCAGAGTACCGGCATTACCATGAAAAATAACAATCCATGGTTTGTTTGCATCACGAGGCGCCTTAGCCCAAGAAAGCAAGCTTAAGCCATCTTCGGTCTGGATGTGAATTTCTTGCATCTCCGAAACACCGCTTTGTTTTGGCGACGGTGTAAAATTTTCAGGATGATACAAAAAATTGCGTTGAAAAACATACATGGCTCCAACCAAAATCAAATAGAATACGGCAACGGTTGTGATGATTTGAAGAATTGTCGAAAATGTAGGCATTTATGTTTTCCTGTTCTGGTTTTTCTATTTAACACAAATACCGCATAACTGGGAATTGCGAAGACCATTTGTCAGAACCCTAGACAGAATGGATACGAAACGCCATGATCTCCTTATGAAAAAACAACTTCCCATTATCGTCGCCATCACGGGGGCCACGGGCGCTGCCCTTGGCATGGAAACTTTGCGGGCGCTGGCCGAACTCGACATCCCTACCCACCTTATTATCAGCGAAGCAGGGGCTCGTACGTTAAGCTTTGAAACCGATTTCACCCTTGAAGACGCGCGTCAGCTTGCGACCAAGACCCATGCGAACAAAGACATTGGTGCCGCCATCGCCAGCGGGTCTTTTCGCACCCAAGGCATGATCGTTGTGCCCTGTTCTATCAAAACCTTGTCGGGTGTAGCCAATTCCTTTTCCCACAATTTGGTCATTCGCGCCGCAGATGTATGCTTGAAAGAAAATCGCCCCGTTGTGCTTATGATTCGCGAAACGCCACTACACAAAGGTCATTTGGATTTGATGCGACAAGCCTGCGACATCGGCTGCACCATCGCCCCGCCAATGCCAGCTTTTTATACCAAACCCCAAACCATCAACGACATCGTCCGTCATACGGTTGGTCGCAGTTTGGATTTATTAAACATTGAACACGATTTGTTAGAACGTTGGGATGGGCAACAATGATGAAAGCCATACAGTGGGATGAAACCATGAAATTAGGGCTTGGTTTTCAAGACCAAGACCACGAACACGCCGTATCTTTGATGAACAAAATGCAAACCTGTTCGGACGCAGACTTGCCCACAATTTTTGCCGAACACACCCACCACTTAAAAGGCCATTTAAAGCGCGAAAATGAATTAATGGAACGCACCGGTTTTTTTGCCAAAGACATGCATATGGGGGAACATGAACGCGTTTTGGCAGAAATCGACGATATACAAGCCAAATTGGATGATGGGGACATTAAAACCGTGCGTGCGTATGTGCGAAACGACTTGCCTCAATGGTTTTTAGACCACCTGCAAAGCATGGACACAATGACCGCCCAATTTGCACTTGCCCAAGGCGAAAGCTAAATTCAAAATTTCCATGTAAATACTGATTGTCATCGGTGTTATATTGATATTAAATACCCTTTTAAAGGGTTTTTTCATGTCTAAATTTCCAAGTAGCAACCACATCAGCATTCCCGACGCACGAGATCTTTTACGAGAATTGGCTGATAAACATGGCATTTCTGAATTAAGGACGCTTGCCAATTTAATGTATCGCCGCAAGCACAAAGCTATGCGAGCACCAAACACATCACAAACTGTGACCCCTCACTTAAATGCCGACATCAGACGTTTCCATCGCCAAAACCCCGTGGCTTCGAATCAAGATATAGCTAACCATTTTGGCGTAAACCCTGGGCGAATTTCAGAAGCTTTAGAATCTGTTTAGTCGGAACGGGCCGCGACAATCAAATCGCACAATTCTCGCACAGCTCCGGCTCCACCCGATTTTTCAGTTACATAGTGGGCGGCTTCGGTCGCCTCAGCCACGGCGCCATGAACGCTAAGCCCCAAGCCCACCACATTCATCAACACCACGTCCGTTAAATCGTCACCAACGTGGGCAATTTCGTCAAGTTCTATGCCCAGCTCGCCCCGGATTTCGTTTAACGCCGCAATTTTGTCTTCGGCACCAATACGCACGTGCTTGATGCCAAGGTGTTCGCCACGGGTTATCGAAGACACTTGGCGGCTAGCGGAAATGATACACATTTCAACCCCCGTTTTCATCGCCAGCTTGATACCCAAGCCGTCTTTGACGTTGAATTTACGAAATTGTGTGCCTTCATCAGTATAATACAACCCCCCGTCCGTCATTACGCCATCGACATCCAAGGACAACAATTTAATTTTTCCAAGGCGTGCGGTTACTTGTTCGGTGGTGAGCTTACGAGTCATAAAAACCTCAATGAGAATCGATTAAGTATAATGCTCTATAGCATATCCAACGTTCAAGGTATAAACCCAAAGGATCATGGAAAGCAAAACGCCATTTGTTTTATTTGACGATGCCAAAACTGCAAACGCCGGACGTTTGTATGTTGAGCCCGTACAAATCATAACGTGCAATCAGCCAAGCGACGTCTTTGCCACCTTGGCAAAAATCGACCAAGCCTTGGCAGATGGCTTTCATGTGGCTGGATACTTAGCTTATGAACTTGGCTATCAATTAGAACCCAAACTCAACGCCTTAACCAAAAAACAACCCGACCAAACATTAATATGGATGGGCGTGTTTAAGGCCCCTAAAATCCTCAGCTCTTTGGGTGTTGAGGCCTTGATGGAAAAATGGCGTCAGGATAAATTTTCTATTTCCACCCCTGAACCCTCTGTTGACCGCGACCAATATCTTAAAAATGTACAGCGCGTCAAAGATCATATTTGTGCCGGGGATGTATATCAAATCAATTATACGTTTCCTCAACATTTTAGCTATTCAGGCTCACCGCAATCCATGTATGCGCACCTGCGACAACGACAACGCGCGTCTTATGGTGCTTTTATGGCAACTAATGATCAAACTATTTTATCCCTGTCGCCTGAGCTTTTCGTCGAAACCAAAAGCCAAAAAGCATATGTCCGCCCCATGAAAGGTACGGCTTCTCGGGCGCCTAGCCTTGGGGAAGATATAAAACGCCGTCAATGGTTAAGCACGGATGAAAAATCAAAGGCTGAAAATTTGATGATTGTGGATTTATTACGCAATGATCTTGGTCGTATCAGCGAAATCGGCACTGTGCAGGTGACGGATTTATATACCGTTGAGACTTATCCAACTTTGCACCAAATGACTTCTGGAATTAAATCTAAATTAAAAAATGGAACATCGTTTTCCACCTTAATTCAAGCGATGTTTCCCTGCGGTTCAGTCACCGGGGCACCAAAAGTCAAGGCAATGGAACTGATTGCAGACATCGAAACGGAACCACGCGGGCCATATACCGGGGCCATTGGTTATGCTTCGACCAAAGACGGCTTACGCTTTAATGTCGCCATTCGTACATTAGCCTTGGACAATCACCAAAAGGGCACAATGGGCATTGGCAGCGGCATTGTGTACGATTCTGACGGCCCCCAAGAATGGGCGGAATGCCATTTAAAAGCCGATTTTGTGACCCAAAAACCGGAATCTGCCTTTGCCTTGTTGGAAACGATTAAATGGGACCGACAAAACGGTTTTGGGCTTATGCAGCAACACCTTAAGCGGCTACATTCCAGCGCTGAATATTTCTGCTTTCCTTATGACCAATCAAACGTCCTAGCGGTTTTAAACAAAGCTGTCCTTGGCTTATCCTCTCCTCAACGCTTGCGTTTAACATTAGATCAAAATGGAAATATTGACATTGAAACCAAACCCTTAACAGCGTTATGCCAAAATGGGGAAATTACATTTTGCGTGTCCGAAATCATGATTGATAAAACAAGCCCTTGGGTCTATCACAAGACCACAAACCGAACTTTTTATAACAAGGCGCGCGCCAATCAAAATACGGATGAAGTGGTGCTTATGAATGATCTTGGCGAAATCACCGAAGGTACATTCACCAACGTTTTTATTGAAAAAGATGGACAACTGTTCACGCCTCCCGTCCGTTGTGGGCTTTTGCGAGGAACGTTGCGCCAACACTTGATGGAAACAAAACAAGCCACTGAGGCTGTCATAACCAAAGCTGACTTGAACCGAGCCGATAAAATTTATCTTGGAAATTCTGTACGAGGCCTCATGAAAGCAAAATTGAACCAGCCCCTGTGACCGTCGACACATTCAATTTACGCCCTAAATATTATGGTTAGGAAATTCTTAATCATAGTTAGGAGCGCGCAAATGGCATACACAGAAACCAATTCATCACATTACCGTACTTCTGATTCCAAAAATGACTTATCCGCCCTGATCACGCTTTGTTTTTTTGCTTTCTTGGCCTTGGGTGTTTTTATCGCCGTTAAGATATTGCCAACAAGTGATTTTACAATAGGTCAGTTTTTTTCCAAATACGGGGCGCCTTCAAAAGGTGCCGTGTCTTTGGGTGATATCAAGCTTGGTAGCACGATAAATGCCATTCAAAAAGATCACCCTGATGCGTCACAAGGCATTACCTCAACCGGGGCTTTGACCATGGCCTTTACCGAAAACGATGCGGTTTATATTGTTTGGTACGGAAAAGACGGCCCGAATCAAGTCGCGTACAAAGCTCGCCAAAACCGCATTATTTTAAACACCACTGAAGATGAATACGTTGGTAATTTAACCAAACAATATGGCGCACCATCGCTATCGTCTTGTTCCAGCCGTATCGTTGATGGTTTGCGCGATTGTCATTTTAGCTGGTGGGTTCCCGGTGATATCCGTTTGGATATAAGCAGCCGTCAATTCATACAAAACAAAGTGCCTAGCTTGAAAATCACTATGCAAATCACGGACACACACATGGCTCATCGTTTGCAACGCAAAGCCTTACATGGTGCGGTTTTAAAAGCTTACTAAAATTCTATCCAAGCTTTTTTGACACGGCTCTTTCGTCTTTCGCTTCAAGGGGCTAGTATGGGCTTATCCATACACCCCTTGGAATGATGATATATAATTATGATCGGTACTGTAACCCGGCCTAACGCATCTGCAAAGACCATCGCAGATATAGACCCTAACTTAGATCTAGAATCTGAAATAAAGCGGCTTTGCAAAGAAAAAAATGCTATTATTTTGGCCCATTATTATCAAGATGGTGAAATTCAAGATTTGGCTGATTATATCGGCGATTCCCTAGACCTTTCCCGCAAAGCCGCTGCAACCGATGCCGACATGATTGTTTTTTCAGGCGTCACATTCATGGCCGAAGTCGCTAAAATTTTGTCCCCGAATAAAACCGTTGTTGTGCCAGATGCTGACGCTGGATGTTCCCTTGAAGATTCATGCCAAACCGATAATTTCAAAGCGTGGCGCACAGCACACCCCGATCACCTGTCTTTGACTTATGTCAACTGTTCGGCCGAAGTTAAGGCGTTATCGGATATTATTGTGACATCATCAAGTGCGGAACACATCATCAACAATTTGCCCAAAGATCAGCCCATTTTATTTGCCCCAGATCGACATTTGGGGGCTTTTTTAAAGCGCAAAACTGGGCGTGACGATATGGTTTTGTGGCCAGGAACATGCATTGTTCATGAACAATTTTCGGCACGGGAAATCACCCGCATGAAATCACGCCATCCCGGTGCTTTGGTCGCAGCCCACCCCGAATGCCCAGAAAGCATCATCGAAGTTTCCGATTTTGTGGGGTCCACCAGCGGCATCTTAAATTTTGTCAAAAACAACCCTGCCCATGAATTTATTGTTGCCACCGAACAACACATCATTCACCAGATGCAAAAGGACGCACCTGACAAAACATTCATGGCAGCGCCGGGATCGGATGGATCTTGCAATTGTGCAAACTGCCCGTTCATGGCTTTAAACACCTTGGAAAAAATCTATTTAAGCCTTGTCCAGGAAGCGCCCAGGATTGAGCTTCCTGAAGACTTGCGCCTTGCCGCGCTTAGGCCCCTTGAACGCATGCTTAAGCTTGCCCCAACCGCAAAGTCAGACCAAAATGCAGCCTGAAATTCCCAATGACGTTGAAACAAGCGTTGTTATCAATTTAATTTATGCTGCCATGGCCGAAGACATCGGCAAAGGTGGCGACATTACATCTGAATCCACCATACCCGAATCCGTAAAATTTACGGGCGTTATGGCGGCTAGGCACACAATGACGATTGCCGGGCTTGGGCTTGCGGGACTTGTGTTCAAATCGGTTGAGCCGGATATCAGTTGGCAAAGCGATATTCAAGACGGAGACACGGTTGACGCCGGAACCGTGCTTGCCACCCTTTCAGGAGGCGCTCGTGATTTGTTGATGGCAGAACGCACCGCTTTGAATTTATTACAACATTTATCTGGCATAGCGACCTTGGCTCAACAATATGTGCAGGCCGTAAAAGGCACCAATGCCATAATTTTAGACACCCGTAAAACCATCCCCATGTATCGAGAACTGGCTAAATACGCGGCCCGCATGGGCGGAGCCACCAATCACCGTATGCGTTTAGACGATGCCATTTTGATCAAAGACAATCACATTGCCGTGGCTGGAAGCATCAGCAAAGCCATCCAAGGTGCAAAATCAGCAGGCCACAACCCCATTGAAATTGAATGCGATACTCTGGCCCAAGTTCAAGAGGTCCTTGACCAAGGTGTTGATGCTATTTTGTTAGATAATATGGACCTTGACCAATTGCGCGAAGCCGTTGCAATGGTTGGCGATCAAGCCCGCACCGAAGCTTCTGGCGGTGTGAACATAAATACCGTGCGGGGCATCGCTAAAACGGGCGTAGACAGCATTTCCATAGGGCGAATCACGCAATCTGCACCGGCGGTTGATATCGGCTTTGACTGGCATCCCAACGCATAACAGCTTATATGCTGTATCATCATATGAAAAAGGGGCTTGGTTTGTCGGACAACTCATTTAAATTTGATGCTGTAATTGTTGGCAGTGGCGCTTCGGGTTTGAACTTGGCGCTAGAACTTTCTGCCTTTGCCAAAGTCGCCATCATCACCAAAAGTGATGTACGGGAATCCAACACCTTTTACGCCCAAGGCGGTGTCGCCGCTGTTCTTGATGAACACGACAGCACCCAGAACCACATCAAAGACACATTGATTGCTGGAGCGGATCTTTGCGATCAAGAATCCGTTCGTTTTGTCGTTGAACACGGTCGGGAAGCCATTGAAAAATTAGCTAATTTTGGTGTTGAATTCACCACCCGCACGAACAGCTCAGGACAGCACGAATATCATTTGACGCGCGAAGGTGGGCACAGTTATCGCCGTATCGTGCATGCCGCCGATGCCACAGGTCAAGCCATAGAAACGACACTAGAAGATCGCGTTCGCGAAGCCAAAAACATCACTCTTTTCGAACATCATAACGCTGTTGATTTATGGGGCGAACGCGATGAATTTGGAAAAACCCAACGCATCACGGGGCTGTATGCCTTAGATATCAAGGCCGACCAAGTTAAATCATTTCTTGCTCCTTTTGTCATTTTGGCCACGGGTGGGGTCAGCAAAGTATATCTGTACACATCCAACCCAGATATTTGCACCGGAGATGGTATCGCCATGGCGTGGCGAGCCGGTTGCCGGATTGCCAACATGGAATTTACTCAGTTTCATCCAACTTGCCTTTACCACCCCAAAGCCAAATCATTTTTGGTTACCGAAGCCGTGCGCGGCGAAGGCGGTCATTTACTTGACCCCAAAGGCCGTCGTTTTATGAGGAAATTTGATCACCGTGAGGAATTAGCACCCCGAGATGTGGTTGCCCGCGCCATTGATTTTGAAATGAAAAGGATGGGCGCCGAATGTATGTATTTGGATATTTCCCACAAAGGCAAAAAATTCATTCAAAAACATTTCCCTATGATTTATGAAAACACCAAGGCCTTTGGCTTTGATATGACACAAGACCCCCTGCCCGTTGTACCCGCCGCGCATTATACCTGTGGTGGTGTCATGGTTGATCGTCATGGGCGCACAGATCTTGATGGGTTATATGCCATAGGCGAAGTCACCTATACCGGGTTGCATGGGGCCAACCGCATGGCCAGCAATTCATTATTAGAATGTTTAGTCTATTCTTCCGCCGCCGCCCAAGACATCCGTAAACGCCTTGAAAATGAAACCGATATCTCAGCTCCCCCACCTGATTGGGATGAAAGCCAGGTCAAAGATTCCGACGAAGACGTTGTGATCACCCACAACTGGGAAGAATTGCGCCGTTTTATGTGGGATTATGTGGGCATTGTCCGCACCGATAAACGCTTGGCCCGTGCGCAAAACCGTATCAACATGTTACAAAGCGAAATCAGCGAATATTATGGACATTTCCGGGTTAGCAGCGATTTATTAGAACTTAGAAACTTAGCCGTTTGCGCAGAATTAATTATTGGTTCAGCCCTAGCGCGCAAAGAAAGTCGAGGCTTGCATTATACCTTGGATTATCCGGACATGGATGACAAAAACCAACGTCATGCCACTGTGTTAACCCCTAAACGTTCCCCCCTTAAAGGCACATAATTTCATGACTATTTTTCCTCAACCTCAAGCCTTTCCCGAAGGTGCTAAATTTGTGGACGGTGTGTGGGCTCAAGTTTTGTCGCCGTTTGCGCAAGGCACAAACCGCCCAGCCTTGTTTTTAGATCGCGACGGCGTATTGGTCGAAGAAGCCCATTATCTGCACAAAATCGAAGATGTAAAATTAACCCCAAATGCCGCATCCGTCATCAAAGCAGCCAACACCCAAAACATTCCTGTTATTTTGGTCACGAACCAAGCCGGTATTGGCTACGGTTATTTTGGGTGGGATGATTTCATCGCCGTCCAAGCTCGCATTTTGGAATGCCTTGACCGTGATGGAGCCTACATAAACGGTGTCTTTGCCTGCCCATTCCACGGCAAAGGCCAAGGCGTTTATGCCCAAGAGGATCACCCCGCCCGAAAACCAAATCCAGGTCTGTTAATTTTGGCCCAAGAAATGATGGACATTACCTTAGCAAAGTCATGGATTGTAGGGGACCGATCTTTGGATTTGTTGGCGGGGCGAAATGCTGGGTTGGTTGGTGGTATTCACGTGCAAACTGGGCATGGGTCCAAAGACGGGGAACAACAAGCCGCGCTAGACGTTGGCACACAACATTTTAGCACACAAAGCGTTTTAAATTTAAGTCAGGCTTTGCCCAAAATACCGCTATTGAACAATGCTTAAATGGCTTTCCATATCCGCCAGAACAACACGGTTTCGACCCGAATGCTTAGCCGTATAAAGCGCCTTGTCGGCTTCGTCGGACAACATCGTTGCCGTATCGTGGTTTTTAAACGCCGCAATGCCAATAGAAATAGTGACGGAAAAAACCTTTTCACCGTCTGCATGGAAAATAATTTCTGAAAAATCTTTACGAATTTCATCAAAAACGGATTGGGCTTCATTAGCAGCGGTTTGCGGAAGAATAACGGCAAACTCTTCTCCCCCCATACGGCCAACGATGTCAGCGCCGCGCAAACGTTGGCGCAACAAACGAGTCAAAACTTTAATCACCCGGTCACCAACGGTATGCCCATGTGTGTCGTTGACGGATTTAAAATAATCAATATCAATGGATGCCAAACTCAGCTTATCGCCGGAACGGGCCACGCGAGAAATTTCTGAGCTTAAAAATTGTTTGGTCGTTGTGTGATTATACAACCCAGTCATGGAATCTCTGGCCATATAGGTTCTGAGTTCACGGAATCGTGCGACGCGGATATTCACAGATGAAATTAAATGGGTGGGGCGAATAGGTTTGGTCAAAAAATCATCCCCTCCCAACTTCATGGCTCTCAATTGTTTGTCTTTATCGGATTCACATGACAAGAATACGATAGGAATACCCGCATATTCGCCGCTTTGGCGAATGACGGCGGCTATTTCCCGGCCGTTGCATTCGGGCATATATATGTCCAACAAAATCAATTCAGGTGAAAAGTCATCCAAGGCATCTAGGATGGTTATTGGGTCGGTGATAACCTTGGTTTCCATGCCAGCACCACGCAAAATTACTTCGGTATGCAAAGCAAGGCTGATTTCATCATCAACAATTAACACCCGATATGGCTCGACCTCGGTCCGTTGGGTAACGCTGTCAAGAACCGTGACCAAATCAGCCACATCAACGGATTTGACCAAATAAGCTTGGGCACCAGCCCGAACAGCGCCAAGGCGCGTTTGCACATTATCCGTAGATGTGTACACGATAAGCGGCATAGAAAGTTCTCCACTTTCGTGAAGGCCGCCCATAATTTCCAAGGATATATTCGTGTCACCGTTAAAAGACAGGCCGCTAATCAAAGCATCCGCAGAATTTTTTTTAAGTATTTCGGCTAAGTCATTGGGATGGGCAACAACAAGGCAATCATAGCCAAAATGTTTCAATTCTATGCAAATATCTGTGGTTCCCTTTGCCGCACACTCGGAAACGAGGATAACTTTTTTGAGCGGATGCCCCTTACGTGCTGACTTTAACTTTGTCAGCTTGGAATCTTTCTGCATATTGCCCTCTTTACCACGCCTTGCCCACATACATAACATTAAGCCCACATAAATGTTATTTCCAGCATAAACTGACCATAAACACATAAATCATACAAAATAAATAATACCAAATAAAATTACAATTGTCTAAGTATTCAAAATATATGGTATTTATGCTCGCATGACATTTTACAATCAAAAGACCCACTTTAAAAAAGTCTTCATTTTTTCCATCGCTTTACTGTTGGCAATGGCTTTTACGGTCATTCCCACCTATATCGGTCACCCTTTAAATCCTTTGACCCACGAATGGTACGTTGGTGCCGATACGTATATGCGCATGACACACGTTCGCGATTGGTGGGATCATGGTCAGTGGTATGAAACGTTTTCACCGCGCAGCAATTGGCCCTTTGGAGAAACCTTGCATTGGACTCGGCCCCTTGACATTTTGCTAATGGCTTTTGCTTTTCCTTTTGCTCCGTTTGTGGGCCTGTACAAGGCTTTATATTTTTCCGGCGTCATCATCAGCCCCGTGTTGTTTTTAGCCACCCTTTTGGTGATGTCTTGGGCAACCAAGCCTTTTTTAGACTTTCGAGGTCGAACCATATTGGTTGTTTTGGTCACCTTTCAACCCATTGTTCATTTCTTTTATGTGGCCGCAAGGCCAGACCATCACTCATTGATTTTATTCTGTTTTGCGACCGTTTTGTCGTTGTTGGCAAGACATGCCTTAAATCCTGCCCAAAACAGGCGTGCGGTCACTTTGGCCGCGACCATCGCCGCAATCGGTATTTGGGTCAGCATCGAATCGTTAAGCATTGAACTTTTTGCCCTGCTGTCCCTTGGCTTTATATGGCTGTGGCGGGGTGACGACAAATGGCTGGTAGCCCTTAGGCATTTTGCCCGTGTTGGGGCCATTGTATTGGTGGTCGCATTGATCATTGAACGACCACCGTCTGAATGGTTGTGGTCAGAAGAATATGATCGCATTTCAACTGTACACGTGGTTTTGCTGGCCTTGATTGCCTTAGGCGTTGAAGGTTTATGGAAAGCAAAAACCAAGTACAACACATCAGCTTTGGGCAGAATAACAGCCGCCACAGGGGCCGCCGTCTTGGCCGGTATCGTTATGTTTTTGTTGTTTCCTGATTTTTTCAAAGGTCCCTTTGGGGCCGCTATGGACCCAAGATTACAAGCTTTGTGGCTCAGCAAAATTCAAGAATTTCAACCCTTAACAAAGTCCGATCCCAATACCAAAATTGCAGCCATTGCCATTCTGTTTCCCTTGATATGGTTGGGCATGTTGGGTTGGTTGATGTTCAGATCGCCGGATCGAACGAATGATCAAATCAACCTGTTCGCAACTTTAAGCATCGCCGCTTTATTGTTTTTGCCTTTAACAATTTTGCAGTCAAGGTGGGGGGCTTACCTAGGGCTAGCATCCGTCATTGGCTGGGCTATGTTGCTGCAACGCGTGTTGGATTGGCACGGGGGTCCAATTTTAGGACCCAAACCGGGAACTCCCATTTTACGTGTGCCGACCTTTGCCGTCGTTGCCATCGGCCATATTTTGGTCGCTAGTTGCTTTAAACTTGCCCTTCCCAATGACAAGCCCACGCCTCCGAAACCATGCCATTGGCAGGAACTTTCCCCTTATATCAACAGCAAAGCCTTTGCAAACGGTCGTCCGCAAACGATTTTAAGCTTTATTCACCAAGGTCCTGAAATTTTGTACCGTACTCAACACCGCGTGGTTGGCACACCTTATCATCGCAATAAGGACGGATTGTTGGATAGTTTTACCGCCTTTACCGCAACGGATGAGTCCGCAGCTAAATCTATTTTTGAAAAACGTGGCATTGATTTCTTGCTCACTTGCAAAAAGTCGGTCGAAGAAAGATTTTTTTTAAACTTTAAAGGCGATACTTTGATGAGAAAAATCACCACAAATTCGCCGCCTGATTGGCTAGTTCCAGCCCCCCTGCCTCAAGGTTTAGAGGAAAGTTTCTATCTCTATCGCTTTAAAAAAGGCGCCCCACAATAAAGGCTTTAAGTGTTATTTCTAACCTTTTGCAAAAGTTCAGAAAGTGTCATGTCGACTTCGACCACACCTTGAAGGGACATTTCAATTTGATCGCCTTCCAACACCCAATGGTCCAATTTCAAGCGTGCGATGGTGTTTTCACAAAAAGATCTATAGTTCCCCAAAGCCCGCTTTTCCCCCAGTTCTTCGGCTAATATAGCCAAGGCAAGTTGGTAAGGTCCGCTTCCCACATACCCCCATTCAAAGCCAGCTTCGCTCAACGCGCGCACGTCCAAACGCAACGGCAACGGCCTTTCATCAACAGTGACGGTTATCACTTCGCCTTTTCGCGTTCCTGAGTATGTTGACATCAATTGGTTCCGATAAATAACGTTAAGATGTTCTTCTTTATCATGAAATCTTAAGGAATTGGGATCAAAACTAAAAAATCTGCATAAATATATATGAGACAAAATGTGAAGTTGCTGTTGTGTCTGAGAATGACAATGCTATATTCTAAAAACAAAAAAGAGACTGTTTTTTCAGGGTATTATTTGACAGCCATCTAGATTTAAAAACTGGTCTGTGGCTTAAACTATAGCAACACACTAGATAGGTTTGGCATCATGCCATTTAAGGATAAGGTTATGTCAAATATTTGCAGTACTTTTATTAACGACGGCACGAATTGTAATGCCAAGCAAAGGAGCCGTGTTTTATCATGAGAGTGGTTATCATAGGCCTTGTTTTTGCCGCGATTATCCTTGCCGGCGGTACGGCTTACTTGTTACGCGATTACATATCGTCGCAACAAGCCCAATATGCTTCGCAAAAACCCGTTGCACCCACCACAAAGGTTCTGGTGGCAGATGCTGATATGCCCGTGGGGACTGAAGTAAACGACAAAAATACAAAATGGGTAGATTGGCCCGACGATGGCGTTCAAGATGGCTATTTGGTTGAAGCCAAAGATGCAAAAACGGTTGATAAATTTGCAAAACAAAAATATATCGCCCGGCGTTCTTATACCAAAGGTGAACCGATCACCATGGCCCGTCTTTACAAATCAACAGACCCTGGTTTCTTGCGTGGGGTTTTAAAACCCGGCATGCGCGCTGTTGCGGTCAAAAGCAACGCGGAAAATTCATCCGCAGGCTTTATCCTGCCCGGTGATCACATCGACATTGTTCTAACCCACACGATGTTGTCTGTGGCCTTGCAAAAGCGCGGGGCGGCGGCCATCAAGAAATTTAAATCCGGCATTGCCCATACCAGCGAAACGATCATCGAAAACTTACGCGTTTTGGCCGTTGATCAAAATTTAAATGAGTTCAAGGCCGGCGCCCAAGTCGGCAAAACAGTGTTGTTAGAAGTTTCTCCCAAAGATGCTGAAAAACTTCAAACGGCTAAGGCCATGGGGAAATTAACCTTGGTGTTACGCTCTGTTCAGGGTAATTCCACGGCTAGATTACGCAACAATTTCACAACGGATGTCGAAGTCAGCCCCATGCTTAGCCATTTTGATGAGATTTTATCCGGAAAAGCTCCGCGTTCTTTTGCCAGACAACCCGCGCCTCAGGCTTCGGCAACACCATCCAAAAAGCCGATAGCAGTACAACAAAAATCTATCGTCATTCAAACTCCGCGCTATCAAGCGCCTGTACGTTCAACGCCAACACCACCCAAGAAACTTACTTTCTATCGCGGTGGCGGCGGCACAGCGATAGCTCCGCCAGCAACAGGGACGACGGCACAATGATGTTTACCTATAACAAACGCATCACCAAAACATTTGGCGCCATCATGATCATGGCAACACAGGTTTCTATGGGTGCCCATGCTCAACAAATTCCGGGACGTTCCCTTCAGGCACCTCTGTCAATTCAAGCGCAGACACCCGTGAAGGCACCTACTGTTGTAACAAACAGCCCGGCCAAAGTTGTGTCTATTGCCCCCCTTGCCAAGGTTCCGAATTCGTATGCGTCCAACAAAATGACCAAGGCTGAATGGGCCATGAGCGAAAAATCAGATTTGGTTCATGTGCCTTTGAACAAAATTGTTTCCGTGCGCCTGCCCGGTCCTGTTCAAAATGTAGTCATCGGAAATCCAAATATTGCCGACGTGATCGGCCCCAATGACGGTAAACGCGATCATGTTTACGTTTTGGCAAAGGCTGTTGGTTCTACATCAATTATTTTTGAAGACGGCAAAGGAAACATCCTGTTCAAGGGTGATATCCAAGTCGATGTTGATGCCGACGGCATTCAATCAGCCATCAATGAATTGATGCCCGAACAAAGCATTCAAGTTGCGGCTCAACGCGACAGTATTTTCTTAAAAGGATTCGTGCGGTCACCTTCTGAATCTGCACAAGCTGTTGCGATTGCTAGACGTTTTGTTGCTGATAATTTAAATGTGATCAATAACCTTGAAATTCTGGGCAGTCGTCAGGTTATTTTGCAGGTGCATGTTTCGGAAATGAAGCGCACAGCCATCAAAGAACTTGGCTTTAACTTTACCTACACCAAAGCCATTGGTAATGCGGCCAATAATTTGGTCATGACCACAGCCGCGACATTGACCAACGCGGCTTCGGCGGTGGGCACCATTCTTCCCGGCATCACGGGCTTTGGCAATATTGGCTACAAAGTTCTTGAAAAAAATGACTTGGCAAAAACATTGGCAGAACCCGCTTTAACGGCGATGTCTGGAGAAACAGCAACGTTTCAATCTGGTGGTTCTGTGCCCATCCAATCGGGTGTTGATTCCAACGGCAATGCTATTTTCACGCAAACTGATTATGGTATTCGTCTAAGCTTTAAACCAACCGTGATGAGCAGTGGGCAAATCAACCTTCAAGTTGCGACCGAAATTTCTAACATTGATAATTCCGTCGCCGTTAGCGGCAACCCCGGTTTTACGAAAAACGTAACCGAAACCAATGTTGATCTGCAATCTGGTGGTTCGTTGATTATTTCCGGTCTGATTAAAAACGATCTTACAAATGTAATTAATGGGGTTCCCGGGCTAAAGAATCTGCCTATATTAGGCGCCTTGTTCCGTTCCGAAGCCTTTCAAAACAACGAAACCGAATTGGTGGTGACTGTGACGGCTTATTTAGCTGAACCCGTAGGTAATGAAGCCAGACTTGCATTGCCCACCGACGGATTCGTCGCCAGCAGTGACATGGATCTGTACCTTTTGGGCAAGCTTCATGCTAAATACGCGAAAGCTCCGCTTCCGCCTTATGCGACAATTTTAACGGGGCCTTACGGCTACATCATGGAGTAACAGGCTGATGATTTTACATTGCACCCCCATGACAAAAATGGCTAGCCGCTTGGTATTCGTGGGCTTGATTGCCGGGCTCGCAACGGCTTGTTCTGCACCAAAGAAAATAACCACCCCGCAGGGTTATGACTATCGACAAAACCACAAAATGCAGGTGGCTCGCGAACAGGTCAGCATTTCCATCGTATTGCCAGAAAAAGGTTTGAAGCTTTCGCCCAGCGATAGCCGCCGTTTTCATGTGTTCTTGCGTGATTTTGTACAACGCGGACGGACTGCCGTTACGGTTGAAAGCAAAATGCCCCAATTGGCGGCCCAAATAATGGTCAACAACGGTCTGCACCAAAATGAAATTATAATGGCTCCGGACACAACAATTGTTGCGCCAAACGCGGTGTTGAGCTTTACCGCTAATAAATTCGTTGCTCCGGAATGCGGCGATTGGTCGTCAAACGCCGACTTTAATCCTTCCAATAAGGCGCACAGCAATTTTGGCTGTTCTATGCAACGCAACATCGGCAAGGTAATTTCAGACCCGGGTGACCTTATTCAGTCGCAACCCGCAAGGGGAGAGGCTTCCAGCCGAACGGATGAACGCATTCGCAAACATAAAATTGCGACACCGAATATCCGTCTTCTTGATGGTGGGCCCGCACAATGATCATCTTTCATAAGACAAAGCCATTGGCAGAAATTACCGCGTTTTTGGAGGAAAAGTCTTGATTCTTAGGATCAATATCAGCGCTTTTGTACTTACCGAAGCCGTAAAACAAGCCGTTCACGAAATCAGTGATGATCGGGTGTTCTTGCGTTCAAGTTTTTCCGTTGTTGACGGTGGCATGCAAGGTGCATTAAGCCAGCTTTCTGAACATTCAACGCCGGAACTTTTGATCATTGAAACCACATCAAAAGGTGAGGCATTGTTCGAAGAATTAGATGCCTTGTCTGGCGTCTGTGTTCCTGGTACGCGTGTCATCATCATCGGTGCTGACAATGACATTAACTTGTTTAAAACATTGCTTGACCAAGGGATTAGCCAATATTTTGTATCAACCGTCAGCGGTGATGAACTGAAAAACGCCATTATCGACGCCTATGCTGACCAAAGCGCTAATGCTAAATGCCGCACCATCGCCTTCACCAGCTTGTGTGGCGGTGCAGGTAGCTCCGTGCTGGCTCACAATGTTGGCTCTCAGTTGTCCAAGCTTTATAACGAAGATGTTATCATTTTAGATCTGGATATTTCGTACGGTACGGCGGCTTTAAGCTTTAACATTCAACCATCGCAAACAATCGTTGATGCGCTGGCGCAATTAGATAACATCGACGAAGCCTTGCTTATGCGTTTCATGGAATCTGGTGACAAAAATGTTTCCATTTTGTGTTCTCCGGGAAATTTAAACACCGGACTTTCCATCAATGATAAATCCATTGAAAAGGTTCTGAACATTGTTCGCCAAATGGCCAGTTACGTGATTTTAGACGTGCCTCATGTGTGGAACAGTTGGGTTCAAGACATTTTAGTTGATGCCGATGAAACCGTTATTGTTGGTGAGCCCAATTTGTACAATCTTCGCAATGGCAAAAACATGATCGAATTTCTGGCCCCCAATCGGGGTGCGCATGCCCCTACACGTTTGATCTTAAACAAAATTGGCGGAGCCAAAAAAGGTGAATTGTCTGAAAAAGAATTCAAAGATGTTCTTGATTTACAACCTGCACTTTCCATCCCCTTTGATTCAGATGCCTTTGTGACCGCCATGAACAATGGAGAAATGATTAACAAGGTTGCTAGTCGGTCAAAGGCCGGTCAAGCCCTTCAATCTTTGGCTATGCTCGTCAGTGGCAAAGAATCCGTTACTAAAATTGCACAAAAAGAAGGTAGTTTACTTTCTTCGCTTTTCAAAAAGAAGTAAAACATCGGTTTAGAAACCACAGGTAAAAAGTCAGACACGCAGATATGTTTGGAAGAAGAGGAACACCAGGAACAGGAAGCCCTGATCAAAAATCTTTTGGGGGCGGTGCCGCGACGCCCGAAGCAAAGTCTGATAAGACTAAGGCTCCTGTCAAACCCGCTTCTTCGGCTCCTAAGCCTGCAAAAAAAACGCCTGCCCCAACGAACGATCAAGCAGACGGTGAACATAAAGCGGTTCTAAGTCCCGAAGCAAAAGAAAAGCTCGACGAAGTTAAAATCAATGTTTTCAACGATTTGATGGAAGCCGTGGATTTGTCAGAGCTGTGCGCGTTGACAGCTGAACAAGTGCGCGATGAAATTAACGATATGGTGAGCGAAATCATTTCCATGCGTGGTTTAGTGCTTAACCTGTCTGAACAACAGACCGTTATCCAAGATATTTGCAATGATATTTTGGGACTAGGCCCTCTAGAGCCATTACTGGAACGTGATGACATCGCCGACTTAATGGTGAATGGTCCCGATGTGACCTATATCGAAGTCAACGGTAAAATGGAAAAAACAGCCGTCAAATTCCGTGACCAAGCTCAATTAATGAACATTTGCCAACGCATCGTGTCCGCCGTTGGTCGTCGCGTTGATGAAGCCAGCCCCATATGTGATGCTCGCTTGGCTGATGGTTCTCGGGTGAACGTCATTGCTCCCCCATTGGCGATTGACGGAACGGCGCTGACCATTCGGAAATTTAAAAAAGACAAGCTGACCCTTGAAGATTTCCTAAAATTCGGCTCTATCACGCCAGAACTTAAAGGCGTTCTTGAAGTCATTTCAGCCATTCGCCTCAACACTTTGATTTCTGGCGGTACGGGTTCTGGTAAAACAACGTTATTGAACTGTATGACGGGTCACATTGATTCCTCTGAACGTATTGTCACGTGTGAAGATTCTGCGGAATTGCAATTGCAACAACCCCACGTCGTGCGTTTAGAAACACGCCCGCCAAATTTAGAAGGCAAAGGCGAAATTTCCATGCGGGATTTGGTCAAAAACTGTTTGCGGATGCGTCCAGAACGCATCATCGTGGGCGAAGTTCGTGGGCCTGAGGCCTTTGATTTATTGCAAGCAATGAACACGGGCCACGATGGTTCTATGGGCACCATTCACGCCAATAACCCGCGCGAAGCCCTTTCTCGTGTGGAAAACATGATTATGATGGGGGGCTATAATTTGCCGTCCAAAGCCATGCGCGAACAAATTTCCGGGGCGGTACACATAATTGTCCAAGCCGCACGACTTCGCGATGGTTCCCGTAAAATCACCCACTTAACCGAAGTGGTTGGCATGGAAGGTGACGTGGTCACGTTACAAGATATCTGTGTTTTTGAAATAGAAGGCGAAGATGCCAACGGTAAAATTGTTGGGCGACATAAATTCACAGGCTTGCGTCCTAGTTTTTGGGATAAAGCCAAATATTATGGTCTTGAGCGAAAGCTTGCCGAGGCCATGCAATTTGCAACATAGCGTGATCATATGAGCAACGATATTGTCCTGTACATAATTATTGCCGCCGCTGCGAGCATGTTTTTGCTGGTCCTTACCGGAGCCTTTGTCACGGTGGCCATGCGGCCTAAACTGCGCTTAAAAAAACGCATGGAATCTATTGGTACTATTGCTTCTACCGGTAGCCTTTCCTCGAAAGCGGAAACACGCCGTCAAAAACGCATCCAAGAACGTGTCAAAGGTATCAACGAAGAAGAAAATGACGAGGGCTTTATTGAGCAGATCGAAAACAAGATCTTGCAAGCGGGCTTGAATGTTGAAGCCAATGTATTCCTGATGATGTGTGCCGGTGCTGGTGTAGCAAGCCTTATCATATCATTGATTTTAGGGTTGGAATTAGTTGCTATTGCTGCCATTTCCATCGTCGCATCAGTGGGCCTGCCAAAAATTGTCTTGGGCTTTTTAGCCAAACGCCGCCAAGGCGCCTTTACGCAACATTTTGCCGAAGCCATTGACGTAATCACACGTGGTATTCGGTCTGGTCTTCCTGTTGGGGAATGCCTTTCTATCATTGCTCGTGAATTTGAAGGCCCCGTTGGCGAAGAATTTAACTTAATCGTCGAAGGGCAACGCCTTGGCCTTACATTAGACGATATTTTAGTCCGCGCGCTAAAGCGTGTTCCAACACCTGAATTTAAGTTTTTTGCCATTGTTTTACAAATTCAACGGCAAACAGGCGGGAACTTGGCGGATACACTTGATAATTTGTCCGAAGTTTTACGTGATCGCAAACGCATGAAAGACAAAGTTCAGGCCTTGAGTTCCGAAGCAAAGTCATCGGCGGCGATCATTGCCAGCTTACCTTTCTTTGTTTTAGGTTTGTTGTCATTGGTCAACCCTGAATATGTTGGCGTTTTGTTCAGTGACGGTATTCATTTAATTTACATCGGCCTTGGCATGATGGCGGCGGGTGTCGCTGTGATGAATCAGATGATTAATTTTGATATCTAAAGGGATTTATTATGTTTGGCATTGAAACCCCGACCTTAATTGTATGGATGGCCAGTCTTGCTGCCATAATTACGCTTGTAGCGATTGCCCTCCCCTTTATCTCTAAACAAGGTTCGTCTCAGAGATTTAAAGAAGTGACCACACGCCGCAAGCAACTGGCACGTCAGCAGGTCGAAGATTTATCTTCAAAGGGTTCTGCTATTCGTCAGCGCAAGGGACAAAACCGTGTGGATTTGATGAAAAAAGTCCTGCATCTGTTGAAATTGGACCAAGCGCTTTCTTCCAAAGAATTAAAGGAAAGCCTCGCTCAAGCTGGGTTTCGCCGTCAAAATGCACTTATCACATTTACCTTTGCTCGCATTGTTTTGGCGATTGGGTTGTTTATTGTTGCCTTTGTCGTTATAGCCGCCATGAAAGAGTTTCCATATCCCACCCCCGTTAAGTTTCTCGCCATGGGAGTTGCTGCGGTTATAGGCTTTTATTTACCCAAAACATATATATCTAACATTGCCCAAAAACGGCAACAGGACTTAAATTCAGGATTTGCTGATGCCTTGGATTTAATGGTGATTTGTGTCGAAGGTGGTTTAAGTGTCGAAGGTGCTTTTGACCGTGTAACCAATGAAATTGCCGACAAATCCCCAACCTTGGCCCAAGAATTTGGCATTACGTCTGCTGAATTGGCATATTTAGGGGATCGCCACAAAGCCTATGCCAATTTTGCCGACCGTACCGGCCTTCCGGCAATCAAATCATTAACGACCACGTTGGTTCAATCTGAAAAATACGGGACCCCGGTGGGTAAAGCGTTAAAGGTCTTGTCTCAAGAACGTCGCCAAGAACGCATGGCGATGGCAGAAAAAAAGGGAGCGTCCCTGCCCGCAAAGCTGACTGTGCCGATGATCGTGTTCTTTCTGCCGCCATTATTCATGGTCGTAATTGGACCAGCGGCTATTAATATTATGGGCCGTTAACGACGCCTTTGCTCCAGTTCAAGTCGTTTTTTGTGCGCCTTATGATCATTATGAACAATAACAATAAAGCCATAAGACCAAGCGGTATTTTAAAACCAATTGCAGCCAGCCTTGCGATTAACGGCAATACCCATAACAAAGCCAGAGTGCTTTTTTCCCACGCCAAGAACCCACGTTTCAAGCCATAAGAAGCCACCCATGCGATACTTAAGGCTACAAGCATCAAATCATAATCCAAGGCATACGGCGTTACCAATAACGCAGCTGTAACTAACCCTGCCGATTTCAAAGCTTGGTCTGCGGGCTTAAGCCACAACCAAATCACCCCAATAACCACGGGTATCGTTAAAAAAGCCTGGGCAATGTATGCGACCAACACAGAGCCCCCCCACATGCGAAAAGCGGAAAAAATGCTCAGCATTTTCTCTGGGCTTAAAGCGCCCGCTTCCAATACAACTTTGCGCGTAAATTCAGTACTAGAATAAAAGGCCGGCCAAATTTCCATGCCAAAAACAAGAGTTGATAATACAACCAAGCCAACAACGGTCAGAGTTGCCGTCACAAAAACTTTCCAACGTCCCGTTGCCATTAAAACAAATGGAATTAACACTCCAAATTGAGGTTTATAAGCTAACAGGCCAATCGCAAATCCGGATAACACAGGACGACTGTCAATCCACACCAAACCAGCCCCCAACAAGGCCGCATTCACAAATCCGTTCTGTCCATGCATTAAATTCACCGCCACAGCGGGATAAGCCGCAATCAGCAACGGCGTTAAAGGTACCTTTGAAATCGACCGGGTTATTTTATAATATAAAGGGAACGTTGCTCCCATCCAAACCAGCAAAGCCCACCCGTATGGGAGACTGGCTAGGAAGGCCGCCACAAACAAAAAAAATGGTGGATAATGCCAACCATAATAGGGAATATTGGGGGTGTTAAAGGTGGCTTTTTGTACCAAATGATGAAGCTTCACGTCATAGGCTTGTTCGGGCGCGCCATCTAATACCAAACGCCCGGCGGACCACACATTTGAAAAATCTGTGCCCAATGGACGACCTTTGAAATCCACCCCCCCATGTGATGTTAAAATAACGCCCACGATCGCGGCTAAGCCAAACGCAAGTATCATAAACGTATAAACACGGATACGTTCGACCGTAATCCAATCACCAGTTTTGAGGCTATTCACTAAACCTTTCCCATGGTTTATCAACCAACAAGTACATTATACAATGACCGCCAATCCGGTGGCAGAGTATCCATGATTGGGACGACAATCATGGCGCCAACCGCAATGGCGATACCGTATGGAATTGCTTTGTTAGGCGTAAACAATCCATCTGCGCTTTTGACCAACCAATCCGGCCAAAAACCCAGACCTTTGCGTAACAAAAGAACCAACACCGACAGTCCCCCCCCCACCAAAAGAACGGCAAAGACAAATTTCAACAAATGAGGCCAACCGACCCACAAGGCACAGGTCGCCATCAGTTTTGCATCCCCGCCGCCAAAGTATCCAAAGGCAAACAACCCAAAGCAAAACACCAAGGTTACAACACCTGCGGCTAAATGCCAGGCGATGGTTTCCAAGGGCATGGCGACTGAAACGGCAATGCCTAAGAAGGCCACCAACAAAGTGAGTGAAATCCAGTTTGGAATCCGCAAAGTGCGCGCATCACTGATCGCGCTATACAGCACTAAAATTATGTAAACCAACATCAACAAAGAATTTAAGAGCGCCAACTAATTGATCCCTTACCTTTTAGACATCGAAACCTTTAGACACTAGAATCTTTAAACACTGAAAACTAAAAACCGCTTTCAGCCCATCGGCTAAAAGCGGTTCAATAGTCTCATAAAACTAAGCTATGAGTTAAATTACTGGTTCAAGCCATCGTTGATTGCGTTGAATTTAGTATTCAGGCTAGAGCCCATAAACGTCAATGCACCGATAAGAACCACAGCAATCAAAGCAGCAATAAGACCATATTCGATAGCCGTTGCGCCTGACTCATCTTTAGAAAAGCGGGTCATTAGTTTTGAAAATTTAGCCATTTTTTATAACTCCTAGATATTAAACTATCTTACAACACTAACCATTAACTGAAACTTGCAGGCAACTTTGACGTAACAAAATCAAGAAGTCAAGAGTTGAAAGATGTCGTCTCAGTTATTTCTTTTTGACTGTTCATTCTTAGTATTTATACGCAATGAACGTTAACACTTAACAAACACGCATGAACACCACTTAACACGTATCTGTTTATTCTATGGTCTATTCTATTTGTATTTTTAAGTATTACCTATGACGCACATCACAGGTTCACAAGTAATTGAAGACGATTATAATCTCTGACAACCAAAGATTTGTGTTTTCGCCCAACAATACCTTCGCGCGCTAAATGCCCAATGGCCATAGCAACATCATTGCGCGATGTACCGCTCCAGCTTGCAATTTCTTCGTGTTTTGGCAACAAATGGATCATCCATGAACCATCTCCTTGAGGATTAGGTTCGCTCATGCGCAATAATTCATAATAAACCCGTTGGTGCGGACTAAGGGTGCTTAAAGACGTCACACGATTATTTAAGGTTCTGATAAGGCTCGCGAACCGTTTAAGCAACATCAATGAAATGCCGGGACATTCAATTAAAAGCGCGCGAAATTCCTTGCTGGGCAATGCGGCGACTGTTGTGGGCTCTAAGGCCGTGACACGCGCTGAACGTCTTGACGAGTCGATGGCCGACATTTCACCGAAACTGGAACCAGCGCTTAATTCAGCAAGAGCAATTTCTTGGTCTTTGCCCAACAAATCCATCACCTTGACCTTACCATTTATGATAAAAAAGGCTTCGGTGGTATTGTCGTCACGGTCTACGATTACTTCGTTGGCTTCAAAGTTTGCCCAACGGCACATGTTTTCAAGTTTAGTCACGACATCCGGCGGGGCTTCGCTGAGCATTTGAATGCCTTGCAAAGTCTTTCCAGTACGTTCAGTCTTTTTGTTTTTGCTACTGTCCATTCCGCCACTGTCCAAGGTTATTGATAACCTTCAATACGTTATACTCTCAAAGAATACACTGATCCACAATGCGTTTAATGTTTTTTTTGCCTCGTCATTCCAAATCTTCAGAATTTTCATGACTGTCTTGTTCTGTATTTGCCAGACGCCACCTGTTTGGCATCAGCCGTTTAATAACAATTCGACGCCGGATTTCCGGGTCGGTAAACTTTAAACCAACTATGTTTTCTTCTTTTTTCAGCCACGCGATTTCAGCATTTAAGGCTTTGTAGTCGCTCAAGCGTTCAAATGTTAACTGAGCAGGGTTTGTCATGCCAAATTTATGAAAATTATCAACATCTTTGAGCTTAACCTTGGCCCCCCCCATAGATACATCTGAAATAATGCATTCATAGGCCTTTCCATATTGACAGATCCGACCGCCAAAAACGGTCATAAGGCGTACATTATGGCGGTCTTTCAAGACCTGATCGTGTTCTGTGTCATTCCCTTCATTAGAAACAACACCCTTAAGAGACTCACGTTCACTCATGCTGAATTCCTTCAAAACGACGGTAAAAGGACAAGTTCGCTTCGACATCGCTTGAACTTAAATCCATAGCCGCAAGAGATTTCGCTTTTTCAACATCACCATTTACGGCATATAACAAAGCAAGATTTTGCCGAACATGGGCATTTTTACGATTGATACTTGCTGCATTTTCCAATGTTTTGATAGCCTCGCTCAATTGACCATTCATAGCTTGAGACATCGCAAGGTTGTTCATAACCACAACATTTTCCGGTGAATAATCAAGCGCCTGTTTATAAGCCTTCATAGCCTGAGAAGATTTACCCATCGCATCCAAAGCAATGCCCATGGCAGAATAAACTTTCCAGTCCTTTGGCGTTACGATTGCAAGTTCCTGCAATGCGGCTAAAGCTTCAAGCTTACGCCCCGCCGCCAGCAAAACCTTGGCGTATTCAAATTTTACATGAACATCACCCAACAAGTGGCGCGCATTCACATCTATAAATTGAGATATTTCCTTGGCGCGATCACTGTAACGCATGTTGCGAATAAACGGCACCAATACCAAGGAATCATCCGGACGACGTTCAAATAATCGACCATATGCGTTTGCTGCTACGTCATATTTATGAGCAACTTCGGCTTCTTGTCCTGCGCTTATCAACGTTTGTTCGGCTAAGGACAAGGCTCCCGGTTTATTATCTTCACCATTTGCTCCAAAATTACCCATCCCGTTTATTGTTTGGCATGCGCTGACAAACACAACCAGCGAGCTTATCGCCAGCCCTTTGCTTAATACACAACGTATATTCGCGCCAAGGGAGGGTTTGCATCTGTAGCCAACAACATTCATTATAAAGTCCTTAAAGGCTCTTAACCGATAATTTCATTATCAAAGTGTACAGTATATATATCTGCCATGCATCCAACATGCACCCCTAGAATATAGTTTGCAGATAAAAAAACACCCGTGACGACCATCACTGCAAGATAATCACCATTTTGCAATAATACCATTATGAAAACGGTGTTTTGTTTTATTATCAGTGAATTGGACCATAGATTGTCGTAGATTTACAATTGATAAATTAGCTAAATATCCGTAGATATATTGAATGGTGAGAAGATGAAAAAGACAAACATTGCAATCCCGCACACAGCCCCAAGTAAAGGGAAAGTTCTGAGCAAACGATTCGTTCGGAATGATCGTGGTGCGATTGCCATTATGTTTGCTCTTATGATGCCTTTTATTTTAGGCGTGATCGGTTTGGGGGTCGAAGCTGGCATGTGGTTCAAAGATCGCCGCGAATTGCAAAGCATCGCCGATTCTGCATCTATTTCTGCTGCTGTTGAAAATGCATATGGCGCTTCAACCACATCCGAATTAACAGCTGCGGCCCAAGTCGAAGCCAATCTAAATGGATTTGATGCCACAAAGGATACAATTGTATATGTTGGCACGCCGCAATCAGGCGCCTATATCGACGATGCAGACTATGTAGAAGTTCGCTTAAGCCGCACGTTAACAACTATTGTTAGCCAAGTTTTTAAAACGTTTGACCCCTCCACGATTGCCCGTGCGGTCGCTTCTACAACGGGGGACAAAGAAGCTTGTGTTTTGGCACTTTCTTCCACGGCCTCACCGGGCGTAACCATTTCCGGTAACAGCACTGTCAACCTTACGAATTGTGGGCTTGTGGCAAATTCGACAACGGCATCATATTCCGTTGACGTTTGCAACAACTGCTCGTTAACAACCGATTGTGTTTGGGCTTCAGGCGGAATTAATGAAGGTTTGAATTCTATCACCTCGACGGTTTGTGATGACGTTATCCCAAATGTTGATCCTATTGCAGACCCCTATGTGGCTTTGGACGTGCCAGCATCCTTTGGATCTTGTGCCCCCAACACGGCTATGACAGGCGGGCAATACATTATCAGTTCAAATACCACGCTTAGCGAAGGTCGCTATTGCCAAGGTCTTAAAATCACAAATGGTACCGTGACCCTTAACGCCGGCACCTATATTATGGATAGCGGAGATTTCAACATGACCGGCGGCAACTTAAGTGGTTCTGGCGTAACCATTATCTTGACCAGTTCCACCAGCCCCGCAAATGATACTGGTGCGGTGAGCATTACGGGTAACGGCAACGTTAACCTAAGCGCCCCCACCGAAAACGATACAACAGGAACGGTTACAGGTGATTACCAAGGCATTTTGGTTTACCAAGATCGCAATGTTTCGCCACCGCCTAACGCTAAAAATAAATTCTCAGGTGGTTCTACGGCTGAACTTGCTGGTGCTATTTACACGCCAAGCTATGACATCGAATTCACAGGTGGCAATGACACGTCTAGCACCGGTTGCATGATGTTAATTGGCGACAGCATAACTTTTAATGGTGATGCAGATATGGAAAATGATTGCACAGCTTATGGCGGCAATTCACTTCTGTACGGTGCATCCCCTCGGTTGGTGGAGTAATGACGATGCAAAAAACATATTCATTGGCTAACCAATTTAAACGTTTTTCACGTTGCGACCGTGGCGCCAGCGCCGTTGAGCTCGCCATTATTGCTTCTTTTTTAGTTATTTTGTTGCTCAACGTTTTTGATATCGGACTGTACATGTTTCATAAGATGGAAGTCACGTCTTCTGCGCGTGCAGGCGCACAATATGCCTTGGTCGACATGACCAACGCGACCCCAGCTTTGATTACGTCCGTGGTTCAAAATGCGACCAACTTAACAGGGTTAAATGTAACCGTAACAGATGATTCATGCGGATGTTCTGACGGCGGTAACCTTTTCACTTGTGGAACATCCACATGCGGAGGCGGTACAACCGGACGCATTCAGCACTACACACAAATAAATGCTGACTACACTCATACTTGGATTTTTTATCCAGGAACAATTTCCATCATTGCAAGTAACACCATACGTACGCAATAACCCCAGGAAAAGGGACTAAGATCATGTTTATGCAATTTATTCTTAAAGGATTGTCAAAAGCCAGACAAGTTATGGGCGATCAACGTGGTGTCACGGCAGTTGAATTTGCCATTACCGCACCTTTCTTTTTAACCTTTGTTGTTGGCTCTGCCGATTACGGGCGCTTGTTTTGGGTTAAAAACATTATGCAGTATTCTGTGGAACAAACCACACGATACGCGATTGTCAACCCAACGGCGACAAAGCTTGAACTTGAAACTTATGCTCAAGAACAAGCAGGCACCATGTTTTCCGGCATCACATTTTCGGCTGATGCGCCAGGCGACAACATGTCCGGCAGCGTTACATACCGTATTGTCACAGCGTCATATGATTTCCAATACTTGATCCCTTTCATTGCCTTAGACAATGCGCCGTTGGAAGCTAAATCTAGGACGCCTGTGAATTACGATGCATCTATTACGGCAACAACATCTGCTGATACGGGCGATAGCGGCGACAGCGGCGACAGCGGCGACAGCGGCGATAGCGGCGACAGCGGCGACAGCGGCGATAGCGGCAACAGCGGTGATAACGGTGATAACGGTGGTTCGACGGATAATAACTCTCCAGCCAACGATACATCTGTTGCTTCAACAACGACGAGCGAAACAGATACGGCCAGCGAAGACGATCCTGTTGTTGAAGCTTGTACTGAAAGCACAACAACAACAACGACATCATCATCGTCTGAAACAAGTGACACGGAACATGACAGCTCTTCTAGCGATAGCTCTTCTAGTGACACGGAACATGACAGCTCTTCTAGCGATAGCTCTTCTAGTGACACGGAACATGACAGCTCTTCTAGCGATAGCTCTTCTAGTGACACGGAACATGATAGCTCTTCTAGCGATAGCTCTTCTAGCGATAGCTCTTCTAGCGATAGCTCTTCTAACGATAGCTCTTCTAGCGATAGCTCTTCTAGCGATAGCTCTTCTAGCGATAGCTCAAGCAGCGATACTGAACATGCGAGTACTTCCGATAGCTCAAGTGATACGGAATCAAGTGATACGGAATCAAGTGATACGGAATCAAGTGATACCGAAGTTGCAAGCACAACGACCACAACGACCAGCAACTGTAGCGACACAACAAGCTCTACGGAAAGTGATTCTGAGCATGATGATGAAGCAAACCCAGAAGCTGAATACAGTGACAGTTCTAGTGACAGTTCTAGTGACAGTTCTAGTGACAGTTCTAGTGACAGTTCTAGTGACAGTTCTAGTGACAGTTCTAGTGACAGTTCTAGTGACAGTTCTAGTGACAGCTCGTCAAGCGACAGTTCTCATGGCAACAGCGACAATGCTCCTGGTCACAACTAATAAAACCAACCGGCCCGTTATTCTAACACTATCAAGGGCCTAACAATTTAAAACTACTCCCGGCCTTCATGCACTAGACACGCGTGAAGGCCGGGATTAGTTTATAAACATTCTTCTTCTCATCTATGAAAGCCAATCCAGCACATGCAAAGTGAACTCATTAACAAATATGATCTGCGAGTCCCGCGCTATACCAGCTATCCCACAGCGCCGCATTTTAACGAAGGTATCACCGGTGAGGTCTATAAACGATGGCTTTCCGAACTTGATCCTGCGACCGAATTATCCTTGTATTTCCACATTCCGTTCTGTGACGAAATGTGCTGGTTCTGTGGCTGTTATACCAAAATCGTAAAACGCTACGACCCGGTCAAGGAATACTTACAATCCTTGCTTGCTGAAATAGATTTGGTTGCAGATGCTCTGCCCTCGCGTTTCAAAGCCCGTCACTTACATTGGGGTGGTGGCTCTCCAACTATGCTTAAGGGCGAAGATTGGATGGCGATTATCACCAAATTACGCGAACGTTTTGATGTCACCGATGATGCGGAAATCGCCGTCGAACTGGACCCCCGAACTTCCACCGAAGACTATATCCGCGAACTTGAAAAAGCCGGCGTTAATCGTACATCAATTGGCGTTCAATCCTATGAAGATAAGGTTCAACAAGCCATCAATCGCATTCAACCCTATGACATGACAAAAAAAGTCATCGGATGGTTACGCAAACATTCGATTGATCATATCAACATGGATTTAATGTACGGCTTACCGTTCCAAGACACCCAAGAAATCGAAACTATGATCGACTTGACGGTGGCCTTGCAACCCAACCGCATCGCCCTATTTGGCTATGCCCATGTGCCGTGGATGCAATCTCATCAAAAATTAATCAAGGACGAAACTTTGCCCGATGCCGCAGAGCGATGGGAACAATTCACCCTGGCTGTCGAACGCTTGAAAAAAGCAGGCTATATCCAAGTCGGGTTCGATCATTTTGCCCATCCAGATGATTCAATGGCCAAAGCCTTGAAAACCGGCGATGTTCACCGCAATTTCCAAGGTTATACAACAGATATATCCCCCGCCATGCTAGGATTTGGGGCTTCGTCTATTGGGTATTTGCCTCAAGGCTACGTTCAAAACGAACGCCCCTTGAAAGCTTATCGCCAAGCCATTGATTCCGGCATTTTACCCGCAATTAAAGGGATTGGCTTATCCGCTTCAGACCTATTGCACCGCGCCATTATCGAAGACATCATGTGCAATTTGACGGTGGATTTAAACGCCCGATGCGTAGAACACGGCGTTAACGTATCCAGCCTTGATGATGACGTCAAAAAATTAGCCCCATTGGTATTGGACGAAATCTGTACCCTTGATGACCACATCATCACCGTCACCGAATTAGGACGTCCGTTCGTGCGTTTGGTTGCCAGCGCCTTTGACGAATACTTAAACACGGGCCACGGCAAACATTCGCGTGCCGTTTAAAGGGACATCGCCCACTTAAATAGGCAACCAACGCACCCATAAAGCCATCATCATTCCTATTTTTACAGGCGTGATGATGGTTTTTGGCATGCCCCTCGTTCACTAGATACTTGCGACCTTCTCTAAAAAGCTGGCTTGGAAATTCAAAGGGCCTGAAACAATTGAATTTGACAGCAACGTTCCCGATCATTACGAAACTGGCATGACGATTTCAATTGCCATCACGTTATAATCAAAAGCAATATAAATCCTGTTAAATCAAAGTTTTAATCGACGTTTAATTTCTTTCGCGATATCGACGGCTGGGTTAAGCGGTGGATGGGTCCAATCGCTTAAAGTGGTGTCGTCCCGTAACGGTTCAGCATAGCCCTTGGCATACAAATCGGCATGCAAGTGAGCGTGTTTGCGTCCAATCAAGTCTTTGGGGGCATATATATAAACGGGTTTTGGCGTGGCACAGGCCTCAGAACACATGGACACGCTATCGCCCGTAACGATCACATGATCCGCAAGGCTTAAATAGCCAAAATATGGATTATCCCCCTCATCCCCCCATTTAAAAATGTTTACAGGGGTGTCGCGTACGGCTTGCAACAAAGCTTTCGTGGCATCATCTGTGGAACGCCGGGACGTGGTGATCAGCAAAGATCCTCCCGAAATTTTGGCCAGTCTAGCTGCTTGGGCGCCAAGTTCGGTCGCCATTTCAGACGTAAATGTCTTGCGTTTTGTTGATCCGCCAACGATCAAGGCGATATATGGCCTTGGTAAATGGGAAAATTTATCCGCCCAAATGGTTTGTGCCGTTTGTAAAGTTTTCGCTGTAATCGCGTGGGGTGCCCCGGTTATTTCCATACGGTTTTGAGCTTTGCTTAATTGATCGTGGCTTGGCACCGCAATCAAGGTAAAAGCATCATCCCCTTCTGGCCCCGGATACATAATTTGTACCAGTTTTGATTTGCTAGCAGATAAGTTCTTTATTTTCCGGGCAATTGGTGCCGTTCGACGTCCGGCACTGATCACAAGGTCTGGCCATGGGGGCGTCAATGCCTTTTTCGTGTCAGAACTGATCGTCTTAAACGTTGCCCCAAGCACCCGGTTAGGCAAAGCTGCCACCGCATTATAAACGATGTCCTTAATTTCATATGCCCCCCCAAAAGCTTTGGCAACACCCAAAATTTGAGATTTATTGCCAGCCCGATCATCAATCAGCAACCATATATTTAGATTTTCAAGAAGGTTGGAGTTTTGGGGATTCATATTCATTTTGATCCATTTAAACGCAGTTCATTTAATTTACCATCAACGGCACTTTAAAATCAAAAGATGACCTTAAAAGAGTCATTCATCAACCCCAAGGTTGACCACCCTTCAGAATCGAGAGAATATAATCTATGTGAATTTACTTTGGAAATGGAACCGTTGGACATGTCTGCGGAAACGGCAAAATACAATGTTGGACAAGTTATCCATCACACCCTTTTCGATTATCGGGGGGTAATTGTTGATGTTGACCCAGAATTTCGTGTGGGTGCCGAATTAAAAGCCCAAGAACAGCGTCCAGTATCTAACCCCAAAAGCACCCAATCCCGTCCTTGGTATCATGTTTTGGTCGATGGCACCGCCGACCGCACTTATGTGTCCGAACAAAATCTTGAGCCTGACCAAAATGGTGCACCCGTGGACCATCCTGACGTTGTTGATTATTTTGAAAGGCTCACAAACAAGGGCTATATCCATCGCACGCGAAAAATCAACTAGGCGATGCTTTACAAGCACGCAGGCTCCCGTCATAAAGATATTCTGTTTTACTCTTTCTGTGGAGACCTCTGTTGAGCGTTGAGCGAAATCCAGCCGGACTTGAAGCCGCAAAAATCCTTCTTGATATCGAAGCCGTTAATTTTCGCCCCGAAGAACCCTATGTGTTGACAGCAGGTTGGGCTAGCCCCGTCTATATTGATTGCCGTAAATTGATATCGTTCCCCAAAGAACGTACACGTATGATGGAACTTGCCGTTGAAACGTTAAGTAAAAATGCAGATGTTGGTGCCATGGATGCGGTGGCTGGCGGTGAAACGGCGGGCATCCCCTATTCCGCATGGATCGCCCATGCCATGAACAAATCCATGTTGTATGTGCGTAAAAAACCCAAAGGTTTTGGGCGAAATGCGCAAATCGAAGGCCACATGCCCGAAGGCAGCCACGTTTTATTGGTCGAAGATTTAACCACTGACGGCGGATCAAAAATTACCTTTGTCGATGCTTTACGCAAAGCAGGAGCAACCGTTTCTGACGTATTTGTGGTCTTTTTTTATGGCGTTTTTCCAGGTGCATTGGAAACCTTGGACAAAGAAGGCGTCAAGATGCATTACTTAGCCACGTGGCAAGATGTGTTGGAAGTCGCCGAACAACGCCAGGCGTTTTCGCCCAAAGCTATCCAAGGGGTCAAAGATTTTTTGGCTGATCCCATTGCTTGGTCGACGGCCAACGGCGGCAAAGGCGCAGATTAAGCCACTATACAGCCCCCTGCCCTTTCAATATGATACGGTCCACTGGATTTATGAACGGGGCACCGGCAAGGTCACACGGGCTAACAAGCCACTCGATTGGATATTAATTAATTAATTCCATGTCACCACCATGGACCTGAACAACGGTTCTAACGGCGGCAAGGCCCACGTCCGTGCCCCCCATGTTTTGAATCGCGAACCTTCACCCCGCACAAACGGATCAAAGACATGAACCAACATATCATCAGGAAGACTCGGGCCGTCATCTTGAACGCAAAACAAGACGGTTCCAACTTTTTCATATAGCTTGATATCGGTATTTTGCCCATACCGTTTAGCATTACTCACTAAATTGCCCACTAAACGATTTAAACCAAAAGGTCTGCCGACGAAAGGCAAGCTTTGTGGGGTATTACATGAAATATTTTCCCCTTGGCAAATCTCTTTCACCAACAAGGCTAAATCAAATTTTTGGCGAAGTTCTTGGGCAGCGTCATCCTTAGCAAATTGCAAAGCTGCCGCGATCATGGACAAATTCAGCACGCAACTTCAAACACGTAATCGGCGTTCTTAAATCATGGGAAATAGCCGCCAACATATGGGGCGATCTTTGACAAAGGCTTGCCGTCGGCGTTGCATTAAATTAAATGACTTAGTAGCCAGTCACACTTCATCCGACCCGGTTTCATCCAAGGATCTGGCATTAAAATCAAGCCCCAAACGTTCGGCGGCATGAGCAAAAATCCCCAATGGCTGGGTTGCCCGATGAACGGCCCACACACAAATAATGACCACAACAAATGCCAATTTGGTCCCATATCCAAAAAAGCGGTTATGCCAAACGGTTGAGATAGGCGGTGGTGGGGTGGCAAAATTTAGCCACGAACCATCGTTTAATTTTAACGCTACGATCAACAAATCATCCCGCCTAAGCACGGCGTTTATGCGGGCCAGAAGCTCACACCGGTTCAAAGGTTTGGATACATAATCATCAACCACCAAAATGTGTGCATTTCGTTACATTTTAGCGTGATCTAGAAACACCTCAGGCACCCAAGCATGGTCAAATATAGCCATCAAACGAGGCCGTGGCATCCCCGCGAAGCCGAAACATAGGAGATATATTAGGACACGCAATACATTGATTTCAGCCCATCGCCTTAGGCCTTAGCCCATATATTAAAGCAAAAATATTCGCTCAATTCCGCTATTGCGCTGGGGTTGAGCATATAAAGAGTATTGGTTTGTCTTAATTTTACTCACCAAAACTATAATTCATCGCATACTTGCGAAGTAGTACATTTGATTTATACTGATGGAAAAAGCATCTATTATTTGTCAACATGCAACCTGATCGGTCTCCATCGTTCGTGAATATAGCAACATCAATTTCTTTCTGGCATCAATTCGTAATAAGTATTTTTAAAAAGGTGCTGGCCTGTGTTGCGTCCATAACATTTGGGCTGATTGTTGGCATTGGCAAGCCCGCATTCGCCGACATAAAATCAATGCGCGGTGATGCTTTGGCCCCCCTTCCCAAAGTTACAAATGTTGATTTCAAAAAAGTTCTTTTAGGTGAACAACTTTTTCATGACTCTAGGCTTTCGGGGAATGACACCGTCAGCTGCGCAACCTGTCATGACCTTGCCAATGGAGGTTCTGATGGCCTTAAAATAGCCATTGGTATTAATGGCAAGCAAGGCAATATCAATACACCTACGGTCTTTAACAGCGTGTTCAATGTTGCTCAATTTTGGAATGGTCGAGCAGGCACCTTGCAAGAACAAGCCCCTGGCCCCGTGCATAACCCTGCAGAAATGGGTTCAAACTGGCCAGAAGTCGTGGCTAAGCTTGAGACCGATGCGCATATAAAATCATTGTTTTATAAATCATATAAAGACGGCATTACGGGGGATAATATTGTCAATGCCATTGCCGAATATGAACGCACATTGGTTACTCGTGATGCACCGTTTGATCAATATTTAAGGGGTGATAAAACGGCAATTTCCGACAAAGCCAAAAAAGGCTATAATCTCTTTTTGACATACGGTTGTTCATCCTGCCACCAAGGCATAAACATTGGCGGAAATATGTATCAAACCATGGGGGTTATGGGGCATTATTTTCAAGACAAAGGCCATAATAAGAAAAGCGACCAAGGGCGTTATGACGTTACCAAGAATGAGCAAGACCGTCATGTTTTTAAGGTGCCAAGCCTAAGGCTTGTTTCCAAAACTGCTCCTTATTTTCACGACGGAAGCGCCGCGACCTTAAAAGATGCCATCAAAGATATGGCAACGTATCAATTGGGCCGGACGATCCCTGACCATGAGATAACCCTGATTATTGAATTTCTGAATTCATTGGCGGGAAAATACACAAGGTTCAAGCCGTGAAAAATATGGTTGCCAAATCCTATCAGTTTATTTTACTGATTTTCACGGCCAGCTTTGTCTTGTTTTTTTATTTCCAAACCCAAATTTTGGATCTCGACAGCCACAACATTAAATCCCAAGACCTGTTACATCTTCGCCAACTCGACACCTTATTGGAAGAAGAGGCCCTCAAAGCCACGTCACTGCAACTCAACAATTACGATGAATTTGTATCCATTGTTAGCCAGATAAAAATATTAACAACAAAGGTTTCCAGCCCATCATCTGGCATTTACAACCACATCAGTCAAAATATTAACAAAGACATTGATGGCTTGAAGATGATGGTAAATAAAAAGATTTATCTCATCGAAGGCATTAAATCTCATATGGCGATTGTCAGAAATGTCATCAGTTTTTTACCCTTAGAAATCATCCGAATAACGCAACAAAGAAAATCACCAATTCATCATAATTATCAACAATTAATCATTACCTTGTTGGCCTACAACATCAACCCAACACCTGCTAATCTTAAACTGTTTCAACGATCTATTGATCAGCTAAAGGCTATAAAAAATGCCGTTTCAACTGCGTCTCAAGTCAAAGCAACCATTACCTTGTTGTTGCTTCATGCCAATGCAAATTTGAAATCTAATTCAAGGACTTCAGAACTTTTTAATGAACTTAAAAGGCTGCCGATACGCGATACCATAGAACGCATTTTTGTGGCCCATGCATCCCATGTGGTCAATCAAATCAAAAAAGCCAACCAATTCAGGTCCGCCCTGTTGGTCCTTTCGATGATTTTATTCACGAGCTTAGGCTATGCTTTATACAGCTTACGAATTGCTCGTAATTTGGCGGAAAAAACGTCCAAACAATTTATGGATGCTGCCGAAAGCATTTCAGAAGGCTTTGCTTTTTTTGACAATTCGGGAAATTTGCAATTTTGGAACAACAAATTCAACACAATGCATGAGGCTTGCGGTGATGTTCTGAAAGCTGGTGTTTCATTTCTAGACTTTTTCAACACTTGTGTATCGTGTGGCATATATGAAAAAATTGCCATTGATAATAATTCGCTTAAAACCCCCAGCCCAGATGACGTGCGGGGTAGCCATTACACCATACATGGTAAAGATGGCACGTGGATGTTGGCAAGTGATAGCCCAATGGAAAATGGCGGCACGGCATGCGTTCGCATTGATATCACCGCCAACAAACATGCCGAAGCCGAAATGCGGAAACTTTCGCGCGCCGTGGAACAAAGCCCAGCCAGCGTTATGATTACGGATACATTGGGCAACATTGTTTACGTTAATCCTAAGTTCACCGAAACCACGGGATACTTAGCCCATGAAGCCATCGGACAAAAACCAAGTTTGATTAGTTCGGGTGAACGTTCCCCCCAAGATTATTATGAATTATGGCAAACCATCACAAGTGGGCGCGAATGGCGTGGAGAATTTCATAACAAACGCAAAGATGGAACATTGTTTTGGGAATTTGCGTCACTGTCCCCCATCCAAGATGAAAATGGTGAAATCACTCATTTCTTAGGCATCAAAGAAAACATCACGGATCGCAAGAAAACCATGGAAGAATTGGTTCAAGCCAAAGAATCAGCCGAGCTTGCCAACCATTCCAAAACTCAATTTTTAGCCAACATGAGCCACGAATTACGCACCCCCCTCAATGCTATTATTGGTTTTTCAGAAATCCTTAAAGAACAAATGTTTGGCCCTCTTGGGTCAGATCAATATGTAGATTATACATCAAGCATTTATGATTCTGGCAAGCACTTGCTTGATGTGATCAACGATATTTTGGATGTATCCCGCATTGAAATAGGGAATATGGAAATCCGTGAAAACGATGTAAATTTATCTCTATTGTGCTTATCTTGTGCCGATATGATCCTTGAACGGGCTCAATTTAACGGCTTAACATTGAATTCTGAATTGCCTGAAGACAACATTCACGTCAAAGGCGATGAAATACGCATCAAACAAATCATCCTGAACTTGTTGACGAATGCTGTTAAATTCACCCCCAAAGGCGGTTTCGTGACAATCAAAGCTTATATCAATGATAATAACCAAGCGGTCTTGCTCGTCAGCGACACAGGGATCGGTATTTCCAAAGAACTCCACCAAAAAATTCTTGAACCCTTTGAACAAATTGGCGACATTTACAACCGCGACCATGAAGGCAGTGGTTTAGGGCTTTATCTGGTGAAGGCTTTCATACAGTTACACGATGGTGATTTTTCAATCGACAGCAAGCCTGAAACAGGTTCAACTTTTACCATGAAATTGCCGCCAACTCGTACAATCATATCTGATAAAAACAGTGCAACATGACAAAGTTTTTGAAAAATTCCACGGCTTATTCCGACACCACTAGCGTCGTACATCCATATACGAACTTACAAACCCACTTAAAAACGGGCCCCTTGGTCATCACCCGCGCTCAGGGCATATACGTGTTTGGCGAAGATGGAACGAAATACATGGAAACCATGGCGGGGCTTTGGTGTACGTCTTTGGGATGGGGCCAGGACCGCTTGGTCAAAGCTGCCACCAAAGCCATGGAACAGTTACCGTTTTATCATTCATTTTCAGGGAAAGTCCCTGACATCACGGCCCAACTTGCCGAACGGCTGCTAAGTTTGGCACCAACCCCTGAAAACGGACCGAAGATGAGCAAGGTGTTCTTTGCTAATTCAGGGTCCGAAGCCATAGACACAGCGCTAAAGTTGGTGCGCTACGTCAACAATGCCCGAGGTCGCCCGCTAAAAAAGAAAGTCATCGCCCGCGACAAAGCTTATCATGGCAGCACCATCGCGGCCGCAAGCCTGACCGGGTTGCCAATGCTACACAATTCCTTTGATTTACCAATCGAAGGAATCATTCGGGCTGATTGTCCTGATCAATACCGCGGTGCCAAGGCCGAAGAAAGCGAACAAGATTTTGCGACTCGTTTGGCTGAACAATTAGAACAACAAATATTAAGCGAAGGCCCAGAAACCGTTGCAGCCTTTGTGGCCGAACCCGTTATGGGCGCCGGTGGAGTGCTTGTGCCGCCCGCCACGTATTTTCAAAAAATTCAAGCGGTGCTTAAAAAGTACGACATCTTGTTCATTGTTGATGAAGTCATTTGTGGCTTTGGACGCACGGGCAACATGTGGGGCAGCCAAACTTTTGATTTATGCCCCGACATGATCACCACAGCCAAAGCTTTATCATCGGCATATTTGCCCATATCGGCGCTTATGATTTCCGAAGAAATATTCCAAGATATGGTCAAAGAAAGCGGCGATTTAGGTGTGTTTGGACACGGTTTCACCTATGGCGGTCACCCTGTGGCGTGCGCGGTTGCTCTTGAAACGTTGAACATGTACGAAGACCTAAGCATTTTGAGCCATGTGGAAAATATGTCATCTATTATGCAAAAGGGTTTGCGAAATTTCCAAAACCACCCGTTGGTTGGCGATGTACGCGGCGTTGGCATGATTGGCGCGTTAGAATTCGTCAAAGATAAAACCACCAAAGAAAGCTTTACCAAGGAAATGGCCTTGGGACCTCAAGTGATAAAGCGGATGCAAAACCATGGCATGATTGGCCGAAATTTAACCGATACAATTGCTTTTTCTCCACCGTTAATCATTTCCAAAGATGAATTGGACGACATGTTTACCCGTATGTCATTGGTTCTCGATGAAACGTACCATGACCTAAAAGCCAACGGACATATAAATTAAGAACCAAAACCGAAAGGCCACAAAAATAACACTGGATTGATGCAGAATCTTGCGTGCAATCGATGCTTACGGCTATGATAGACCCAGCACACATTAATATTGGCGTCAAAAGTGGGGAAACCAAGGCAAAGTCTTGGTCATATGGCGCCTCTCTAGCGGAGGATATAATGAACTACGAGCAATTTTTTGCCGATAAAGTCTCTGAGCTAAAGGGCGAAGGACGTTACCGTATCTTTGCAGACATTGAACGGCAAGCTGGCAAATTCCCTCATGCCTTGGTCCACAATGCCGATGGCGAAGTTAAAGAAATCACCGTTTGGTGTTCTAATGATTACATGGGCATGGGCCAACACCCAGATGCCATTAAAGCCATGACAGATACCGCCAAAGGTTATGGCGTTGGCGCTGGTGGTACGCGCAATATTTCCGGTACCATGCACGAACATGTGTTGCTAGAAGCCGAACTTGCTGATCTTCACCAAACCGAAAGCGCTTTGTTGTTTCAATCGGGCTGGGTTGCGAATTTAACCACCCTTTCCACCGTGGCGGCGTTGCTTCCCGGCTGTGTCATTGTCTCAGACAGCAAAAACCACAATTCTATGATCGAAGGCATGCGTCATTCCCGTGCTGAAAAACATATTTTCCGTCACAACGATGTCGAAGATTTGGAAAACATCTTGAAATCCATTGACCCTGCGCGCCCTAAACTAATCGCTTTTGAAAGCGTTTATTCCATGGATGGGGATATTGGTCCGATCAAAGAAATTTGCGATTTAGCGGATAAATACGGTGCTATGACATTTTTGGACGAAGTTCACGCCGTTGGTTTGTATGGCCCTCGCGGCGCAGGCATTGCCGAACGCGATGGACAAATGGACCGCATCACCATTATCCAAGGCACACTAGCCAAAGCCTTTGGCGTCATCGGAGGTTACATTGCCGGATCACAAGCCATGTGCGACTTTGTACGTAGCTTTGGCACGGGGTTCATTTTTTCAAGTTCCATGCCACCCGCCGTTGCCGCCGCCGCGCGCGCCAACGTTAATTTTCTGAAAAGCCACAATGAATTAAGAGAACGCCACCAAGAACGAGCAGCCACATTAAAGAAACGCTTCCGCGATGCCGGGCTTCCGGTGATGGACAGCGCAAGCCATATTGTCCCCGTCATGGTGGGCGATGCGGTATTGTGCAAACAAGCCTCTGACGATTTGATGCAACGCTATAACATTTATGTTCAACCCATCAATTACCCCACCGTTGAACGAGGGACAGAACGCTTGCGTTTTACCCCTACTCCTTTCCATGACGATGAATTGATGGATAAATTGGTCGAATCTGTGGTCGAAATATGGGGACGATTAGGCCTCAAAGCAGCAGCTTAATCAGTGTATGCTATTCCCCGCGCGTTCAGACACGGGTAACGTTTGCAATGTTATGGTGGATCAAAGTGCCAAAAGCCAAGGCACAAACCAAGGCCCAGAACGCCAACGGAGCCAATGTCTGAATGTTTGCCGACAACACCCTTACGCCAAAAGAAGCCATCCGGCTTTGTGCCCTGGGGACGCTTGCCCAAGCGGGTGAGCCGATACGATATTCTCAATTGGCCAGCGAAATCCGCCATTTCACCAGCCGCATTACCGGGCCTTCATTAGACATTATGGGAACGTCTATCGAACTGTTAAAATACGAAGGCTTGGTCCAAGCTGTCGAAGGTGTTGGCATGGAAGACGATGCCAAGCTATCCTTAACCGACAAAGGCATACAAGCTTTTCAGACCCTGTTAACGTCAAAAATTCGCGCCCAAGGCAGCGATGTAAACAAATTGATCACCACTTTGAAATTACGATTTCTGCATATGTTGGAATCCAACATTCAAAAACAACAAATGGATATGTTAATCGAAAGCGTCGATGGCGAATTGGCCCGCCTTGATGACCTCAAAGCCTCTCACGAAAACGATGCGGGCTATCTCAAAAATTGGTTGGATCACGACATCAAGCAATTGGAAAGCCATTTGGCTTGGCTGGAAAACCTCAGAAGCGAAATCACTTAAAGCAATTTTCCACCACCTAAAAATATACACGTCCCAAGCGCTTTCCTGCAATTACATCCTAAAATAGGAAATATTTCTTGACATTGCGGCTGTTTTGATGTAAGGCTCGTCCAAGAACGGGCATAATTCGCCTTATTTTTTTGGTCTGATAAAGGAACAAATCATGAACAGTGCATTTAAACTTAAGGGCCATTTAGCAGCCAATGCCCACGCCAGCGCGGCGGATGTGATCGCGGCCAAGCTGTTTTTACAACACCACGGGTTTTACCAAGCCCCCGACTTTGGCCTTACCGAATACCCCGACAGCGCATTATTCAAAGCCATCGAAGCCTTTCAAAAAGCCCAAGGCTTAAAACCCGATGGCGTCATCAAACCCGATGGCGAAACTGAAACCGCGATCAAACAACACGCCCAACACTTACAAGGCATGGGACGCAGCGGCGACACAATCCTTGCCCATATTAATCCTGTTGAGGCTCAAATTCTAAAAGATGCCGGTGGCTCAGGCACCATCAACCCAAAAACCGGATTGATGGAATTTTGGGGTTTTGGCGGTTTTGGTGGTTTTTTTGGTGGCTCCAAAAATAACGACTCAAAATACGGGCAAGATAAAGCGAAAATGAGCCATGCAGAAAAACAATCCGTTGCCAAGGCATATACGAAAGACCTAAACAGCCGCACAGGTTGGGATCGTTTCACCTTTGGATCAAAATACGGTTATCAAAATTGGACTAACGATTTAAATAAGAATTCTAGGAGTGGTGACGCTGATAAATTAGCGAAAGAAAAAGCCGCAAAAGCAAAGTCTGATGCCATAAAAAGGGCTACCGAACAAGTGGTAGCACAGCAACGGGCTGACTTAAACGCCGAAAAACAACGTAAAAATAACCTGCTCAATGACGCAAGGCGCCTCCGCTCCCTTTACACCCAACAAAAAATTGAAAAGGAAGACACCCCCTATTCCCCCCTAGCCAAAACCCCCGATCAAGACAAAACTGCGGGCATCAATTTTTCAAGGGAAGACACAACACCTCCTCAATCAAAACCAGATGCTCAACCAAACAATAATGGCCGCACATACACCACCACCCCATTAACGGGGGATAAACAAGCCAACGCCACCAACACCTATACATCCGACAAAGTGCGCAAATATTTATCCAAACGGAAAACTATCTTGGGCGATCCACTAACCGACACCCTAACCAACGCCCAAGCCAAACAACAACCCCGCACCACCATGAACGAAAACATCGTTGCCATCGCCAAAGAAATCAAAGCAAAACGGCAAAAAAATATGGCTAAGGCTAAGGCTAAAGCTGAGCTAGCCCCCACACGCGAACAACAAATTCAACAAACCGTCAAAGATTTACAGGCCCAACATCCCAACTTCAAAACCACACCATCGGCGTGGAAAAGCGCCGCCATGGTCAAATTGGGGGCCGCCCCCGCCCCCACCAAGGCCCAAATCGACAGCTATATGGCGGGCCGAAAGGCCCGGCTGGGCGCCACCGCGATAAATGCTCAAGCCATTATAAACAAAACCTCTTTGCCCCCAGCCCCAAACACTCTAAACGAAAACCTGATTACACAGGCAATGCAAACGCTCAATCTAACCCCTAAACAAAAGGACGTCTTTAAACAAGCGGTTAACGCTCACATCGCCGCCCAAAACCGCCCACCCGCACCCGATTCACATAACCCAATATATGTTGGGAATCCGGCAAAATTTCGCTTAGCTAAAAAAAATTACAACGCCATAAACGCCCGCCGAGATGCCGAAGCGATTTACGCCGGGAAAAACGCCGTTAGCCACAATTTCACGAATACGGCACTGGATCAAACAAACCGGATAATTCTGGTGGGCCAAATTGGCGTTAACGCCGTAATTGGTAACATGCCAACAAAAGAACAAATAATGGCTTATGAAAACAGCTCAATCGAAACAGTTCCAGCGGGCCTTCAAAAAACCAGAAGTGTTGAGCTGGGGAAAGCTTTCGGCAAATTAGAGCGTGGAATCACGGAATTTATCCCCGGTGTTGGTTCCTCCGTCAGCGCGGGTGAGATGGTCATGGAAGGCATCAAAAATGGAATGTCCCCCAAAGAAATCCAAACAATGGCCCAAAAAGTAATAGGCACAGATATCATAACCGCGCCGCTAGGTGGCCCCGCCACAAAATTCCTTCTAAAACGGGTGAGCAAATCGCTTGAAACGGGCGTTACATCTCACCTCGCTGGCCAAGCCCTTAGCTACGGCATGAGCAAAGCCATAACAAACGCCATAGCGGGGACGTCAGATACGGCGCGACCGGGTAAGCCAAAATAGAAAATAAGCTAATCACAAGCAAGCAAATGGCCGCCCAACATCAAAATCCGCACGTACACGCACACCTTGTCTTGGATATATAAATTCGGGACATCGTGTGCGTAGCCATGCAAAAACAAAGATACCTTGGCAAAAACGCTGCCGTGTTCGCGGGCCATGTTCATCCAATAACGGTATTCTTTACCTTCGGATTTATCCAAAGAAGAAAGATTGATCATGGCAAGAACAGATCCTTTGTTAGCTGCCTTCAAAAGCCACTCCATACTCTTAATTGGATCAGGTAAGCGGCCATTACCATCATAACAAATACTCATATGGTACATTGCCTTTGAATATCCAGCCTTGGCCGCACGTTCATACCAATCGCATTCAACATTAGAGTCTTTCGGAAAAACGGCACCGTAATAATGCATCATCCCAATGACATCCATCGCCTTGGGATGCCCAGCTTGGGCCAAGGGGAGCAAGATGGCTTTGGCTTTGGCGAATTCTTCATCGTCGTAAAAAGCCACGCCTTGTTCGACCAATTTGTCTTGTTCGGGGGTGGCCTTGAATGTGGGCTTAATGACGCCAACATCATCCGCCGTCACCCCGTCCGCAAACGCAGGCGCAGACGTTTCAACCGCAACGCCAAAAACCGCCACCGCCAAAAAGACACCCACCAAAGCCCGAAATGTTTTTACAACCATATGGAAACATTAAGGACTTGACCGTTGCCGATCAAGACTTAAATAAAATGCCGCCCCCGCACCACCACGAACGAAAACCGCCAGAGATAACAATTCATAATCTCGAAGGTATTGTCCACTTTATTGAGATAAGTCCAATATAGGGTTATAGAGCATGAACGCGTAACAATACGACGTGACCCATGATACCTTCCCGTGGAAGATATTCGGTCTTCTCTTGCTTGAGGAGCGTAACGGCATCAGACCGTTCTAACGCATCAAACTTGGCGTTAAATTCTTGTGATTCAAATATTCCCTCGTTGATGGTGATGCAAATCAATCCGCCTGGGCGCGTAATGCGGACAAGTTCGTCCAGACCGTCTGGTCCGACATGCCCGTGCGTAAAGGTGCCCGCACTTATAACGGCGTCATATGAATTTGAGAGAATATCGAGCCCCTTTATCAAGTCGGCTTTTAAATAGCCATCATAGACATCCTTTTCGAATGCCTTTTTGAGCATTTCTCGGGAAATATCAAGGCCATCTATATGTTGAAACCCAGCCTTGCGCAATTCTTGTCCGACTAATCCGGTTCCACATCCAACATCAATGATCCGCGATTTCTGGCTGTCCCAATGCTCGACAAAGGTTGCAACCGCCATTTGGGGGCCCACGTAACCGAAGCTATCGAGAACGTCAATATCATAGTCACTGGCCCATTCGTCATAAGTTGAAATGACTTCATCAGTGTTGGATGCGGCATAGATTTTTTGCAAGCGGTGATCGATATCAGTCATGTCACTTCCATCACATTTAAAAGTTATGTTGAATTCGGTTTTAGAGCTTGGTTACGCAAACGCGCGCCTGCCAATGATTGGTAAATTAAGGACATGAGCAGAATAGATCCGCCAACAACAGTTAAGAATGATGGATATTCCGCAAAAAATAAAAGTGCCCAAATGGGGCCAAGAACGACTTCGCTAAGACTGAGAAGGGTAAGTTCCGCTGCATCTATCCTACGCGAGCCGATGATGAAGAACACCATCCCCAATCCCATGCCAATGCTGCCGTAAACAACGGCTATACCGACGTCGAATATAGGTATTTGCAACCCTTGACCTATCACCGTGGCGACGATGGCTGAACCAATTGCGGAAAATACGCCTGCATAACACACGGTCGGCAACATGTCCGAACTCTTGCCAAAACGAAGTGATGTTGAGAAAGCTGCGAAGCCTAAAGCTGTCGTTAAGCCCATTACAATCCCGAACAAGCCATCGCTAACGACACCATCGCTGATCATGATGCCAATACCCACACCTCCACAGGTCATTGAAACCCACTGAACGCGGGAGAGCCGTTCACGCAGGAGCAACCAGCTCATTAAAGCGGCAAGGAATGGAGATGTGCTCATCATAAACAGCGTATTGGCAACCGTCGTGTGGGTTATAGAAAAGAGGAATGCAATAAACGCCAAAGCAAGGAAAATACCGCCGACGACACCAGTCCAACCCGCTTTGCAAAACGACCCGAGCAAGCCATTTTGATTTTTCCATTTCAGAATGACAATTAAGATTAAGAGCATGGACACTGAACGATAACAAAGAAATTGCCATTCACTTGCTTCGTCCAAAAGACGAATAAGCGGCCCCCCCATACTCCATAAAACACCCGCAAGCAACACGGACATTTGGCTCTGAAAATGGTTATCTATCTGCATGCTGTTTTCCCAAGAGAGTAAACTCTGACATACCTGCTTTAGATGATGTCGCCGCAATATGCTGACGTCCTTAGCTCCGCTCCGTCATTCAAATCTTGAAATGGAAGTACAGGGCTGACTTGAGCGGGGCCACCCGAGGTATCGACACCCATGGCGATACCCCCGCCTAAGCGGTACTCAGCCTTCCATCGTTCCCTGTCAATCCGCGATTTCCAATTCACAAATCGCATAACGATACCAAGACGCCGTTCCATGGCCCCTGAATTCAAAGAACTACTCCTGTGCCAGATATTTTTATTAAACAACAAAGCATCCCCAACGGAAAAATTGTCATGGACTTTATGTTGCTCAAGTATAGGCTCTATCAATTTGTGAGTTTGGCGTAAAGCCTTCAATGTTCCCGCAACAGGAATACCCGAATTTATTTTATTCGCTAAAATGCCGCCAAGCTCATATGAATGTTGAGCAGATATAATGTGTTCGGGGACATAAGCCATTCCCCCGCCATTTGTTTGTGCAGCAATTTCATTAAGTGGTGCCCACACGCTGTATCCCATGTCCGCAGACCTGATATAGCCAAAACTAATGTAGCCGTAATGCCAAGGCAGGCCGCTTTTCCCTTTTGTCAACTCGAACGCTTGTGCAGCTGTCGCAATCAGGCGGTCTTCAATTAAGTCACCAATAGTGTTTTTAAATTCCGCTTGAGAATATATGTCTTTAATTAATGGGTCATCGCCAAGGCTGAAAGTCAATCGGGCCATTTGATTGCCATAGCTTCCTGTATCAGGCTCAACACGCGCCTCGACAGCCTTTTTCAGGAGCGATATCGTTTTTTCTGTGAATAAACCATTCAATTTAATGAACCCATCTCTACGAAATTGATTCAGATTATTATGATCAAGGTCAACTTGATTGACGAGCGTTCCCAATTGCAACTCCAATTATTTTTGATTGTAAATTAACAAAGTAACTTTGCAAAACAAACGAGTTTTATACGACTATTAAGGGATATGCAAATAGAGTATACATGCAATAAATAATATTGCACGACACCTCATCTGTTGCCTCCTGTCCTAGGCAGGACATCTGCTCTAACCGCGCCGCTAGGTGGCCCCGCCACAAAATTCCTTCTAAAACGGGTGAGCAAATCGCTTGAAACGGGCGTTACATCTCACCTCGCTGGCCAAGCCCTTAGCTAC
>Ga0316204_10001507_pt1 | contig 62048 bp, 72 predicted proteins | sample 6monrhotite_MG_2_FD_205661 | JGI IMG/M metagenome (GOLD analysis project Ga0316204, IMG submission 205661) | Microbial mat bacterial communities from mineral coupon in-situ incubated in ocean water Damariscotta River, Maine, United States -... | ecosystem: Environmental > Aquatic > Marine >...
AAGCAGAGAGAAGCGATAAATTTGAAAAATTGACGCTAACAAGGGGGAGAATTGCTACTTCGATGCATAAATTCCTGCATCAGATGTCGGCACGGCTCATTTTAAAAATAGTTTTGCAAGAAGCTCGCTTTAACATTCTAGGAAATTCATGGCAATCAAAGCAACTGTATTTAAAATTAATCTGCAAATTGCAGATATGGAACGCCACTATTATCAAGATCATTCGCTAATTGTGGCCCGCCATCCATCGGAAACAGATGAGCGCATGATGGTGCGTTTGCTAGCTTTTGCTTTGCATGCGCGCGAGTATCTGGAGTTTGGTCAGGGCATGACGAACGATGAAGAAGCGGATGTGTGGCAGAAGGATTTAACGGGTGCGATTGAGTTGTGGATTGATGTGGGGATTCCCGATGAAAAGCTGATTCGTAAAGCCTGTGGACGCGCAAATCAAGTTGTCGTTTATTGCTATGGAGGACGGGTAGCTGAGATGTGGTATGCGCAGAACAAAACTCAATTCGAGCGCCAAAAGAATCTAAGCATCATCAATATCCCATTAGAAAGCAGTAAGGAACTCGCTAAGCTTGCGCAACGCAATATGAACTTGCAATGCACTATTCAGGATGAGCAAGTATGGCTGAGCGATGGTGATGCCAGCGTACAAGTGGATCGGACCATATTGAAAAGTGCAGAAATGCGTAAGTGAACCTCGGTGAAAGTCGTGCAGGATTTTCTAGCAAAAGCTAGTGATGCTCTGTCGTAGGGCCAACATTTCGAAATTGCTCAGTTAAGTTTTTGTTAAATTAAAGATGTAGATGAGATATTCCAATAAGTGGCTAACTGCCCGATTTCATTACCCCTTCTATGGTATAGGCTTTTGTGAGTGAATAATATTCAATATAAGCGAATTCTGTAAAACTTTGACGTATTGGGGTTTTAATCAAGGTTGCTGATTTTATGCAAGAAGTGGTGTTGACATTATATTTTAACCTAGACATTATTCGGCCCGTGCATTCGCTCTGGTCAGACAGTGGCCTAGAAAACTGAAAAATAAAACTAATATATTCAGGTGAGTTCACAGCGCAGTAAATAATCCGTTTCACCTGTAGTAATACTAATGCTGACAGCAGTTGGGTCGGTAGTCTAATTTGTTTTGTTGGGGGAGCCACTTACGATGCACCGTTTTTTAAGCTTAAGTATTTTGCTTGTCGGGCTATTTGCTACCGCAGGAAGTTATGCTGCGGATGCGCCGCCATCTATAACCACCGCTGATGACTTGGGTCCGGTAGTAGAGCAGCCCATAGAGTTTCCACATAATCGTCATGCAGGTAATCGCAATCCAGCTGATGCCGCCGATCCTTCGGTTCCGGCTAAGGGCGGAATGGAGATCAATTGTATGTACTGCCACACTTATGCTCGTCGCAGCATAGTGTCTGGTATTCCGCCGTTGCGGAAGTGTATCGGTTGTCACCAATCTCTGCCTTCAGTAAGAGATACGCCTCGTATTAAGAAGCTATTTGAATACTGGGATGCTCAGAAAGCGATACCGTGGAAGAAAGTTCATGATTTGCCAGATTTCGTGCGCTTTAATCATGAGCGCCATATCGAACGCTTCTATTTCAAGCAGGGTAAGCCCGTGCAAGAGGTATGTGGTTACTGTCATGGTGATGTGAAGAACATGACTGTTGCTCGTCGTCAAAAGCCGATTACGATGGGGTGGTGTGTAAGTTGCCATGAAAAAAATCATCCGGTTGATGCGACGTCTAAAAAGACGACACATGGCCCGCATGATTGCTGGCAGTGCCACAAATAATCGGCCCGTGAATATCGCGAGTTTACATATCAAGATTTCCAAGAGGGTTCAGTGATGATTGAAAATAGTTTTAATCGACGAGATTTTCTAAAAGTATTGGGATGGGGTGGTGCGGCAGTCGCCTTGACTGGTTGCGGCAACACTTCCGTTCAGGATGGTAAAGAGATTATTTCTTCCTATGTGGAGATGGAGCTACCTGAGTACGCAATTCCAGGTATTTCGGTGTATTTCAATTCTACTTGCGCACAATGTGATGCAGGTTGCAGCATTGCAGGGCGAGTGCGCGAAGGTCGTGTGTTGAAACTGGAAGGCAATCCTGCTTCAAGCATCAACCGAGGCAAGACGTGTGGCCTAGGTCAGGCAGGGGTGCAAGCACATTACAATCCAGATCGCATACGTGAGCCATTGCTGCGTAACGGTGATAAGGGTGAGGCAATTACTTGGGACAAGGCATTAGGCCTGATAAGTGAAAAGCTCAATGGCGTGAAGGGTGATGAGATTGCCTTTTTGACTGGCGGCGTAAGCGGTCATGCCAAAGTGCTGTTGAATAACTATCTTGAAGCCTTGGGTTCAAAAAATCACTACGCTTACGAGGCTGTTGCTCCTTCGGTTGTGCGAGCAGCAAACAAAAAAGCCTACGGTGTGGAAATGCCACGTTTGCATTTGGATAAAGCAAAAGTGGTGCTTTCCTTCGGCGCTGACTTTTTAGGGGCATGGGTTTCACCGGTGCACTTCTCGCAGCAATATGCGCAGTTCCGTAAAGCTAGTAACGGTGGGCGCGGAGTATTGGTGCAGGTCGAGTCCAAAATGACGTTGACTGGTGCGAATGCGGACCGCTGGTTGGCAATTCGTCCTGGCACAGAAGGTATCTTGGCCTTAGGTGTTATTAATGCGCTGGGTGTTGCTGGTTTGGCATTGCCTGCAGATGCAGCGGCAGCTAGTGGAGCATATGGTGCTGAGCGCGTTAGCAAGGACACAGGTATTTCGGTTGAGCAAATAACTAAGTTGGCTGCTCTGTTGAAAGAGCGTAGCCCAAGTTTGGTGATCGCGGGTAGTGCGGCTGAGGGCTATGCCCACGGCTCACAAAATGCGGCGGCCATTGCTTTGTTAAATAGCGCACTAGGCAATATCGGTAAAACAATTGATGCGCCGCATAATGTGCCATTCCCGCAAGTGGATGTTACGACGGGGAATCGTTCTTCGGTTCAGGCGCTAAATGACGGCATGGCTAACGGCAAAATCAAAGTGTTGTTTAATTTTGGCGCGAATCCAGTGTATACCGCTCCAACTTCACTCAAGTTTAAAGATAATTTAAGCAAGGTGTCGTTCAAGGTAGCGTTTGCGCATTACTTGGATGAGACAGCGTTAGAGGCAGATTTGGTGTTGCCTTTGGATTCAGCATTAGAGGATTGGGGTACTTCGGTTCCCGAATATCAGGCTGATGGCGCGCAGTTGAATATTCAGCAGCCTTTGATGGAAAAGCTACATGCAGATACACGCGGTTTAGGTGATATTTTGCTGGCATTGCTGAAACAGCGCAAAGCTGACGACTACAAAGATTTTGAAGACTTTTACTCATACCTGCAAGGTGCAGTGTTGAAGAACAAGTCTGCTTTGGGCGGAGCTGCTGTAGAAGATTATCCTTTCTGGGAAGGAACATTGAGCAAGGGTTTGCTTGCCATGTCTTCATCGGCAGGGAAAATATCCTCCAAGGTGTCTGCTTCAGGATTGGCATTGCCTGCTCCAGCAGAGCTAGATGCAGCATATCCATTGCAGTTGATTCCTTACGTTACGCCAAATATGCGTGATGGTCGTCATGCAAACCAACCATGGTTGCAAGAATCTCCAGATCCATTGACAACTATTGTGTGGGACTCATGGGCTGAGTTGCATCCTAAGACAGCGGCTAAGCTAGGCATTGTTGAAGGTGACATCATTGAAGTGGCATCTCGTTCAGGCTCAGTGAAGGTGCAGGCGTATTTATTCCCAGGCATTCATCCTGACGCGATTTCCATACCATTGGGTAATGGGCATACAGGATTAGGGCGCTGGGCTAAGGATATTGGTGTCAATGCTTTTGGAATTCTTGATCAGATTGTTGATAAAGATACAGGTGAGCTGGCTATTAACGAGACGCGCGTAAAGATTAGCAAGTCTGGTAAGCGGGTCATTATCGTTAAGGATGAAGGCTTTGCGGGCGGAAGTCAGGATGGTAAAAAGATAGCTGTGAAAACATCAACTGATAAAGTTGAACTTTCAGGGGAGGTGTAATAAATGTCCATTTCCAATATGTTAGAAAACTGGAAAGATTTCCGCCACATGCATCCGGTGGATGATGTTCCTCACCCAGAATACAAATGGGCGATGAGTATTGATTTGGATGCCTGTAGTGGTTGTAATGCTTGTACTGTAGCTTGTTCTGCTGAGAACAATCTTCCGGTTGTGGGCAAAGAGAAATTCGATGCGGGGCAGACAATGCACTGGCTGCGAATTGAACGTTACTGGGATGAAGATGGTCGTGAATTTGCTGATCAGGGTGCGCAGTTTTTGCCAATGATGTGTCAGCAATGTGAAGCGGCACCATGCGAAACTGTGTGTCCGGTTGGTGCGACTAATCACACGCCTGACGGACTGAATTCTCAGGTATACAACCGTTGTATCGGTTCGCGCTACTGTTCGGCGAACTGTCCATACAAAGTGCGTTACTTCAACTGGTACGACTATCCTTCGACGGATAATGTATGGCCAGAGGAAATGACAAAGCAACTTAACCCAGATGTGACCGTGCGTACTAAAGGGGTTATGGAAAAGTGCACGTTCTGTGTGCAGCGTTTGTATGTAGCTAAAAACGATGCGCGAACCGCAGGCCATCTTGTGCGCGACGGAGATGTGCAGACTGCTTGCCAGCAAGCATGTCCTACAAGTGCAATTTCCTTTGGAAATCTGGTGGATCCTGAGTCTAGAGTTGCTAAGCAATGGGCACATCAGCAAGTTGAGTTGGCGAAAGAAAAGCAAGAAAAAGATGAAAAGGCTGGTGGTTCAAATCTGCGTGGATATCGTATCTTTGAAGAACTTCGCCCGTACCCATCGGTGATGTATCTGGAACGTGTGCGCGAAAGCGCAATTTAAAGCACAAGTAAAGGGTTAGAGGACTATGGAAAAAGATATCCGCGAGGACATAGCTTGGGCACAGATCAACGGAGATGTGCTTAAAAGCTTAGAATCCCCCAGGGCGATGTACTGGGTGATTTTGGTTATAGCTATGTTGATGTTTGGTGTGGGCTTAGGCTGCGAGGTTTACCAGTATCAAATTGGTATGGGCGTAGCGAACTTGAATAATCCGCATGTGTGGGGGCTGTATATTGCCTCCTTCATTTTCTGGATCGGCATGAGTCACTCCGGTACTTTGCTGTCAGCAATTTTGCACTTGATGCACGCGGATTGGCGTAAGCCGATTTATCGTTTTGCTGAAGCAATGACAACCTTCTCGTTGATGACGGCTGGCTTGTTCGTGATGGTTCACTTGGGTCGTTTATGGCAGTTTTACTATGCAATACCCTACCCGAATGAACGCTGGGCTTGGCCAAACTTCCAATCTCCTTTGTTGTGGGATGCGATGGCGATCTTTACTTACCTGAGTTCGTCAGTGATCTTCCTGTACGTAGGTATGATTCCAGATTTGGCAATTTGTCGCGATAATATTCATAAAGGCTGGCGTAAAAAGCTGTATACCTTGATGTCGCTGGGCTGGGAAGGCACAGACCGTCAATGGCGCAACTTCCGCGTAACCTATTTGACCGTTGCATGCTTTTTGATTCCATTGGCAGTGTCGGTGCACTCAATTGTGGCTTCCGACTTCGCGGTGTCTCAACAGCCGGGTTGGCACGTAACATCATTCCCACCGTACTTTGTGGCTGGTGCGCTGTATTCAGGTTGTGCGGCAATTATTACGCTGTTCATAATTCTGCGTTACGTGTTTAGATTTGAGCAGTACATGACTATGCCTATCTTGAAGAAGGTGGTGCGCCTCACTTTTGCTATCGCAATGGTGTGGACTTACCTGAATCTGATTGAATATGCATCTGTATGGTACGGACACGATGAAGCGTCTAAGGCGGTTCTAATTCAGAAGGCTATTGGGCCATACGCTCCATTCTGGTGGATGATGAACTTCTGTGGCATGGTGGTGCCGTTCCTGATGGCGTTCAAACGCTTTCAGACACACATCCCAACTATGTTTGCAGTGTCGTTGTTGCTGAACTTGGGTATGTGGTTGGAGCGTTGGATGATTGTTTCACCAACTTACTCTCATGGTTACTACCCATGGACATGGGATCACTTCCAGTGGCCGTCATTAGTTCAGTGGGGCATGGTGTTCGGTAGTTTTGGCTGGTTCACTATGTTGTTTATGCTGTTCTGTAAGATATTCCCATCGGTCTCGATGTATGAAGTCAAAGAGATGGTGTATCACCGCAGCCTGACATTGAAGAAAAATGAGCTTGCAGAGAAGGGAGCAAATTAAATGAGCCAACATCACATTCTGGCTTTATTCAATAATTTCGATGAGGCGGAGTTAGCTGTTTCTGAGCTACGCTCATCGACAATTAAGGGCTTTAACTTTGATGACCTGACGATGAAATCACCTATTGAGCATCCTGAGGTGGAGAGCGTGTTGGGTAATCGTTCATCTAATGTGCAATGGTTCACTTTGCTCGGCGCACTGGGTGGAAGCATCATGGGCTTTCTGCTGATTGCAGGAGCTCAAGGTAACTTCTTCGCTCAGATGAAAGGGGGAAAGGCAATCATCCCACTGCCAGCTGACTTTGTGCTGACCTACGAGTTATTTATTCTGGGTGGCGTGTACATAACGGTGTTGGGTTTTTTGGTGTGTGCTGGTCTGCCTTCTAAGCGATCATCACTATATAGTGCCAAAGTTTCTGAGGACCAAATTGGTTTGTTGGTTAAAGCAGATCAATCAGCCGTGTCTACCATTAAAGAAATATTTACCAAGCATCAAGCGTTGGAGATTCAAGAAGAGGCGGGGAAATGAAAAAACTATCCTTAGCAGTTTTGTTGTTGTTAGCACCTGCACTGGCGCAAGCCTTTCCGTGGTCGCAGGATATGGCAAATCAGGTAAGCATCAAGCCACAGGAAAGTTTTGATCCGGCTCATCCCGGCATGACACCCTTCCCGAAACGTTCAGTTCCAGTACCTGGGACGATGACGATCGTAGAGGACCTCTCGGCTGCAGAAGAATTGAAGAATCCTGTTGCAGCAGATGCAAAGTCGATTGCCAAAGGAGGGAAGTTATTTGAAATATATTGCGTCCCTTGTCATGGTAAAGCGGGAAAAGGTGATGGTTACGTTGGGCAAAAGCTTATTCTGACACCATATGATTTGTCCGCAGATCAAACTAAAGAACGCGCCGATGGTTTTATTTGGGGTTATATGACTTTCGGTGGCGCAATTATGCCTCCGTACGGAAATGATCTAAACCCAACTGAGCGCTGGCACGTGGTGAACTTTATCCGCAATGTTGTGCAGAAGGCTCAAGCCGCTGCCGCTGAAGCCAAGAAATAGGGGAGACGATAAATGATTTCTTATAGCAACTGGGCTGTTTTATCGGTCAATTTTCTTGTGGTGTTGTGCCTTGCTTTTGCTGGGGTAGCGCTGTGTTCCGTGCTCTATTTAGTGGGCGGGAAGTGGCGGCACGAAGTGCGTCCACTTGCTGTTTCGCTCTACGCACTATTTCCATTGGCCTTTGTGTTGCTCATCATTTTGTTGGTTGGTGGCGAGCATACATTCCCTTGGCTTGCTCACACAGAGCACGGTGGACATATGCCAGGCTGGTACACACTGCCACTGTTAGCGGCACGTGAAATTATCGGTATGCTGACAGTGATGTATCTGTCATGGGTATTTATCAAGCGTCAGGAAGTGAGTGATCGTAGCAAAGAAGATGGCGCACGCTTTCATACTATCGCAGCTTGGATCCCGTTCTTTTATGTACTCTACGGCACCATGGTTGCATGGGACTTTGAGATGACCCTCAAGCCGTATTGGCATAGTGCGATCTACGGCATGCAAGTTATCGTTAGTAACTTCAATATGTTCATGGCGTTCTTGGTAATTTGGATCTTCGTGCTGAATACTCGCGATAAATTGGTTACGCCTGTTAAAGACTATATTTACAATTACTTAGCGCAGATGATGTTGGCGTTCACCTTGTTGTGGATGTATACCTTTTTTGCTCAATACCTCATCATTTGGTACGGAAACATTGGCTACGAGGCAGACCGCGTAATGGCGATGCAAAATGGTGACTACAGCTTCCTGTGGTGGTCTATGGTTGCACTTAAGTTTGTGATTCCATTTGTAGTCCTAGCATTCCCTCGCTCAAGATATTCTCCCGCAGTGATTTTGGGTGTTGCTAGCTGTATTATTACGGGTACTATTTTCGAGAGATATACTTGGATTTCAGGCATAGATGGCACAGGAACTTACCCAATTCTTTGGGGGATTGTAGTTACCTCAGTGGTTAGTTTTGCAGGTTATAAATTGGTCGGTGGTGCGATGCGTCGCAATCACCTGATAAAGGGTTGAGCCGCGCTATGATGACACTTTATTCGGGAACGATTTGCCCGTACAGTCACCGCTGCCGCATTGTGTTGTATGAAAAAGGCATGGATTTTCAGGTTATTGATGTAGATGTATTCAACAAGCCTGAAGATCTTGCTGTAATGAATCCATACAATAAAGTACCAGTATTGGTCGAGCGAGATTTGATTCTGTATGAGGCAAACATCATCAATGAGTATATTGATGAGCGTTTCCCTCATCCACAGCTTATGCCAGCAGATCCCGTTATGCGTGCTCGTGCGAGATTATTTTTGCACCGCTTTGAGCAAGAATTGTTTTGCCACATCGATGGTTTGGAAAGTGGCGTGGCAAAAACTGTTGAGAAAGCAAGAGTTGCTGTACGCGAAAATTTAGCACAAATTTCTCCTGTATTTATAAAGCAGAAATTTATGTTGGGAGATGAATTCTCAATGTTGGATGTGGCTATCGCTCCACTTCTGTGGCGCCTTGAGCACTACGGCATTCAGCTTGAGAAGGATTCTGCACCCTTGATGAAATACGCTGAGCGTATATTTTCACGCCCAGCCTATAGCGAAGCAATGACACCATCAGAAAAAGCGATGCGTAAGTGAGTGCACTCTCTACCAAGCCGTATTTAATTAGAGCTATATATGAATGGTGCGCGGATAGTGGCTTAACGCCCTATCTGGCGGTGCAGGTGGATGAGTATACCCAAGTCCCTATGGGCTACGTTAACGACGGAAAAATCGTTTTAAACATCGGTGTTGATGCCATTAGAAACCTGCACATGGGTAATGAAGACATCAGCTGTAGTGGTCGTTTTGGGGGAGTGTCGCATCAAATAATGGTACCCATGAGTGCCGTTCTAGGAATATTTTCCAAAGAAAATGGTCAGGGTATGGTTTTTCAAGGTGAAGATTCTCAGCCAATTCTTAATGTTGTAGGCGAATCAACACTTGGAGATGGTGATCCGCCGTCTGATCCGGCCCCGCAGGGCAAGCCCAAATTACGGGTTGTGAAATAAAAAAAGCCGTGAATTTATTCACGGCTTTTTTTATCACTATCCAATAGCTCACACGGTGGAAGTGATGGACACCTGCATTTTACTCATCGCTTTTAACTCAATCTGACGTATTCGTTCTGCTGAAACATTGAATTCCGATGCGAGCTCATGCAGTGTTGAGGCTTTGTCATCGCCCAGCCAACGCGCTTCAATAATGCGTCTGCTGCGCTCATCCAGTCCATCTAAGGCCCGCTTTAGTCCAGTAGACTCTAACTTGTCGTGCTCTATGCGTTCAAGAATGTTGTCCGGCTCATATTCTGAATCAGCAGCAAGATATGAAACGGGAGCAAAACTATACTCAACATCCGCATTGTCAGGTTCTAATGACATTTCATTATTTCCGAAGCGGGTTTCCATTTCAATAACATCTCTTTCACTAACATTGAGCTCATTAGCAATACGAGTGACTTCCTTAGGCTTTAGCGTTTCTAGGTCCTGTTTCAAGCTGCGTAGATTGAAAAACAGCTTCCTCTGTGCCTTAGTTGTAGCAATTTTAACCAGACGCCAATTACGTAAAATATATTCATGCATCTCCGCACGAATCCAATGCAAGGCAAAGGATACGAGTCGAACGCCACGATCAGGATCAAAACGCTTTACAGCCTTCATCAAGCCAATATTACCCTCTTGGACTAAATCAGCTTGCGGCAAGCCGTAGCCGGAATAGCCACGCGCCACACTCACTACTACACGCAGATGTGATAAAACCAAAGTGCGAGCCGCATTCAAGTCGTCGTCACGGCGAAAACGTGTCGCCAAATCTAATTCCTCATCGTGAGTGAGAACAGGAAAACCTCGCACCGATGTAATATAACTCTCAATGCTGCCAGCAAGTGACGGCATAGTTAACGTCATGCTATAACTCATAGTAGATACCTCCTGATTAAGATTTTAGCACTCGTGCAGCAAGAGTGCTAGATGCTTAAATCAGTAAAGTCAAAATATACAAATTACATGAAAGTTAGTGCATAATCTGCATCGGTATATTTGGTGTGCAACTTACTGACATAATTGACTAAATAAGTCGTCTACAATTTCGAAATGGGCTTAGACATGACCAAGGAAGAAAAGCTAAAAGTTATTAGTGAAATAGTGTTTGAACTAACGCTTACAAGTAATGTAACTTCTGATTTAGATGTGCTACTAGAAAGATTGTTCACAATAGTAGGGAAGCACAAAGAATTAGCAGTAGAGCCGCATGGTGCGGTGGTTTTACTCAATCCGCGTGGTCGCTATTTTCAAGTCGCACAATATGGCTTGGAAGCAGCATGGATTTCTCGCCTGCACTGGGATTGTGGGAGCTTTGCCACAGCTGAAATTTCGAGTGAAAGTCTGGTGGAATCTCATACCTTACAATCCGATAGTGTAGAAGCCCCATTTGATGAGCCGCAACGCTTATTTTTGCTCCCTTTAATCGTTGATGGGCGTGGAATCGGCTACGCCGTCTTATTTTTGCCAACCGAATATGAAGCCACGCCAATTCATACAGAGTTTATGGATGATCTAGCGCGATCATTATCAGGCTTAGTAAGCCGTGTATTGACCACTGAAACACTCAAAATTCGCGAACTGGAACTAGAAGAAGCACGTGCGGATGCAATACGCAGTCTGGGCGTAGCTTCTGAGTATCGTGATAATGAGACCGGCTTGCATATCATGCGCATGACCAATTATGCGCAGGCGATTGCAAAAGCACTTGGCTTGCCTACTGAACAGCGGGAATTGCTATATGTTGCCGCACCAATGCATGACGTTGGTAAAATTGGAATTGCAGATGCCGTGTTGCTCAAGCCGGGAAAATTGACGAGTGATGAATTTGATGTGATGAAAACGCACACCAAAATTGGCATGACGATATTGACTGGCAATGATGCATTGATCACAGCTGCCCGCGATATTGCGGGATCACATCACGAGCGCTGGGACGGAAAAGGTTATCCGCAGGGTTTGGCTGGCCAGGATATTCCAATTTTGGCAAGGGTATGTGCTGTTGCAGACGTATTTGATGCACTAACCTCGACACGCCCCTATAAAAAGGCGTGGACAGTCGAGGACGCTGTTGATTTAGTGGTATCTGAGTCAGGTGGATATTTTGATCCAGCAATCGTAGACGCTTTTACTGCGGCAATGCCAGAAATACTACGTATTCGCGAATTGTACCGAGACGACATCATTGATCCAAAAAAAGTGTTGAAATTACCTCCGCTAGAGCAGCGTGAGAATGCCTGGATACCCTGGGATGAAAGCCTTAGTGTTGGCATAGATATTATTGATGAGCATCACCGCTACTTATTTGATTTGATAAATGATTTATTTGAAGTAGTAACGGAAAAACGCGGGGCAAGAGAAGTGGCACGGGTAATCAAAGCGCTTGATGCTTATGCCAAAATACATTTCAGAAGTGAAGAGCTGATGATGAAACACTATGAATTTGAAGGAGTCGGTCGCCAAGAGCACCAGCACCATGCATTTGAAGCAAAGATTAATGAGTTCTATGAGGAGCTACATGCAAATCCACTCGTGGCACAATTTGATGTACTGTCATATTTGCGCGCATGGTTGGTATCACATATAAAAATTGAAGATGCGCAGCTACGATCATTGGTTAGTGCGTAAAGGGTAGCTCTATAAATCCAAACCACGTCGCGATACTGAGTTGCCCAGAAAATTTTAACGCTTACATATCATGTATATGCGACGCGATAAATTTTTCTTCGCGTCTTGCCTCACTTAGTGTTTTGAATTTATAGAGGTGCCCTAAAGACAAAAGCTAATTTTTCCCCATTTGCGTAGAGATGCGCTGCATCATGTCTAGTGACAGGTTAACTACATGGTCGAGAATGGGAGAGAGGTAAGGTAAGGATAAAGCCAATGTGGCAAAGCCGACTGTAATGGTGATGGGAAAGCCAACCGCGAAAATATTTAGTTGAGGTGCACTGCGGGTCAATATACCAAGAGCCAGATTGGTAATCATTAAAGCGCCAATTAAGGGCATAGCGAGCTGTAGGGCGTGCGAAAAAATTGTAGCGCCCCATTCAGCCACAGTTCGAAAAGCACCTGCAGAAGGTAGCGCTGCGCTGATTGGAAATGCCTGAAAACTATCTGCTAATGCAGACAGCATATACAAATGTGCATTCATCGCCAAGAAGGCTAAGGTAGTAAGTACGCCAAGAAATTGCGAGATTACTGGCGTATAGGATGCGTTCACTGGATCATAAAAGCTCGCGAAACCCAAACCCATCTGCATACCCGCAAGATCACCGGCCATCTCTACCGCAGTAAAAATCAGTCGCATCGAGAATCCTAGCGCTAATCCGGCCAAAATTTGTTGCACCAAAATCAATAAGCCTTGTGCGGAAGCAGGGGCAATGCCAGGCTGTATTGGGATAGAAGGTGCTACAACAACGGTGATAAGCATTGCAAGGGCAATTTTGATACGGATGGGCACTTGCTTGTTGCCAATGACTGGAGCACTTGCAATCAGCGCAAGAATACGAACTAGGGGAAAAATAAACGCTGCAATCCATTCAGTGAGTTGGGCACTGGTAACGCTAAGCATGATGACTGTTCGTAAAAGTAGTCAAAATATGGAAAGAAGGAGTGCAAGCATCACAGTGATAAGTAATTAGCCAATTAACCAAGGTATGCTGCTGAATAAGCGGCGCATATAGTCAAGAATCATTCCCATCATCCACGGTCCGGCGATTAGAAGTACTGCAAATATACCAACCAATTTCGGAATAAAGGATAAAGTTAATTCGTTAATTTGGGTCGCAGCTTGAAAGATACTGACGAGCAAACCCAGTACGAGAGCAGTAAGTAACATAGGAGCCGCCACCATAAGCGTCAACTCAAGTGCCTGCTTGCCAATTGTCATAACGGTTTCTGGAGTCATATATCGCTTTACGTATAAAAGCTCTGTACAAGTGAACCGATGAGCAAAGTCCACCCGTCAGCGAGTACAAACAGCATGATCTTGAAAGGGAGCGAAATAACAGAGGGTGATAGCATCATCATACCCATAGACATAAGCACACTTGCAACGACCATATCGATGATAAGAAATGGAATAAAAACAACGAAACCAATTTGAAACGCAGTTTTCAACTCACTGGTGACGTAAGCAGGAACCAGTATTTGCATCGGAACGGTTTCTGCACTTTGCAAAGGTTCGCTATTGGATATACCTACAAATAATGCAAGATCAGGCTCGCGAGTTTGCTTGAGCATGAACGTTCTTAGTGGTGCAGAACCGAGATCAAAAGCTTGTTGAATAGAAATTTTATTTTCGCTGAAGGGTTGATAAGCATCTGTATAAATTTTATCAAGCACAGGTGACATGATAAAAAAAGTAAGGAACAAAGCTAACCCAATGAGTACCTGACTAGGAGGTGAAGAAGGCGTACCAATAGCAGAACGTAGCAGCGAAAGAACGATAATGATACGAGTGAAGCTGGTCATCAAAAGCAACACTGCAGGCAGAAACGTTAGAGAAGTAAGAAGTATGAGCGTTTGCAGACTCAGTGAATAAGTCTGACCACCGCCCCCAGCAGGAGTGCTGGTAAAAGCGGGCAATCCTGATTCAACCGCTTGCGCTAAAGGAATAAATAGCAGCAACAATATAGCCAGTAAAAACTTAAGCCGCATTGCGCTTCTCCGTCATGATTTTCAACCAACTCTGAAACTTGTTATTTGCCTCAGGAGACGTGTCGTCTGTAATAGGGGGTAGAGTACTCTTCGGCATGCTATGTAAGGCTGTAACATGGCCTGGAGCGACACCAACAATCAACCAAGTGTCATTCACCTCAACCAGTACAATTCGTTCACGTTGACCCACAGCAACGCCGCTGACAACTTTAAGTAGTTTACCTGATACATTGTGCGGCAGAGCAATGCGCTTAAGTACCCATGCCACTATAGCAATAACAACAAGCACCAATAAAAGGCTAAGAATTACTTGCAGAAAATTACCAGAAGAGACCGCTGAATCGGGGGGGGGGGTGTAAGCAGGACGCGTGTCATTAGCTGCAATTGCCAAGCTAGAAAAACAAGTGAAGAAGATTGCAAATATACGAAACAGCATAACTATATCCTAGATAAAGACTATTTAAACAACCGCATTCATAGCAATTATATACGTAAATAAAGCGTGCGCAGATTTACGTATATTTAATGCAATTATCTAGACAAAAAAATAAGTTAAGCAGCAATGATGTTTAGGGCTTACTTGTTGATGCGACGTAGCCGTTCAGACGGAGTGATGATGTCGGTTAGACGAATACCTAATTTGTCGTTCACTACAACCACCTCGCCTTGAGCGATCAAAAAGCCGTTAATTAGAACATCTAAAGGCTCCCCCGCCATTCCAGCAAGCTCAACTACAGAACCTTGGGCCAGTTGAAGCAGGTTCTTAATGGGCATTCTTGTGCGGCCTAATTCCACTGTGAGTTGAACAGGGATATCAAGAATCATGTCCAAATCATTGTTAGTGGTTCCGCCATTACCGCCACTGCCAAATTCCTGGAAGACGTGCGGCTGCATTTCAGGCTGCTCTGGTGCCGAAGTTTGTTCCGCCATTGCTGCACCCCAGTCGTCGGCGGCGCTAGCCTCTGGTTCCGAAGCTTGTTCAGCCATCGCAGCGCCCCAGTCGTCGGCGCTAATTTCGCTTGTGTCGTCAGCCATTATTTCCTCCATTAGATTGCTCGCCGTTGTCTGCTGACAACAACTTAACTACTTTAAGTGCATATTGATTATTAAATACGCCAGATTTACATTCCATAACGGGCACGCCATCAACAGACGCAGTAACATTCTCAGGAACATCAAGGGGCATAAAATCACCCGTTTTCATTTTTAGAACCTGATCAACAGTTGTTTTGCCATGCCCGAGAACTGCAGTAAGCTCAATTTCAGCGGCTTGAATCTGTTTGGAAAGCATGACAAGCCAGCGTTTATCCGCGACAACATGATCTCCTTGCATGGTGCTGTAAAGGATCTCGCGTAACGGCTCAATCATTGAGTAGGGTTTGCAGATGTGAATCGAACCGCCGACTCCATTAAATTCAACTTCAAACGTAGTCACTACTACCACTTCATTTGGCGTAGCAATGTTGGCAAACTGAGGATTTACTTCAGAACGAACAAACTCAAATTCAAGCTTGTGAACTGGTTCCCATGCCTTGCCGTAAGTTTCGAAAATAACGCCGAGCATTTGCTGAATTATTCGATGCTCTGTTTGAGTAAATTCACGACCTTCTACGCGAGTATGAAAACGCCCATCACCACCAAATAAACTATCGACAACTAGAAATACTAGATTGGGGTCGAAAATGAAGAGCGAATTGCCACGCAATGGCTTGATCTGTACTAAATTTAGGTTAGCAGGTACGGGAAGGTTACGAATGAATTCGGAAAATTTTGAAACCCTTACTGGCCCAACAGAAACCTCTGCACTGCGATGAATGAAGTTATACAGTCCAATGCGTAATAAGCGAGCAAAACGCTCATTGATGAGCTCCATGGTGGGCATGCGCCCACGCACGATACGTTCCTGCGTCGCCATGTTGTATGTGCGTACGCCATCCGCAGGAGTGTCATCTACTTCGACTTCTTCGGAGTCGCCAGTTACCCCTCGCAGTAGCGAGTCGACTTCATCTTGGGAAAGGAACTCTTGGCTCATGGTGTCATCACTGGATAATGAACGAGGTGAACATCACGTCCACAACCCCTTTCCTTTGTTTGGGGGCAGGGGGAGCTGCAGGCTTTTCATCAGTAACTTCTGGGTCTGTATTTCCATTGTCGATAACGTTAGTTGCAACTTCACCGTCGGCATGCGCATCAGCCGCGTCGGCGGGTGAAGAGGCTGCCGCGCCAGGGTGTTTTTTTGGACTATTGTGAATGCCCAGCACATTATTAGCCGCAACAGCGATTTCAGTCGCTAGTTGTTTTTTCCCAGCTACAGTGGATAGTTCAGATGGATATTTGCTAGACAAAAGCAGATTTAATTTGCTACGAATTTCTGGCAATACAGCTGTAATTTTTTCTGTTAATTCAGGATTAAACACTTTAAAAGAGAAGGCGATTTGCAAGTATTGGTCAGCATCCTCATGTTGTAGGTTGACTGTAAACACATCCAAGGCGATGAAGATGGGATCCTTAGCCATCACAACCTTATGTTCCTCAGCGCTAGGGCCGGAAAACTTATTCTTTAATAAAATCCAAGCGGAGACAGCACCTGCCAGAAGCACTACCAATAAGATGATAATCAGCTTCTTCTTGCCGCTTTTAGGTGCTTCTGTATCGGCGACATCCTTCTTCGCGGTTACAGCTTTTACTGGTTTTGCCATGCTAGGTTCCTCTTTGTATGTGGAGATTATCCGCTTAATATAGGCTTGCTATGTATGGAATAAGCAAGGAAATCATCTCTATTTATACGATTTCAAGCGAAAGTGTCCACTATACCGTTATGACGGCTGATTGGGGAGACTCGCGCGCTAACGTTGTTAGCCGTATTGATATCAGTGTCGTTGCTAAAGTTAGCGCGCGCTCCTGCAGGCCTACTGTCTGGCTCGCTTTGCCTATTCTGTGATTGATCACTTACAGTGGCATTGCCCAACATGATGCCACTTTCCGCCATCATCTCACGAAGTTTTGGTAGAGCTTGCTCAATCGCCTCTCGGACCGCTGCATGTGCTGAGGTAAATAAGGCCGTTGCTTGATCGCCACTTACCTTAAGTACAACATCCATGGGGCCAAGTTGAGGTGGATTGAGATGCAATTCAGCGCTTTGATCTTTTGTACCGGCAAGCCAAGTGATCTTTTGGTTAAATTCGTCTCCCCAGCGGTCATGAGTGACTGGCGTATTGATGTTTACCACTGCAGGCATTACGACTGAGGGCGCTAGTGCGGAGGCAGAAGATTGCATGGATGCCAATGTGGCAGCGCTAGGTTGAGGGTTTGCAGCTAGAGCCGAAATTTTATCGTCAGTCTTGGCTAGTTTATCAGCCATATTGCTATTCATCGTGGCCAGCATGCTAGTAAAAGCAGCATCTTTTTTGGCACCAAGGAGAGGTTCATCTCCCGTGTTCGCGATGTTTTTTCCGGCACCAGCCTTAGCCTTGGCCTTGGCCGCAAAGAGAGGGTCAGCTTTTTCATCAAGGCCGGTTTTAGTAATGCCGGGGGAGACACGACTCTGCTTAGCTAAGCCTGTTGCTTCCGCTGCAACTGTAGCTTGAGTTACCTGGTTGAGTAAGCCTGGAATTTGGGAGGTGTCAGCGAGCGCAGCCTGATCTGGCAACTCACCGGTCTTAGTTGTAGCTTTTCCACGAGCGCTAGCACCCTGCAAGGTGTCAGTGTCTTTCGCAATGCTTTTGCCGCGTGGAATGAGTGTAGCCAGCATTTCTGCAGGTAAATTAGCTGCGGACAGGTCTTCTGCTACAGGCAGATCGGCAATATCAGAAGCCTTGATGTCAGCGAATATATCTTCAGCCGTTCTTGCACCCGTCTTTTTTGCTACTTGCGAGCCATCAACCGTTGTATTGGAAATTTGTTTAGCCAATACATCATTAAAGGATGATTCTTTTGTTGCGCTATCATTGGCAGGAGCTGCAGACTGAGCTGGTTTTGCAGACTGAGTTGGCTTTGTAGACTGAACTGGCTTTGCAGACTTTTGAGGGGCGCTGCTAGCGATGGGTAGATTATTCATGATTCACTCCTAATAGTTCTGCTTCGTCGTTAAGTATTTCTGCGGCCTTATAGGCGGCAAAGCGTCCAGCATGTTCATCCTGCATTTTTTGTTCGATTTTCGCCTCAATTTTTTGTTCTTCTTTGTGATGGCGTTGAGCTAAAGTATCGAAAGATTGCATCTTGCGTTTAGCCTCTTTGAGTTCAAGCTGTCCAGTATTCACAGACATGCCAGAATTAATAATGACGTTACTTTGCTGTGATATTGCTTGATCTAGGCGATATATGAAATCTTGAAAATTGCGCAAGTCGACAGGGGCCATACCATTTTGGGCGGCATTCTGAAACTTCTCCTGATAATCTCTGCGAAATTGCTGCAAGGTGTCTAACTTAGCCTGAGCAGATTGATGTTGCTGATTGAGTATGCCAAGATTTTGAATTGCAGCTTCATTCTTTTGTTTAGCTATATGCACCAAAGGTTGGAGAGGGAATGGTTTTGCCATGATTAAGCTCCCTGTTCGAACAGCGCTGAGAATGCCTCAATGCTGGTAGTGTAATGGTCAGCCTCATACATGCCCTGTTTGAGGAATTGTGCTTGGCGTGGATGCATGATGAGCGCCTCGTCAAGCAATGGATCGCTACCGTGTACATAAGCGCCCACACTGACCAAATCATGATTGCGTTGATAGTGTGCATACAGTTGTTTGAAACGCTGTACATGAGAAAAGTGTTGCTCATCGACCAGATTATTCATGGCGCGGCTGATTGAAGCCTCTATGTCGATAGCCGGATAATGGCCTTGTTCGACCAAGCGTCTGGAAAGCACAATGTGCCCGTCCAGAATCGCACGCGCACTGTCCGCGATAGGATCTTGTTGGTCATCACCCTCGGTCAACACGGTATAGAAAGCGGTAATAGAACCGCCACCCTCAGTGCCATTCCCAGCGCGCTCGACTAATTGCGGTAGCTTGGCAAAAACGGAAGGTGGATAACCCTTGGTGGCGGGAGGCTCGCCAATAGCCAAAGCGATCTCACGTTGTGCCATTGCATAGCGGGTAAGTGAATCCATAATGAGTAGCACACTCTTACCTTGATCGCGGAAATATTCCGCGATGGTCGTGGCATAAGCTGCACCTTGCATGCGTAATAGTGGGCTGACATCAGCAGGCGCGGCAACTACAACGGCACGTTTTAAGCCTTCAGGGCCTAAAATGTCAGTAATGAATTCTTTAACTTCGCGGCCACGTTCGCCGATGAGTCCAACCACAATCACATCCGCAGTGGTGTAGCGCGCCATCATGCCGAGCAATACACTTTTTCCGACACCGGAGCCAGCAAATAGACCCATCCGCTGTCCGCGCCCTACAGTGAGTAATGCATTGATTGCACGCACGCCAACATCAAGCGCTTCCTTGATAGGTGCACGATCCAGTGGATTGATAGGACGACTTTGCAAAGTTGCGCTAGGGCCGTTGGGTAAGGGGCCGAATTGGTCGAGCGGACGGCCCGCACCATCAAGAACGCGACCGAGTAACATGTCGCCCACGGGTAGGTGACGTGCTAGATTGCTAGCATGCTGACGGGATTGCAAAGGTTGTCCGTCCACAGCGATTTCATTGGGAGCTTCGAAAGGAATGACGCGTGCTCCAGGAACAAGCCCCTGCACATCATTTTCAGGCATCAAAAATAATTTATCGCCGGAGAAGCCGACAACCTCTGCTTCGACATTGCTGTTGGGCAATTGAATAATACAAGTGCTACCCACGGCCATGCGTAGACCGACGGCTTCCATCACCAAACCAGTGACTTTGGTTAAGCGCCCGCTGGTAGGGATAGGAGGACTTTGTTTTACTGCTTCGCAGTGTGCCTGCAATATATTCACCCAACCCTGTTGATGAGCGTTGGGTGGTGACTCAGCAGCGAGAGCGGGAGACTCTTCGCTTAGCAGAGAATCTTGCTCCATCATGTCTGGGCTGGTATTCATGCTAGCAACCAGGAAGAATCCTGTCCTATATTGGAAGTGATGCGCTTCCAGCGTGTTTCAACAGTGGCATCAATCTGGCTATTCGTAGTTTCTATGCGTGCACCGCCAGGCGTGATTTTTGCGTCTTCAAATATCTTCCAACCGGAGTGGGCAAGGTGTTCGCCCATGCGAGCACGCACGATTTCGGCATCGCTGGGATGCAGCACAATATGCGCGCCGGGATTGAAATGGGGGAGCGTGCTAATGGCATCGCGGATAATCTCTAGCAATAACTCAGGCTGAACTTTCAGCGCTTGGTGCAGCATTTGCTGCGCGAGTTCAAGTGAAAGGTCGAGCAAGCTTTGGGCGACTTGTTGATTCACATTTTGCAGCGCTTGCTCCATTGAAGAGACCAATTCGGTAAGTCTTTGAGTTTCTAGCGCTGTTTTTTGTGCCCCTTCCGCATAGCCTGCTTGAAAACCTTCATCATGAGCTTGGGTTTGTATGGCTTCGAGTTCCGAGGCAGTGGGTAGTTTTATACCATTTGGATTGCCGGAAACGCGGAGATTAGCCCCCTCATCAAAGGAAGGTAACTCCCAACGCTCATAAGCAGTGAGTTTATCTTTAGGTGTAAGTAGATCAGACATAAGCTTCATCTCCTGCCCCGCCTATGGAAATCTGACCCTCGTCAGACAGACGACGTACGATTTTGAGTATTTCTTTCTGTTCGGCTTCGACTTCGCTGAGCTTGACTGGGCCTTTGGATTCTAGATCTTCGCGTAGCATTTCGGCAGCGCGTTGTGACATATTCTTGAGTATCTTGTCGCGTAATTCTTCACTCGCACCTTTAAGAGCCACGATGAGAGATTCAGATTGAACCTCACGCAATATCAACTGGATGCTTCGATCTTCGATCTCCATTACATCCTCGAACACAAACATTTCGTCCATGATCTCTTGCGCCAACTCGGCATCGTGACCGCGCACTGAATCCAGTACGTTATCCTGAGATCCGCCGATGAAGTTAAGAATCTCCGCCGCAGTACGCACGCCGCCTTGAATGGATTTTTTACCCACCGCATTACCCGTAAGTAATTTGGTAAATACATCGTTTAATTCGTGTAATGCGATAGGCTGTACGCTATCCAAGGTGGCGATGCGCAACATTACATCGTTGCGAGTTCGCTCGGTGAGTAGCGCCAGTATTGCAGCAGCTTGTTCGGGTTCTAGATGCGCCATAATAGTGGCGATAATTTGCGGATGCTCATTGCTGATCAAGTCAGCGACAGAGGATGGATCCATCCATTTTAAACCTTCGATACCGCTGGTATCGCTGTTGTGCAGGATTCGGTCGATTAGACCAGAGGCTTTGTCTTCGCCCAGTGCTTTTTGCAACATATCTCTGATGTATCCGTCTGAATCCATGCCGAAAGTGGTTTTTTCGGAGGCGGTTTCGTGAAAGTTCTCGAACACGTTGGCAATTTCTTCGCGGCTCAGATTCTTTAACGACACCATCGCAGCGCTGATTTTCTGAACTTCCTTGGGCTCAAGGAACTTCATAACTTCAGCGGCTTCAGCGGCCCCTAAAGTTAGGAGCAGAATGGCACTTTTGGTAACGCCAGATTCACTCATTCTTTATTCACCCATTCTTTGACGACAGAGGCCACTATTTTAGGGTCATCTTTGGTTAATTGTTTGGCTAGTTCTAAATTGTCTTCATATGAATTTTTTTGTGTAAATTGCGCTGAATGTCCATCATGAGAAGCCGCTGCTTCGGCTGCCGCCGCTGCTGCCTCAGCTTGAGCCGCAGCCTGTGCCGCAAGACTCCTGAAAGCGGGGCGAATGACACCGAATAGCAAGAAGGCTATGCCCGCTGCAATCATAAGATATTTCAACACATCTTTGGCGAGAGAAATGTTGCCAGGCTCTTTCCACCACTCAAGTACGGGGATTACGGGTTCAGGCACGGTGTTAAAGGCCTGATTGAGCACATTCAAACTATCACCACGTTTGGTGTCAAAGCCCATTGCATCTTTAACCAGCGCGTTAATTTGGGCATTTTCAGCCTCAGTATAAGGCCGAGTTGTAATCTTGCCGCCTTTGCCAATCACATTGCGGTTGTTAATTACCACGGCCACCGAAAGGCGACGAATGCTGCCAGCAGGTAACTTGGTGTGTTGGATAGTGCGGTTTACCTCAAAATTCGAAGTCGCTTCTTTACGGGAGTTCGTTTTAACATCCTTGGTTACGTTGCTTCCTTGCCCATTGCCCGGCTTAGTAATTGCTAATGTTGGGTCTGCTGGGGGTTGGTTGCTCAGCGCGCCCGGCACACCCTCGGTAGTTTTGAGAGAATTCAGTGTTTCTAGGGTCTGAGAGCTACGTATCGCCTTGGTGTTACGACGTTCGTTGGGTTTATAAATTTCGGCAGTCTCTTCGACACGTGAGAAATTAATGTTAGCTGTGACTTGGGCCTTCACATTTTGCGGGCCGGTGATAGGGCTAAGAATCGCCTCAATACGCTTGATGTAGCCCTGTTCGATATTGCGAATATATTTGAGTTGGGACTCGTCCATGAGTTGCTGGTTGCCTTCACGAGCGGCATTCAGCATATTTCCGCTTTGATCCAGAATAGTCACGTTTTGTGCGGACATATTGGGGATGCTGCTAGACACCAGATGCACAATGCCGTTTACTTGGCCGGGATCCAAAACGCGACCAGGGAATAAAGCTAGCACTACAGAGGCGCTTGGCTTTTGCCGATCTTTAACAAATACGGATGGTTTGGGGATGGCCAGATGTACGCGCGCACTTTGCACCGCTGCAAGTGTTTGCATAGAACGGGCAAGTTCGCCTTCCAGCGAACGTTGATAATTGACTTGCTCAAGGAACTGGCTGGTGCCGAATTTCTGCGACTCCATTAATTCAAAGCCTGCCGTTCCTCCTTTTGGTAGGCCTTGTGAGGCCAAACGCAGGCGAGTTTCATGTACCAGTTTGCTGGGAACAAGTAGGGCTCCACCACCTTCGGCAAATTTATAAGGAATGTTCTGTTGTTGTAGCGACTCAATGATGGCACCGCCATCTCGGTCAGAAAGATTCGCATATAACACGCGGTAATCGGGAGTTTGTCCCCACATCCAAAGGGCTGCAATCATGGCAACTGCTGCCGCCATGGCAAATATAAAGCCCATTTTCTGCTGGCCGCCAAGATTTAGCAGCACGCTGGTGATGGATGGAGTCGGATTGTTAGGTGTATCAGTCATGTCATTTACCAATAGGAGCGAGTACATTAGCTCACGTTGCACATTATCTGCGCTTGTTACAAGGTTCAGTATGTCGAAAAGCGGTGGAATTCTATAGCTTTTCTAGCATTCATGAGCAAAGACTGATGATATTGTGTGAACATTGAATCAGGGAGGTGAATCATGAACGTATCAAATGTGGACAGTTTACTCTCGCAAATGCGTGCTGCAATGACAGCTGCGCAGGGCGGTGGGGTTCAAGCCCCCGCTGCTACAGGCGGAGTCGATTTCGCCAATGTGTTGAAATCTTCAATTGATGGCGTAGCTAAATCTCAGAACCAAGCACGAGAAATGCAGCAAGCCTTTGTGATGGGTGATGATAAGGTGACCTTGAGCGACACCATGATTTCAATGCAAAAAGCGAATATCGAGTTCCAAACCACCTTGCAAGTTCGTAACAAAGTAGTCGCAGCTTATAACGATATTATGAATATGCAGGTGTAAGCAAAAATTCTATCGCCGCCAAGACCTATCTTGCTCGCGTTCAGTCTCTATTAGGCAGCTATATTTTTAGCATTCAGCCTATAAAAATCAGTTGTATGCTGATTTTACAGATTTTCTCCGATTTAAAAACCACTAATGATGAGCTTTTGATGCACCTATTGTGCGTTGAGGTTAACATCCGCAAGCAATTAATCTGCGGATTGAGTTGTAGCTTCATTAATCAGTATCACGCATTGTCGTGATATATCCTGTGTCTGATTGGGTTCCATGTCTGAAGATTTCGCTACACGTCTTATTGCTTGGCAAAAACAATACGGTCGTCATAACCTGCCATGGCAGGGCGCGGATGCCTATCGCGTGTGGCTGTCCGAGATCATGTTGCAACAGACGCAGGTAGCGACCGTTATTCCCTATTACTTGCGCTTTCTCGCCTCTTTCCCAAATATTGAGGCACTCGCTGCCGCCACACAAGAGCAAGTACTCGCACACTGGAGTGGCCTTGGCTATTACGCACGCGGACGTAACTTGCACAAAGCCGCGCAAATCGTTGTAGAAAAACATAATGGAATCTTTCCACGCGACTTCACCCAAATCCTAGAACTACCCGGAATAGGGCGTTCTACAGCAGCAGCGGTCTGCGCGCTAGCCTATCAAGAACATCGCGCCATACTCGATGGCAACGTCAAGCGCGTGTTGGCGCGTTATTGCGGCATAGAAGGTTGGACGGGGAGTAAGCAAGTTGAACAGACGCTGTGGAGCCGAGCCGAAGCGCTACTGCCGCACCATGAAGTGGACACTTACACTCAATCCCTCATGGACATGGGCGCCAGTGTTTGTACGCGTAGTCGTCCAAAATGTGCAATTTGCCCAGTTCAATCTGACTGTATTGCCTTGCATGACGAACGAACCACAGAGCTTCCCACGCCACGCCCCCGCAAAACGGTGCCGGAAAAATCCACAACCTTTTTACTGCTGATGTACGGTAAAGAAATCCTATTAGAGAAACGCCCAGATAGTGGCATATGGGGCGGAATGTGGTGTCCGCCACAAGTGGAAGAAGATCAACTAGAAAGCTATGTGCGCAGCAATGGCATAGCGTTGGACGGGCATGCTAATTTCATAAGCCAATGCAAAGAGCAGCCCAGTTTTACTCACACCTTCACTCATTTTAAATTGCACATCACCCCGATGTTGTTGAATTTGGATAAAAAGCCGCTGCAAGTACAGCAATCGGGTAGTGTTTGGCTGGATGTAGAGGAGGCATTACAAGCGGCGATTCCGACACCGGTGCGCAAAATGCTTGAGGATTTAGGTGCTTGATGGTGCAGACATCCATCAAGATGTTTTGAATTCCTGTGGTGAAATGTTCAGCGTTTACGGCGTAGCTGTTGCAAATACAACTGCTCTACCTTTTCTCTCGCCCATGGTGTTCTGCGCAGGAATTTCAAACTTGATTTAATGCTGGGGTCGTGGGTAAAGCAGCGTACCGGAATTTTATCCCCCATTGCATCCCAGCCCATTCGCTCAGAAAGCTGCGTAACGATGGTTTCGAGAGTGATTCCGTCCAAGCTTGGTCGGTCGGCGGGTTTTTTATTGGCATCCATATTTGCATTTTACAGGGGATGGACTGACTTGAGCGTTTACAATGGCTGAATTGTCTTCTATCTCACACACATGACCACTCCAGTTCGTCTTGCCAAGCGCCTTGTTGAATTAGCCTCCTGTTCGCGTCGCGAGGCAGAGCTTTATATTAGCGGAGGTTGGGTGACGGTAGACGGTCTGGTGGTAGAAGAGCCACAATTTATGGTGGAGGAGCAGGTAGTAGAGCTTCACCCCAAGGCAACACTCACGCCAGTTTCGCCAGTGACTATCTTATTCCATCAGCCGCATGATGTTGATTTTTCAGCGCAGTCACTGAGCGCCGAAACCCAGCTGGCTGATGACCATTCCGGCATTCGCATTCTCAAACAGCATTTTGTTCACCTCACGCCTGGCAACCCTCTAGAGGCGCATTCCAGTGGGCTCACTGTTTTTACTCAAGATTTTCGAGTGTCGCGCAAGCTAAAAGACGATGCCTCCAGCATAGAGCAAGAATATGTTGTCGAGGTAACTGGCGAGATCATCGAGGATGGTCTAAAGCGCCTCAATCACGGCCTTAGCTTTAACGGAAAAATATTGTCCCCGATTAAAGTGAGTTGGCAAAATGAAAAGAATTTACGCTTCGCTCTCAAGGGCGTGAAAGCGGGTCAGATTGCCCACATGTGTAAATGTGTCGGACTTGAAGTGCAGTCTATGAAGCGTATACGCATTGGGCGTGTGTCGATGGCTAAATTGCCGCCTGGGCAATGGCGCTACTTATTGGGGTATGAGCGGTTCTGAAACGCCACTCAGGCGTTGCAAGTAACGTGCGCGGTATAGCGCGTGGTTTAAGTGGATCATCCTTAAATGCTGTGCGCTCATGCAATACATTGTTGCACAACAAACCCATGCCATTATTAAGCCGTAGGCTATGGATATGCGGACTTTCCGAGCTAAGTATTTGCTCCAAATAAGCAAGCGCGACGCGGCTTTGTTCATCCTGCTTCCACTCAATGCTGCGCGTCCGAGCGGTATAGCGCATATGCAATTGCCCAGTTTTATCCAGCGAAAATACTGGGCCGGTTTGCGCAGGGCGGATGCCGTCTTGTGCATCGACACGCTCAGGTATGGTTAAAACGTCTGGCGCAGAAAGCGCGCGAATAAAATCCACATTGGCATCGCGCAACAGCAAATAGGCAATCTCATGATCCATTACGCGATTATCGCCGCCTTGCCCCGCAGTGCAGCAGCATGCCGTGTATGCGTCGATCAGGTGGATTGTAGTAGCCATCGGTATGCCACTTGATGGCGCGGTCGGTGTAAGGAATATAGCTTTGCCGCTGCCCCTCGTTTTTGCACACGGTAATACGTGTAATGCCCTGCTCTCCCGCCAGCCAATTGGCATCTAAGTGAGTTAGCCCCAACTGTGCAGCAAACTGTTGCCGCATGTGCTCATCCATCTCGACATGGCTGGCATAGACTGCCATATTGCTGCGTTGGCAGCGTGCTAATAGTTCGGCGCGCTCGCTAATGCTAATGGCTAAGGGGTTTTTTATCTCGACCAGTAACTCATCTGCATTGGTGATGGAGTGCTTTAATTTATGCTCGCGCCAACGCAAATATGCATCGGAGTTGTCGATCTCGAATGGCATGACTTATGAGTCGCCCGCAGCAGCGCTACGGCGTGCCGGACGAGGCTCGCTTTCCAGCAAATTACGGAATGTCTTTTCAACCATTTCTACAGCTTCCGGTGCCTCAATGCTCATTATCTGGTCAATAATCCAACCGCTGTCTTTCTCATCCACCACCTGATCCATGCAATAGCCTAGGTAGTGAGTGAAGGAGAAGTCAGGCCCGTTCTCGTCGTAGCCCAATTCGGCATATTCACCTGAGCGTTGGTTGAGTTGCTCGATAAAACGACTTTTACAGTCTGCAATTTCACCTGCGAGCAGGCGACTTTCATTCTCGGCATGCGTTTCTGCAATTCGATTCGCCAAGGTTGAGGTAAAAGCGAAGCGGCCTTTATCTGACAGGCGACGGTAAGCGATGCGGTCGGAAACCAGAATTAAAAATAGCAAAAACCCAGTTAGGAAGGCGAAATACTGCACACCTATTGCGACTTCGAATTTAGCCTTGCGGGTGTTCTTCAACGCATTGTCGGCGACCTTATATACGACGAACGACAGCGCTCCGGCGAGCTCCTCCTGGCCATGTTCACGACCCGCTTTGAACCAATTACTTTTGATGCGTATTGAAAATCCTTAAAACCAACCCCTCCCAGCCTCCCCTTTTCAGGGGAGGGGCGGTTTGGCGCTCCCCCTGAAAAGGGGGCGTTGGAGGGCGTTTGAGTTGCGTGCAAGTGTGTGTGTTTAATAACCGCCTTTGCCATATGGCTGAGGCAGTCCCGCGATCTTGGCAGCTTGTTTTGCTGGGCCTAGTGGAAATAAATCGTATAGGGCTTTGCTATGAGCTTCTGGCCAAAATACGTTAACGCCTTTCATCATGTTGCGAAAATTTGGTGTATGGCTGTTTTCACGAAATTCTTCGCGCATGTAATTAATGACTTCCCAATGCTTGGAGCTTAATTCAATACATTCTGCCGCAGCAATGATTGCAACTATTTCATCGCTGTAGTCTGGCTCAAGCAAATATCCATCTGCATCTGTTTCCAGTTCGTTTCCAGCTAGTGTGTATCCCATCACTTTCTCCTTTCAGTAGAAACCTTACGTCGTCATCAATCCAGGTCGGTGATGTTTTTATAAGGTATAAAAATGCCGCAACCATAGCGGCGATCAGCGCCTAATCCTGCGTATTGCAGACGCAGTGAAGCATCCGGTTTTAGGTCATGTATCACTAAACTAAAACCTTGAATCAGGTGGTCCGAGGTTTGCATGGTGTTGCGCATGCCGCAGATGAGTTTTGCTGTAATTTGCAACTCGGCTAGCTGTGCAGATACATTTTCAAGAAACTGCACCTCATCATGTTCGCTCGTCACTAGATGGGCGTGCAAAGTGGGGTAGGACTGTATTTCGCGTAACTTGAGGCTGCCGAGATGCAAGCTACTACCATCAATGTCGAGTTGCTGTCCCACCAGAGCCTGAGCCAGTTCCGCTAGTGCGGGAGGAATGCGCAGGCTTAGTTTTGCACGTTTAACGAGCAGGATATTTGCATCACTTGGGGCGTGCTTTAGTGGGACTACACCTACTGATAAATCAGTTGCTAGTTCAGGTGCATGGCGTAATAGCGCATGCCACAATGCAAATGAATAATTGGCAGGCAGCGCGTCGCCTTTGACATCAAAGACTGCATCAATCATCTCGGGGATGGCATCAACCATTAGTGTTTGCATCCTGTTTGTCAGCCCAATCTTGCATGGCTTGCCCCCAATCGCGTGCTGTGCCGGGATCAATATCAAAAATTGTGAAGCGTTTTCCCTCGCGAATGCGAATACGCAACAAACTCATACCACCTTCGGCATGATCTATTTGTTGTAGTTCGATCTTTTGTGATCCCAGTGGAACCTTGAACTTTGTTAAATCGCTGATTTCTGCCATAACGCCTCACTATAAATGCATCGGATACTAAGTTGCGAGTCTATCCTCATTTGCGTTGCGAATGGAATGCTACTGGGGGACTGTCTGACACTACCCATTAGGGTTATGAAAATACCCGCTACGGGTGATAGTTTGCTTGGCGGATGCACCGTAGTATCCACCTCCATAAAGAAATTGGGCGGACATCTGCGAGATGGCTAACTGAGCCCAGACAGATTACTGTTTAAAAACCTGGCCCCGCTGGGTCATTGATACTAGTTGTCGCTTCAAAACGTTTGGTAAGCCGACTGAAAGGAAGAATTATGGCGAAGAAAATGCATGACACCCCCAATCTTGATCAGCTTGAGCCTGGTCCCTGGCCTAGTTTTGTAACTGGCCTTTAAAGAGTTGGCCAAAAGGGCTCTATGTGATCTGTAGTGGGTAATGCGATAATTCAAGCATGGATAGCACAATTATATTTAGCATGGCTCTCGGCCTGCAATCCCCATGGGAAGTTACCGAGATTACATTTTCTGGCGACGAATCTGGGCAACGAGAACTTCATTTGCACATCGATTTTGTACGTGGTTCGCGCTTTCCTGATGAGACGGGTGTTGCCTGTCCGGTACACGATACGGTGGCACGAGAATGGCAACATTTGAATTTCTTTGAACACCACTGTTTTTTGCATTTCGGGGTGCCGCGCATCAAAACGACCGATGGTAAAGTGGTGACGGTTAACGTTCCGTGGGCGCGTCCCGACAGCGGGTTCACGCTGATGTTCGAGGCATTTGCGATGGCACTGATCGAACGGGAAATGCCAGTGAACCGGGTCGCCGAGATATTAGGTGTTTACCCGCAACGGGTATGGACAGTGTTCAACCACTGGCTAGAAAAAGCCCGCAAGGCAGATGATCCATCCGCTATAACTAGGCTCTGGGTGGACGAAACCTCGTCACGTAAAGGCCATAAAAATGTCACGCTTGGCGTTGATTTGGAGACCACTCGCGTCATTCATGTCTGCGAAGGAAAAGGAAAAGGCGTTCCAAAAATTCAAATCACCCAACTTAGCATGGATCTGCCGCCCGCGTTCATCGCTGGCGCTGCCGAATCATTTCCTTCTGCGAAGATCACTGTTGATCGGTTCCATGTGGTCAAGTTGCTCAACGAGGCAATGGATAAGGTACGCAGAGCAGAACGACTCGAACACGATGAATTGACAGGACACAAGTACACTTTTCTGAGAAACCGACAAAATCTTTCTGAAAAAAAGGAAAAAGCGCTATCAGAAATGATCGAGCTTTATCCCACTTTGGGGACAGCCTATCGTCTGAAAGTGCTGTTCAATGATCTATGGGAAATGCCCGGCAAGGAAGCGCAATCGCGCGCCTGGCCAACTGGTGTGATGATGTCGAAAAGGCCAAAATTCCGGCATTTATGGCTTTCTCCAAAACCGTCAGAGCGCATTGGTCGGGCATCATTCACTTCGTCGAAACACGCATTACAAATGGAATACTGGAAGGCATTAATAGCAAAGTACAGCTTGCAAAAAGACGCGCCAGAGGCTTCCGTAATATCAAGAATTTCATCAACATGATTTACTTCCTTTGCGGAAAAATGAAATTTGACTACCCACTGTATTTCACATAGAGCCAATTTAAAGATCATGATCGTGAAAGCCCCGTCAATGCCGCGCCTCCGGAAATACTCATGGCATGGGCAAGAGAAAACCCTGAAATTCGTTTGCCTAAGCTAGCCGAGGAAATTTATTTGTTCGCCAAAAATGGTGAGCATGACACTAAAGCATGGTCAGCATTAGCCCTAGAGGTACTTGAATTATCACCTAATCGAATAGCCATTTTGGATGCCTATGCATCTCGGTTTTATCCGAGCGTGTGCTCAGGTGAACTTGCAAATGCTCTTTGCGCTTATCTCGCCTTGGCAGAGCAAATGAAAACGCACAATGATCCATTGGTTGCTGATTGGGCTAAGAAACAAGCTAGTTTCATATCTCAACGCATTGCCGAAGATCGTACTCGCGAGAGGCGTGTGGATGAAAGTTTTGAGTAGGCCAGCATAAAAAACAATGTAATTTAATATGTTTCTCCTACGAGAGCATAGGTGTTTCATTTAATCTAGAGTTGCGCATAAATGAGCTCATATACCTTCTGCTCAAAGGAAAATAAATATTACCTAGAGTGTTTTGTGTTTGGGGTAAAATATCTCAGTCAGTTAGTCACTACTTTAGTCATGTCCTCCATTAGTAAAACCGTTACGCCCGAGTGTTTGATCCGCCAAGAAATATTGGACATACACGCATATCACGTCCCTCCTGCTACAGGTATGGTCAAGCTGGACGCGATGGAAAACCCTTACCCCTTGCCTCAAGCGCTGCGCGACGATATTGCGCGCTTAGTCGCGGATGCCGCTATCAATCGTTACCCTGATGCTAGTGCTCATCAACTTAAGGCCGACATTTGCAAGGTTGTAGATCTTCCGCCTGGTATGGATGTGTTGCTGGGCAACGGTTCCGATGAAATTATTCAAGTGCTAGCGCTCGCACTTGCCAAGCCAGGCGCGGTGCTATTGAGCGTGGAGCCATCTTTTGTGATGTACAAAATGATCGCGGCTTTTGCTGGGATGCGCTATGTGGGCGTTCCATTGGCGGAAGATTTTTCGCTTGATTTGAGTGCGACTCTTGCTGCTATCGAACGCGAACAGCCTGCATTGGTGTTTTTGGCTTATCCCAACAATCCGACTGGCAATCAATTTGATGCCGAGGCGATAAAGCAGATTATTCAGGCTTCGCCCGGTTTAGTGGTAGTAGATGAGGCTTATTATGCTTTTGCCAGTGATAGCTTTATTCCGCATCTAGCGCGCTACGATAATTTGCTGGTGATGCGCACTTTCTCCAAGCTTGGTATGGCTGGATTGAGGCTGGGATTTTTAGCCGGTGCTAAAGTATGGCTAGAACAGTTGGAAAAACTGCGCTTGCCGTATAATGTGGGCGTTCTTCCGCAGTTGATTGCGTCGAAGTTGCTCCAGCATCACGATGTATTGCTGGCTCAGGCTGAAAGTATTAAGCAGGAACGCAGCAAGTTGCTGGACGAATTGGCAGGAATCGGCGGTGTAAAAGCTTTTCCAAGCGCGGCAAATTTCATTCTTTTCCGCTTGGAAAATGCTACGCGAATTTTTGCAGGATTGAAGCAACGCGGCGTGCTTATCAAAAACCTAAATGGTGGGCATTCAGCATTAGTCGATTGCCTGCGTGTTACAGTTGGCACGCCGGAAGAAAATCAGCGGTTTATCGCCGCATTAAAAGACTCTATTAATCAACCCGCATAAGGCCAATCATGCGCAGCGCACAAGTTACTCGTAATACTCTGGAAACGCAGATCGCCATCGAGGTGAATCTTGACGGTACAGGCAAAGTTAAACTGGATACCGGTTTAGCATTTCTTGAACACATGCTGGATCAAATAGCGCGGCATGGTCTGATTGATATGGACATCACCGCCAAAGGTGATCTACATATCGACGCACATCACACAGTTGAAGATATTGGCATCACGCTAGGGCAGGCGTTCACCAAGGCACTCGCCGATAAGAAAGGCTTGCGTCGTTACGGCCACGCTTATGTGCCCTTGGATGAAGCTTTGTCGAGAGTGGTGTTGGATATTTCTGGTCGCCCCGGTTTGGTGTTTAACGTCGATTTTGTACGTTCCAATGTGGGTGTGTTCGACGTTGATCTTATTCGCGAATTCTTCCAAGGATTTGTCAATCATGCCTTGGTTACATTGCATATCGACAATTTGGCTGGCGATAATGCCCATCATCAAGCAGAGACTATTTTCAAGGCATTTGGTCGCGCGCTACGTATGGCGCTGGAGCTTGATCCACGCATGGAGGGTGTGATGCCTTCTACCAAGGGAACGTTATAAGCTCATCATGGTTGATATTGCCGTTGTAGATTATGGGATGGGAAATTTGCGCTCGGTGCAGCAAGCCGTGCATAAAGTTGCCCCGCAAGCCGAAATAGCCGTCACCGATGATCCAAAACTGATCGCCTCCGCCAAGCGGGTTATCTTCCCCGGGCAGGGCGCGGCTCCTGATTGCATGCGTGAGATTCGTTCGCGCGGCCTCGATAGTGTGATTCGTGAGGTGCTTGCTAACGGAACGCCATTTCTTGGGATTTGCATGGGCTTGCAAGTGCTGTTTGAGCAAAGCGAAGAAGGTGACACAGCTTGTCTAGGCATGCTGCCGGGGCCAGTTAAACGGTTTGCCTCTGGCTTGCATGACCAACATGGCGCTAAGCTCAAGGTTCCCCATATGGGATGGAATCAAGTGCATCACGGCGATCATGTTTTGTGGAATGGTATCGAGCAAGATGCGCGTTTTTATTTCGTGCACAGTTACTATGTTCAACCGAGCGACGCGAGCCTTGTGCAAGCCAGCAGTGATTACCCACAAGCTTTCGTCTGTGCGGTAGCCAAACAAAATTTATTTGCAGTACAGTTTCACCCGGAAAAGAGTGCTGCGGCAGGTTTGCAACTGTTGCAGAATTTTATTAACTGGAACCCCGTTTAATCTTTATATAAAACTATGGATCTTAATACGCTGATTATTCCCGCCATTGACCTGAAAGACGGTCATTGTGTACGTCTTAAACAAGGTGTGATGGAAGGCGCTACCGTCTTTTCTGAAGACCCGGCCGCCACTGCTGAACATTGGTTGGCACAAGGTGCGCGGCGCTTGCACCTTGTAGACCTGAATGGAGCTTTTGCAGGTAAGCCCAAGAATGAGGCGGCTGTGCGCAGCATTATTGAGGCCGTGGGGAGTGACATCCCTGTGCAATTGGGTGGCGGCATTCGTGACCTTGAAACCATTGAGCGTTATCTGGATATGGGGGTGAGCTTCATCATCATCGGTACAGCAGCAGTAAAAGTGCCGGGTTTTTTACACGAGGCGTGTGATGCATTTCCTGGGCATATTATTGTCGGGCTTGATGCCAAGGATGGCAAAGTGGCTGTAGATGGTTGGTCTAAGCTTACTGGTCACGACGTAGGTGATCTTGCGCAGCGTTTTGAAGGTTATGGTGTGGAGGCAATTGTCTATACCGATATCGGGCGTGATGGCATGCTGTCAGGCGTGAATATACCTGCTACGGTTGAATTGGCGCGACCTTTGCACGTGCCTGTTATTGCCAGCGGCGGCATTACCAATTTGGATGATGTGCGCGCTTTGTGTGCGGTACGCTCTGAAGGTATTACGGCTGCGATTACGGGACGTGCCATCTATGAAGGCACTTTGGATTTCCGTGCTGCGCAAGCTCTTGCAGATGAATTGTCGATGAAAATTGAATGCTAGCCAAACGCATTATTCCCTGTCTTGACGTAACTGCCGGTCGGGTGGTCAAAGGCGTTAGCTTTGTCGAACTCCGCGACGCAGGTGATCCTGTTGAGATTGCCAAGCGCTATGACGATCAGGGCGCAGATGAACTCACCTTTTTAGATATTACTGCCAGTTCAGACGACCGAGGTATTATCTTCCGAATTATTGAGGAAGTGGCTAGGCAGGTATTTATACCTTTGACGGTGGGCGGTGGCGTGCGCGAGGTGCAGGATGTACGTAATCTGCTCAATGCTGGGGCCGATAAGGTGGGTATTAACACCTCGGCTGTCGTCAATCCGCAATTGGTGGCAGATGCTTCGGCACGTTACGGTTCGCAATGCATTGTGGTTGCCATTGACGCTAAACAAGTCGCGCCGAATAAGTGGGAGGTGTTTACACATGGCGGGCGCAAGGCGACGGGGCTGGATGTCATTGAATGGGCCAAAAAAATGCAGCTTATGGGTGCGGGTGAAATTCTGCTGACCAGCATGGATAAAGACGGGCAAAAGAGTGGCTTCGATTTGGCACTGACGCATCAGGTAACTGAAGCCTTAGAAATTCCAGTCATCGCCAGTGGCGGTGTGGGCAATTTGCAACATCTTGCCGATGGCGTAAAACAAGGTGGTGCGGATGCTGTGCTGGCGGCTAGTATTTTTCACTTTGGTGAATATACCGTGCAGCAGGCCAAGCACTTTATGGCGCAGCAAGGCATAGAGATACGGTTGTAAAACGTTGTGCGCAGATTTTATTGCGCAGCCGTCACAAAACTGCGGATAAATTGTTTGGGTATTAACGATGAGTGAAGTTTGGTTGAATAAAGTGAAGTGGTCGGATGACGGTCTTGTGCCAGCTATCGCACAAGATGCAGTGACTGGACGCGTGCTGATGGTAGCTTGGATGAACCGTGAAGCGCTCAAGCGTACAGCGGAATCCGGCGAAGCCGTTTATTGGTCACGCTCACGCAAGAAATTGTGGCACAAGGGCGAAGAGTCTGGGCATATTCAAAAAGTGGCAGAAATTAGACTGGATTGCGATAGTGATGTGGTTTTGCTACAAGTTGAACAACAAGGTGGTATCGCTTGTCATACCGGACGTGCGAGCTGCTTCTTTAGCAAATTGGAACAAGGCCAATGGGTGGAAACTGAAGCAGTGCTAAAGTCACCCGACGAGATTTATAAAAAATGAGCAACGATATTCTGCAACGCTTGACCGAGACACTAGAGGGCCGCAAACAAGCTGCGCCTGAGTCGTCTTATGTCGCTAAGCTATTTAGTAAAGGTGAAGACGCGATTCTAAAGAAAGTCATCGAAGAGGCGGGCGAAGTATTGTTGGCGGCCAAGGATGGTGACAAGCAACACTTGGTGTATGAAGTGGCTGATTTGTGGTTTCACAGCATGATATTGCTAGCCCAAAAAGGCTTGAGCGCAGACGATGTCTTGCAAGAGCTGGCACGGCGCGAGGGTGTCTCTGGGATAGCAGAGAAAGCGAGTCGAAAATGAGTGATAACTGCCTATTTTGCAAAATTGCGCGCGGTGAAATTCCCTGCCGCAAGGTGTATGAAGACGATGACGTGCTTGCTTTTCACGACATCAATCCAGTCGCACCGGTGCACTTTATGCTGATTCCCAAACTACATCTGGCTTCATTGCTGGACGCTGAAGAGTCGCATGCAGCGTTGCTGGGCAAGATGCTGGTATTGGCTCCCAAGTTGGCTCGCGAACAAGGTTTGGAAGGTGGTTTCCGCACTGTCATCAATAGTGGCAAAGGTGGCGGTCAGGAAGTATTTCATTTACATATTCATATCATCGGCGGTGGCAATATCCCGCCTATGGTCAAGAGAAGTTAATAGACAAGGAGCGCATCATGGGTTCATTAAGTATTTGGCATTGGTTGATCGTGTTGTTAGTCGTGGTCTTGGTTTTTGGCACCAAAAAATTGCGCAACATCGGTACGGATTTAGGTGGTGCAGTAAAAGGCTTTAAAGACGGCATAAAAACCTCGGACGATCCGCAGCAGCAAGTGGCTGAGGATGACAAAGTCATCGAAGGTGAAATAAAAGAAAAAACCCAAACTAAAGTCTGAAGCTAACTCTCCGTCATGTTCGATATCAGTTTTTTTGAAATGTTCGTGATCGCCTTGATCGCGCTGTTGGTAGTCGGCCCTGAGCGACTACCTAAAGTGGCGCGCACTTTAGGGCATTTGTGGGGCCGCGCTCAACGTTATGTAAATGGCATCAAGGCTGACATGACGCGTGATTTGGCGCTGGACGAACTACGTGAAATGAAGCAAAAAGTTCAAGAACAAGCCCAGTCTACTAAGAGCGCGCTTAACCTCGTGTCGTCGGAGTTGACGCAACAAGTAGATCAACTCAATACTTCGATCGCGCAGACAGCACAGACTGTTGCCCAAGAAATTCAAGAGCCCAAGAAATCGCCAGCGCCAGAATCTCAAATCTCTGAGCAGCAAAAACTTCCTATTAACTGATGAGTACAAAAGAAAACGTCATTGCCCATTTGCTTGAGTTGCGCAAACGCCTGCTTCACTCAGTCATTGGAATATTGCTAGTATTCATTTGCATTTTCCCATGGGCGCGGGAGTTATATGCCTTGCTCGCCGAGCCATTGCTGTCAAGATTGCCAGCAGGCGGGCAAATGATTGCCACGGATGTCACCACACCGTTCTTTGTGCCGCTTAAGGTAGCGCTGATGGCAGCGTTCCTGATATCCCTACCCTATACCTTGTATCAGTTCTGGCGCTTCATTGCCCCCGGACTGTACTCGCATGAAAAACGCTGGGTATTTCCATTGGTGGCGACGAGTTTTGTGCTGTTTTTCAGTGGCATGGCATTCGCCTATTTGGCAGTATTTCCCATCGTGTTCGGATTCATCACCGCCAGCGCCCCTGAAGGCGTGGCTGTAATGACTGATATTGATAAATATCTGAGCTTTGTGCTGAGTATGTTTATGGCATTTGGAATAACATTCCAAGTACCAATCGCTGTCGTGGTATTGGTAAAAATGAAATTAGTGACGATTACTAAACTGCGTGAAATACGTCCTTACGTCGTCGTCGGTGCATTCGTCATTGCTGCGATTTTCACCCCACCCGATGTGGTGTCACAATTTATGCTGGCCGTGCCCTTATGGTTGCTTTATGAGGCAGGTATTCTGGTCGCGTCATGGGTTTCAGAACCCGCCGAGGCGACTACTGAGGCTTAGTTGCCCGCAAGCTAGTGGCTTAGACCGGAAATCTGACTGGCTGAAAAGTGTGATGTCCTCAGGCTAATCTTTCCCAATATTTACGAGGGTAAATGTTTTTACTTGTTGTTTATGGCAGGGGAAATTTCCAAGCTCTACATTCCTACATTTGATACTGTGCAAGTGGCCTTTGGACTAGACCATCCGATAATCTTTTCACATGGCATGCAAGGAGCGTAAGATAAGTGCCATGAAAGGAGCAAGCCATGACTAAATCAAATTACGCTAGTCCAGCGAACCTCGTCTCGTGTGAGATTTGCTTGAAGGAAGTATCCGAAACAGAAGCCACCACTCCAGAGGCGACTGATTACTTTGTGCATTTCTGCGGGCTTTCGTGTTACGAAAAGTGGAAAAGCCAAGGTGGGAAGCCAGTAGCGCCGGGAGCGAAGTCAACCGCTTAGGTTTTGAGTGCGGCACACATGTGTAAGTCGCTGTGTGCGTCGATTGCGGAACTAAATCCTACGTGATGAGTAGGTGGTGTGGTATAGCTAATATTTCACTAAAAGATGTTTGTCTTGTCCGCTTGGCAGTGAAGAATTCAAGCCTTGAAACAGAATTTTAATGGATAGCGCCATGCTCAAAAACAAAAAAATTGTATTAGTTGGGGCTGCCTCTGGGATTGGATATGCTGTTGCACAAAAAGCACTCGCAGCAGGTGCTGAAGTAATTGTCGCTTCTCGTGCTCTTGAAAAACTCCACGCAGCTGCACAGCAACTCGGTAAGGGTGTTCGTGTGGAACAAGTTGATGCATCGGATGAGCAATCGGTTCTGGATTTCTTCCAACGAATAGGGCCTTTCGACCATTTGGCCGCAACCATAAAGCCGACATTGCCATCTGGACATTTCTTGGAAAATGACCTTGTTGTTGCAACTGCCGCTTTTGATGCAAAATTTTGGGGGCAGTATCGCTTGGCTAAGCATGCCGCACAGTATATCCGCCCCAATGGCTCTATCGCTCTCACGTCTGGAATTGCATCGCGCCGTAGTTACCCCGGCTATTCGGTCGTTAGTGCTATGAATGCGGCCATTGAGGCGCTTGCTAAAGCTATTGCTATTGAGTTGGCCCCCATACGAGTTAATTGTGTATGTCCAGGCTTTGTTGACCTAGATCCACCTATTCCGGGGCGGGCTGAATACGTTAAAACGCTTGCTCCCACGCTCGCTCTTGACCGTCTTGCTACTACACGCGAAATCGCCGAAGCCTATCTGTATTTGTTTGGCAACACCTATTCAACCGGAAGTGTCATCGTGGTTGATGGTGGCGCAGTATGTTGAGTGAGTATGTAGCTCAATACTCGTTTATGTTCGATTGCTACCGGGCGATAAAATTACCCCAGTTGCCGAGGCTACTATGAAGCCACGCGCCATGAAGTCAGAAGTGCCAGCCGACAGTACAATTAACGCCACCTTAGCCGATGCCTATTTTTATGATAGCCATTGCATTTCTATTCCAGACACAACGCGCACCGCGCTTGGCTACTTTATTACTGCCTTGGAAAATACTCCAGCGTGGGTTAGTGCTCTGATGAGATTGAGGAACATGGTGGTTAAGTGGCTAGGCTTAAAAGACCTTGGGGCATTAGCTGAGCTGAACTTGTCAAAGCCAGCATCAACATATGTTCGCGGAGATCGTGTGGGCATCTTTACCCTCATTTCCAATTTGCCCAATGAGGTTCTGCTTGGAGATAGCGATAAGCACTTAGATGTTGTGCTATCCGTATATAAGCATCCGCCAGATCAGCAAGGCAATCAGACAATCTCGGTGACAACTGTTGTTCACACCCACAACATGCTGGGGAGGATTTATATGTTTCCAGTAACACCAATGCACAAGCTTATTGCCCCAGCGGTGTTGAATCGCATCGTAATTAGACAATAAACGGCTCAGTTTTTTGTTTAAGCTTGGTGTTTTAGCGCGGTTTAGGCTAAATGAGGCTGAGAGAAATGCTCAGCCTCTGAGTCGCCTTATTCCTGCGGCAGGGGTCTCGGGCGTTTGCCTACTTTCACTTGCACTACAACTTCAGCTTGGTTACGTTGCAGTTTGAGTAACACCACTTTGCCGGGAGCGAGCGCAGAGATGGTATCGAGCATGGCGCTAGAGTTAGTTAGTGGCTCATCCCCTACATTGGTGAGAATGTCTCCGGCTTTAATACCAGCTTTGTCAGCGGGGCTACCTCGTACTATTTCTGAAATTAGTACGCCTTTAGTCGTTTGTAGCTTGAAAGAATCCGCTAGTTCAGGCGTGAGATCTTGAACGGCTACGCCAATCCAGCCACGTGTGACAGAGCCATTTTGGATAATTTGCTCCATAATTTTCTTGGCGGTGCTGACCGGAATGGCAAAGCCGATACCCAGAGAGCCACCATTTGGCGAGTAAATGGCACTGTTAATTCCTATCAGATTGCCTTTAACGTCTACCAGTGCGCCACCAGAATTACCGGGATTAATTGCGGCATCGGTCTGAATAAAGTTTTCAAACGTGCTTAGTCCAAGGTGGTTGCGCTTCAAAGCACTAACGATGCCCATGGTGACCGTCTGGCCGACACCGAATGGATTACCTATCGCCAGCACAATGTCGCCGACGCGGGATTGCTCTGCATGGCCGAAAGTGACGGCGTGTAGATTGTTGGCTAACTCGATCTTGATGACAGCTAGGTCAGTATCGGGATCGGAGCCTACGATATGACCTTTGGCGGTGCGTCCATCCGCTAGAGCGACTTCAATTTGATCTGCGCCTTCGATAACATGATGGTTGGTGAGTATGTAGCCATCATGACTGACGATAACACCGGAACCTAGGCTTGAGCTTTGTTGCGTCGCATTGTCATCAAACTGGTCGCCAAAGAAAAAACGGAAACGTGGGTCGTCGGTAAATGGGTTAGATTGTGCTTTGACTTCGCTACTCGTGTAAATATTGACAACGGATGGCATGGCTTTGGTGGCTGCACCGCTAAAGCCTGAGGAAGGGAATTCGCTGTTGTCATTGGAATTTTCATATAGCGTCACCACGCCGTTGCGCGCGGCATTGGGCAGCAAGGAGGGCTTTAAGGTTTGGATGATGAATAAGGCTGCCAAACCTACAGTGGTGGCCTGGGCGAACAAGAGCCAGAATTTACGCATGATATGATTGAGTCGCTAAATTTATCGGGACAAATCGAATGCAATTAAAAGATTTACGTGATTATAACGGAAGCTTGCTGAATATTAGTGGTTTTCGAGATTATTGCCCGAACGGGGTGCAAGTGGAAGGGCGGCCGGAAGTGTTGCGTATCGCCTCTGGAGTGAGTGCTTCCCTTAATATGTTGGAAATGGCAACGGAATGGGGCGCGGATGCAATTATTGTGCATCATGGCTATTTCTGGCGTAACGAAGATGCCAGTATCACTGGTATTAAGAAGCGTCGAATCGCGCATTTATTACAACATAATATGAGTTTATTAGCCTATCACCTGCCGCTGGATGCTCATCCCGATCTGGGTAACAACGTGCAATTAGCGAAACAACTTGGCTGGCAAACACAAGGTCGATTTGCAGAACAGGACATTGCCAGTTACGGAGCGCCGCAGGAAGTGCAAACACTCTCGCAACTCGCAACCCAACTTGAAACGAAGTTAGATCGGGTGCCGCAAGTTATCGGTGATTTAAGTAAAACCATCAATTCTATTGCCTGGTGTACTGGCGGAGCGCAAGGCTATTTTGAACAAGCTATTGCGATGGGCGTAGATGTATTCATTACGGGTGAAATTTCAGAACAAAATGTACACGTGGCAAGAGAAACGGGGGTGGCCTTCATCGCAGCCGGACACCATGCAACTGAGCGTTATGGTGTGCAAGCGCTAGGCGAGCATTTAGCAGATCGCTTTGCTCTGGAGCATTGTTTCTTTGATGATGTGAATCCGGTTTAGTCCTAAAAATTCTCAACACCTAGGCAGTGACTTGGCTGCTGTATTTTTAGCCTATGTCTCAATGGTCTGATTTGTTTCAACCTAAAAAGCTGTTGTCCGCAGATTTCACAGATTTTCGCTGATTAAAGAACAACTAATGCTGAGCAACTCTAGTGCACATAGGGTGTGAATGCATACCCCCGCAAGCTATTGAAAACCCACGTTTATCTGCAAAGTCTGTGGATTGAACTGCGGTTTTTAGATTCAGCCATCATAAGACCGCATTACTTTCTTCCGCTGGTGCAGGCTTATTTAATGCCCGGATGTACAAATTCTGAATCTTTGGCACGGGGGCTATCATTACCAGAATAGCAGTGAGTGTGATGCTCACCAACACCACCATATAGGTTGTGTCGCGGATGATTTCACCTCCCGCAACACCGTATTGCAATGGCAATGCAGCGAGTACCGCAGCAGCCAAACCTTTGGGTGCCATCATTGAAGTGATCGAGGCATCGCGAAGGCTATAGCTTGGGTCGCGGAATATGAAACGCGTGAGGAACAACCTTACGGCAAACACTAGCAGCACCATGGCAACCGCCACGACAGTTATCAGGGTATCGCTGAAGTGGATGGAGATGCCGAGATAAACAAAGAAGTAGGTTTTTAAAAGAAATACAGCTTCACGGTAAAAAATGATGTCAGTTTCGTTTAATGGCTCAATATTTCTATCCAGCTGTTGAATATGGCGCAGTCCAAATTTTTCGTAATTAGTTAGCGAAATACCTAAAGCCAGTGCGGCAATTGCACCAGAGAAGCCCAGCATTTCGGTTAAACCGTAAATTATAAATACGTAAGCGAGCGTAGATGAAATCGTATTAGGAAAGCCACGTACTTTACCTAATACCAGCAGCCAACCAATCCCACCAAGCAATCCAATAACTGCTGCAAATATTAGGGCCGCTAGAACACCACCGATTAGTCTGCCCGGATCAACGCCACCTTGGGTATATATCTGCAACAAAGCAAAAACACCAACGATACACAACACATCAGTTAAGGCTGATTCTAAAATAAGTACGGTAGCTGATTTTTCAGATAGACGTAGTGCTGAGACCATAGGAATAACGACGGCGGAAGAGGTGCCGCCGAGCGTGAAGCCAAGAATGGTAGCCGGAAGCCAAGCCAAGTTTAGAGTATATAGGCCGAACAATGTGACGATGATAGTGGTCAGTGAAAAGCACCAGAATGTCAGGACTCCAGTGGTGGCTAGCGATTTCTGCAATGTGCTGAGATTAAGAGATGTACCGCTTTCGAACAGAATCACGACGAGCGCAATGGTGGCGATCAAAGAGCCGATTTTGCCGAAGTCGTCTGGGGTGGCGATACCTAACAGCGGGCCAATTATGATGCCGACCAACATTAGTACGAGCACATCAGGAATATTGGTTTTGCTAAATAACAGCGAAAGAAAGTGAGCGAAGAACACCATTAAGCCGATAACAAGAATCGTTGCAGACATGTTGCACCTCAGTTAGATTTGCGGCGGATTATACATGGCATATAGCTGTTTCTATCGCCTACGAGAGGTGCTCTCAATAAGTGTAAAATTATTGCGATGGCTTAGCTGCTAATTGAATCGAGAATCACTCAGTAAGTGCGATTGTTGGCTTTTACCCCACAGTATTTGTAGTTATGTAAAAAAATACATATATATAGTACGCACATAGTCTCGGGGATGGAGTACGTGTGCTATGCTTTGGCAACTTTGCTTTAAGCAAAAATTTTCGTAGTCGTGTGCGCAAAACTATAATGCAGGAATACTCTTTTTGCCGATGCGGGAATGCTTGAGTAATACCTCATGTGAAAACCTGATTTTTTTGAGATGTCGCCACAGCATTCTTAATTAGAAAATACATACTTGGAACCAAAGTGCATAGGAGTAAGTTTTGATTTTAGATTGGAAGCGCCGACTCATATTTTGGAGTGGGGCAATCAGTGTCGGTTTAGTAGCTATCTTATTCGCAGTTGCGTGTGAACGCGCCAACACCGGCTTCCATCAAATCGTTGCTATCTCACCCTATCTTCCTCTGATAGTAATCCCGGCTGGATTTGCAACTATCGTATATATCACCCGAAGGTATTTTCCTGGAGCTCAAGGCAGCGGTATTCCGCAAACAATAGCGGCACTAGACCCCAATGAATCGAGGGAAGTTCGTGAGCAAATGCTGTCATTACGTGTGACTATTGGCAAGATCATGCTTACCATTATGGGGCTTTTCTGTGGGGCATCAGTAGGACGTGAGGGTCCTACGGTTCAGATTGGCGCATCTATTATGCATAAACTGGGTAGTCTAGCCCGCTTCCCGCGCCACGATGTTGAAAAGGGCTTAATCCTAGCAGGGGGTGCGGCCGGAGTAGCTGCAGCATTTAACACGCCATTGGCAGGAATTGTTTTTGCGATTGAAGAAATGAGCCGATCCTTTGAGGAGCACAATAGCTCAACTATATTGATGACGGTTATTATTGCAGGTATTACTTCGCTAGCTTTACTTGGTAACTACTCTTACTTTGGGCACACTTCTGAGTCACTTGAATTTGGCAAAGAATGGAGCGTCGTTGTTCTATGCGGCATTCTTGGTGGCTTACTCGGGGGGGCTTTCAGTCGCATATTAATTGAGGTCAATAAGGGTATAGCGGGTAAATTGGGCGCATGGATGAAGGCCGAGCCAGTTAGGTTTGCGGCTGCTTGTGGTTTGGTGTTGGCATTGATAGGACTTGCATCAGGTAATTCAACTTACGGCAGTGGCTACAGCGAAGCAAAATCTTTACTTGATGGTAATGCAGCATTGCCAGATAGTTTCGGAATTCTAAAAATGCTTGCTTCTCTCGTTTCCTATGTTAGCGGGATTCCTGGTGGAATCATGGCTCCGACATTGTCTGCTGGTGCAGGACTCGGTGCCAACTTAGCACAATATATTACTTCCGTACCCGCTGGTGCTACCATTATTTTAGGCATGGTTGCCTATTTCGCAGGGGTGACTCAGGCTCCAATTACCGCTTTCGTCATCGTGATTGAAATGACCGAGAACCATGAAATGATATTGCCACTCATGGCGGCGGCATTTATTGCTAAGATCTGTTCGCGACTAGTTTGTCCAACACCTCTATTTCATACTATGGCACTGTTTTTTCTCAACAAGCCAAAACAGGAAAAGAAGGTTGACGCGGGAAGTACTGAAGCTTGATCCACCTAATTTAGACTTAACGCTGGATTTGCGGACATTCTCAGAAATGATACAGCCCTTCAAGTCGCCCCAAGTATTAAAGGGGCACACCTTCTGGCTTAACTCTTCGCCTTGCTATGCAATTGATCCAGTGAAATTGCGGCGCTAGGCGGCACTTCATTTAGCGCGACATTGGCGGCACTCAACTCTTTCCCATATTGTTGAAGCAGAGCCTGCCAGGGCAGCATTGCTTCACTTAACAATTCGTCTTGCTCGCTTGACACTCGCAGCAGAAAATCTTTACGACGCGGATACCAGGGTGACCATTGCCAAGCGAGGAAGCTGTCGCTCTGTTTAAAGCCAGCCCCTTCTAAACACAGGCGTAGCGTCTCTACTGCAGGCAAATTCTTTTGATTAGGTTCGCGGCTGACATTCCACATCAGTCCATAATAGATACGGTAACTATCACCTATTAGTTGCTGCTCCATGAAAGGCCGCAGAAATGAGCGTTGCTCGACGAAAGGCTCTAAATGTAGTCCTACCAACATGCCTTCAATATTGCGATCTTCTGTAATCTCGCTGTGCCAAGGCAAAACTTCTTGAATAAGCCATGCTCCAAGACGGTCTTGCAAAGCGCTCCAGAAGCGGTTGTTGTGCTTCAGGCGAATGCTATCCAGATGTTCCGCAGCAATTAAAGCTAAAGGCAGATTTTCTTCTTTTGAAAAAAATTCGAGTACAGTTTGTTCTTCATTCATAGCACAGCCTCATGAGGTGTTGTGTTTAACAATGCCCATTTTTGGCATGTAAAACAAAAGGCCCGCATTGCTGCGAGCCTCCGTTGTTGGTGGGCCGTCGCGGACTCGAACCGCGGACCAAAGGATTATGAGTCCTCTGCTCTAACCAACTGAGCTAACGGCCCGAAAAAAGTTATTCGTCTCCGTCCAGGAAGCTTTTAAGCTTTTCCGAACGTGACGGATGACGCAACTTGCGCAATGCTTTAGCTTCGATCTGACGAATACGCTCACGAGTGACATCGAACTGCTTGCCGACTTCTTCCAGCGTATGGTCGGTATTCATTTCGATGCCGAAACGCATACGAAGTACTTTAGCTTCACGTGCTGTAAGTGAATCCAAAATATCCTTGGTCACATTGCGAAGACTATCATAAACCGCAGCCTCAACGGGGGCCAAAGAGTTGCCATCCTCAATGAAGTCACCTAAGTGCGAATCGTCGTCATCGCCCACGGGGGTTTCCATTGAAATTGGTTCTTTTGCGATCTTCAATATCTTGCGGATTTTATCTTCCGGCATTTCCATTTTAACAGCCAAGGTCGGCGCATCAGCTTCAAAGCCTGTTTCTTGCAGAATTTGGCGCGAGATGCGATTCATCTTGTTGATAGTTTCGATCATGTGCACCGGAATACGGATGGTGCGCGCCTGATCTGCGATGGAGCGGGTAATTGCCTGACGTATCCACCAAGTTGCATAGGTAGAGAATTTGTAACCACGACGATACTCAAATTTATCCACTGCCTTCATCAAGCCAATATTGCCTTCTTGAATCAAGTCGAGAAATTGCAAGCCACGGTTTGTATATTTTTTAGCGATGGAAATAACCAAACGCAAGTTGGCCTCAATCATGTCACGTTTGGCGCGGCGAGCTTTGGCTTCGCCGTTAGTCATTTGCTTATTGATATCTTTCAGATCTTTAATCGGAATGCCAACACGTAGTTGCAGTGTATTCATCTTAGTCTGCTGGTCAATGATAGCGGCCTGATAGCGTGACAATGTCTCACTATACGGCTTTTTAGCAGCAACTTCATGAATCACCCATTCTAGATTGTCTTCATTCTGAGGGAAAACTTTAATGAAATGCGGGCGCGGCATACGCGCCTTTATTACACACAACTCTTGAATGCTGCGCTCATAACTACGCACTTCTTCCACTAGGCCGCGCATGATGTTGCATAAAGCATCTACTTGCTTAGCCGAGAAACGGAATTCCATCAGGTCTTCAGAGATTTTTGCTTGATAGAGGTCATATTCTGGGCTGCGATAGCCAGATTTTTCATATGCCTCGCCCAGCTTGGTGAAAGACTCAGCAATCATTGCGAAACGAACCAAGCCATCTACTCTAAGTTGCGCGAGATTGGCTGCTGCAACAGCTTCTAGATCTTCCTCTTCCTCGTCGTCCTCTTCAGCGTTAGTCTCTTCTTCAGTTTCGCTGCTTGCTTCTTCTGTGCTAGCTGGGGCGACGGGTGTTGCTGCAACCTCTTCTTCAGGTTCGATGAATCCATCAATGACTTCATCGATGCGCATTTCATCTTTAGACACTTTGTCGGCTAGAGCAAGGATCGCAGCAATAGTGGCTGGGCATGCAGAGATTGCCTGAATCATGTGCTTCAGGCCTTCTTCAATACGCTTTGCAATAACAATCTCGTCCGCACGAGTAAGTAGACCAACCGTGCCCATTTCACGCATATACATGCGCACTGGGTCAGTGGTGCGACCAAAGTCAGAATCTACAGTAGATAGCGCGGCTTCAGCTTCAGCAACGGCATCATCATCCGCCACTGCAGGAGTAGATTCGGACATGATCTGATTTTCAACATCGGGCGCTTGATCGTGCACGCTAATGCCCATGTCGTTAATCATACTCACCACGCCTTCAATCTGCTCTACTTCGAGCATTTCGGGCAAGTGGTCGTTAATTTCGGCAAAAGTTAAATAGCCGCGTTCTTTGCCAAGAATAATTAAGGCTTTCAAGCGCGTGCGACGTTCTTCCACATCCGGTGATACTTCGTCCTTAGTGGCATCTTGTTTGCCAGTTAAGGCCAGCTTGGCTTTTGCGGCTGCAGTCTTTTTGTTCTGTTGCTGAGTCGCCATAATCGGTGGATCCTCAAAATTGTTTTTAAATACGGCAACGTCAAAAAGGCATGAGCGCTGCTAAAAAGGCCGATAATTATACCAGATTTCTAAAACTTTTCCTAAGCTTAGCTGCATCAAACACACGTTGCAGCAACTGCAAATAACGTGCCCAGCTATAATTGTTCGGCCGGCGGAGCTTTTAAATGCATAAGCTCTTCTTTAAGCTTGGTGTAATGCTCCTTGTTCATTTCATTAAGATTGCCATTCAGCATTGATGCAATTTCAATGTCGATTGAATCAATGCGGATTTTGCGCAGGACGCCTAAAAATTCAGCTTCCACATCAAAATCATCCCCCCACTGCAAAATTTCACCTTGCGCAATAGCTAAAGTCGACTCATGCGAGGTGGCTTGAAATTGCTGAATCATTGCTGCGGTACTGACTTCGTCTGCCGACTCATGTAGCCAATCCGCTAAAGCCACAATAGCCGCCCCTTCAGCCCCTTCAGCATGCCAATCACTAGGCAATTCTCGAGCTAGTTCAGGGCGCATTACGAGGCAACGTAACAAGGTGCGCAGGCCGGAAGGTGTGGCGCGTTTGGCTTTGGGTGGCGCTGCACGTCGAGGTGCGGCAACTGGCTTGATGATATACAAGGCTTCTAACTCTGCCTGAGTTACGCCAGCCAGTGCAGCTATCTCCTTGCGTAATAACAATGCTGTAGTCGGTGCGGTGATGGCGGTGAGTAGTGGCTGTGCTTTTTGCAGCAATGCGTTGCGGCCTTCCTGAGTACGTAAATCGACTTGCGCCGTTAGCTCGCGCAACAGATAGCCGGACAGCGGCAAGGAGTTGTCGAGTTCATGCTCGAATGCTTCTGTACCAAACTCGCGTATATACGTGTCTGGATCATGCGCTTCTGGCAAGAATAAAAACCCGATGCGCTTGCCGTCTTGCAGTTGCGGCAGTGCATTTTCTAAAGCGCGCCAGGCCGCTTTGATGCCGGCTTTGTCACCATCAAAGCAGAACACCACTTGTTCGGATAAGCGCAAAAGTTTTTGCAAGTGGAAGGGTGTGGTCGCCGTGCCCAAGGTGGCGACAGCATAGTCAACACCATTTTGCGCAAGTGCCACTACATCCATATAGCCTTCGACTACGATTACTCGCTGGTGTCCACGAATTGCTTTTTGAGCTTGGAACAAGCCGTAAAGCTCATGGCCTTTTTCAAATAGCGGCGTTTCCGGTGAGTTTAAATATTTCGGCTCGCCTTTATCTAATATGCGCCCGCCAAAGCCGATGACTTGACCACGTATATTGACGATGGGAAACATGATGCGGTCACGAAATCGGTCATAGCGCTTACCACCCTCGCCCTCAATGACTAAGCCAGTTTCAACTAAGCTGGAATCTTGATAATTAGGCACGGCATTTTGCAGATTCTGCCAATCATCGGGCGAATAGCCAATACCAAAGCGGGCTGCGACTTCACCGCTTAAGCCGCGTCCTTTTAGATATTCAATCGCGCGAGGTGACGCTTTGAGTTGCTCGCGGTAATAGCGCGTGGCAGATTGCATAAGGTCATAGAGATCGGGTGCGATCTTGCGTTGAGGCGTGCTGGATTCTTCTTGAGGCACGCTAACGCCGATGCTTTTTGCCAAGTCCTCTACCGCATCAACAAAGCCCATGCCAGCATGTTCCATGACAAAGCCGATAGCCGTGCCATGAGCGCCACAACCGAAGCAATGATAAAATTGCTTAGATTGACTGACGGTAAAAGAGGGGGATTTTTCGCTGTGAAAAGGACAGCAGGCGACAAAATTAGCGCCCGCTTTTTTGAGCGGGACGTAACGTTCTACCACGTCAACAATATCGAGGCGATTTAGTAGGTCTTGAACGAAACTTTTTGGAATCATCCCGCCCTCGCTGTGATGTTGGGTTGATCGATAATCAAGCTATGCCAAACTAGGCTTTATTTGAATAGCTTTGTTTTGACCAGCCCGGAGACTTTAGCGATGTCAGCACGTCCGGCCAATTGCGGCTTGAGAATTGCCATCACTTTACCCATTTCCTGTGGGCTAGCAGCCCCCGTCGTGGCAATGGCTTGAATCACTGCGGCCTCAATCTCAGCTTCGCTAAGTTGCTCTGGCATATAGGTTTGCAATATGCTCATTTCAAACTTCTCGACATCAGCCAAGTCTTGACGCGCAGCTGCTTCGTACTGAGTAATGGAATCACGACGTTGCTTCATCATCTTATCAATGATCGACAAAATATCGCTATCCGTTAATTCAATACGCTCGTCTACCTCACGCTGTTTAATTGCCGCGAGCAATAGGCGAATAGCACCCAAACGTGCCGTTTCCCTGGCACGCATGGCGTTCTTCATATCATCAGTGATTTCTTGTTTTAGACTCATATCAATACAAAACGCCGCAACCGGAACCGATTGCGGCGTCCGTTAATTTTAGAATCAATACAGCTTTGGTGGCAGAACTTGGCTGCGCAGACGCTTGTAATGGCGCTTTACTGCAGCGGCTAGCTTGCGCTTACGCTCAGCTGTTGGCTTCTCGTAAAACTCACGAGCACGCAGCTCGGTCAGTAGACCGGTTTTTTCTACAGAGCGCTTAAAACGACGCATCGCTACTTCAAACGGCTCATTCTCTTTAACACGTATCGTTGTCATGAAAAAACTACCTTGCACAAAATTTTTGAGGGCGCGATTCTACAAAACAATAGCTTGTTTTACAATCAATATTTTCCTTATCCTTAAAATATTCTGGATTCCCTAAATAAGGGATGGGCTAGCAATGCATATTTGCCGCTTGTCGGCTTGCGAGAGCAGATCACGCAAGGTGGGCTTGACAAGACCAAGCTCTATACGATTAACTGGCTGCCAATTGTCTGGCTTGTTCAGTATTTCCGGCAGATGATCCCAAACTGAAATCACTACAGAGGAATCACAAACATCATGAAAAAACCACTCCTGCTCTTGCTCGTCTTGGGTTGTTACTCGCAGTCCAGTATGGCTGTAACTACGTTTACCATGGCAAATTTGGCTGTGGGAGGCGTAGCTGTTGCTCAGTCAAGCTTCCGTGCTATTTCCGAAGATTTCGGTGCAGCCTTAAGCTACAAAGCTGTTACGCCTGCCGCTGCATTGGGTATCACTGGTTTCGACATCGGCTTAGAAGTTGCTGGTACAGACATGGCCAAAAGCTCAGCTGCATGGACTACACTTACTGGCACCAGCGCACCGAGTACGCTTCCAATGGCTAAATTGAGTGTTGCAAAGGGTTTGCCATTTGGAATTGATGTTTCCGGCTTTTATACCGCCGTTCCTACTACTGACATTAAAGTAACAGGTGCTGCACTGAGATATGCAATTCTTGAAGGGGATGCACTAGAGCCTGCTTTAGCTGTACGCGCTGCCATGACCAAGCTGACGGGTATTAGTGAATTTTCTTTCAGCACCAAGAGTGTGGACGTTTCATTCTCTAAGGGCTTTATCGGATTTACACCGTATATAGGTGCAGGCCAAGTTTGGGTAGATAGCTCGACATCCAACGCAGCATTGACCACACTCGGATTGACGGGAGAGACATTTGGTCAATCGAAAGTTTTCGCCGGACTGAATATTAATTTAGGCTTGCCCAATTTTGCGATCGAAGCGGATACCACCGGAGGTATCGCAAGTTACAGTGCGAAGCTCGGCTTGCGCTGGTAGTTTTCAATTGGAGAAGGGGGAAGAGTGAAGGGTGCAAAGCCCCCCTCATTCGAAGATACGATTCTCCCTTCTCCCTTTACCCTTCCCTGTATTTCTCTACTAGCGCCACGCGCTTCAAATAAGCCTCACGTGCAATCTGCACATCTTCTATGAAATGCGGCAACTCCTTCAATAGCAATGCCTGAGGTCCATCAACCAATGCTTGCGGTGGTGCTGGATGGAAATCCACCAACACCATATTTGCGCCAGCCAGTACACCTTGAGCAGTAACGTGCATCACGTCCATAATGCCATCGGGAGACACCGCGCGCGTACCTACGGAATGCGATGGGTCAACACACACCGGCATACGTGTCAGACGCTTAACCACTGGCACATGAGCAAAATCGACCATATTACGGTGTGGGTCTCCCATATTGGTCTTCATGCCACGCAAGCCAAATACGACATTACGATTCCCCTCAGAAGCCAGATACTCTGCGGCGTTCAGTGATTCATCCAAAGTAATACCAAAACCACGTTTCAGCAATACGGGCAATTCCTGTTGTCGGCCTACAATTTTGAGCAATTCAAAGTTTTGCGTGTTGCGGGTACCGATTTGCAACATCACGCCCGTCGGATTGCCAGCCTGATGTAGGGCTTCGCAAATCTCATTTAAATGGGATTCATGAGTGATTTCCATGGCGATCACTTTCATGCCATATTTGCCTGCCAACTCAAAAACATAGGGCAGGCAATTTTTGCCATGACCCTGAAAAGCATATGGACTCGTGCGTGGCTTATACGCTCCCATGCGAGTGCAAACTTGCCCATTATCGCGTAAGGCGCGCAACATAATCTCGACGTGTTCTGGCTTATCAACTGCACATAAACCCGCAAATATATTTAATGTATCTTGACCAAAGCGCACGCCGTTATAGTTAAAGTGCGCAGGGCGAACATCATCTTTGTGCCGACCTAAAATGCGGTAGTCTTGAGAGATGCGCACAGCTCGTTCAACGCAAGGTAGGCTTTGCATATCCCTAATTTCCAACTGCTTGGTATCACCAATGAGATACAGTTCAATGAGGGTTTGATCTGCGCCCTGCTCTTTATGCACCCGTACTTGCACCCCTTGAAAACCTGCAAGATGATCCATTAACTGCTGATATTCAACGCTATGTAATTTAGTGTTTTGATCTAGTATTAAAATCATATTACTTCCCTCTCAAAAGCAGTTTACTTACCCAAGAGCAGCAGCCATTGTTGCGGCCATTTCTCCATCGGATCACGCGTGAACCCGCTCTTGCCAAATTGCTGCCAGCGACCAATAACATAGCACAGCAACAGGTTGGCCAGTGCGCTTGCATCAACATCTTTATCCAAGCTACCTTGCGTTGTGGCAATTCGCAGTGATTGTTTTAGTGTGCTCTCTACACGATCAAGAAACTGGTTGATACGCTGTTGTAAGCGTTCATTTTCATTCACCAATGCATCACCAATAAGCACGCGTGTCATGCCGCGATTTTTTTGGGCGAAGCCTAGCAACAAAGCGACAATGTCCTCAGTTTGTCTCAATCCATCACTCTCTTCGGCACTGATTTTATTAATAAGGCTAAACACCGTTTGTTCAATGAATTCAATTAAGCCCTCGAACATTTGCGCCTTGCTGGCAAAGTGACGATATAGCGCTGCCTCGGAAATGCTCAGCTTATTGGCTAGCGCTGCGGTAGTAATCTTTTCACTCTTAGGTTGCTCTAGCATCTCGGCAACGGTTTGCAAAATTTGCAATTTACGTTCCCCTGACTTTGCAGTCGCCATCTGTATTCTCCTTAATTCAACCGCGCTAAGACGCGCGGCAGTTCCAGCACATTGCGTATTTTTACATCTACATAACTTGGCGTAAACGTAGTAGTGCTTAGCCATATTGTCTGCATTCCTAAGCGCTTAGCCGTTTGCAAATTGGCATCACTGTCTTCCACCATCACACACTGCGCAGCATGCAAATGGTGTTTACGTAGCAATGTCACGAAGCTTTGCCATTGTGGCTTGGGGCGATAGTGTGCATGCTCAAGTGCAAACACATCATCAAACAAATCATCTATTCGCATCAACTTCAATACTGCTTTAGCATAGTGTTGAGGTGCATTTGAAAAAATCAGTTTTTTACCTGGAAGACCTCGTAACATGCCACGCAAGCGAGGTTCGCGCAGCACCATTTTATGCAGCTCTGGAAACTGGTGTGTATGCCATAGAAAATGATCTGGGTCCGTGCCATGGTACTTAATCAATCCGCTTAAAGTTGCACCGTAGCGCTGCCAGTAATCCACGCGCAAAGCATTTGCCGCATCTGCACTTAACTGCAAATGCAGCTGCAAATACGCCGTCATACTATGATTGATGTGCGGGAAAATATGTGGAGTCGCATTGTGCAAGGTGTTATCAAGGTCAAATAACCAAACCCGATTTAACATTTTTCAATAGCCTTTGTCACCGATGAACACAGGTATGCGTTAACAATGACTTGAATCAATTGTGGGTTCATCGGAGCTTTGAATTACTTGCTTTTAATCAGTGTACCCACACCTTCGTCGGTTAGGATTTCCAATAGCAAAGCATGCGCTACGCGACCGTCGATAATGTGTACGGCACGCACGCCACCACGCGCTGCATCTAACGCAGAAGCAATTTTCGGCAACATGCCACCGGACAAAGTACCGTCAGCTACCAAATTATCAATCTGGATGGGCGTCAATCCAGTAAGCAAAATGCCACTTTGATCCAGCACTCCCGGTGTATTGGTCAACAGCACTAACTTTTCGGCGTTGAGTACTTCTGCCAACTTCCCTGCCACAACATCAGCGTTAATATTCAAAGTCTCACCCTCTGGTGAAACACCGATGGGTGCAATGACTGGAATGAAATCACCTGAGTCAAGGAATGTAATGATGGATGGATCAATTTTGTGAATATCACCGACCAGACCGATATCGAGCATCTTGCCCGGCTCGGTATGGCTTTCCAGCATGAGTTTTTCGGCGCGAATAAAGCCACCGTCCTGTCCTGTTAAGCCCACTGCCTTGCCGCCGTAACGGTTGATGAGGTTAACAATGTCTTTGTTCACCTTACCCAACACCATCTCAACGACATCCATAGTTTCTTCGTCGGTAACGCGCATACCCTGTATAAACTCGCCCTTTTTGCCGACCTTTTGCAACAAGTCATTAATTTGAGGCCCACCACCGTGAACGATTACTGGATTCATGCCGACTAACTTGAGCAACACCACATCGCGTGCAAAGCCTTCTTGCAGCTTAGGATCGGTCATGGCGTTACCGCCATATTTAATAACGATAGTTTTATCGAAAAAACGCTGAATATATGGTAGCGCTTCAGAAAGGGTATGGGCTTTTTGGGCAGCGGTAGCAGCAGTTAATGGCATGAACTATCCTTCATAAAGTAGTGTGTATTTTACCTTATATAATTCTGTTTTCGTTGCCCTAAAATTAAAACAGGCGGCATTCAGCCGCCTGTTCACTGCCAGAAAGCTGCTTACTGGATAGTAATGCGCTTATGAGTGACTACCGCTTTTTTGGGCAGCGTCAGTTCTAATACCCCATCATTATATTTTGCCAGTACGGCGTCATTATCTACTTCTTGTAAAAGCGTAAATGTACGAGAAACTTTGCCGTAATAGCGCTCGCTACGCAGAAGCTTTTTGCCATCTTTGACTTCTTTTTCATTTTTCAATTCGGCACTGATCGAGACTTGATTCCCTTCGACGGAAACATGAATATCATTTTTTTTCACGCCAGGAATCTCTGCATGAACGGTATACGCTGTTTCACTTTCTTGAACATCCATCTTAATTTGCACCTCATGCTGCCCCTCGGCAAGGATTGGACGCATCAAAAACCCACGAAACAAATCATCAAAAGCATCATCAGGGTTGAAACGAATTAAATTAGACATAACGACCTCCAAAGTTAGATGAATAAAAGGAATACGGATATCTCCGCTAACATCTATATTTAGGTCGGTTAGCAAAAATTCAAGCTTTTTAACTATGAATTTTCACTTAGCTTCCGCCTCCCTCTTTGAGCTATCTGACTAATGATGCATATGTTCGCTATTGCTCGCATACAGTGACTTCACCATTGCATTTACGTTGATTTTTTCTGTGTGTTTGTCGGCGAATTGAACGGTCAGTAGCAATGGTATTTGCTCACCTGTCACGAGTGGCTTTATTAGATCGACCAACATCAGGTGCATGCCACCATGGCCTAAAATTACTTCCTGATTGGCTTTAAGTTCTAGGCTATCTAGGGCACGCATTTTCATCATGCCATTTTCATGGATCATGCTGTGAATCTCTGCGCTACGTGATGCCGTTGTGCTGACTGCAATAATCTGGGCATCTTTTTTACTGGTGATGCGTAGTGACACAGTAGCGCTTCCTTGCCCTGGCGCACTAGCCTTTGTCCATGCATCACTAATGCTTACTTCGGATGCAAGTGCTTGAGACATTGATATGCAAGCCAATAATGCTAGCCATAATAATTTGATCATTTTTCTTTCTCCAATAATGCCAACTGTGTGGCCTTGCATTTTAGCTCAAGCTAAGCGACATATTTGAATATGCCGCCACTTGAGTTGTATTAAAAGGCTATTTGCATTCTGAGGTTGGATAGCAGAGATGTCGAAGTCTAATCCGGCTGAGCGCTCAGGTTGGAATCAGCGTATTGTGCGCATCTTCCTCGAAACTCCAATATGTTGGAATTGAACCAATGGGGCTATGCCTGCTTTGGACATGTAAGGAGTCTTTCGGAGTTTCCTCGCCACCGACTCTTGCCGACCCAAAGCGGCCTGTCGCAGAATCAATATCTTGCTAATTTTGAATGGCGGATTTTATTCGGGCACTTCTGCATCAGCCTGCAAAGGTGTCCATGAATACGAAGCATAGTTGCGTTCTAGCCAGTCAGTTAATATGTAATCAGGATTTCCAAACCAATTATTCAGGACTGAGCGCTCCTCGAATATTTGTTGCAGCGTTATATCGGTATAGGGAAACTTAAATTTTTCAAATTTACATTCAGACCTATTCCTCAGGAAGTTCGAAAACATTTCGGTCGCTTTCCCTCTGCTAACATTTGCAGCCATCCGAATGATTTCAATTGCTTGATATGACCACATCAGCCTTCCTCGTGACTCACTCAGCAGAGCATCAATCCATGGACATGTACTTGGATTGATTTCATTTGGGTTATGCCTATTTCTCAAATAATACTTGTACAACACCGGAGCCATTAACCAGTCCCCTCGACTCTGTGGATTAAACAATACAACCCAATCTTTAAAGTTGTCGACAACATTAAGATTGGGAGGCGAGACGGTGAATTGTTCATAGTCTAATAACTGATTCACCGTTAATTTGCCATCGTTACATTCAACAACGATTATTGCCCAAAGCCCGCCGTTTGTTTCCTCTGTGCTTTGATATGCAGCCATTAGCCAAGGGTTAATGGCCTTGTTAATCAGGTGTTCTCTAAACTGAATATATTGTTGATCCGAGTCAAAATCACTCCGTCTCATACGCACCTCAACCAATTTGAAGTGATTAGTTGATGAAAAAGAGTTGAAATCAACTATAACTTTCATTGGAACTCCTTATCAGATAAGTTGGTTTAAATGCAATTACTCGTTCGCCACCCCATGCGGCACATGCCCTGTCGCCACATGCTGACGCGCAGATTCGCAGTGCTTCTGCTGATCGTCAAAGAAAATATCCGCACCAAACGCTTTCAGAAATGCCCCCTTATCCATACCACGCAGGAATAGCGCTTCGTCGATGCGGATGTTCCATGCTCGTAGGGTGCGAATAACGCGCTCATGTGTGGGTGCGCAGCGCGCGGTGATGAGCGCGGTGCGGATGGGCGAGGTATCTGCTGGATAGTCCAGTTGGATGCGGTGTAGCAAGGCAAGAAAGTTTTTGAATGGGCCGCCAGGTAGCGGCTGCTTGGCGGCAAGCGCCTCGTTACTTTCAAACGCATCCAACCCATCGCGTTTATAGATGCGCTCAGACTCATCCGAAAACAGAACTGCATCGCCGTCGAAAGCAATGCGCAACTGTGCCGGATGTGAATCTTCCACTGATGCAGCAGCCGAGGCCAGAATCGTCGCTGCGGCAAAACCTGCATCCAATGCCTTGCGCACATCACCCGGTTCGGCAGAGAGAAACAATTGCGCGCCGAATGCTGAGATGTAGGGATGCGTACTCTCGCCGCGCGTAAAAGCGGCACGGCTGATATTCAGATGGTGATGCTTGATCGAGTTGAAAATGCGCAGCCCAGTATCCGCATTGTTGCGCGACAACAAAATCACCTCCACGCACGGGTTGGCTGGGTCATGCTCATTCAGCGCCAGTAACTTTTTCACCAGACTAAACGCCACCCCCGGTTCAAGCGGAATCTCTTCGCGCTCGACTTGGTAGCGGCAGTAGGCTTCGACACCTTCGTTCTCGAAAACGGCGTGGCTTTCGTTGAGGTTGAAGAGAGCGCGGGAGGAGATGGCGACAACAAGCTTTGCTGGCGGCAATGGCTCTAAGCCTACTTGTTCAACAACTTTACTTGAAGTAACTGCGTTCGTTGTATGCGGCATTTTCAGCAATTGATCTTGCTGCATCCATTTCACAATAATTTGTTCAATATCCCGATATGATTCTTCCAGAACCATATCTACCGAACTAGCTTTGTCGGCCAGAGCCAGATCGTGAGTTTGCACACTTACCCCGCCTTCTTTTAGCTCGTTTAATGTTGCTAGCGCGATTTCACGTCTCGCCGTCTCTACGCTGAAAGGCAAGGTGGCGGCGACTAATACTTCAATGTTTTGCGCTTGTGCAATTTGGACAATGAGAGGTAATGCTCCAGAACCTGTTCCGCCGCCCAGACCCGCGACGATTATCAGCGAACGTGTGCCCGTTAGCAGGGCACTCAACTCAGCGCGCGATTCCTCGGCAGCATGACGGCCTCTTTTAAGAACATTGGCGGCGAAGCCTCTGCAACTCTTTGATCCGATCAAGAGCGTTTCGGAAAAAGATTGGGTTCCCAACGATTGAAGGGCTTTTCGATCCGTATTAATCGCCACCTTGCGGATACCCATCGCAATTTTTATCTGGCTCAAAATCGAACATCCCGCGCCGCCCAAACCCACAATCAAAACATCATTCATACCGCATCCTTAACTCGAAGGTTATCGCTGTCCGTCCTGCCGAAGTTGAATCGACAGCGATACCAAATTACAAAACACTAACGCCTAACGAGCCGAACGAGCACTGAGTTGATGTCCCTTTGCGTCAAAAGAGAAAATCAAAGAACCGCGCTGTACATTCACGGTTGACGCGGTGTATCCCTTGAGACCATCGTTTGCTCCACTTCCCTTAGACACCGTTGCCGTCTGGCGACCCTTTTCATCGTAGATATAAACCAAGCTGCCGCGCTCTATTGCATTTCCAATTGCCATAATTACTTTCCTTTATCGTTGTGCCTGCCTTGCTGAAAGAGGCACCTAGGACAAGCCACTAGGTGCAACGCAACTTACCGGCATAAAAGCCATTTCAGTGCAGACGAACGATAGCAATAGGGTGCGACGGAATGCGTCGTATGGAAGTGCGGCGAGTTGTGATTCGGAAGAACCCGGTTACGCAGGGGGTTCAGCAGGTTGCGATGGGTGACGAAATTTCCGTTGCAATAACTGCCCCCCATGTTTTCCAGTTGAAGAACGCACTGGGGTGTCGAATAAATAGCATATTCATGCGCCGTCCTTTCGTTTCAATGGTGATCACACAGGGGGATGATCTGCCAATTTTTTTGGTTAATTTTCGACGCGTGTATGTTAAGTCTCCGCTTGCTACTTGAGACTTTAATATCAAAAGAAGTGCATTAATTTTTTTCCATTCCAAGCCGTAAACAATGCATTGATCAATCTCTAATAGAGTTGCGAGATTAAGCATCTCCTTCCAACCCGCTCCATAATCTGCCTCAGTGGGGCGATCCTTGAGAGTGGACATAGGACGCAGAACCAAGTTGTGGTAACTAACAAATGCCCAAAGTTTTTCTTTGTCTTCTACCGAAGGTGCTTTCATTTGAAAAATTGCTCGCTCAATATTCCGAACATATTTTGATGCCCTATCGAACTTAAGTGCATGGTTTTGATGCAGGATGCGCAAATGATCATTTCGATCTATTCTTTCCCTAATCTTTGCTTCTTCTGTCTTCCGTTCGATTTCATCGGTTTTCGTTGCCTCCCAAATGTAAGTGCTCTCGCCAAGTATTAACGTTTTATTCTTTGAGTTTTGGAATTCTTTTCCAATCCAAGGCCACCATTTCAGCGCAGTATTTTTTTCAAATACGTGGTCATGAGAAATATCGACCTTAGTTGTGTCAACTACAAATGTCATGAGAATCCTTTGAGTGTTATGAAGCTGGAGTGCACTATATATCCCGAAATAGCCTATTCCTGACTTTCAAAAATTATGAGGCTACTGAATCATTTGTCATACGAAGAAACACCTCCGCCAGTAAATCGGCATCAAGCAAAGCTCCATGAAGATCGCGATGTGCATTGTCTACCTGATAGCGAACGCATAGTGCATCCAGACTATTCTTTTTTCCGGGATGTTTCTGTCTGGCAAGCGGCAATGTGTCGCACACACTTGCACAAATGGAGTTGAGCGGCGGCATACCGAGAAGCTTTAACTCGCTATTAATGAAGCCCATATCAAACGGTGCGTTGTGGATCACAAGCTCTGCGCCGCGTACAAACTCAAGGAACGCATCAACAATTTCTACAAATTTTGGCTTGTCAGCGAGAAACTGGGTGCTGAGTCCATGCACTTTCAAAGCACCCAAGTCGCATTCCCGTTCCGGGTTAATGTAATGATGAAAATGAAGCCCAGTTTTGTTTCGACCAACTAGCTCAATGCAAGCCAGTTCAACAATGCGATGCCCTGAAGCATGGCTGATGCCGGTTGTTTCAGTATCAAGAACGATTTGACGCATGCATTTATCCTTTAATTAATATTTTTGAAATTAGACCACTGCCTGAATTTTCATTACTCGATTCCGTAACTCATGCATTTTCCTCCGGCAGGTTTTTCTTAGTAGTGCTATGCAGTGCATCACCAAACCCGCGCAGCCACCAATCCAGCATCGCCGAATTAACTACCGTCGCGGTGATCTGATATAAGTTGCCCTCTAGCTCCTGCACTTGCTGATCTTCCGACAGCGGCGACTCAAGTAGGTGATAACCATTTTCCTTATCAATAACGATAGTCAGTTTGATGCGCTTGCCATTGCCGAATCCGAAACGCCCGTCGTTGTCGTATTTCTCCAGATCAAAATCCTTAGGACGCTCGAATGTAAATGTTGATGCTTGTGCCGAGATGATGCGGTGCAATGCGAGAGTGCGTTCGTTGTCGTAGTCCTTGAAGCGGCACACCAGAAATAGACGCGGGCCTTGCTGCGCCAAGCCGAGCGGCATCACATCGGCTTGAGTGCGCTTGCCAGCCGCATTTTCATAGTCAACGCTTAACCACTGGTTGGCATACAGCGCGTTGCTGACTTGTTCGAATACGCCGGGTTTGATCTTGGGGGGTAGTAGCGGCTGGGTGGTGCTGACCACGCGTACTTTTTTCAGCCACTCGCGCTCGCGCTTTCCCTTGTCTTCGTTGTATGGCTCAAGGTTCTTGCGTGCCTGCACGAAAAATCCATCCATGGTTTTGATGAGGCTGGCAGGTAGCAAGCCGCGCAGGTGCTGTTCGGCCAAAGAGAGCAATAGCGACTCTTGTTCGCTGAGCATCGGCAGCCCCATGCCTTGAGCATTTTCCTTCCAGCGGTAGCCGTAGGGTTTAGTGCGGTCGTCGCGTTCAATGTCGAAATAGCCGCTCAACATTTCCAGTTGCCGCTGGATGGTACGCAGGTCTCGACCGACTTCGGTGTCGGCCAGTTGCTCGTGCAACTCCTTGGCTGTCACGGTTCGCTTACGCGGAATGCGCCTCATTATTTCCAAGGCAAGCAGTGCGGTTTCGCGTGTGTCAGAGCGTTTTGCCATGTTAATTTCCTTTGAATTTCATATCGCGGCAGCTTGCCAAAAATTGCCGCAGCCGCACCAAAGCAAAGGTATTCAGCACACAATAGGCTAGCAACTGTTTTGCGACTTTCGCCTTGCGCTCGCGCAATGTACCGGAGTGTATTACCTCCAGATAGACGATCAGTTTTGATTTGGAAGAACTGCGCATATAACCTCAAGTAAGTCGGTGAAGTTATATCATCTATTGTGCTGCGACAACATGTGTCACATCAAAACACCAGAGGATTATCTTAATCTTACGGATTCCTGCTAAACAACGTACGAGCTGTGTGTCCGCTTATGGCACGAAGCACTCATTGGCATCCTAAATCTGTATGAATCATAATACTTGCATTGCTGTCATTTGGCCTTTCGTCGTCCAACCCTATTTTGCACGCAACTGGCCGTTGACTATCGGTGTCAGGCAAGCAAGTTTTGCACAAAACGGTATAGCTCCACGGTGCCGTTGAAACCAGCTATCCAACCGTGGAATGCAAATAGCCTATTAAGGGTATCTCTAATAATTCCGCCAAATAACAGGTCGACGAACACATAGTGGAAGCAGTTTGAGATAATACGCGTCTGAGTAAGTACACAGAGAACAGGCATGAACAATTACCATCAACCGGG